>ERZ791837.1186-NODE-1186-length-17617-cov-4.181585_pt1 | contig 17617 bp, 13 predicted proteins | sample MGYA00510292_ERZ791837 | MGnify/ENA primary metagenome ERZ791837 (study PRJEB30046, sample SAMN00715259) | human gut metagenome | study: EMG produced TPA metagenomics assembly of the A metagenome-wide association study of gut microbiota in type 2...
TTCGTAACTCCGGTAGGTCCATATTTCAAAGGTGGTTTCTCTACCAATCCGTACGTTATCATTCGTGAGTTCGATCGTGCCGCTCCTCATGGAACAGGTATTTATAAAGTAGGTGGCAACTATGCAGCCAGTCTTCGTGCTAACAAGAAAGCACACGATCTGGGGTATTCCTGCGAGTTCTATCTTGATGCGAAAGAAAAGAAATATATTGATGAATGTGGTGCTGCCAATTTCTTCGGTATTAAAGATAATACTTATATCACTCCGAAATCAACTTCTATTCTGCCTTCTATTACCAATAAAAGTTTGATGCAGTTGGCAGAAGACATGGGTATCAAGGTGGAACGCCGTCCGATACCGGAAGAAGAACTGGAAACGTTTGAAGAAGCGGGTGCTTGCGGTACGGCTGCGGTAATCAGCCCGATTCAGCGTATTGATGACCTGGAGAACGGAAAGTCATATGTTATCTCTAAGGACGGCAAGCCGGGACCGGTCTGCACGAAACTGTATAATAAGTTGCGTGGCATTCAGTACGGTGACGAACCGGATACACATGGTTGGGTGACGATTGTGGAATAATTGATCTTTAAGTATAATCTCTTTTAATTGCGTAATTACTATGTTGAAACAAAATTCAGAGTTGCGTGCTCAAGCACGTGAAGCCCTTCGTGGAAAGTGGCCTATGGCAGCCGTTGCTGCTCTTATTTATTCGGCTATCGCCGGTGGTTTGTCTTCCATTCCTTTTATTGGATGGATCGGTTCTTTGTTGGTCGGACTGCCTGTTGCATACGGCTTTGCTATTTTGATGCTGGCTGTATTCAGAGGAGCGGAAGAGGTTGATCTGGGAGTGTTGTTCGCAGGATTTCAGGAATATAGTCGTATCTTGACTACTAAACTGCTGCAGGCTGTTTATACTTTCCTGTGGTCATTGCTGTTGCTGATTCCGGGTATCATTAAGCATTATTCTTATGCGATGACGGACTATATTCTGAAAGAAGATGACATTACAAAAAATGTCACCCATGAAGATGCTTCTTTTGCTACGACCTGGAGTATTGATCTGCATTGGCAGGATCCAGCAAACAGCGCCCATTTTCCGGGAAATGAATTTAAGGCGGTAACGAAACATATCCTGATCCATCCGTATCCGGTTCCTTATCGTTGTCTTTACTCCCGCAATATAGATAACCTGTTTATGGCCGGGCGCAATATCAGTGTTACGCATGTTGCACTGGGTACGGTCCGTGTGATGCGTACGACAGGGATGATGGGCGAGGTTGTCGGTATGGCTGCCTCTTTATGTAAGAAATACGGAGTGGAACCCCGCAAGGTGTACCAGTCTTATCTGGAAGAACTCAAAGTGCTGATGAAAGAGGGGGTAAATAAAAAAGGATTACCCAATAACCAGCGCTATAATGAAGGAGGAATATTAAAAGAAAAGCCTGTCGTTAAATAATATCCGGTTGAAAACTACGCAAACCTTTGCGTAGTTTTTTTTCGTATAAGCCGCAGCACTCAATATATAAAAGTTATACATTTGAAGCATTAAAAGCTTAATTCTTAATACAATGAAACTCTATTCTTTATTATTGTGTGCGTCAGCTGCCTGTTGGTTCGGTATGCAGGATATAAATGCCCAGATCACCGAAAGACCTCGTCCCGTCGAATGGGATCACCTGGTTGAAGGCGCCCGGTTTATAGACCGTTTTCTTCCGATGCCGGCGCGTTCGATTCCGTGGGTGCGCTTACCGGCTCAGAAGAAAAGCTCGGGCTGCTATCGTGCTTGTCCTCATTTGGTATGCAAGCTGCTGGATCGGCGGCTTCTGTCGGGGCTTTGGTGTGAGCGCTTGAATCTGTGGATACCGGCTCAAAGGAAGCAGGCGTTTCTTCCTGTGGCGTTGGAGCTTTCGATATGTTTCCTGCCGTTTGGCCTTGCGAGGGCTCTGCGGCGCATCCGGAAAGCAATACGGCAAGTAGGAGCGCACACAACATGAGATTCTTTTTCATGGGATGACCTCCAATAACTGTTTTTTCTCATATTGTACGAATGCACTTGGTTTTCTTCAATTGTGCCGCCTGTATATTTTCCTTTTGAGCTGGTATTGCCAGTAAATGAAGGGGAGAGTGTGAGAGGGGGAACGGCGTCGGCGCACCGTCAAAAGGGTAGACTGCTCCCTTGGCGAAGAACCTATCTTGCGTCATTCCGACTTTTCTGCCGCTCCTGATACCGGTGATAATATTCCAGCGCTTTCAGAATATACTCACCGGTTTTTTCGTAAGGAACGCTGGCAGGAATAAACCTTCTGGCCTCTGCGTACTTGATGTTGATTTTCTCCCTCTGGTTCGGCTTTTCCTCGCTCATGATCGACTCAATGACCTCGTTGTTCAGCTTTCCCTCCTGAGAGAACCGCTTCAGCTTAATGGCCTGGGCAAGGGACGGCGTGGCATCTGCGTAGGCGATTTGCTCCAGCAGGGCGCTCTGTTCCTCTTTTTGCAGGTACGAAAGCTCCACCGCCGGTCGGAACGCAATGCGCCCCTCGTCAACCAAATCCAGAAGCTCCGGAATGAGCTCCGTGAGGCGGATATAACGATCAACTTGTGCCCGACTGTCTCCCGAATTTTGAGCAATCAACTCGCTGCTTCTCAACTTTGTCTCCACTGGAGACAAAGTTAAATCTGTCCGTTGCCCTTGCCTCTTCATGGCCTCCAGGCGCATCTTATACGAAAAAGCTTTTTCACTCGGCAGTATCGCAGAACGCTGCAGGTTCGATTCCACCATTAGAATGATGGCCTCGTCGCGGGTCATTTCCCGCACCTCGGCCTTCACGGTATCAAACCCGGCAAGCTCGCAGGCCTTCTTTCTGCGATGCCCCGATACGATCTCGTACCGCCCGTCTTCCTTCGGTCGGAGCGTGACAGGGGTGATGATCCCGCGCTCCTTGATGCTCTGGACAAGCTGATCCATGTCCTCGTCCAGCTTCACCTTGAAGGGATGGTCGGGAAAGTCGTCGATCTCCGAGAGGGGAATATCATAAATGCGCGGGAGCTTATTTTCTTTTCGCTCCGCGTCATTCATGAAAAGCTCATCGTACCCGGTCAGGCCCAGATCGATTTTTTGCACGCTCTTCAAGCTCTGTCACCTCCTTCGTCAGATCCTCATACGCTGCTGCGACCTTGCTGTTCCTGTCGTGAGAGAAGATGCTTTCTCCGGAAAGACTGCACTCCGCAGCTCTTACCGAAAAAGGAATTTCGGAACGGAACACGCGGATGTTCTCTCCCACGGTGGAACGGAGCGAGGAAATAATCGCCTTGGCGTTGTTGGTGCGGTTATCCACCATCGTCAGCAAAATGCCGTCAATCTTTAATCTCGGGTTGATCTGCCGCTTGATCTTTGAAATGGAGCGCAGAAGCAGGTTAAGACCTTTGGTTGACAGGAAGTTCGGCTGAGACGGGATAATCACACTGTCTGCCGTAACCAGCGCATTGACCGTCATCATACCCAGCGAGGGCATACAGTCAATCAGAATGTAGTCGTAGCTTTTTCTCATGCCGTCGATGGCGTTCTTCAGAACATACTCACGGCTCATGACATTGAACAGACCTGTTTCCATACCGGAGAGCTCAATGTTCGAGGGAAGCAAATCCACACCTTCCTGGTGCCGGATAATTGCACCCTCCGCAAGCGGCTCATCATCAATGACCGACTGCATAAGGGACGACAGCGATACATCCAGCTCGTCGGGGTTCTTTATGCCGAGGCTCACGGTTAAGCTGCCCTGCGGATCAGCATCCACCAGCAGGACCCGTTTGCCGGAGCTTGCAAGTCCCACGCCGAGATTGACTGCGGTTGTCGTCTTGCCGACGCCGCCCTTCTGATTCGTGATGGCGATCACCTTACAGTTTTCCATGGGGTTTTCCTCCTTTCTCTTTATTTGAATCATTTCTGATCCACGAAAGCCTCAAAATACCTTTTGGGGCTTTCGTCGCTGCATTTCATTTTTCCTCGAACCCAAAATGCAGAAAAGGAAGTCAACAGGCGTTCGGCTGCTGACCGAACTCATAGGAATCTCACCTCTGCCGGGTACTCCGCCAGCCCCATAGGGAAGTATCATTGTCCCTGAATCGTTTCATCGCCTTATCCGTAGCAAGCGGATATTTCAGAATGGTTCGGAATCGCTACCAACCTTGCTTTCCGTGATAACCCTTGCGGGCAGGAAGTTCGTGGCGCACCTTCATCCGGCTGGGGCTTTCGCCCCCGATCAGGAATGTACCTGTTGAATGTGTATTCGATTTTCAAGGTTCGTGAGGTTTTTGCCCTCAATACTTAATTGGGAAAATTTCGGGCCAAAATAAAAAGATTTTTCAAAATATTCTTTTGAAATTTTTCTCGCCTCCTCACAAGAACAAAAAAGTCCCTATCACATCACGAGGATGTAATAGGGGCAGAAATAGAAAAAGCCCGCTGACCGAAATCAGCGGGCTTAAATCATATGAACTTATCGTATGCGATCGGAACTTGTCTGCAATCGCAGAATTTCAAACGCATTTTTGGCGTAAGCTCGGAGTAAATTGGCGTAAGTTGTGGCGTAAGCACCGACAATTTTGGGGCAATCAATACAGCTTAGCACCCGCAGGGATGTGGGGATCCACCATCAGCAAATGCAGCTTTTCTTCGCCGTTTTCGTGATGCACGGCGGAGATGAGCATACCGCAGGAGTCAATACCCATCATCGGGCGGGGCGGCAGGTTGGTGATGGCGATGCAGGTCTTGCCCACCAGCTCTTCCGGCTCATAATACTCGTGAATACCACTCAAAATGACCCGATCTACGCCAGTTCCGTCGTCCAAAACGAACTTTAAGAGCTTTTTGGACTTCTTCACGGCTTCGCATTCCTTAACCTTCACGGCACGGAAATCGCTCTTGGAGAAGGTATCAAAATCCACGAAATCCTTGAACAGCGGCTCGATCTGAACATTGGAAAAGTCGATCTTTTCCTCGACGACAGGAGCCGCTTCAACAGGCTTTTCTTCCTCCTTGGTCTCGGCCTTTTCGGTCTTATCCTTGTCCAACGGCTTCATTGTGGGGAACAGGATGACATCGCGGATGGAATCCGTGCCGCACAGCATCATGCTGCACCGGTCGATGCCGAAGCCCAGACCGCCGGTAGGCGGCATGCCGTACTCCAGTGCCATGACGAAGTCCTCGTCCATCATGTCGGCCTCCTCGTCGCCGTTGGCCCGCTTCTCCGCCTGGGCCTTGAAGCGCTCGTACTGGTCGATGGGGTCGTTCAGCTCGCTGAAGGCGTTGCCGTACTCGGTGCAGTCGATGAAATACTCAAAGCGCTCGGTGAAGGCGGGATCATCCGGCTTGCGCTTGGCCAGGGGGCTGATCTCCACGGGGTAATCGTAGATGAAGGTGGGCTGGATCAGCTTGTCCTCGACAAAGGCGTCGAAGAACTCGGCCAGAATGGCACCCTTGGTGGGCACCTCAGGCAGCTCCACATGGTGCTCCTTGGCGGCGGCGATGGCGTCCTCGTCGGTCTGCCAGTCGTTGAAGTCCACGCCGGAATACTTCTTCACGGCCTCGATCATGGTCAGGCGCTCCCAGTGGCCCATGTCGATCTGCTTGCCCTGATAGGGGATGACCATGCTGCCGCAGATCTTCTGAGCCAGACGCTTGTACAGCTCTTCCACCAGATCCATCATGCCGTGGAAATCGGTGAAGGCCTGATACAGCTCAATGGAGGTGAACTCCGGGTTGTGCTTGGGGTCCATGCCCTCGTTGCGGAAGATGCGGCCCACTTCATATACGCGGTCCATGCCGCCCACGATCAGGCGCTTGAGGTACAGCTCGGTCTCGATGCGCAGCACCATGTCCATGTTCAGGCTGTTGTGATGGGTGTAGAAGGGGCGGGCCGAGGCACCGATCTCAAAGGGGGTCAGGATGGGGGTGTCCACCTCGAGGAAGCCCTTCTCGTCCAGATAAGCGCGGATCTCCTTCAGGATCTGGCTGCGCTTGACGAAGGTGTCCTTGACCTCGGGGTTGGCGATCAGGTCCACATAGCGCTGGCGATACCGCATCTCGGTGTCGGTCAGGCCGTGGAACTTCTCGGGCAGGGGACGCAGGCTCTTGGCCAGCAGGGTCAGCTCGGTGGCGCGCACGCTCAGCTCGCCGGTCTTGGTGCGGAACACCTCGCCCTTGACGCCGATGATATCGCCCACGTCCAGCTTCTTGAAGGCGGCGTAGGGCTCATCGCCCAGCTCGTCGCGGCGGACATACAGCTGGATGTCGCCCTTGTCGTCGCGCAGATGGGCAAAGCTGGCCTTGCCCATCACGCGCTTGGACATCATGCGGCCGGCCAGAGCAACGTGCTTGCCGCTGTCGGTCTCGTTGGGCAGGTCCTTGAATTCTTCCTTCAGGTCGGCCGAGTAGGCGTCCTGCGGGTACTTGGTCAGGGTAAAGGGGTCATGACCGGCGGCCTGCAGGTCTGCCAGCTTCTGGCGGCGCACCTGCACCTGCTCGCTCTCGGACAGGCCCTGTGCGGGGTTCTTCTTTTGCTCTTCCATGGTTTCTCCTATCAGCTGCGTGCGTGGGTAATGGCCAGCACGGTGTACTCCACGGTGTGGCCGGTGGGCAGCAGCACTTCGGTCTTGGCGCCCACAGCGCGGCCCAGCAGTGCGTGGCCCACGGGGCTCTCGTCGCTGATCTTGCCGTTCAGGGGGTCGGCCTCGGTGCGGCCCACGATGTCGTATTCTTCGGTCTCATCCTCGCCGGTCATCTGGATGGTGACGTGGGTGCCCACAGACACGCTGTCCACGCTCAGCTCGCTCTCGTCGATGATGACGGCGTTCTTGATCATCTGCTCCAGCTCGGTGATGCGGTTCTCCACCAGACCCTGGGTGTTCTTGGCCTCGTCGTACTCGCTGTTTTCCGACAGGTCGCCGTGGCTGCGGGCTTCCTTGATCTCCTCGGCCAGCTCCTTGCGGCGCACGGTCTTGAGGTACTCCAGTTCCTCCTGCATAGCTTTCAGGCCGGCAGCGGACATCTTGATCTCTTGTGCCATTTGAGAATCTCTCCTTGTCTATACTTGATTCGCGCAGGTGCAAAGCCGCGCAATGATGCCATTTTGACTACATTATTATAATAGCAAGGCGGTGCTTTGTCAACAAAAAAGGCGGCACAGGGGCAGAAAAAGGCCCTGCCGCACATGCTCTGTGCGGGCAGCCCTTGACAAACACGAAAAAATCCCGTCTGAACTGCTTCGGACGGGATTTTTGTGGTTTTATGGGGCTTTGGCTCAGGTCTCCACACCCTCGAACTGGCTGTTGTACAGCTTGGCGTAGAAGCCGCCTGCGGCCAGCAGTTCGTCGTGGTTGCCCTGCTCCACGATGTGGCCGTCCTTCATCACAAGGATGATGTCGGCCTCACGGATGGTGGACAGGCGGTGCGCCACGATGAAGCTGGTGCGGCCCTGCATCATGCGGGCAAAGGCCTTCTGGATGCGCACCTCGGTGCGGGTGTCGATGGAGGAGGTGGCCTCGTCCAGGATCAGCATGGGCGGCAGGCAGAGCATCACGCGGGCGATGCACAGCAGCTGCTTCTGGCCCTGACTGATGTTGCCGCCGTCCTCCGCGATGACGGTGTCGTAGCCGTCCGGCAGTCGGCGGATGAAGCTGTCGGCGTGGGCGGCCTTGGCGGCAGCCACCACCTCGTCCAGGGTGGCGTCCGGCTTGCCGTAGGCGATGTTCTCCCGCACCGTACCGGCCCGCAGCCAGGTATCCTGCAGCACCATGCCGTAGCTGCCGCGCAGCGAAGCGCGGGTCACATCCCGGATATCGGTGCCGGACACCTTGATGGCACCGCCGTTCACGTCATAGAAGCGCATGAGCAGGTTGATGAGGGTGGTCTTGCCGCAGCCGGTGGGGCCCACGATGGCGATGCGCTGGCCGGGCTTCACGTCCAGGCTCAGGCCCTCGATCAGCGGGCGGTCGGGCAGGTAGCGGAAGGACACATCCTCCAGCTGCACATGGCCGTCCGGCTGCAGCACAGCGGCGTTCTCGGCTTCCGGGATCTGGTCATCGGCGTCCAGCAGCTCAAACACGCGGGCCGCACAGGCCAGCGCGTTCTGCAGCTCGGTGACCACGCCGGAGATCTCGTTGAAGGGCTTGGTGTACTGGTTGGCGTAGTTCAGGAACACGCTCAGCTGACCGATGGTGATGCCGCCGCGCACGGCGTACAGGGCACCCACCAGGCCCACACCGGCGTACACGATGTTATTCACAAAGCGGGTGGCGGGGTTGGTCATGCTGGAGAAGAAGATGGCTTTCAGGCTCACGTCCTGCAGCCGGCCGTTCACTTCGTCAAAGGCGTCCAGGCTCTCGGCCTCGTGGCCGAAGGCCTGCACCACCTTCTGGCCCTCGATCATCTCGTTGACCAGAGCAGTCTGCTCGCCGCGCACGCTGCTCTGACCCTGAAAATATTTGTAGCTGCGCTTGGCAAGGAAGCTGGCCACCAGCAGACTCAGCGGGGTGATGCACACCACCACCAGCGTGATGGCCACGTTCTCGCTCAGCATGAACAGCAGGGTGCCCAGAATGGTCAGCACGCCGCTGAACAGCTGGGTGAAGCCCATCAGCAGGCCGTCGGCAAAGGTGTCCACATCGGCCACCATGCGGCTCACGATGTCGCCGGAGGGGTGGCTGTCGAGGTAGGACAGCGGCAGGGTCTGGATCTTGCGCAGGGCCTCGTTGCGCAGGTCCCGGCTCACCGAAAAGGTGATGCGGTTGTTGCACACGCTCAGCAGCCACTGGGCAAAAGCGGCCACCACGGCCACCACCAGCACCTCCACGATGATGCGGCCTACACCGGCAAAGTCCACATTGCCTTTGCCCAGCATCAGGTCGATGGCGTCACCGCACAGGATGGGGATATACAGCTGTGCGGCCACACTCACGGCGGCCACGATCAGGCTGCAGACCACGAACAGGGAATAGGGGCGGATCTTGTGCAGCACACGGGTCAGTGTGGCCTTGCGCTGTTCCGGGGTCAGTTTTGCTTTGGCTTTCGCGCTCATTTCTGCACATCCCCTTTCTTGAACTGGCTCTCATAGATCTCTTCGTACACCGGGCAGCTCTGGCGCAGCTGGTCGTGGGTGCCAAGGCCCACCAGCCTGCCGTCATCCAGCACAAGGATCTGGTCGGCGTGCTGCAGGCTGGCAGCGCGCTGGCTCACGATGAACACGGTCAGGCTGCCGGGCAGAGCGGCCAGTGCCTTGCGCAGGGCCGCGTCGGTGGCGTAGTCCAGGGCGCTGGCGCTGTCGTCCAGGATCAGAATGTCCGGCTTGCCCACCAGTGCACGGGCAATGGTCAGGCGCTGCTTCTGGCCGCCGGAAAGGTTCCGGCCGCCCTGTTCCACGGGCTCGTCCAGGCCAAGGGGCTTTGCCTGGACGAATTCTGCCGCCTGTGTGGTCTCCAGGGCCGCCCACAGCTCGGCGTCGGTGGCATTCTTGTTGCCCCACAGCAGGTTGGAGCGAATGGTGCCGCCGAACAGCTGGGCCTTCTGCATGACCACATTCACCTTGCCGCGCAGGGCCTCGCGGGGGTAGTCCGCAGCCGGACGGCCCAGGATCTCCACGGTGCCCTCGGTGGCGTCGTAAAAGCGGGGGATCAGGTTGACCAGGCTGGACTTGCCGCTGCCGGTGCCGCCGATGACGCCGATGGTCTGGCCGCGCTTGGCGGTAAAGCTGATGTCGGACAGGCTGGGTGCGCCGGCCCCGGCATAGGTCAGGCTCACATGGTCAAAGCGCACGGCGTCACCGGCCTTGTCGGCGGGCACCTCGCTGCGCAGCTCGGCGGGAAAGTCCATGCCGGGCTTGGTGTCCAGCACAGCCTGCACACGGCCGGCGCAGGCCAGCGCTTTGCTTACCTGCACGATCAGGTTGGCCAGCTTGACCAGCTCGATCAGGATCTGGTTCATATAGTTCACCAGCGCGATCACGTCGCCGGAGGCCATGCCGCCCACGTTGATCTCAATGCTGCCCACATACAGCAGTGCCACGATGGCAATGTTGATGATCACATAGGTCAGCGGGCTCATCAGGGCCGAAAGGTGGCCCACATGGAGCTGCATTCTGGTCAGCAGGTCGTTGGCGTTCTCGAAGCGGTCGATCTCGTCCTGCTCCTTGTCAAAGGCACGCACCACGCGCACACCGGTCAGGTTCTCGCGGGTCAGGCCCAGCACACGGTCCAGCCGCACCTGTGCGGTCTTGTACAGCGGGCGGGTGATGACCATCACGCCGAACACCACCACACTCAGCAGCGGGATGGCCACCACGAAGATCAGGGCGGCCCGCGCGTTGACCGTAAAGGCCATGACCATGGCACCGATCACCACAAAGGGGCTGCGCAGGAACAGGCGCAAAAACAGGTTCAGGCCGCTCTGCACCTGGTTGATGTCGCTGGTCATGCGGGTGATGAGGGTGCTGGTGCCCAGGGTGTCCATCTCCGAAAAGCTCAGGCTCTGGATGTGGGCAAACAGGGCATGCCGCAGGGAAGTGGAGTAGCCCACCGCCGCCTTGGCGGAAAAATACTGCGCCGTGAGGCTGCAGGTCAGGCCGATGACGGCCAGCAGAAGCAGGATGCCGCACCGCACCAGGATGTAGTGCAGGTCGTGGGCGGCAATGCCCACGTTGACGATATCGGCCATGACCAGCGGTACGAACAGGTCAAATGTGGCTTCCAGCATCTTGAACAGGGGGGCAAGCACGCTTTCGCGCTTGTAGTCCCTCAGATAGCCAAGCATGTTGTTCAAGGCTATTTCCTCCTTTTCTGATCCCGGTATTCTGGGATTTTACCTATTATAGCGCACACAGCTGAAAAAAACCATACGTTTGCCGGTATAGATGCAGAGCCAAAGCGCAGGTTTTCCGTTGAGAAAGATGGAAAATCCTGCTATACTAGGAGATGACACTGAAGGAAAGCAGGAAACATACAATGGCAAGAAGAACAGACGGCGGGGTGCGCTTCCGCCCGGTGGGCAGCAGCCGGCACCCGCGCACGCCGGTGCGCTACAGCCCCGGCGGCACCGGCTGCCCGGCGATCGAGCAGGCCATCGAGCGGCTGTATCACGGGCAGAACGAGGAGAGCTTCTGGGCCCTGATGGGGGCCCTGAACTACGCGCTGGAGCTGGAGACTCATGTTCTGGTGCCGCTGCAGACGGCCCCGGGCACGCCGCCCACCCCGGCCCCCTGGGCCGAGAACCCCGTCCCGCAGCAAAAGGCCAGAGGGCTTGCGCTCTGGACCCTGAAAAACAAGGACCGTACCTGGCTGCCGCTGTTCACCTCCAGCGCAGCTGCCTGCGTGGACCGCAGCACGGCGGCCCGCCCCATGGCGGACTACACCCTGCAGGACGCCATGGAACTGGTGCTGGATGCGCCGGACATCGACGGCGTGGTCATCGACCCGTGGGGCCACTCGGCCACACTGGATGAGGCCCTGCTCAACGGCCTGCTCCACGCGGGCCACAACCCGGAGGAGCCGGGAGACGAAGAAGTAGAAGCCGGGCGGGAAGCGGCCCGCGCCGGGGACTGGCGCATGGCGGCCGACCACTACGACGAAGCCGCCCAGAAGGGCAATGCCATGGGTCTCTCGCTGCTGGCCGACTGCCTGTACCGGGGCCGGGGCGAGATGCAGAACAAGACCGAGGCACGCCGGATGTGGCGCACCGCCGCCGACCACGGCGAGGTGCTGGCCATGCTGTCGCTGGGCGAGGACTGCGCTGCCCGGGGCGAAGCGGGCAAGGCCCTGCTGTACTACCGCAAAGCCCGGCAGACGGCGCAGGGCATGCCGGACATCGAGTATACCCCGCGCATCTGTCTGCGCCTTGCCCAGGCCGAGACCCGCTACGTCTCGGCCAAAAAGGCCATGGCACTGGCGGCAGAGGCCGCCCAGGGCTTTGCCATCCTGGCCCGGGAGAAGGAACCGGATGCGGCCGAATTGCAGGCAGAAGCGGAACAGCTGCTGCGGGAACTGGCCGATCCGAAGCCCCGGAATACGGCCTACAACATAGATTCTTTACAATTGGACTAAAAAATGGTCACAGGCATCGGGTAAGATGATCAGGTAAATAAAATGCTTTGGCGGACGGGATGCGCCGCAAAGAGAGGAAAACGATATGAGCAAAGTGATCGGCATTGACCTTGGCACAACAAATTCCTGTGTGGCGGTGGTGGAAGGCGGCAAGCCTGTGGTCATCACCAACGCAGAGGGCGAGCGCACCACCCCCAGCGTGGTGGCCTTTACCAAAGACGGCGAGCGTCTGGTGGGCGGCGCGGCCAAGCGGCAGATCGCCACCAACTCCGGCCGCACCGTGACCAGCATCAAGCGCCACATGGGCAGCGATTACCGGGTGCACATCGACGGCAAGGACCTGACCCCGCAGGAGATCAGCGCCATGATCCTGGCCAAGATCCGCCGCGACGCCGAGAGCTATCTGGGCGAGCCGGTGACCGAGGCCGTTATCACGGTGCCCGCCTACTTCGACGACAGCCAGCGCAAGGCCACCCAGGACGCCGGACGCATCGCGGGCCTGAACGTGCTGCGCATCATCAACGAGCCGACGGCTGCCGCTGTGGCCTACGGCCTGGACAACGAAGCACCCCAGAAGATCCTGGTGTATGATCTGGGCGGCGGCACCTTTGACGTGTCCATCATCGAGATCGAGGACGGTACTTTTACAGTGCTGGCCACCGGCGGCGACACCCATCTGGGCGGCGATGACTTTGACGAGCGCATCGTGGAGTACGCTGTGGCTGAGTTCAAGAAGTCCGACCGCATCGACCTCTCCCGCGATCCGGCTGCGATGGGCCGCCTGAAGGAGGAAGCGGAAAAGGCCAAGAAGGAGCTGTCCAGTGCACCCTCCGCGCAGCTGAACCTGCCCTTCATCGCGGTGGGCAAGGACGGCCCCCACCATCTGGATCTGTCGCTGTCCCGCCCGCAGTTCGAGATGATGACCGGTGACCTGCTGGCCCGTACCGTGACCCCGGTGCAGAACGCCCTGCGGGATGCCGGGATCGCCGCCAGCCAGCTGGGCAAGGTGCTGCTGGTGGGCGGCAGCACCCGCATGCCCGCCGTGGAGCGCCAGGTGCGGGAGCTGCTGGGCTGCGAGCCCAGCCACAGCCTGAACCCGGACGAGTGCGTGGCCATGGGTGCCGCCGTGCAGGGCGGTCTGCTGCAGGGCGGCGGCAAGCTGGCTGGTGCCACCGGTGCCGCCGCACAGGGTCTGGTGCTGATGGATGTCACCCCGCTGACCCTGTCCATTGAGACGCTGGGCGGCGTGGCCACCCCGCTGATCACCCGCAACAGCATGATCCCCACCCGCAAGAGCCAGATCTTTACCACGGCACGCCCCATGCAGACCAGCGTGGAGATCAACGTGCTGCAGGGCGAGCGCCACTTTGCCCGCGACAATAAGAGCCTGGGCAAGTTCAAGCTCAACGGCATCCGGGGCGGTTTCTCCTCCAAGCCGCAGATCGAGGTCACCTTCGACATCGACGTCAACGGCGTGGTCAAGGTGTCGGCCAAGGATCTGGGCACCGGCCGGGAGCAGAACATCACCATCACCGGCAGCACTAACCTTTCGGAAAATGAGATCCAGCGCGCCATGGCAGACGCTGCCGCCTACGAGGCCGAGGACAGCCGCCGCAAGGAGCGGCTGGAGCTGCACAACCAGGCCGAGGTACTGGCCTACAAGGTGGACGAGGCCTTGTCCAAGTGCAAAAAGGAGCTGGACCGCGACGAAAAGAACCGCATCAAGACCGATGTGGCCAACCTGCGCCGCTGCCTGCGCAAGGACAAGCCCGAGAAGATGAACGAGACCGAGGAAGCGGCCCTGCGGCAGGCCAAGAGCCAGCTGGAGGAAAGCGCCAACCACCTGATGATGCTGTACACCAGCCAGCAGCAGGCCCAGGGCCCGGACCAGACCCTGTGAGATGCCCTTATAAAACAAAAAAAGGAACCGCTGCGGCGGTTCCTTTTTTTGTTTTGCAGATCAGAGCATCTTGGACAAAAATGCCTTCAGGCGCGGATGCTTGGGGTTGGAGAACAGCTCCTGCGGGGGCTCGTCCTCCTGGATCTGGCCGCCGTCGATGAAGATCACGCGGTTGGACACCTCGCGGGCAAAGCCCATTTCGTGGGTGACCACCAGCATGGTGATGCCGGTGTGGGCCAGCTCCTTCATCAGCTCCAGTACCTCGCCCACCATCTCAGGGTCCAGGGCGCTGGTGGGTTCATCGAACAGGATCACGTCCGGGTCCATAGCCAGAGCGCGGGCAATGGCAATGCGCTGCTGCTGGCCGCCGGACAGGCTCTTGGGGTAGACGTTGGCCTTGTCGGCCAGACCCACACGGGCCAGCAGCTCGTCGGCGCGCTGGGAAATGGCTTCCTTGTCCTTCAGCTTGAGCAGGCTGGGGGCCAACTCCAGGTTCTTTTTCACCGTCAGGTGGGGGAACAGGTTAAAGTGCTGGAACACCATGCCCATCTTCTGGCGCACGGCGTCGATGTGGGCATCGTCCACCTCCACGCCTTCAAACTTGATGGAGCCGGAGGTGGGGATCTCCAAACGGTTCAGGCACCGCAGAAAGGTGGACTTGCCGCAGCCGGAAGGGCCGATCAGACACACCACGTCGCCGCGGTAGATGTCGATGTCGATGCCTTTGAGCACGTCCAGGGTGGGGGTGGGCTGCTTTGCGCCCTTTTTCTTCACGCCGCCGTAGGTCTTGGTCAGACCACGGACTTCCAGGATCTTTTCGTGGGTGTTAGCGGTCACTTTGTGCCAGCCTCCTCTCAAACTTGCCCAGCAGCCAGGTAAGCAGCATCACCAGTACCAGGTAGATGGCTGCAACGCCCAGCAGGGGGAACATGGCGTCGTAGGTGCGGTTCATAATGCCCTGTGCGGCGTACAGCAGCTCCTTGCCGCCAATGACCGTGATCAGGGAGGTATCCTTCAGCAGAACAATGAATTCGTTGCCCAGGGCAGGCAGCACCGCACGGATGGCCTGGGGGATGATGATGACCACCATGGTGGTCATGTAGTTCAGGCCCAGGCTGCGGCCGGCCTCCATCTGGCCCGGGTCCACGGCCATCAGGCCGCCGCGGATGATCTCGGACACATAGGCACCGGAGTTGATGCCCAGGGTCAGGGCACCTACCATGGTAAAGTTGCGGCTGTTGGAAAAGATGACCATGCTCATGATCAGCAGCTGCACCATCATGGGGGTGCCACGGATGATGGTGGCGTACACCTCGCACACTGCGTTGAAGAAGCCCAGCACCGGGTTCTTGTGGCCGGGACGCTGCTGGTCGTGGGTCACACGGACCATGGCCACCACACTGCCCAGCACCACGCCCAGGGCCAATGCAATGGCGGTGACCAGCAGGGTGGTGCCCACGCCATCAATGTACTGGAGCCAGCGGTCCTTCAGGAGAAAGGCCTGATAAAATTTGTAAAAGACCTCCTGCCCGAAGGTCAGGCTCGTGCCGCTGTTCAGCAGCTCTTTGAGCAGTTCGTATTGAGCAGCCATTCACATCCTCGCTTTCTGTCTGTGGGATCTTGTTGGTGGGTTGATGGGGACCCAAGTCCCCGAAAAAAGGGAGGAGCCCCCTGAAAAGGGCCGCCTCCCGGTGTTGCGTTCGTGGCAGCTGCTTACTCTGCAGTGATGTACTTGTCCACGATGGACTGCAGGGTGCCGTCAGCCTTCAGCTCCTCCAGAGCAGCGTTGATGGCATCCTCCAGGGCAGAGCCCTTGGCCAGGCCGATGGCGTAGTCCTCCTCGGCGTAGCTGGTGTCCAGCACCTTCAGGCCGGGGTTGGCGGCCACATATTCCTTGGCAGGGGCGTTGTCGATGACCACAGCGTCCACCTGGCCGTTGTTCAGGGCCTGCACGGCGGTCAGGCCGCTGTCGTAGGCCACCACGGCGTCATCGCCGAAGTCGTCGGAGCAGTAGATGTAGCCGGTGGTGCCACGCTGGGTGCCGATCTTTTTGCCGGCCAGGTCATCGGGAGAAGCAATGTCGGAGCCATTGGGCACGATGATGGACTGGATGCCGGTGGCGTAGCTGTCGGAGAAGTCCATCACAGCCTTGCGCTCGTCGGTAACGGTAACGCCAGCCATGACCATATCAGCCTTGCCCTGCTGCACGCTGAGCAGTGCGGCGTCAAACTCCATGTCGTCCACCTGCAGCTCCAGGCCCAGCTTTTCAGCAATGGCCTTGGCGGTGTCGATGTCGATGCCCGCGATGTCACCGGAGTCGGTGGTCATCTCGTAGGGAGGGAAGGTGGCGTTGGTGGCCATGGTCAGCTTGCCAGCCACCACGGTGGCCAGGCTGCTAGAAGCAGAGCTGGAAGCAGCTGCGCTGCTGGCTGCAGAAGAAGCTGCGCTGGAAGAAGCACCACCGCAGGCGGTCAGCATAGCGGCCGCCGTCACGGTGCTCACAGCAGCAAGAGCGTTATGACGGGAAATCCATTTTTTCATGATCGAGTTCTCCTTCATTTCTGATTTTAGAAGTGGTATGTTGCCAAAAGTTGCGCACTTATGTTGCGCATATTTGAGCAACCCTCTCGTTACAAACATAGAATACTCTCTTTTCAAGCCTCCGTCAATGGGTGATATTCACGGTATTGCAGCCCGAAAACTGGAAATTCTGACGGAAAAACCCGTGACGCAGCCCATTTTACGCGCAACTTTTGCGCAACATGCGTGTATTCTCCCAAAAAAAGCCCCCGGTTTTGGCGTAAAACCGGGGGCTGGGTACGCTATACATCAAGTTATATTTTCAGGGAGCTTGCAGGACAGCATACCTCCCCTGCTGCACAATCTGCGGGTATGCCATAGAGGGGCGCAGGTCATCGTCCATCGTGGGTACGGCTATTCCATTTGGTGGACTCACGCAAAATAACCTGATACCCCTCAATTTGGCGCTGCACCATTTCCTTGCCAAGCAGGCGGTCAAGCAGCATGCGGCAGGCCGTGCGCCCCAGCTGCTCGGCATCGTACTGCACCGCAGACACCGAGGGCGTGATACTGGCCAGCATCGAGCTGTCATACAGGCTGGCAACGCGCAGATCGTGCGGCACCAGAATATGCCGGTTGCGCAACTCACGCATGACCTCATAGGCAATCTCATCGTCACCGCAGAGCAGGCAGTCCGCCTTTTGCTCAAGCGCTGCCTCCAGTGCATCAATGGTCTGCCCTGTTGATTCAATGCCGGAATGAACAAGGCGCTGGTCCACCGGCACGCAGGATTCTGCAAAGCCGCGCAGGTATCCGCGCGTGCGGTCTGTGTTGACGGCGTAGATCGTGCTGCCGACCAGCAGCGCGATCCGCTTGGCACCCATCTGCAGCAGAATACGGGTCATCTCGCAGGCGGCGGTAACCTGATCATTATCCGCCTGCGGTATCGTCTTATCCTCACTGCGGCCAATCAGCACAAACGGCACATCATACTGCCGCAGCAGGTCAACGCAGGGATCGTCTGCCATGGCGTAGGTCAGAATAACACCATCCACCTTATGGCTCGCCAGCTGACGCTGCAGCTGGGTATATTCTGTGCTGGAGGCGTAG
>ERZ791837.1192-NODE-1192-length-17503-cov-4.804333_pt1 | contig 17503 bp, 14 predicted proteins | sample MGYA00510292_ERZ791837 | MGnify/ENA primary metagenome ERZ791837 (study PRJEB30046, sample SAMN00715259) | human gut metagenome | study: EMG produced TPA metagenomics assembly of the A metagenome-wide association study of gut microbiota in type 2...
GGTGATGATCGGCAACATCGGCGACAGCCGCGCGTATTTGATCCGCGGCGGCGAGATCACACGCATCACGCACGACCACAGCGTCGTGCAGACGCTCGTGGAAAACGGCAACATCACCGCCGAGGAGGCGCGCACGCACCCGAACCGCAACCTCATCACCCGCGCGCTCGGCCCAGACGAAAACACGCTCTGCGACGCGTTCGAGGTCTCGTTCACCAAGGGGGACAAAATTCTCCTCTGCACGGACGGCCTTGTCGTCACCGCGACGGACGACGAAATTTGCCGCGCCGTGTGCGCGGGTAAGAGCGCGGAAGAAAGCCTTGACGATCTCATTGCGCTCGCCAAGGCGCAGGGCGCGCCGGACAACGTGACGGCTGTGCTCATTGAACACGAGTAAAGGAGGTGGCACCGTATGAACAATATGATCGGAAAAATGCTCGACAACCGCTATGAGCTGCTCGAAGTCATTGGCAGCGGCGGCATGGCCGTTGTCTACAAGGCCAAGTGCCACCGCTTGAACCGCCTCGTGGCGGTCAAGGTGCTCAAGAGCGACCTTGCCGAGGACGCCGACTTCCGCCGCCGCTTTCGCGACGAGTCGCAGGCTGTCGCAATGCTCTCTCACCCGAATATCGTCTCGGTCTACGACGTCAGCCGCGGCGAGACGGAGTATATCGTCATGGAGCTCATCGACGGCATCACGCTCAAGCAGTATATGGAAAAGCGCGGCCAGCTCAACTGGCGTGAGGCGCTGCACTTCATCACGCAGATCATGAAGGCGCTCTCGCACGCGCATTCGCGCGGCATCATCCACCGCGACATCAAGCCGCAGAACATCATGGTGCTTCGCGACGGCAGCGTCAAGGTCGCTGACTTTGGCATCGCCTGCCTCGCCAACTCCGCCAACACGCTCACGCAGGAGGCGCTCGGCTCGGTGCACTACATGTCGCCCGAGCAGGCGAGGGGCGACCGCACGGACGCGCGCTCGGACATCTACTCCGCGGGCGTCGTGCTCTACGAAATGCTGACGGGGAGACTCCCGTTCGAGGGCGACAACGCCGTTTCCGTCGCCATCCAGCACCTTTCCTCCGTGCCGCTCTCGCCGCGCGAGATCAATCCCGACGTGCCCGAAGCGCTTGAGCTTATCTGCATGAAGGCGATGGCCTCCGATTTGGAGAAGCGCTACGCCTCGGCGGATGAAATGCTCGCAGACCTTGAGGAGTTCCGCAAGAATCCCGAGGTCGACCTCGACTTCACGATCGAAGACCTGCACCGCGAGACCGTGGACGAGCCCACGCAGTATATCCCCGCCGTGCACACCGTCTCCAAGGCACAGAAGGTGCAGGAGGCGGACGACGAGGAGGAAGAAGCGGCATCCCCGCACAAGCTGGGCACGCGCAAGCTGCTCACGATCATCGGCGCGGCGGTGGCCGCGGTGGCGCTCATCGTGCTGCTCTGGCACGCGATCTTCAGCGATCTTCTCGGCGGCGAGCAGACGCCGACGGAGTATGTGGTGCCGCATCTCATCGGCATGACCATCGACGAGGCGAACGAGAACGAAAACGTGAAGGGCATCTTCACGATCGAACAGATCGGCCAGCGCGCGAGCAGCAAATACGCGGCGGGTCAGATTATCGAGCAGTCGCCCGAGCGCGGCAAGACCGTAAAGGGCAACCGCGTCATCTCGGTTTTCGTCAGCTCCGGCGCCAAGACGGAGAAAATGCCGAATCTCGTCAACAAGGAGTACCGCGACGCAACGCTCCAGCTCACCAACCTTGACTTGAACCTTGTCGTCAACGACCCGGTCGAGGAATACAGCAGCATCACGAAGGGCTATGTCATCCGCACGATCCCCGAGTTTGGTGAAACGCTTCAGGAGGGCGACAGCGTCACGCTCGTCGTCAGCAAGGGCGAGCAGCCCAAGCCCGTGACGGTGCTCTCTTTCATCGGCATCGACATTGAGATCGTCCGCCAGCAGGTCACGCAGACCGGCCTTGTCGTCGGCGAGGTGACGCAGCGCGCATCCGACGAGCCCTACGGCACGGTCATCGAGCAGAGCATCAACGCCGAAACGAAGGTGGACGCGGGCACGACCATCAACTTCGTTATCAGCGAAGGCCCCGCCATGCCGGACTACGGCGATGACGCCACGACCTCCGGAGGGGAACCGCAGCCGTGAGAGGAAGAATACAGCGCGCGCTGAGCGGCTTCTACTATGTCAAATGCGCGGACGGACAGCTCTACACCTGCAAGGCGCGCGGCAAATTCCGCAGGGAGGGCATTTCGCCGCTCGTGGGCGACGACGTCGAATTCTGCGAGGTGCCGGGCGGCGAAGGCCGCATCGACGAAATTCTGCCGCGCCGAAACAGCTTTGACCGCCCGAGCGTCGCCAACATCGACCAGATGGTCATCGTCTGCTCACAGGCGATCCCGAAGACCGATCCATATTTGGTCGACCGCATGACGGCCATCGCCGCGCTCAAGGGCTGCAACGTGCTCATCTGCATCAACAAGTGCGACTTAGACCCCGCGGACGCGCTGCGGGAATACTATGAAAACGCGGGCTTTCGCACCGTCAGCGTCAGCGCGGAGACGGGCGAGGGCATCGAGGCGCTACGCGCCCAGCTCGTCGGGCGGCTCTCCGCCGTCACAGGCAACTCCGGCGTTGGCAAGTCGAGCATTCTGAATGCGCTCGACCCCAGCATGTCGCTCAAGACGGGTGAGGTGAGTCAGGCGCTCGGCCGCGGACGGCACACGACGCGCCATGTTGAGCTCTACGAGCTACCCTGCGGCGCGGAGATCATCGACACACCGGGCTTTTCCTCGTTCGAGACGACGGGGCTCAATTTGGAGCTCAAAGAAAAGCTGCCCGAGTGCTTTTTGGACTTTTCGCCCTACCTTGGCGACTGCCAATTCGTCGGGTGCAGCCACACAAAGGAAAAGGGCTGCTCGGTGCGTCAGGCCGTAAAAGATGGCAGGATCGTCAGAGGGCGGCATGAAAGCTACTGCCGACTCTACGACGAGCTCAAGGACCTGCGCGAATGGAACGCGGGCAGTCAAAAACGACGCTAACCGAAAATAAAATGGACAAAGGCCCGCTTCCTTTCGGAAGCGGGCCTTTGTCCATTTAGAGAGATGAGAGAGGGATCAAATATCAATCCTGAAACAGGGCGGTGGAGAGGTAACGGTCGCCGGTGTCGGGCAGCAGGACAACGATGGTCTTGCCCTTGTTCTCGGGACGCTTGGCGAGCTGGATACCGGCCCAGACGGCAGCACCGGAGGAGATACCGACCAGCACACCCTCGCTGTGGCCGACAAGCTTGCCGGTGGCAAAGGCGTCGTCATTTTCGACGGTGATGATCTCGTCATAGATCTTGGTATCCAGGACGGCGGGAACAAACCCAGCGCCGATGCCCTGGATGCCATGCTTACCGGGGACGCCGGTGGAAAGGACGGCGGAGGTCTTAGGCTCGACGGCGACGATGCGGACGGCAGGATTTTTCTCCCGGAGGTAGCGGCCCACACCGGTGATGGTACCGCCGGTGCCGACCCCTGCCACAAAGGCATCCACCTGCCCATCGGTATCCTGCCAGATCTCCGGGGCGGTGGTGGCGTAGTGGGCCTGGGGGTTGGCCTGATTGACAAACTGGCCGGGGATGAAGCTGCGAGGGATCTCGCGCGCGAGTTCATCCGCTTTGGCGATGGCGCCTTTCATGCCCTGGGCACCGGGGGTAAGCACCAGCTCCGCGCCATAGGCTTTCATAAGCTGGCGGCGCTCCACGCTCATGCTATCCGGCATGACGATGATGATACGATAGCCCCGGGCGGCGGCCACCGAGGCCAGGCCGATGCCGGTATTGCCGGAGGTGGGCTCGATGAGGACGGACTGGGGGGTAAGGAGGCCCTTCTGCTCGGCATCCTCTATCATGGCGAGGGCAACGCGGTCCTTGACGGAACCGGCGGGATTGAAGTATTCCAGCTTGGCCAAAAGGCGGGCCTTGAGGTCATACTTTTTTTCAAGATGGGTGAGCTCCAGCAGGGGGGTGTGGCCGATGAGCTGGGCGGCGGAAGTGTAGATATTTGCCATAGGAATGCCTCCTAACATGAAATAGACTAAAGCGGTAGATTTACCATGGGAATGTTATACACCCTGGGCGGGGATTTGTCAAGAGAAAAGCTCCCCGGGAGGGGAGCTTTTTGGTGGGGCAATTAATCATGCTTGCGCAGGAGGGCGGCGGAGCCGAGGGCTGCGGCGACGGCAGCGGCGACGGCCAGGCCGACCAGGTCATTGGCGCCGGTGGAGGGATTGGGCTGCTGGGCCGGTTTCTCCTCTTCGGCGGGGCGGATGATGACGATGGTGCCGGGGTTATCGGGGGTGGGAGGTTCGATCTCGCCGGTACCAGAATAAGCCGGGACAGTAACCTCTACCGCTTCGCCTGCGGGAGTGTTATCTGTCTTCTTCATCCGAACATAATACTTACCGGCAGGAACATCTGTGCTGTCATTGGCGCAGGCAGTCCAATCTCCCTCAAGACTGGTAGCGTACTCCATTTGGGCAGTGGTACCGGTGATTTTGCCATTTCCATTCTCGGAAGTGGGGGCTACCCCAACCAAACCGGTAGGAGCAGCGGGGACATCCGGAGTGGGATTGCCACCAGACTGGGTAACACCGCAAACACAAACACCATTTACAAAGACATGATCTCTTAATGTGGTTTCTTCCGCACCACATATACATTTTCCATGGTGCTGAGTGCCATCCACAGTTGGAACATAAGAATCAGTATAACTATGAGCTCTTACAAAGTTCACACCACATACACCACAATTTACTTTATGAGTCGTTGGAGATTCATAAGTGTAATTATATCTGTGCTCTTCAGAAATCATTACCTCGCCACACTCGGTGCACTTTTTAATATGGTGTCCTCCTTGAGTATCTGCCTCCCAAGGGCCTTCAACATGCTGGTGGGTAGAGCCGCCGCCGGTTTCGGGGGTCTGTGTGGTAACGCGGAGGTACTTATAGGTGCCATAGTTTGCGGAATTGAATTCCTCCAGCGGGTTACCGGTAGTGCTGGCGCTGGCGTAGCACTTATAGCCGGAGCCTAAGTCAAATGCACCGTTGGCGTGGCCACCTTTAATGGTGGAAATAAGATTGCCATTGGTATTTATAATTACTACTTCGGCATTGATGGTAACATTGCCAAAGGAATAAACCGGCAGGTAATTGCCGCTAATAGTCAGGCTGGCATTGGATGCATTTTCAGCATTTTCAATGAAAATTGTCGAATATTCTCCTTCGCCCAAGATGGCATGATGGCCAGCATTGTTAATGCTGTTTGTCCCAATCAGCTTGATATGGATCTCGTTACTGGAAGCATTTAGATTGGTCTTAATCACGCCCGTGCTGCCACTCGTACCGGTACTGCTAATGGTAGCATTATTGAGGGTAAAGTCGTTTTCGCTATCACAGTAGATGTTGTAATCCTGTGCAGTACCATCGGTAATATTGCCATTTGCATCGGTCTTGTAGTACTTGCCTACATACATGGTCTGGCCTGCGATGGTGTAATTGGCAGCGACCTGGGGGGTGGTGTACGCATCGCCGCGGGTGATGGTGACCTTATAGCCGCCGGTGCTGGTGCAGTGACCCGGGATAACATTTACATTGTCACCCGATTGTACCCCTTCGCTTACTACATTAATGTAGTAGGGGTTACTATCTCCAGTGCTATAGTGATTATAAATGTATGCCTTGATTGCTCTATATGCTAAGCTACTGTCGATATGCAGCATATTCTCGGCGACTATATTAACCTGTCCCTTGGCGTAAATATTACCCATATTACTTTCATCACCGAAAGAAATGGTAGAGAAATTGTGAGAACGATTTTGAGCAATAAGGGACGCATCTGCAACGCTGATAACCTTCCGCGCAGACATCCAAACCGCAGCGCCATCACTATCGGTCTTTGCCATGACTCGTGCGCTGTTACTAATGCTGAGGCTATCCCCACTTATTTCTATGGCCGACGGCATTCGACTGGGGCTAAGGCCTTCAACTCTATCTCTTTGGATGGCATATTTATTATAAGCCTTTACGGTGTACGCATTGGTACCGGGGTTACCGGAAATGGTAACATTGCCGCCGACTTCGATGGCAGGATTGGTAGCAGCGGTGCATTCCGCACTAAGCTGCGTTCCCTCACCAGTCACAGTGAGGTTACCACTGACCTCAACAACGGGTTTATCCTCGCTGCTGGGTCTATTGACGGTAACATGAGCGCCGCCGGTGATGGTGAGGTTGGGTTTGTCATCAGAAGAAGTCTTTTGGTTATGCACCTTGATGGAACCGACGGTAAGGGAGCCGGAGCCGGAGCCGGAGATGGTGAGGCCCTTTTGCGTGGTTACGATGGAGGAAAGGGTGCTGGTGCCCTCGAGGACTAGGGTGCTGTCGGCCAGGGTGGCATCGAACGAGAGGGCCGCCGTGCCATTGAAGTTCTTCAAGGTGATGGTATTGTTTTCCCTGTCTACGGTAGCGGTGCCGCCGTTTCCATCAGTAATAGTTTCGCCCTGCTTTAGAGTTGTACCGTTGTAGCGGATGGTGGAATCCTTAGCGGCGGCAGGGGTGATGGTGATAGACTTGAAACATATCGCTGTACCGTCGGGATTTTCATAGCCTTTGAGATGGCTTGCCGCACTAAGGGTTACAGTTTCGCCAGTTGCAGTACTGCCTGTCTTTGTTATACCGGTAACACTGTATTTGTCCATATCGGTGATGGAAATAACGCCGCTCACCGAGAGGACATTATGCTTCTTACTTATGTTACTGGTCGTTAGCTTTATCTCGCCAGTATTTTCGAACTTGAGATTGCCTTTGTTCATGGCAATGGCATAGCTTGTAGTGGATACTTCAAGGCTGCCTGCACCGGTAATGGTCATATTGATGTTGCTAACATACTGATCAGCACTATTAGCAGAAATACCAGTACTAAAACCGCTCATGGTGTTGGTACCTACCAGATTGATGGTATAGGTTCCGTCTTTTGTAAACTGGATGCCATTGATAATACTACTGCTAGCGATGTTAACATCCTTGAGGGTGAGCTCTTTTTTAGCTGCATCGTAGTAGTAAGAGCCAGAGCAGGAATCGGCAGTGATTGTAGTCAACTGATCGACAACGGCGTTTTCGCCAGCGATGAGAACATCAGAGGTTCTTTGGAGGGCGGGGATGGTTCTCTTTGCGATGCAGATGTACTGGGAATATTTCTTTGTGGGAAAACCAAGGTATTCATTCAAGGTCCCCCAGCTGCACACCTCAGGATCGCTTTCTGTAAGAGCATCACCGGAATAAGAGCCTGTGGTGAATTGGTAGTTGCTCCAATCGATATTTTTTGATGCTGGACCAGCTGTACCTGCGACAATGTTGGCTGCCCTCTTGTTGGATATTTCCAATTTGGCATTATCCCCAGTCATTGCCAGAGTCCAAATCACAGTTGTCGCTGTATCGGCCGACGATTCGGCTATCAATGTGGAATTATCGATTGTAAGCGTACCATACACTCTTATTGCCTGGTAGTAGCCGTTAGTAATTGCCTTCAAATTGCCGCCGCCTGTAAAAGTAAGGTTTGTATTGGGAGTTGTTTCGATTGCAATTTTATTACTTGTTACGGTGTTTTCTCCGGTAAGGATCACACTGTAGGTTACATAATTTGTTGTATCGCAAAAATCAATGCCGATGTTGCTGCCGGTGGCGGTGATGGTGGCATTATTGAGGGTGAGGGTGCGGGTGGACTTATCGTAGGAGTAAGTGCCGTTGCCATCACCGAGGGAAATATCATTGCCAACGGTGACAGGGGTGCCGTTGATCTTTACATTATCATCGGTTTCGGGGGGAGTATCTGCCAGGGCAGTGGTGGGGAGTAGGACAAAGACTAAAGCCAGCGCGAGCAGGGCGCTGAGCAGGCGTTTTTTCATGGGGGTGGGCCTCCTTTTCATTTTTCTTAAAATTGTGGTTTTACTGGGCGCAGAGGCCCTACTTTCAACCCCCATAATACCCCCTAAAAGGGGGTATTTTTCGCCCAGGGGACGAAATGCGGGCAAAGCGGTGTGAATTGCAGAAACGCCCTAAAAAGTGCACAAAAAGCCCCCGCGATGGAAGGCTTTTTGCTAAGAATGGGAATATATGGCATCCCCAAATATTATTAACCGTTACATAATGCCGCCGGCGGTGGAGGTATAGACGCCCAAGATGAAGGCCACAATGCACAGCACGGCGCAGACGAGGGTATCGGTTTTTTTCTGCCGCTGGACGAGCTTTTTTAAGAGGGCATCGTAATTTTCGCGGTTTTGGTCGTAATCCGGCTGGGCGGCCAGGGTCTCTTCCATCTTTTTGCCGTACAGGCGGTAATCCGCATAGGTAAGGGCGGGCATAAGCACGATGAAAAGCAGGAAAAACAGCATGGCTGGTGCCTCCGTTCTATTGGGATAAGATGCAGGGAAGCTCCGGCCGGAAAACCGACCGGAGTATGGCCCGTGCTAAATTCCGGAATCAGTGCAGCAGTGCATTGGGCAGCACGGTGACGATGCCGGGGATGTAGGTGAAGAGGAACAGATCGACGATGAGAACCGCCAGGAAGGGCAGTACCTGCCGGATGACCTTCTCCAGGCGAACTTCGCAGATGCTGGCGGAGACGAAGAGGTTCATGCCGATGGGCGGGGTGATCTGGCCGATGGAGAGGTTGATGATCATGATAATACCGAAGAAGGTCTTATCGATGCCATAAGCGCTGATCAGCGGGACCAGAACAGGGGTGAGCAGGGTGATGGCGGCGACATTATCCAGCAGGGCGCCGGCCACAAACAGGGCCAGATTGACGAGCAGCAGAACGACAGCGGGGCTATCGGTGATGCCGCTGATGGCAGCAACGATCTGATTGGGGATCTGCTGCATGGTGAGCATCCAGCCGAATACGGCAGCCGCACCGATGAGGAACAGGATCATAGAGGTGCTGACGCCGGTCTTGACGCAGGCCTCATAGGCTTTCTTGATATTGAGCTGCTTAAACACAAAGTAGCCAATGATGAAACCGTACAGAACGGATACGCCGGCGGCTTCGGTAGCGGTGAACTTGCCGCTGTAAATACCGCCCAGGATGATGACCGGAGACAGCAGCGCCAGGAAGCTCTGAATAACGATCTTGGCCTTGCTCTGGGTATGGAACTCAGCGATATCCAGCTCGGAGGTGCCGTAGCCGTTTCTCTTGGCGCGGAAGTACTCGACGACCATAAGGCTGAGGCCCATGATGATGCCGGGGATGATACCGCCGGTGAACATCTCCAGGACGGAGACATCGGCGACGATGGCATACATGAGCATGGTGCCGCTGGGAGGAATAATGAGGCCCAGCAGACCGGAGGAAGCGATAACAGCTGCGGTGTATTCTTTCTTATAACCGGCTTTTTCCATGGGCTCTACCATGATGCCGCCGATGGCAGCGGCCGTAGCGGTAGCGGAACCGGAGATAGCGCCGAAGAACATGCAAGCCAAAGTGGTGACCATGGAAAGGCCGCCTTTGAACCGGCCTACCACACGGTTGGCCAGGTAGATGAGCTTATCGGAAACACCGCCCAGGGTCATAACTTCACCGGCCAGGGTGAACATGGGGATAGCCAGCAGAGAGAACTTGCTGACGCCGCTGAGAAGCTTCTGGGTGATGATAAGCGCATTGAGAGTGCCGCCCTGCAGAATGGTGAGCAGAGAGGCGGTGCCCATCGCCATGCCGATAGGAACAGCGATAAGGAGCAGAATGCCGGTGGAAATCAACAGGAATGCAGTCATGCGGTGACTTCCTCCTTTCCTTTTTTGGCGAATAGATCAGCGAAGCGGTCTACAATGAGGAGGATGAAGTTAAGGATCATGCCAACGGCACCAATGCCTACCACAAAGTAGTACCAGCCATAAGTGATGGGAGAAGAGCCAACAATAACATGCATATTCTCGCCTGTCATCTGGAAGGCCTGGGAGGTAACGACCACCAGGAACGCAATGCTGATGAGATCAGCAATGATGAGGATGACTTCGGTGAGCTTTTTGGGCAACAGATCCACGAAGAATTCCAAGCGGATCTGTTTATTATTGGCCGTAGCAGTGCAGGCCCCCAGGAACACACTGCAGATTAGCAGGAATACGATGAGATCCTGCGACCAAGGCAGTGGAACGAACGCGATAAAGCGGGAAATGATCTGCAGCAGCAGAACCAGGAACATGGCGACCATGACAATGCCCAAAAGGAGATTGCAGACCTTGTTGAAGGCTCCGACCGCAGTTTTCAGCGTTTTGCGGAACATAGAATTACTCCTTTACTGATAAGAGAACTTGAGGAGGGGCAGAGTCGGGCGGGTGTGCCCGGCTCTGCCGTGGAGATGACTCAATCAGTTAGCCTTTCAGCTGGTTGTACAGGGCGGTGAACTCATCACCGTACTGCTTGCAGTAGGACTCGGTTACAGGAGCCAGAGCCTCTTCGAAAGCGGTCAGATCGGGATAGGTGATGGTAACGCCCTGCTCCTCGATGAACTTGAGGTCGGAAGCTTCGGACTCGGAAACGGTCTTAACATCAGCAGCGCAAACTTCCTTGGCAGCATCCAGCAGAATCTGCTGCAGCTCGGGAGACAGGCTATCGAACTTGGCCTTGTTCATGATGAGGGGCTCGGAAACATACTGATGATGGGTAACAGCTAGATACTTCTGAACCTCATAGAACTTACTGCCGATGATATTGGAGGTGGGGTTTTCCTGAGCGGAAACGATGCCAGTCTGCAGACCGCTGTAAGTATCACTCATGGAAAGGGTGGTGGGGTTGGCGTTCAGGGCGGTCAGCATATCAGCGATGAGCTTAGCGGAGCCGACGCGAACCTTCAAGCCGGAGAAATCGGCGGGGCTGTTGATCTCGTTATTGGAGGTAACAACACGGAAGCCATTGGCAGCCCAGCCCAGGATGGTCATGCCCTGCTTTTCGATAGCGGTATTGAGGGTAGCAGCTACATCGCTATCAGCGAAGGTGAGAACATGATCCCAGGAAGTGAACGCATAGGGCATAGCGATAACATTGAACAGCGGATCATAGTTGGCGAGGTAAGCATCGGGATCCAGAACCATATCCTGGGTACCGGACTTAACGGACTCCAGCATCTCGGAGCCGGAACCGAGCTGCTCGGCGGGGAAGATATTGATGATGAGCTGTCCATTGGACTTCTCTTCAACAATCTTCTTGAAGGATTCAGCGAGGACCTGATAATGGTGATCGGTGTTGTTGGTGTGGCCCAAGCTCAGCTGAATGGCCTTAGTCGTGTTGCCATCATTGTTGTCGCCGTTGTTATTGCCGCAGGCAACCAGGGTCAGGATCATAGCCAGTGCCATAATCAGTGCGATGATACTTCTTTTCATGATTTTCTTCCTTTCTTTTTTGTCCGAATTTTTATCTCATGTGATCTCTCACATATGACCTAATTGTACCGCAACCGTGCGGGAAGGAAAACCGGAAATTAACGGTATCTTAGCCGTGGCAGGCCAGCGCCATACTGCCGCCCAGATGGGCGTGGATCTCCTCGCACATATCGCGGGCGGTCTGGGTGAGCATTTCCAGATTATAACCGGTGTGAATGCCCATCTTCTCGCACATATTTACGAGGTCTTCGGTGGCGATATTGCCCTTGGCGCCGGGGGCGAAGGGGCAGCCACCCATGGCCGCCAGGGAGGCATCAAAGTGGGTGACGCCTTCTTCCAGGGCTACAAAGGCATTGGCAATGCCCATACCGTGGGTATCGTGCAGGTGAGCACAGATGTGATCCGCGCCGACCAGGCCAATCATGTGGCGGAGGACTTCCCGGGTGTGGGTGGGGGTGGAGATACCAGAGGTATCGGCCAGGCCAAAGTACTCCACACCGACGCTGTGGGCCTCTTCTACGATCCAATCCAGACGCTCCAGCGGGATCTCATCGCCAAAGGGAGAACCGAACACGCAGGGCAGGGCCAGCTGGATGCGAACATCGCCGGTCTGCTGAGAAGCCAGCTCCTTGAACTGAGCCATGCTTTCCTGAATGGTACGGCGAGAATTGCGGAGGTTGTGCTCCTCGCTGGCGCTGACCACGAAGGACAGCATGTGGGAGCCGGCCGCGACGGCGTCATCGGCGCCGCGCTTATTAAGGGCCAGGGTGCTGAGTGTGCAGCCTTTTTCGGCGGCGTAGGGCTTGATCGCCTCGAACACGGCGGCCGCATCGGCCATCTGGGGCATGACCTTGGGATTGACGAAGCTGGTAACTTCCAGCTCCTTGGCGCCGCAATCGATCATACGGCGGATGTACTTGATCTTGACATCAGTAGGAATGAACTCCGCGTGGTTCTGCCAACCATCACGGGGGCAGCATTCCTGGATATGGACCTCTTTAGGAAGTGGCATGAACTTGTACCCTCCTTGTCAGTTATCAGTTGATGACGCCTTCGGCACGGAACGCTTCGAGCTGTTCCTTGGTGAAGCCGAGGGACTCAAAGATCTCTTCGTTGTTTTCGCCCAGATCCGGAGCGGCCTTGTAATAAACGCAGGGGGCTTCCTCCATCTTGAGGGGGTTACCAATGACGGTCAGCTCCTTGGGAGCATCAGGGTGCTTAACAGGCGCGGGAACCTTGACGAGCATCTCACGCACTTCCACGATGTTCTTATCGTTGGCGGCCTGCTCGCAGTTATAAATGGGCGCTACAGGGATACCTGCCTCATCGATGATCTTGCAGACCTCGGAAACGGTTTTATCGGCAGTCCACTTTTCGATGATCTCCTTGAGGGAATCCGCGTTCTTCTTGCGGGACTCGGTATCGCAGTACAGGGGATCCTGAGCCAGTTCCGGCATACCCATGGCAGCGGAAAGCTTTTCAAAGTGCTTATCGGTGCCGGAGGCAATAACAAAATAATCGTCCTTGGCCTTGAAGGAATCATAGGGGGCGGAGGTGATGTACTTGTTGCCGGTCTTGACAGGGCTGACACCAGTGTAAACATACTGCATCATCTTGGCTTCCATGCCGGAGAAGATGGAATCGACGAGGGCGACATCGATGTGGTTGCCTACGCCGGTTTTTTCACGGTTATACAGAGAAGCGCAGATGGCGAAGCCGGCATTCAGACCGCCGAACAGGTCACCAATGGCCATACCGGCACGGGTGGGCTCGCTGCCCGGCCAGCCGGTGATGCTCATGCTGCCGCCCATAGCCTGGCCGATGAGGTCGTAGCCGGGACGATTGGCATTGGGGCCATACTGGCCAAAGCCGGAGATAGAAGCATAAACCAGGCGCGGATTCAGCTTTTTGCACTCTTCATAGCTGAAGCCCAAACGGCCCATAACACCGGGACGGTTGTTTTCCAGCAGTACATCAGCGCTCTTTACCAATTCGCTGAACAGTTTTTTTCCGTCCTCTGTTTTGAGGTTGATGGCAACACCGCGCTTATTGCGGTTCAGATTCTGGAAATACATGCTCAGTCCACTATTTTTTTCCAAAGGGCGCGCGTTGCGGACGAAGTTGCCGCCGGTGGTCAGGTTTTCCACCTTGATAACATCGGCGCCCATATCGGCCAGATACATACCACAGTAGGGACCTGCCAGGAAGTCGGTGAAATCAAGCACACGGATGCCCTTGAGAAGCTGTCTAGTCATGATAAATCCTCCTGCGGCGCGATACTTTCGCGCCAGAATCATTTTTCGCGCTCCGGGGGCGGCCGACCCCCAAAACACACAAGATTCGCTTCCGGAAGCTTAATCTACGATTCCATGATAGCCAAGTATGTCGAAATTGTGAAATGCCAAGAAACGAGCTTGATTGATGCTGTTTTTGCATAACAGTCAAAGTGCTGTGATATTGTTCGTTATATTTGTGCAAAAAGCACATGATTCCAGCGATTTGACGGATTTTTGTATATTGTATTTGGTTGCTTTCCTCTTTCTCGCATGGTAGAATATTAGGGAAAACAAAGAGAATACTGTGGCCAAAACGAATGGAGGACACGCAAAACCATGACGATCTTTCAATTGGAATGTTACTACGCGTTAGCTCAGTCGCTTAACTTTACCCAAACGGCCAGCCAGCAGTATATCACCCAGCCAGCCCTAAGCCGAAGCATCTCCTCGCTGGAAAAGGAGCTGGGGATCAAGCTGGTGAACCGCACCACCCACACCGTTTCTCTGACCCCGGCGGGGCGGGTATTTGCCGAAGAGTGCCGCAAAATCATAAGCACCTACCAGGATGGCGTACAGAATGCCTTGACCGCCTCTCAAAGCATTGTAGGACGGGTACGGCTGGGAGTCCCGATCGATTCCTTTGAGCCATTGGCGGTAAAGCTGGTGCGTGCCATCACTGAAAAGCACTCCGGTATTCATATTGAGCTGAAATTTAATACCCCGACCCGGCTGCTGCGGGCGCTGGATGACGACCTGGTGGATGTAATCATTGCCAGCGGCCGCCCCAGAAGCGCCGAAAGCAAGTATCTGCTGGTGGACCGCCGGATGGACTATGTAGTGATATCCTCCGTTCATCCTCTGGCGGACCGGGAGGAAGTCTCCTTTAGCGAGCTGCGGTATGAAAACTTTATCGCTATCTCCCGTTCCTCCTCCATTGCCGGGTATCAGTCCATTATTGACCACGCCTCAGCCGGCGGGTTTTCTCCCAATATCGTGGGAGAAGCGGAGACGGTTTCCTCCCTGCTGATGATGGTGGCCTGCGGCGTAGGCATCACCGTGCTGTACAAGGAACACCAGCCCATTTCCGCCACCGACGCGGTGCGGTTTATCCCACTGAAGGGCGAAAAATACTTTAACCGATATCTCATTTGGAACCGGCTAGATAATTCCTGTCTGGATTCGGTACTGGAGGTCGCGAAGGGGCTTTTTACCCCCGAAGCAGAAGATGAATAAATAAAAAGCCCCCTGCGGGAGCGTAATATGCAAAAAAAGCCTCCCCAAGGGAGACGCTCCGTAAGGAAGTTGTCTCCCTTGGGTTTTGTCGTCAGCCGGAATTTGGATTTATAGGAAAAACAATCATATTGAAGGATTACGGTAGGAGCAAAAAATAGTAAATAATGATTTTATTTTCTGTATAATAAGAAATATAATTTTACCAAGAATAATTTTTGTAAGGCAAATAATTCTTTGAAAGGATGAAAGGCTATGCCACAACATGAATTTATTACAAAGCAACTAATAGATAAAGGTTGGTCAGAAGATAGAAAATACTGTGTTACCGACGAGCAAGGAAATAAATTTTTGCTTCGTGTTTCTCCGATTGAACAGTATGACAGGAAGAAAAGTGAATATGAACTTATGGGTCAGGTAGCAGCTCTCGGTGTACCAATGTGCCGCCCCTTAGAGTTCGGCACATTTGATGAAGGAGTTTATTCTATTCAAACTTGGATAGATGGCATTGATGCAGAAGAAAATATACATAATTTAACAGACCAAGAACAGTATTCTTATGGTTTTGAAGCGGGAAAAATACTAAAAGAAATTCATAAAATCCCCGCTCCGAAAGAAATAGAAGATTGGGAAATCTATTTTAATCGTAAAGCAGACCACAAAATCAAGATGTATGAAGAATGTCCTGTCAAGTACGAAAATGGGCAAGCCTTCATTGATTACATTAACGCTCACAGATATTTGCTCAGCGGTCGCCCTCGAACCTATCAGCACGGAGATTACCATATCGGCAATATGATGATAGGGAATGATAAGCGACTCTACATCATTGATTTTAATAGAAATGACTTCGGAGATCCGTGGGAAGAATTTAACCGCATTGTGTGGTGCGCTCAAGCTACCCCTTTGTTTGCAACCGGAATGGTAAACGGATACTTCGGCAATGACATACCAATTCCGTTTTGGGAGTTGCTCGCACTTTATATTAGCAGTAATACTTTATCTTCTGTGCCTTGGGCAATTCCTTTTGGGCAGAGCCAAATTCAAGTAATGATAAATCAAGCAAAAGATGTACTAAGCTGGTATGAGAATATGACGAAATCCATTCCGACTTGGTACAAAGGAGTTATTATAAATAAATAATACGAAGCATTTGCCGTCGTGTCCACAGGGATAGCAAGCATCGGATTATGACACCACAATCCGCGAAAAAAGCTAAATACAAATCATTGGAGTCCCTTCCTTACGGAGGGTGCCCCAAAGGCTGCTTTTTTGCGTTTGGCACGATGGTGGGCAGACATGGGCCCCGCCCAGCAGGCCCTCTCTGTCACCTTCAGTGACAGCTCTCCCAGAGGGAGAGCCAAGTCCGTAGGGCCTGCTGCCCTCGGCGGGGCGGCTTGGAGGGAACACCTTCGCAACGGGCAGAACCCCCGCAGCCCACCGGCTGCGGGGGTTCTGCCTATAGGGGGAAAGGAAATCAGTCAGCTTTCTTTCTGCGCAGGAGGACCATGTAGGCGGCCGTAGCGCCGCTGAACAGGGTCAGGGCCAGCCAACCGGCAGAGAAGCTGTCGCCGGTGGTGGGCTTGTCGTCCTGCTTGCCGTCGTCCGGCTGGTCGGGCTGGTCCGGCTGATCGGGCTGGCCGGGCTCAGGCTGGTCCGGAGTGGTGGGCTCGCTGTTCTTGTCATACTGAGCGGTGACAGTCAGGTCGCTGCGGACGTTGGTGAAGGCAGCGTCCCAGCCGGAGAAGGTATAGCCCTCGTGCTGGGGAGCCTGGGGGGCAGCGGCGTCCTTGCCGTAGGCCACGGTCTGGGTGTCCAGAGTCTCGCCGGTGATGCCGTCCACGAAGGTGACGGTGAAGGTGATGGGCTCGAACTCGGCCCGGATGGTGTGGCCGGTGGTCAGCTTGCTGAAGGTGTGGCTGCTGACAGCGCCCACGCTCTGGCCGTCGGCCACATACTGCTCCAGCAGGGTCTCGTGGTTGATATCCTTGTGGACCACCTTGTGGAAGATGGTGGCGGCGAGGGGATAGCCGCATCAGGTGGTTTCACCCTCCGGGGCCCACTGAGCGGCCAGGGCCGCGTCATAGTACACGGTCATGTCCGCCACCTTGCTGACGAACATCCTGGTGCTGACATTCTCCGGGGGATTGCCCAGGAAGTACACCTGCTCCAGGGCCTTGCAGTTGTCGTTCTCCCACAGGTTCTTGTAGGCGGCGGTGTACTCATTACCTGCGGCGGCCACCACAATGCCCGCCTTCTCCAGGTTGGAGTACACGTTCATGGTGGACAGCATGTCCGGGCGGCTGGTGAAGCCCGCCGGGGAGCCCAGGCTCAGGTTCACGGCGTCCACGCCCAGCTTCACGAGTCCTCCAGGGCGGCCAGGATGTCGTCCTCTGCCGCGCCGGTGGAGTTGTCGCCGAAGACCTTCATGACCACCAGCTGCGCCTGGGGCGCGACGCCGGAGATGGTGCCGTCGGCGGGATTGGCGATGGTTCCGGCCAGCAGGCTGAGGTTGACGCGGTTTTCGGTTCTATCCCTGCCGCCGGGGGCATAC
>ERZ791837.1194-NODE-1194-length-17497-cov-2.876448_pt1 | contig 17497 bp, 14 predicted proteins | sample MGYA00510292_ERZ791837 | MGnify/ENA primary metagenome ERZ791837 (study PRJEB30046, sample SAMN00715259) | human gut metagenome | study: EMG produced TPA metagenomics assembly of the A metagenome-wide association study of gut microbiota in type 2...
GGCGGTCATTATATCAGAAAGAATGTAAAGAAAAGACTCATTAACAAGCAATATCTTATTGTAGGACGAGGTGCTGCAAAATCTTTATATGACTCATGTATTCAATCGTACTTTGAAAATATCGATACATCGACCACCTATCAAATGACTACTGCTCCTACTATGAAACAAGCTGAAGAGGTTATGTCACCGATTCGAACTGCTATTACACGATCGAGAGGTCCGCTATTCAAGTTTCTGACAGAAGGATCTTTACAGAACACTACCGGTTCTAAAGCCAATCGTACAAAATTAGCTTCAACCAAAAAAGGAATTGAAAACTTTATGACAGGTTCTATTATTGAGATACGTCCTATGAGTATCAATAAGCTTCAAGGTATGCGTCCTAAAATTGCTACTGTTGATGAATGGCTTTCAGGCGACATTAGAGAAGATGTTATCGGTGCTATTGAACAAGGTGCGTCCAAAGTCGACGACTATCTTATCATTGCTACCAGCTCAGAAGGTACTGTCCGTAATGGAAGCGGCGACACAATCAAAATGGAACTTATGAATATTCTTAAGGGTGACTACATTAACCCACATGTGTCCATTTGGTGGTATAAACTGGATTCTATCGATGAAGTCGGTGATCCCGAAATGTGGCTTAAGGCTAATCCAAATATTGGAAAGACCGTAAGCTACGAAACTTATCAGTTAGATGTTGAAAGAGCCGAAAAAGCTCCTGCTGCACGAAATGATATTCTGGCAAAACGATTCGGTCTTCCAATGGAAGGATTCACATACTACTTTACTTATGAAGAAACACTTCCGCATAGAAAACGTGATTTCTGGCAATTACCATGCTCATTAGGTGCCGATCTGTCACAAGGTGATGACTTTTGTGCTTTTACATTCTTATTTCCTTTATCTAATGGTGCGTTTGGCATCAAAACCAGAAACTACATAACTTCTATGACACTTAATAAACTGCCTTCCGCTATGAGAATCAAGTACGATTCTTTCATGGCTGAGGGCAGTTTAGTTGTTTTAGAGGGTGCTGTGCTGAACATAATGGAAGTCTATGAAGATTTGGATAATCACATTACAGAATGCGGTTATGATGTTCGTTGTCTTGGATTCGACCCGTATAACGCCAAAGAATTTGTGGCAAGATGGGAATCAGAAAATGGTCCATTTGGAATAGAGAAAGTCATACAGGGTGCTAAAACCGAATCCGTTCCGCTTGGGGAACTCAAGAAACTTTCAGAAGAAAGAATGCTGCTTTTCGATGAAGAACTTATGACATTTGCAATGGGTAATTGCATTACCTTGGAAGATACAAATGGAAATCGTAAACTTTTAAAGAAACGATATGAGCAGAAAATTGATGCTGTTTCCGCTATGATGGATGCTTACATCGCATACAAGCTTAATCGTGACGCTTTTGAGTAGAGGTGATTGACATTAAAGAAATAACATGCTATAATAATCAAAATGGAGAATTGTACCACTATGGCGTTAAGGGTATGAAATGGGGTGTTAGAAAAGAATATGAACCAGTAGGTCGAAAAAAGCGATCTGTTTCTCGATCTAACAAAAAGTCCCGTCATCGATTACATCTTGAAGAAAAGTATCGTTCGAAAGGCATGTCGGATAATGAAGCAGAAAAAGCTGCGTCTAAACGAATTCGCAAAGAGAAAATAGCCATTGGTGCTGCGGCTGTGGTCGCTGCGATAGCTACTTATAAGCTTGCTGACAGTGGCGAATTAAATAGACTGGCTCAAAAGGGCAAGGCATTTATACATGGAAATCCTCCTCAGTGGAGAAAAAAGCCATCATTAGCAGACCCCACAATGAGTGTCGAGGATATTTTCAATAAAGTTGTAAAACGCATCAATCCTGAATATTTCAATCCTTTAAAACCCATATCCGAAGATAACCAAGCACGTTTAGGATATATAGGCAGCATTAACAACTGTCGTCGTTGCACTTTTGCATACGAATTATCTCGAAGAGGATTTGATGTTAAAGCGACAAAAACACTCAATGGAACTGGTCAAGATGCAGTAGGAGTGTATAATGCTATACACGAAAATACTATCAGTCGGTTGGAAACCGTCTTAAGACCGAATGGTTCATTGTCAGAAAAAAATGGAATATCTATCGTAAATTTGAAGCACTCAAAAAATATATTTGACTCAATAACAACTGCCATTGAGACACAATGCCCAAACAGGTCAAGAGGAGAATTACAGCTTATTTTTAATGAAGGCGGTGGACATAGCATCGCATGGGAAATCATCGACGGAAAAGCTCGTTTATTTGATTGTCAAACTAGAACAATATACGATTCCCTAAAAACACTGACTGATAACATACCTTCACAAATTTCAGATGCCGGATTTCTAAGACTGGATGATAAAAAATTAAATGTTGATTTTCTATCAAAATGGGTTAAAAACACATAAAATTACTAGTTAAGGAGACTCTTATGAATAATAGTAAGAAAAGATTCGATCGTAATTGCCGGCTGCCGTTATCAGAAGTATTGAAACTCTATGGTAAAACGATTAAAGTAATACTTGCCAAAAAATCAGACGACATTAAAAAGCGAAAACAATAGTCTCTACAAATTAAATACCGTTTAAAAACAATAACGCTTATATATTGTAATACATAACACCCGTAGGTCTTAGTTGATCTACGGGCTTTTTATTTTTAAATTTCTAATCGTCAAAAAGAGAACAACCATCTTCACATAACGGATAAGGTCCACCGCAAATGCTACACACACGAGGTAAGTAATATCTTTTAAACGTGGGATCAGAAGATGATGATTCATTATCTTCTTCTATATCGTTTGGTTCTTTCTCAAGTTCAGACTCATCTAATTCTATTTCTTGTTCTGATGAATTCGAACGTGAAAATAAAGCTATAGCGCCAATCAGTATCGTACCAACGCCTATGGCTGTTTTTGCAATACTTGTCCATTTTATGTTAGGCTTCATATCACATACATTCCTTTCGTTATTTTAGATAAGTATATTATACTACTCTTTTTTAGAAATTGCAACATCTTTTTACCTTTTATTTACTATTATATCACACGCAATAAATAAATGCAAGAGGAGGTGATGAATCAAAATGGGAATATCTATTGGTTCAAGACTAAAACACGCATGGAATGCCTTCACCGATAATGCTCAAATGGATTACAGAGATCTTGGCGTAAGCTATTCTTATCGAGCAGACCGTCCTCGACTGTCTCGTGGTAACGAAAGGTCCATTGTTACTTCAATATATAATCGAATTGCGCTCGATGTAGCATCAATAAAAATTCAACATGTCAGACTTGATAAAAACGAACGTTTCCTATCAGTCATAAATGACGACTTGAATAACTGCCTCACCTTAGAATCAAATATTGATCAGACAGCTCGTTCCTTTATTCAGGATGTGGTCATATCAATGTTTGACGAAGGAAGCGTAGCTATTGTTCCTGTCGATACAACCACATACCCGAATGATACCCAATCAATGCGAGTTGGTCAGATTTTAGATTGGTATCCGATGCATATTCGAGTCCGTCTGTATAATGAGCAAACGGGAAAGAAAGAGAATATTTTACTGTCTAAAAATACAGTGGCGATTATTGAAAATCCACTCTATGCGGTTATCAACGAACCTAATTCCACAATGCAGCGACTAATTCGTAAACTAAATCTTCTTGATATTATCGACGAACAAAGTGGATCCGGAAAACTCGATTTGATAATCCAGCTTCCATATATCATCAAGACGGAGGCAAGACGCAAACAAGCTGAAAATAGGCGTAAGGATATAGAAAGTCAGCTGTCTGGTTCTAAATATGGTATTGCTTATACCGATGGTACTGAACGTATCACACAACTCAATCGTTCCGTGAATAACAACTTGATGTCTCAGATCGAATACCTGACGAGTATGCTATACAGCCAGTTAGGAATCACTCAGAGCATTCTGGATGGAACAGCGGACGAAAAGACAATGCTGAATTACTATAATCGAACTGTAGAGCCTATTATTTCGGCTATCGTTGATGAAATGAAACGAAAGTTTCTGACTAAAACTGCCAGGTCACAACTACAGTCGATAATGTTCTTTAGAGATCCGTTCAAACTTGTACCAGTAAACGACATAGCTGAAATTGCTGATAAGTTCACTCGAAATGAAATCACATCTTCTAACGAGATACGACAAGTTATCGGTATGAAACCTTCAGACGATCCGAAGGCAGACGAGCTCAGGAACAAGAATCTTAGTGCTCCGAGTGAGTCTATAACAGAAGAAATGTCAGAAACCGAATAATCTAAAAATAAGGAGGAAATTCAAAATGGAAAAACCATACCAAGTTGAAGCTTGCGACTTCAGCGGCTGGGCTACCCGTAATGATCTTAAGTGTTCTGACGGCAGAGTGATTCGCCGAGATGCATTTAAGCATAACGATGGTGTTAAGGTTCCGCTTGTCTGGAATCACCAGCACAATGACCCTCGTAATGTTCTGGGTCACGCATGGCTTGAAAATCGTGATGAAGGAGTTTATACTTATTGCTTCTTCAACAATTCTGAATCAGGTGAAATCGCCAGAACACTTGTGAAGCATGGTGACATTTGTGCCCTGTCTATCTACGCTAATCAGCTCCAGCAAAATGGCCCTAATGTACTCCACGGAACTATTCGTGAAGTAAGCCTTGTTCATGCTGGTGCTAACCCCGGAGCATTTATAGATTCCATGCTGAACCATGGTGATGATTCTGACGAAGAAGCGGTTATCTATACCGGTATGTCATTAAGTTTAACACACTCGGATAACAAGAAAGGAGACACAAACGTGCCAAATAATAACGAAAAAACCGTGCAGGATGTAATCGACAGTATGACGAAGGAGCAGCAGGATGTTATGTATGCTCTCATCGGACAGGCTCTTGAAGATGCAAATGGAGAAGACGACACAGAAAATCAAAATGAGGAGGAAACAACAATGAAGCATAATGTTTTCGACAATGATACACAAACTGAATCTACTTATCTGTCTCACGCAGACCAGGAAAGTATTATTTCCCTGGCTAAGTCAAACAGTGTAGGCAGTCTCCGTACTGCAATGGAGATATTCGCCGAGGAACATTCCGACATTCTGGCTCACGGTATTGACAACATTGAGACGCTCTTCCCTGAGTACAAGGATGTTCGTCCCGGTGCACCTGAGCTGCTTACCACTGACCAAGGCTGGGTTTCCAAAGTTCTTAAAAAGGTCCATAAGAGTCCTATCAGCCGTATTCGTACCCGTCAGGTTGATGTACGTAACATTGAGAAACTTCGTGCCCGTGGTTACAAGAAGGGTAATAAGAAGGAATACATCGGCAACATTGAACTGATTCACAGAACTACTGACCCCCAGACAGTTTATGTAAAGAGCAAACTTGAACGTGATGACATTATTGATATTCAGGATTTCGACGTGGTTCAGTATATGTATAACATCGATCGTATGAATCTGAACGAAGAGCTGGCTACTGCTGTAATGATCGGTGACGGTCGTGAAATTGGCGCTGACGGAAAGATCGCTTCTGATAAGATCCGTCCAATATGGCTTGATGACGAACTGTATACTATTCACACTGATGTTGATATAGCAGGTATGACTTCTACGCTTCAGGGTAACAGTATTCCTATTCAGGGTACTGAAACTGCTGCTCACTTTGGTGAGAATTACATCTACGCTGAAGCTGTTATTCAGTCACTGCTCTATGCTCGTGAGAAGTACAAGGGTTCAGGTACTCCCGATTTCTACTGTGCTCCCCACCTGGTTAATGTTATGCTGCTTGCCCGTGACCTGAACGGTCGTCGTATCTACGATAAGGTAAGTGATCTGGCTGCTGCTCTGAACGTTGGCGAGATCATAACAGCTGAACAGTTTGAAGGCAAAATGCGTACTACTGCTGATGGTAAGTCTAAGAAGCTTTTGGGTCTCATGTGTAATCTCTCAGACTATTCTCTTGGTGCTACTAAGGGTGGAGAAATCACTCATTTCACTGATTTCGACATCGACTTCAATCAGGAAAAGAGCCTTCTTGAGACTCGCTGTTCCGGTGCTCTTACTCGTGTGATGTCCGCTATTGCTCTCGAAGAAGATGTAACCGCCAACGGTTAATTAAATGAGAGGTTGAAAATTCAAAATGGCAAAATTCTATGGACCAATCGGCTATGCTGTAACCGAAGAAACTGCCCCTGGTGTTTGGGAAGAGACGATCTCTGAGCATATGTATTATGGTGACCTCATTCGCAATACAAGAAAGCTCCAGTCGACAGATGGTGTTAACGACAACATCAATATTGCAAACGAGGTCAGTATCTTAGCCGATCCGTTTGCCTACGAAAATTTTCATTCGATGAAGTACGTTAGCTTTATGGGTGCTAAATGGAAGATCACAAGTGTCGAAGTTCAGTACCCAAGGCTGATACTGACTATAGGAGGCGTATACAATGGCGAGCAGACTTGATCTACAGGCAACATTGGAAACTCTCCTGGGAAGCCGAAATGTATATTTTCAACCACCTGAGTCAGTTAAGATGAATTACCCCGCCATCATTTACGGACTCGACAATATCGATAATACGTTTGCCGATGATGGGGTGTATTTGTCGCATAAGAGTTATGCGGTTACTTTAATTGACAAGAATCCAGATAGTATATTTGTCGATAAGCTTGCAAAACTGTCTACTTGTCGATTTAATCGACACTATAAAAGCGAGAATTTAAATCACTGGGTGTTCTCGCTATATTTTTAATTGAGGAGGAAAATAGTATGTCTAGAGTTATTTGGGACCAAATAGGTGAACGTTTATATGAAACTGGCACTGACCGTGTTGTTCTCTTCCCTACTAAGGTCAACGGTGCCTATGATAAAGGTGTTCCGTGGAACGGTATGATCGGAGTTGCAGAGAATCCTTCCGGTGCGGAAGCCAATCCAATATATGCTGATAACATAAAATATGTAAATATAGTATCTGCTGAGGAATTCGGTGCTACAGCAGAGGCATATACGTATCCCGATGAGTTTGCCGAATGCGATGGCTCGTATGAAATAATGCCAGGTGTATACGCCGGTCAGCAGCGTCGCAAGCCTTTTGGCTTGTCTTACAGAACTATTTTGGGCAACGATGTCGATTTGAACGATTATGGCTATAAGCTTCATCTGGTTTACGGTTGTCTGGCAGCTCCTACCGAAAAGAGTTACAGTACCGTTAATGACAGTCCTGAGGCTGCTACTTTTTCATGGGAAATCAGCACTACCCCTGTGCCTATCAATACCCTTATTGATGGTAAGAGACTGAAGCCTGTTTCCACTCTGACTTTTGATTCCACTAAGTTCAGTAAAGAATTTATGACTAAACTGGAAGATATTATTTACGGTAAAGATCCTACTACCGAAGGAGGCAATGACGGCGTAGAGTCTCGTCTTCCTCTTCCGGACGAGATAATTAAACTCTTTAACGGTACAGTTAAAGCAGCAGGTTAAATGATAATTTCGTAAATTCATGAGCAGTATTCAGGTAAGCTGGCTGCTCTTTTTATTTGAAAGGAGAAAAAACAATGTTAAAGAAGACTATCACATATATCGACTTCAATGGTGTTGAAAGAACTGAAGATTACTATTTCAGGCTGTCCAAACCGGATATCGTCAAGATGCAGGCAAGTGCGAAAGGTGGTTATGATGTTCAGCTCAAAAGTATTGCTGCTGATCAAAATAGTGCGCTTATTATGGAATTCTTCGAGAACTTTATCGCTAAGTCTTATGGCGAAAAGAGCGATGATGGCAGACGTTTAAAGAAATCCGAAGAAATTTCCAGAGCATTTATGGAAACGCCTGCTTATGAAGTTTTATTTGAAGAACTCGTTACAAATGATGAAGCAGCGGCTGATTTCGTGAACGCTGTCATGGATTACAAACCAGATAAAACAACGACTATGCCTGTAAAAACCAATTAAGAAAACTCGGAGGACTTAAGAATGCTGAGAATAACTGTGCCGGCTGCCGAGTTATGGGATGAGATTCACGAAGAATTTATCTATACGAAAGAGCAGACTTTACAACTTGAGCATTCTTTAGTCTCTCTTTCAAAATGGGAAAGTAAATGGAATAGACCATTCCTTGGCAAACAGGAAAAAAACGATGAAGAAATTCTGGATTATGTCAGATGTATGACATTGACCCAGAATGTTGACCCGGAAGTATATACGAGACTATCTGCTGATAACTATGCACGCATCAACGCTTACATAGAAGCTCCGATGACTGCTACCCGCTTTTACGATAATAAACAATCTAAAACAAGCCGAAAAACTATTACATCGGAGCTCGTCTATTACTGGATGATTTCATACAACATTCCCGTTGAATTTCAAAAGTGGCATTTAAACCGACTTTTAACTTTAATTAGAGTATGCAACGCTGAGAATTCACCTCCGAAAAAGAGAAGTGAACGTGAATTGATGAGACGTAATACATCGCTAAATGCAGCTCGCAGAAAACGTCTGGGTTCGAAAGGATAAGTCGTATGATAAAATTCAGGCACAAGGGCGACTTCTCTAAAACAACACGTTTTTTGGAGAAAGCCAAAGAAGTCATTCGGCTTGGAGATCTTGATAAGTATGGTCGAGAAGGAGTAGCCGCCCTTGCGTCTGCAACTCCTGTCGATTCCGGTCTTACTTCCAATTCCTGGTATTACAAGATCGTAAACCGAAATGGATCAGCAAAGATCACTTTCTACAATTCAAATATTCAAAATGGAGTTCCTATTGCTATCATTCTGCAATACGGTCATGGAACTCGTAATGGAGGCTGGGTACAAGGTCGGGATTACATCAATCCTGCTATCCAGCCCATTTTCGATAAAATTGCAAATCAAGCATGGGAGGAGGTTACTAAGCCATGAGTACTACTATTGATGAAAGAGTCGTTGAAATGCGATTCGATAATAAACGATTTGAAAGCAACGTGCAGACAAGTTTGTCTACACTCGATAAACTGAAAAAAAGTTTGAACATGGACGGAGCAGCAAAAGGTTTTGAGAATATCGACAATGCTGCAAAAAAGATCAACATGAATGGTCTCGGTTCAGCTGTCGAAACTGTTAAACTGAAGTTTTCTGCTTTAGAGGTCATGGCTGTAACTGCCCTTGCTAATATTACAAATTCGGTTGTTAATACTGGTAAACAGATTATATCATCCTTTACTATAGCACCCATAAAGTCAGGTTTTCAGGAATACGAAACGCAGATCAACGCTGTTCAGACAATACTTGCAAATACCGAGCATGAAGGTACAAATTTGCAGCAGGTAAATCGGGCATTGGACGAGCTGAATACTTATGCTGATAAGACTATCTATAATTTTACTGAAATGACACGTAACATCGGTACATTTACAGCAGCTGGTGTTGATCTGAGAACTTCCGTTGACTCTATCAAAGGTATAGCTAACTTGGCAGCTGTTTCGGGTTCGACATCCCAGCAAGCAAGTACCGCAATGTATCAGCTTTCTCAGGCATTAGCAGCAGGTAAAGTCTCACTTATGGACTGGAACTCAGTGGTCAATGCCGGTATGGGTGGTAAAGTATTTCAGGACGCTCTCGTACGAACTTCCGAATTATTAGGAACCGGAGCACAAAAGGCTATCGATGCGCATGGGTCGTTCCGTGAATCCTTAACAAAGGGAGAATGGTTGACCACAGAGGTTCTTACGGAAACCCTGAAACAATTTGCCGGAGCATACAATGAGGCAGATCTGATTCAGCAGGGATTTTCAGAAGAACAGGCAAAGTCGATATCACAGATGGCAAAAACCGCTGAGGATGCTGCTACTAAGGTTAAAACATTTACTCAGTTATGGGACACTTTACAGGAAAGTGCTCAATCTGGCTGGACACAAACTTGGGAAATTTTAGTCGGTGATTTCGGAGAAGCAAAGGAGCTTCTTACTGAGATATCAGATGTCGTTGGTGATATGATCACAAAAACGTCAGATGCACGAAATGAATTGTTAAGCGGTGGATTAAGTTCCGGATGGAAGCAATTATTAAATCAGGGTATTGCCGATGAAGCCGGATACATAGATGCCATTCAAGAAGTAGCCAGAAAAAACGGTGATACTTTCGATAAAATGGTTGCTGATTCAGAAAGTTTTAGTGATGCGTTAAAAAAGGGACTGAAAGATGGAGTTATATCTTCTGAAACACTTTCTCAAGCAGTCTACAATCTAAAAGACAAAATGAGTGGTATGTCCGAAGAAGAACTAAAAACTGCGGGATATACACGTGAAATGGTTGAACAAATTGAGAAATTAGATTCGGGTCTCAGAGATGGATCCATTTCTATGGACGAGTTTACAGAAAAAATACTTCGTCCGTCAGGTAGAGAAAATCTGATACAAGCTCTTTGGAATGCTGCTAAAGGACTGATGAGTATAATCAAGCCTATCAAGGAAGCATTCCGAGAGATATTCCCTCCCCTAACTGCACAGCAACTTTATGATTTTACAGAAGGTTTACGCAAACTTACCGAGCGATTCACGTTAAGCGAAACTGCTTCGAAAAATCTTAAAAACACGTTTAAAGGATTATTTTCCGTTATCGATATTGTTGGAAAAGCTTTCTCGGCAGTATTTAAAGCTGTTGGTTCTTTATTTGGTGGCGTTGGTAAACTTGGTGAAAGTATTTTAGGTGTAACCGGTTCTTTCGGAGAATGGCTTGTTAAGCTGAACGAAACCATTGAGAAAACTGATGTTTTCAACAAAATTATGAGTAGCATTGTTGATTTTATCAAGAATGCTGCAACTGCTATTAAAAATTTCATTACTACTATCGCTAAAAATTTCAAAATGCCAGGTTTTGAACTGTTCCATAATATTTTAGAACGAGTTCAAACAAGAATGTCACAGGTTGGTGACGTTGCTGGCAACATGAAAAGCGGTGTTGTCATCGCATTTGAAGCTATGGGAGAAGCGCTTGCTAACTGTCAGTTTATGAAGTTAATTCAAGCTATCTGGAACGCTGTAAAAACTATTGTGAGTGGTATCGTAAACGCACTCGGACAAATAGGAGGTTCTCTGGCGTCAAACCTTGGTGAAGCAAATTTCAGCGGAATTATCGATTTACTAAACGGTATCTCTTTTGGAGCCATTGCTGTCGGAATAACAAAATTTGTAGGAAACTTCAGTAAAGCTATAAAAGATATCGGAAGTATTAAAAAATCATTCATTGGTATTCTTGATGGCGTGAAAGATTGTTTCAAGGCTTATCAGTCTCAGCTGAAAGCTGGAGTACTCCTTAAAATCGCAGCTGCTATAGCGATTCTGTCATCATCTCTTATCACCCTTTCGTTGATCGACAGCGATAAGCTTAACAGTGCTCTTGGCGGTATTACAGTTTTATTCGCAGACTTAATGGGATCTATGGCAATATTTAATAAGATCAGTGGTAGTGCAACAGGAATTTTCAAATCTTCCGCAACTATGATTAGTATGTCGATTGCCGTTCTGATTCTTGCAAGTGCATTAAAGAAAATTGGAGATTTAGATACCAAACAGCTCGCTACCGGACTTATTGGAATTGCAGGATTGGCAGCTATTATGGTCGCAGCAGCTAAAATCATGAGTGATAGCTCTAAGAAAGTGTTCAAAGGTGCTACTCAAATGGTTATATTTGCTGCTGCTATTAAAATACTTGCTTCCGCTTGTGCAGATATCTCAAAGTTGAGTTGGAACGAACTCGTCAAAGGACTTGTTGGTGTTGGTGTTCTGCTGGCGGAAATTTCACTGTTTCTAAACAATACCAAATTCAGCAGCAAATCTATCACAACAGCAACCGGAATCGTTATACTATCTGGTGCTATAAAAATACTTGCTTCTACTTGTGAAGATTTTGGTAATATGGAATGGGACGATATCGAAAAAGGTCTTATTGCAATTGGATCGTTACTTTCCGAAATAACTCTGTTTACAAATCTTACCGGAAACGCTAAACATATTGTATCTACAGGTATATCTTTAATAGCTATAGGCACTGCTATGAAGATATTAGCATCAGCAACAAAAGATTTTGGTGATATGGAATGGGAAAAAATCGCAAAAGGACTTGTATCAATGGCAGGAGCCTTAACAGCGATTACTATATCTGTAAATTTCATGCCAAAAAATATGATCGGCATTGGAGTTGGGTTAATTGCGGTATCCACTTCTTTGATTATTCTTGCCAAAGCATTGGATAAAATGGGAGATATGACTTGGGATGAAATGACTAAGGGCATTGTTGCTCTTGGAAGTGCGATGACCGTAATGGCTATTGGACTTAAGTCTATGACAGGCACGCTATCTGGTTCTGCCGCCTTGTTGGTAGCAGCATCTGCACTGTTAATATTAACACCCGTTCTAAGTATTCTTGGAGCTATGAGCTGGAAAGCAATCGCTAAAGGAATTGTGGCTTTGGCTGGAGCTTTTGCAGTTATTGGAATAGCAGGTCTCGTGCTGACTCCCCTTGTCCCCGCTATTCTTGGTTTGAGTGCGTCTATCGCTCTTATAGGAGTTGCAGTTCTTGGTATTGGTGCAGGATTAGCACTTGCAGGTGCAGGCTTATCTGCTTTGGCAGTAGGATTAACAGCGTTGGCCGCTGCCGGAACAGCCGGAGCGACAGCTATTGTTGCCTCTTTAACGGTTATTATCACAGGCATTGCAGGTTTGATTCCAGCTGTTATGGCTAAAATAGGCGAAGGTATCGTTGAATTCTGCAAAGTCATTGCTAAAAGTGCGGGAGCTATTGGTAAAGCATTTAAGGAAGTATTATTCACACTGATCGATGTTCTTGTCGAATGCATACCCACCATTGCTGACGGAGCTTTGAAGCTTATTGACGGAGTTCTGAAAGCTCTTGTAAAATATACTCCATCTATTGTCGATTCTGTTTTTAAGTTCCTTATCGGCGTTCTTGAGGGGGTTGCAGATAATATTCCCGGTCTTATCACAGCAGCAGTCGACGTTCTTATATCATTCTTCTCAGGAGTCGTTGATGCTCTGAAAGGAATTGACACAGAAAAGTTACTTCAGGGTATTGCTGGAATAGGATTGATGGCCGGTATGATGGCAGCTCTCAGCGCTGTTGCTGCTTTAACTCCCGGTGCCATGGTCGGTGTACTTGGTATGGGTGCGGTTATTGCAGAACTAGCACTTGTGTTAGCAGCTGTTGGAGCGTTAGCACAGATACCCGGACTTGAATGGCTGATAAATGAAGGCGGAGACTTACTTCAAGGTATAGGCACTGCTATTGGTAAATTTGTCGGAGGTATTGCCGGTGGATTTATGAGTGGTGTATCAAGTCAGTTCCCGCAAATCGGCTCTGATCTTTCAGCTTTTATGACAAATATTCAGCCTTTTATTGATGGGGCATCGAATATTAAACCGTCAATGATGGATGGTGCAAAAGCTCTTGCCGACACCATTCTTATTCTCACTGCTGCTAATATTCTGGATGGCCTGACCTCATGGTTCACAGGAGGTTCTTCATTATCTGATTTTGCAAAAGATCTGATTCCTTTTGGTACTGCTATGAAGCAGTTTTCAGAAGAAGTAAAAGATATAGGAGCAGATGATATATCCAGTGCCGCAACTGCTGGTAAAGTATTGGCTGAAATGGCTGCTACACTCCCAAATGCAGGCGGCGTAACAGGTTTCTTCGCTGGAGAAAATGATATGAACGCATTTGGTGAGCAGCTTGTTCCTTTTGGTAGAGCCATTAAATCGTTTGCAGCAGAAGTAACTGGACTTGACGCCAATGTAGTCAACGAAGCATCCTCAGCTGGAAAAGCTATTGCTGAAATGGCTGCTACTTTGCCTAATAGTGGAGGAGCTCTTGGATTCTTTGCTGGAGAAAACGATATGGATGCTTTTGGAGAACAGCTTGTTCCTTTTGGAAAAGCGATGAAAGAATTCTCTTTAGCTGTTACCGGACTGGATGCTGGTGTCGTTCGAAACTCTGCTAACGCTGCTAAAGCATTGACAGAACTTGCGGTTGATATTCCAAACAGCGGCGGCGTACTTGGATTTTTCGCAGGCGAAAACGACATAGATGAATTCGGTAAAAAGCTTGTTCCATTCGGTACAGCTATGACTGCGTATTCTCTTGCTGTTACTGATCTTAAAACTGATGCTATTCAAAACTCGGTTAGTGCTGCCGAATCATTAGTTGAAATTGCCAACACTCTTGATAATAGCGGCGGTGTTATAAGCTGGTTTACCGGAGACAATAATATGGATACTTTCGGAAAGCAGCTTGTTTCATTCGGACAATCTTTCGCAAAATATTATGATAGCGTAAGCAATATAGAAGCGTCTCAATTAAATGGTGTAATTGTTGAATTCCAAAATCTTGTAGACGTTGCTAATGGTGTTAAAAATATAGACGCAAGTGGTATGTCTAATTTTGCGCAGAATCTTACTGATCTTGGAAATGCCGGTATTGACGGGTTCATAAACGCCTTTACCAATGCCAACTCCAGGGTCAGCACAGCAGCCAACACTATGGTCACCACTTTCATCAACGGCGTCAAAATTCAAAATGGAACGTTAACGATAGTCTTCACTACAATGGTAAACAGCATCGTAACTGCATTTACAAGTCAGTATCACCAGTTTACCACTATAGGAAGTACTGTAATGACAAAACTTATTGCAGGTGTGAGAATCAAAGATCCTACTTTAAGAAACACATTCATAACGATCATATCCGGTTGTCTTACTTCGATTCGTAATAAATATCAGGAATTTAATACGGTCGGACAAGCAACAATGACAAATCTAATAGCCGGTATAAGAAGTAAGGATTATCTTGTAAAAGATGCATGTGTTCAAATCGTCAACAATTGCCTTACTGAGACTCGAAATAAATACAATGACTTCTACGACATTGGTAAATATCTTGTAGAAGGATTTGCAAAGGGCATTGACGAGTACACTTGGTACGCAGAATCAAAAGCGAGAGCAATGGCAAGTGCGGCAGCAAGAGCAGCTGAAAGGGAATTGGATATCAACTCCCCTTCCAAGGTTGGTTATAGAATCGGCGGATTCTTTGGATTGGGATTTGTAAATTCTCTTATAGATTATACTGATAGATCATACGAAGCAGGCTCTTTGATAGCATCATCTGCTAAGGACGGACTATATAAGGCTATTTCTAATATCCGTGACTTTATAGATAGCGATATCGAGCCCCAACCTACTATACGACCTATTCTTGATCTGTCTTCAGTACGATCAGAGGTGCGGAAATTATCTGCTATTCTTAGTGGATCTCAGGCTATGAAGATAAGTGCCAGTATAGAGCGCAATGTAGGCGAAACAGTTCAAAATGGTGAGAATGCGCCCATTGCAGGAAACAGCTTTTCATTCACACAAAACAACTACTCTCCTAAAGCATTAGCAAGAAATGAAATTTATCGACAGACAAAGAATCAGTTCTCAGCGATGAAAAGGATGGTGAATATATGATTCATTCGATCACGGTTACTAATTATCTGGGTAATAGTATCAAACTTGATTTGACGAGACCTGAGCTTTCAGGTTTCATCGTCAAGTCAGTCGATGGTCTTGGTCCGGTAAAAGGTAATATAAACACAGTTGAAGTTGCCACTAATGACGGAAGTGTATTCAACTCTGCTCGTCTGGGTATCCGAAATCCTGTTCTCAATCTGGTATTTTTAGAATCCGGCACCGAATCTATTGAAGATATTCGTCATAAATCATACAAATACTTTCCTGTAAAAAAGAAAGTAAAGCTGCTTATAGAGACCGATAACAGAACTTCTGAAACAGAAGGATATGTAGAACACAATGAGCCGACAATATTCAGCAATCAGGAAGGATGTCAAATCTCAATCATTTGTCCATATCCATATTTTTACTCTGCCGGAGCGTCTAATACAACTGTTTTTAGCGGTGTTCAGTCTCTATTCGAATTTCCATTCAGCAATGAATCGTTAGATGAACCTTTACTTATTATGGGCGAGATCATACCGCAAACAGAACAAATCGTATATTATAACGGCGATGCTGAAATAGGTATAAAGATCGTTATAAATGCTACTGGAGAAGCTTCCGATATAACTATTTTAAATGTAGACACCAGAGAAGTAATGAGTATAAACACAAGTAAATTAGCATCTTTAACCGGTTCCGGAATAGTTGCAGGCGATGAAATCACCATCAGCACTATTAAAGGCGATAAATCGATAACTCTGTTTCGAAACGGTATTCATACCAATATTCTTAACTGCCTTGACAAAAACACTGACTGGTTCCAGCTTGTTAAAGGCAACAATACGTTTGCTTTTAAAGCAGAAACAGGCACACAAAATCTTCAGGTGCGAATTGAAAACCGAGTAATTTACGAGGGGGTGTGAAATCATGGATCTATTGGTTTTAAATACAGATCTCGATGCCGTTTCAGTCGTAGATACTTACGAATCGTTTATATGGAACGATCGATACGATCAGCCGGGAGAATTTGAGCTGTATATGTCAATGATGCTTAGCGTTCTCGAATATGCCAAGCATATTTGAGCTGTATATGTCAATGATGCTTAGCGTTCTCGAATATGCCAAGCAGGATTATTACATTCAGAGCAGAGATTCCGACCACGTAATGATAATTGAAAATATTAAAATCGAATCCGATGCTGAGGATGGAACGCACATCACCGTTACCGGACGATCACTCGAATCCATCCTTGACAGACGAATAGTTTGGGGGCAGCTGACACTTAATGGCAATCTTCAAAATGAAATAAGAAACTTGTTAAATACTTGCATCATCTCCCCTGCTGATCCGGATAGACGAATCGATAATTTCATTTTTAAAGAATCTGTTGATCCGGTCATTACAGATCTAACTATCAAAGCTCAGTATACCGGTGATAATCTGCTTGATATTATAGAAAAAGTCTGTAGTGAACATGGAATAGGTTTTAAAATTACTCTCAACGATGATAAACAATTTGTATTCGAACTTTACGCCGGTGTTGACAGATCTTACGATCAAACAGAAAACCCTTATGTGATATTTTCGCCAAAGTTCGACAATATCATCAACAGCAATTATATAGAATCTAAGTCTACATTGAAAACTGTCACATTGATTGCAGGAGAAGACAAAGGTTCTGCAAGAAAATACGCGACTGTTGGCGGTGGCAGCGGTTTGGAACGGCGTGAGCTTTTTACAGATGCTCGTGATATTTCATCTGATACTGGTGACGGAGTAGTTCTTAATGATGATGAATATACCGCTCTGCTGCAACAGCGTGGAATGGAAAAATTGTTGGAAAATACAAACATAACGTCTTTTGAAGGACAAGCAGAAACAACTATTATGTTTAAATACGGTGAAGATTTTTCTATAGGTGATATTGTTCAAATAGCTAATGAATACGGGC
>ERZ791837.1197-NODE-1197-length-17467-cov-3.512463_pt1 | contig 17467 bp, 9 predicted proteins | sample MGYA00510292_ERZ791837 | MGnify/ENA primary metagenome ERZ791837 (study PRJEB30046, sample SAMN00715259) | human gut metagenome | study: EMG produced TPA metagenomics assembly of the A metagenome-wide association study of gut microbiota in type 2...
TGCCATGTCTGCCGTTGTCGATAAGTGCGTCAACAGCTTCCTGAAGCATTCTTTTTTCGTTTCTTACGATAATATCAGGAGCTTCCAGCTCAAGCATTCTCTTCAAACGGTTATTACGGTTGATAACACGACGATAAAGATCGTTAAGGTCAGATGTTGCATAACGTCCGCCGTCAAGCATTACCATAGGACGTAGATCCGGAGGGATTACCGGAACAGCTGTAAGGATCATCCACTCAGGACGGTTTCCTGACAGGCGGAATGCTTCAACTATATCAAGACGCTTCAGAAGTTTAAGACGCTTCTGATCTGATGTCATGTCAACAAGACTTTCTTTAAGTTCAGCAGAAAGCTTATCAAGATCAATTTCTTTCAGCAGCTCGTATATAGCTTCAGCACCCATAGATGCTCTGAATTCATCACCGTACTTTTCACGGAATGAAGTATATTCTTTTTCTGTAAGCAGCTGCTTCTTTTCAAGCTCTGTGTTGCCGGGATCGACAACTATATATTTTGTAAAGTAAAGAACTTCTTCCAGACGCTTCTGAGAAATCTCAAGCATCTGACCAATACGGGACGGAGTACCCTTGAAGTACCAGATATGAGAAACAGGTGCAGCCAGTTCAATATGACCCATACGTTCACGACGAACCTTAGCACGTGTGACCTCAACGCCGCAGCGATCACAGACTTTACCCTTAAAACGAATTTTCTTGAACTTACCGCAGTGGCACTCCCAGTCCTTTGTCGGTCCGAATATACGCTCACAATACAGACCGTCACGTTCGGGTTTTTGTGTACGATAGTTTATGGTTTCTGGACGCTCGACTGCGCCGTATGACCATTCCCGGATTCGTTCCGGAGATGCCAGACCAATTTTAATGGATTCAAATGTATTAAATTCCAAACCGCTACCTCCTGAAAAAATAGAACAGATTAGTATAGAATATATGGTTGGCGGATGATGCGAAAGGCAACTGTCTTTCGCTATCCGGTTATTTTTTAGATAAGATTATCGTCCATATCGTCATCGAACATAAGATCGATCTCGTCGTTTTCATCCATCATGAATCCGGTGTCGTCATCGTCAAGATGCTCGGCATCCTTAAAAGAAAGACCTGCATCTTCCATATCACCCTCTAATTCATCATAGAAAGCAGTACCGTCGGCATCCTCATCAATATATGCAACAGGCTGAGGAACCAGATTGTCATCATCATCGAAAGTAGCCTTAAGATCGATCTCGTCCTGATTGCGGTCAAGTACACGAATATCAAGACCAAGTGACTGGAGTTCCTTGATAAGAACCTTGAAAGATTCCGGAATACCCGGCTTCGGAACATTCTGACCCTTTACGATAGCCTCGTAAGTATTTACACGTCCGATAGTATCGTCAGACTTAACTGTAAGGATCTCCTGAAGAGTATATGCTGCACCGTATGCTTCAAGCGCCCAAACTTCCATTTCTCCGAAACGCTGTCCGCCGAACTGAGCCTTACCGCCCAAAGGCTGCTGAGTTACCAAAGCATACGGACCTACGGAACGAGCGTGGATCTTATCATCAACCAGGTGATGGAGCTTGAGGTAGTACATATAACCTACTGTTACACGGTTATCAAATTTTTCACCTGTACGTCCGTCATAAAGAGTAAACTTACCGTCCTCACACATTTCAAGAGCCTTAGGATTGATGACCTTATCCATAGGATTAAGATAAAACTCATCATCTCTGTGCGCAGCATTTCGTTCATTTGCTTCACGGAAGCAAGCACGTATATCATCTTCGTGTGCGCCGTCAAATACAGGAGTCATAATATGCCAGCCAAGAGCCTTTGCAGCCATACCCAGATGAACTTCAAGAACCTGTCCAATGTTCATACGTGAAGGTACGCCCAAAGGATTCAGCACAATGTCAAGCGGTGTACCATCTGGCAGGAACGGCATATCCTCTTCTGGGAGAATTCTGGAAACGACACCCTTATTGCCGTGACGTCCGGCCATCTTATCTCCGATGGAGATTTTACGCTTCTGAGCAATATAGCAGCGAACCAACTTATTTACACCGGCGCTAAGTTCGTCACAGTTTTCACGGGTAAATATCTTGACGTCAACAATAATTCCGGCTTCACCGTGAGGTACCTTAAGGGAATTATCACGTACTTCCCTTGCCTTTTCTCCGAATATCGCACGGAGAAGTCTTTCTTCGGCAGTAAGCTCAGTTTCACCCTTAGGTGTTACCTTACCTACCAGAATATCACCTGCATGAACTTCAGCACCAATACGGATAATACCGTCCTCATCAAGATCCTTAAGAGCATCTTCACCAACATTAGGAATATCACGTGTGATCTCTTCTGGACCGAGCTTAGTATCACGGCACTCAATTTCGTATTCTTCAATATGAACAGAGGTAAATACGTCCTCACGAACAAGTCTTTCATTCAGAAGAACGGCATCCTCGTAGTTATAACCTTCCCATGTCATAAAGCCTATAAGAGCATTCTTACCGAGGGAGATCTCACCGTCTGCTGTAGCAGGTCCGTCTGCTAAAACCTGACCCTTCTTAACACTGTCACCTATATTTACAATAGGCTTCTGGTTAATGCAGGTACCTTGGTTGGAACGTGTGAATTTAGAAAGCTTGTAACTATATTCTTTTTCGTTTGCATCAATTACCTTTATCTCATCTGCACTTACAAAGGTTACAACGCCGTCAGCCTCAGCAAGAATACATACGCCTGAGTCAACAGCTGCTTTATATTCCATACCTGTACCTACAAAAGGTCTTTCAGTACGGAGCAGCGGCACAGCCTGACGCTGCATGTTAGAGCCCATGAGCGCACGGTTTGCGTCGTCGTTTTCAAGGAATGGGATCATAGATGTAGCCACAGATACAACCATCTTAGGCGAAACGTCCATGAAATCTATCTTATCCTTTTCAATTTCAAGGATCTGGTCACGGAATCGAGCAGCAACCTTATCATTAGCGAACTTTCTGTCCTCTGTAAGAGGTTCATTCGCCTGTGCTACTATATAATTATCCTCAACGTCAGCAGTCATATAGACAACTTCGTTTGTTACAACACCTGTTGCCTTGTCAACTCTGCGGTAAGGAGCTTCAATAAAGCCATATTCATTTATACGTGCGAATGTTGCAAGATATGATATAAGACCAATGTTAGGACCTTCAGGAGTTTCGATAGGACACATTCTGCCATAGTGACTGTAGTGTACGTCACGAACCTCGAATCCGGCTCTGTCTCGTGACAGACCGCCAGGACCCAGCGCAGACAGACGGCGCTTATGAGTCAGCTCTGCAAGAGGATTGTTCTGATCCATGAACTGTGACAACGGTGATGAACCAAAGAATTCTTTGATAGCTGCTGTAATAGGTCTGATATTTATAAGAGCCTGAGGAGTAACAACGTCCATATCCTGAGCCTGAATATTCATTCTTTCACGGATAACACGTTCCATACGAGTAAAGCCGATTCTGAACTGATTCTGAAGCAGTTCACCTACAGAACGTATACGACGATTGCCAAGGTGGTCGATGTCGTCCTGAGTACCGATTCCTTCGCAGAGGTTCAGGAAATAGCTTATGGAAGCATAGATATCATCAAGAATAATATGCTTAGGAACAAGCTCGTCCTTACGCTTTTTAACAGCACTTCTTATCTCGTCCTCATCAGCGGAGCTTTCCAGGATCTCACAGAGAATGGGATATGAAACCAACTCACGTATGCCGACTTCCGCAGGGTCAAAGGAAACAAACTTTGAAATATCTACCATGCGGTTACCAAGAACCTTAACTTCACGTTCAACGAAATGCATAGCATTTTCGCCTGTCTCCGTAGTGTAATATTCCTTACACTCAACGTTAAGGTAAGCTTCTCTTACACCCGCATTCTGAATCTGCATTGCCTGATCATATGTCAGTACAGTACCGGCATCAAATAAAAGCTCTCCTGTCATAGGATCAGCCACAGGTCTTGAAAGCTCGTGACCTGTAAGGCGTCCTGCAATGCCCAACTTCTTGTTATACTTATAACGTCCGAACTGACACAGATCATAACGCTTAGCATCAAAGAACAGGTTGTTAAGATGTGTCTGGGAACTTTCCACCGTAGGAGGTTCACCCGGACGCAGCTTCTTGTAGAGGTCAATAAGAGCCTCTTCACAGTTCTTTGTAGAGTCTTTCTGTATAATAGTCTGAGACAGGCGTTCATCCTCGCCGAACATCTCAAAGATTTCCTCACTGCTTCCAAGACCAATAGCACGGATAAATGTTGTCAGTGGGATCTTACGGTTTTTATCTATACGGACATACACAACATCGTTGGAATCCATTTCATATTCAAGCCATGCACCACGGTTAGGGATTATCTGAGTCTTGAACAGATCTTTACCGGTACGATCCTTTTCGGAAGAATAATAAGCACCAGGAGAACGAACCAACTGAGATACGATAACACGTTCAGCACCATTTATAACAAATGTACCGCTGTCGGTCATCAAAGGAAAGTCACCCATAAAGACTTCGCTTTCCTTGACTTCACCGGTTTCCTTATTCCAGAGAGTAGCCGTTACACGGAGAGGTGCTGCGTAGGTCACGTCACGCTCCTTACACTCAGGAATGGTATACTTAGGCTTATCGTCAAATTTATAGTCGATGAAATTCAGTACAAGATTTCCGTTGTAATCAGTGATAGAGGAAAATTCCTGAAATACATCTCTCAGACCTACTTCACGAAACCAATTGTATGAGTTGATCTGTACTTCGATCAGATTGGGCATATCAAGAACTTCATTGATCTTACCGAAGTTCATTCTGACATTTTTTCCAAGCTGCTTTGGCGTAACATTCACCATAGGCGAAAAAACCTCCTTCGTTCTCGTCAAAGATAATAGACGTTATCCCCAAGTGCGTCTGACTTTCTTTTTTTAAAAAATTCACAAAACACTTGACAGATGGGAATGTAATGTGGTATACTATTTTGCAAGAATAACACAAAATGCACATTACGATACATTATATTATTATACTATATTTACCTTTTCCTGTCAAGGGCTTTTTTGTACTTTATATATTTTGTATATATTGATAAAAACCGCAGCCGATCACGCTGCGGTTTTGCTGTTTTTGTGGAGAATGATAGATACGAAAGAAATTTTTATTTATTAAAATCATCCTGCTATTTGTATAATATATGTTTACTTTTTTAAAACCGTATGCTATAATAAAAATATATGTTTGAAAGGATGGTGATAAGCATTGTTCAGCAAAATAAGCAGTCTCGGTCTCTTCGGACTTAACGCTTTCCCTGTTGAGGTTGAAGTCGATGTAAGCAGAGGAATACCACGATTTGATATTGTTGGTCTTCCTGATGCATCAGTTCGTGAAAGCAGGGAAAGAATCCGCTCCGCTCTGAATGCTGTAAACGTGCAGCTGCCGTCAAGCCGCATAATCGTTAATCTTGCTCCGGCTGACGTCAAGAAAAGCGGAACGATGCACGACCTTGCTATTCTCATGGCAGTGCTTGCAGCTCTTGGCGGTGTAAACGCTTCAATGACCGGAAAATGCTTCATAGGCGAGGTATCTCTCAGCGGCGAAGTCCGCAGTGTAAACGGTGTTCTGCCTATGACCATACTCGCCAGAAGCCTTGGAGTGGAAGAGCTTTACGTTCCTGAAAGCAATGCAGCAGAGGCTGCTGCCATTGACGGAGTAACTGTCTATGGTGTGCCTAATGTACAATCACTCATTGCTCATATAAACGGACAGAAACATCTGCCAAAAGCTGTATTTACAAAAAGCGTACAGCCTGCTCAGATATCTGAAATCGACTTTTCCGACGTTCGCGGTCAGAGAAGTGTAAAGCGGGCACTTGAAATAGCCGCTGCCGGCGGACACAATGTTCTTATGGTAGGACCTCCGGGCAGCGGAAAAAGTATGCTTGCCAAGCGTCTGTCAACGATATTGCCTGAGATGACTATGGAAGAGTCTTTGGAAACTACAAATGTATATTCTATTTCCGGAATGCTCAGCCCTAATTCCCCTCTTATAACGAAACGTCCTTTCCGTTCACCTCACCATACTATATCAGGTGTCGGACTTGTAGGCGGAGGAAGTATTCCTCAGCCTGGTGAGATTTCTCTTGCGCACAATGGTCTTCTCTTCCTTGATGAACTGGCTGAATTTGACCGCAAAACACTTGATATAATGCGTCAGCCGCTGGAAGATCATATCGTCACTATAACACGAGCTTCCGGAACTGTTACATATCCATGCCGTTTTATGCTGGTAGGTGCTATGAATCCATGTCCATGCGGCTATTATGGACACCCTAAGAAAAAATGCACCTGTTCACCTGCACAGGTACAGCGTTACATTTCAAGAATATCAGGTCCTCTTCTGGAAAGGTTTGATATGCAGTTAGAGGTCGAACCCGTTCTATTTGAAGAACTTTCGGACACAAAAACACCTGAATCATCTTCAGAAATACTCAAAAGAGTCATGGCAGCAAGGGAAATACAGAAAATACGTTTTAAAGGTACCAATATAACCTGCAACGCACAAATTCCCACAGGCAGTATGCAGAAATTCTGTCCCATAACCGACAGTGCAAAACAAGTCATACACAGCGGATTTGACAGATTGGGTCTAAGCGCACGTTCCTACGACCGTATTCTGAAAGTTTCAAGAACAGTGGCTGATATGGCAGGCTCTGATATTATCGAGAGAACTCATGCTGCGGCAGCAATCCAGTATGGCAGCATGAGCTTCAAAGAGCCAGATATAAGATAATATATTATATAAAGAACCAGAGAAAGGAAAAAAATGAAGGAGATACGAGAAAAACTGTCGGAATTCTACAGACAGCTTGATAAACTCATAATCATAGGCGCTGTACTTTGTTCTGTGCTCAGTGTGTTACTTCTACATTCTATTCATGCAAACGGTGTCCTTGACATCGGATTTGATGACAGCATTACACAAGGTGTTGCAGCAGGACTTGGATTTATTGCTATGCTAATAACATCGGCAATAGACTTTCACAAGCTTTCAAAGTTCTGGTACATATATGCGCCCATTACAATGGCACTTATTGCATTAACATTTACATCATTAGGATATCAGCGTGATGGTGCAGACGATCAGGCATGGCTTAATCTTGGATTCGTCAGCATTCAGCCATCAGAATTTCTAAAAATAGCATTTATACTTACATTTTCTCTCCATCTTTCTAAAGATGAGGAAAACATGAACCGACCGCTTCATATGCTGCTTTTGCTTTTACACGGAGCTGTTCCATTAGGAATAGTCGTTCTACAGGGTGACTACGGAACTGCTATAGTTTTTGCCATGATGCTTATGATGATGCTGTTTGTATCACGAATTTCATGGATATACATAGCAGCGGCATTAGTGGCAATACCCGTTGTACTTTGGGCTGCATGGAACTTTGTACTCGGTGATCTTCACAAGAGCAGAATACTTGTACTTTTAAATCCTGGAACTGACCCTGAGGGTCTTGAATATCAGCAGGATCTGGGACTTACAGCACTTGCATCCGGAGATCTTTTTGGTAAAGGACTTTATGGCGGCGACGATTACATAAGCGTACCTGAACTTCATAATGACTTTATCTTTGCTTATGTAGGTGAAGCGCTGGGTTTTGTCGGTGCAATGGCAGTGGCACTGGTGCTTACTGTTATATGCATAAGAGTACTTCTTGGCGGAGCAAAGCTCCCAGACAGGCAGGGAATGTTCATCTGCATGGGCGTATTTGCAATGCTTATGACTCACTGCATAATGAATATAGGCATGGTTCTTAAAGTAATGCCGGTAATCGGTATCCCATTGCCGTTTCTGAGTGCAGGCGGTTCTGCAACACTTAGTATGTACATTGCCCTTGGTCTTGTTCTGAGTGCAGAACAACACAGCATAAAACCCAGAAAAGCATTATTTGAATAACAACAAAAGGGAACTGCCGCAATTTTTCTTACAGCAGTTCCCTTTTTTAATTTTATTTATATGGAAGAGTATCAATTAGATCTACCAGAAAGCTCATAAGAGCCTGTGTATCAAATTCATTTACTTCACCATCAGCGTTGCAGTCAGCTGATTTAAGCTGAAAGTCGTTCAGGATAACACCCTGTACATTATATTTGGACAGCATGATTATATCACATATAGATACCTTTCCATCAGAATTGATATCGCCGTATACAACTTCCGGCTCGGGTTCATCCATACAGAAATCTTCAAAACCAAATTCCAAAACATTAGGATTATGAACCAGCCATATTGCTGCCTTTGCTGACATATCATATACATCATAATCCTCTACAAACTTATTATAAAGCATATCTAATAATATAACATAATGTATCGTATCACCGCTACCTAGCACTGTATAACGATTTACGCCATCAATAAACCACCAATCATTTGGAATAAAAAACCTCGAAACTGTATATGCTGCACCGTCAAAATCTCCATGCTCATTGAAATAAGTTTCAATTTCAGTCCATAATTCCTCGGTAACTTCCATATGAGTATTAGGTACATCTAGCTGCTTATATCCCTTATTTTCATAATATGAATAACGTTCGCAAACCTCATTCTTATACTGCTTATATTCCTCTGCTATTTCATCGGAAATAGCACAAACCTCATCTTCCGAAAGCTTTATAAACTCTTCAAAGGTATACTTGTCATATAAATCAGTACTTCCCGCTGCACTTGATTTAAACGGCACACAAATCACCATGAGCATTATAAACGATATGACCATACTTATTGTTTTTTTCATAATAAATACCTCCTTAAATATTATAATTTTTTTTGCATTCAGCTCAACAGGTTTGCCAATATATACCAAATTGCTCCTATTTATTTAATTATACATCTTTCTTATCAAAAAGTCAATATATTTTATCAAATATATCAAATATGTAAAAAAATATTTTTTCACAATATAACAAAAAACTTCCGTACCTTTATCATTAACATGGTACGGAAGTTTTAATTTTATGAATCACTTTGCGCCTTTTTTTCTGATCACTACCCAGAAAGTACGGAGCAGCAGCTTAAAGTCTACCCACAGGCTGCGTTTTTTTATGTATTCTACATCAGATTCAACCCATTTTTCAAATTCAATATCACTTCTGCCCTCGCACTGAGCTGTACATGAAAGACCGCCCTTTACAAGGAGACGATCCATATGAGCAGGAGTATAAAGCACAACCTCACGTGGAAGAGGCGGTCTGGGTCCTATAATAGACATATCGCCGCAAAGAATATTCCAAAGCTGCGGAAGCTCGTCAAGAGATGTCTTTCTGAGAAAGCTGCCTATCCTTGTAATTCTCGGATCATTTGCATTTTTAAATGCTAAGCCGTCAGTTTCATTTTCCTTCTGTATCTGTGAAAACTTTGCCTCTGCATCTACACACATTGAACGGAATTTATACATACGAAATACCTTTCCGCCCTTTGTAATACGAGCCTGAGAAAAAAATGGGTTTCCACCGTCTTGTAAAAATACTATAATCGCAATAATAGCCATCGGTATAAATAATATCACAAGCCCCAATGCAGACAAAACAATATCAACAAGCCGCTTAAGAAAACGATATACTCTGCCGCCGCCGACTTTTACCTTGCTATATTTAAGTGTCTCATGAACTCCCTGTGATAACAAACTAAGAGATTGTTCATCAAATTCAAGTATTGGATAATTAGTCTCACCATTAGGATTTTTCTTCATGGTGGAAAGAGTAACTTCAGTTATCATCTCTTCCGTAAGACTTTTTACTTTAGTCTTTGCATCTGCCGCCATTGGCACAAATCCTCCTAAATAAAAACGAACAGAGCTAAATTTAAGCCCAATCCGATATACTCTATATCTATCTTCTTATTATATCAGACAATTTATATTTTGTCAAACGGTGGCATAATATTACAAAAGTTTTACTTTTAGTTTATAAAGTACCGGAATTTTTCCTTCAGATGCTGAACGCTGTCAAACATTAATATTCAACATTCAACAGTATATCAACAATATGTTGAAAATAAACATTTTCGTTTTTCGTATATTATATTTTCAAAACATTTCTTAGCTTTTCTACAAGTTCTCTGCACTCCATGGTTCCTGCGTCTCCTCCGCCAAACGGTATTATATTGCGTATAGGCATATAACGCATCATTGCTTCGATCATTTCCGCAGTACCACTGCCCATTGCGCCATCATCCGATTTTCCGTCGTCAATACCAAATACCTTTAAATATGGCTTAACTACATCCATTACGCCGTCAATATGAAGTATGTCTCCAAAGAGTGTATCAGCAGTTATATCCGAAGGTATAAATTCTCTGCCGTCAATGTGAATAGTAAGCTTAGCAGTAAGATTTGCAGAAGAATTGCCTGCTGCTATAGTATAATCACCTGTAGGAACGCACCATTCCTCTGATTCTGCATCGTAATAGGCAAACGCACGTCTGTCAAGAGTAAATGTTACTGTTTTGCTTTCTCCTGCATCAAGACTGATCTTTTCAAAAGCTTTCAGTTCCATTGACGGACGTATCACAAACTCACTCTTTGTTTCTGGAATAACATAGATCTGCAATACTTCCTTGCCGCTTCGGCTGCCTGTATTTGTAATTTTCACACTTACCTTAACAGATGTCTTATCATTGTATGAAGAACTATCCGTTCTTATATCTGAAATTTCAAATGTCGTGTAACTCAGGCCGTGACCAAAGGGAAATAATACAGGCATTTTCTTTGTACTGTAGTAACGATAGCCTACAAATACACCCTCACTGTACTGAACAAAATCACCTTCACCTAAAAATGACAAGTATGATGGATTATCTTCCAGTTTAACAGGAAATGTTTCCGCAAGATGTCCGCTTGGGTTCACCTTGCCGAAGAGAATATCTGACGCAGCACCGCCTGCCGCCTGCCCACAGAGATATGCCTCCAGTATGCCCTTAACTTTTCCAGCCCACGGCATTTCAACAGGTGATCCATTGTGAAGAACTACTACCACATTGGAGTTTACATTCAAAACAGCTTCTATCAGTGCATTCTGACTATCAGGAAGTCTCATATGACTTCTGTCAAATCCTTCTGATTCAAAGGAATCCGGAAGTCCTGCAAATATTACAACTTTATCTGAATTTTCAGCAAGATTTACGGCTTCTGATATAAGTTTTTCGTTGGGTGCATTTTCCTCCGGCTCATAGCCTTTTGCATATAGTACATTCATACCATTCGACCTGACACGATCTAAGGCAGACTCCACCCTGCACGCATTTATATGAGAACTGCCACCGCCCTGAAAACGTGGATTTTCGGCAAAAGCACCTATAAATGCAACTTTAGAATTTTCGGAAAGCGGGAGTACATTATCATCATTTTTTAGAAGTACCATACATTCTGAAGCGATTTTTCTTGCAAGTTCATGATCGGCATTACGATCAAACACAGCGTTTTCATCACGTCCGTTTATACAGCGATCTACAATCGTTAGGATTCTTGCTACAGCAGTATCAAGAATATCCTCGGAAAGTCTTCCATCCTTTACAGCAGAAACTATCTCAGCATCTCGGAAACCAAAACTTGAGGGCATTTCAAGATCTGTACCTGCTTCAAGAGACGTACATCTATCACTTACTGCTCCCCAGTCACTCATTACAAAGCCGTCAAAGCCCCATTCTCCCCTGAGAATACCAGTAAGAGCTTCTTTGTTGTCCGCTGCATACGTGCCATTTATTCTGTTATACGCACACATTACTGTCCACGGTTTTGCCACACACACAGCCTTTTCAAAAGCCGCAAGATATATTTCCCTTGCAGTTCTCTTATTTAGTGTACTGCTGCTGCTCATTCTGCGGTGTTCCTGATTGTTTGCGTAGAAGTGCTTGATGCTTGTGCCTACGCTTTTGCTTTGAACGCCATTTATAAAAGCAGCTGCAATTTCACTTGCAACTATCGGGTCTTCTGAATAATATTCAAAGTTACGTCCGCATAGGGGTGAACGCTTTATATTCACAGCAGGTCCAAGAAGAATGTCTACTTTTTCAGCCTGACATTCGTTTCCAAGCGCTGCTCCCATTTCATAGACAAGTTCCCTGTCGAATGAAGATGCAGTGGCACATCCGGCTGGAAAGCATACTGCCTTGATACTCTCATTTATACCAAGGTTATCGTCAACTTCTTCCTGCTTACGGAGACCGTGAGGTCCGTCGCTGACCATTACAGCGGGAATGCCAAGTCTTTTCACAGCCTTTGTATGCCAGAAGTCCCCGCCTGAGCAAAGTCCTGCCTTTTCTTCAAGAGTAAGATTTGAAATTATTTCCTTAATATTCATTTTAAACAGCTCCTATCAATTCAAAATAACATTGCTCTATCCATGTATCAGAATTATGCAGTGATACCTAAAGCATTTATAATTAAAAAAGCATATTCATATAGTAATTATAACACACAAGATAAAATGTAATCAACAGAGTTACCGGTAAATCTATAGGTTACACAATATGAATCGGAATTATTTGTAAATATTGAATAATAATACTTTACAGCAGCAAAATGCAAAAAGGCTGCTGCGGAAATAAACCGCAGCAACCTGATATCATTATTTATTAGTTCATGTCCAAAGAGAATCTTTCAAGATACTCATCATACTTTTCCATAAAGCTTTCATTATTCTTATGCTTTACATAATGAAGGTATTCGTGGGTGTCAAGCGTACCATTCTGAGCTTCAATTACAGCTACTGCAACATTTGAACAGTGACCTGCCGCACGTTCAAGGCTTGTAAGTGCATCACTAAGTGCAAATCCAAGTTCTTTTGTACATAAGCCGTGCTGCAACCGTATAATATGTTTGCGCTTTGCTGTCATTATAAGATTATTGATAACCTTATTAAGAGGTTCTACAGAACCTGCAAGCTCTATATCGCTCGTTTTAAAACTTTCTGATGTGATTCTCAGTATTTCCGTTACAGCTTCCGAGATTACTTTAAGCTCCTGATTAGCCTCAGAAGAAAATGAAGTCTTTTTATCGTAAAGTTCTTTTCCTGTCTTTGTAATGCTTACAGCATGATCGCCAATACGTTCAAAGTCGTCAATTGTGTGCAGGATCTTGACTATCCTATTTGCATCATCATCCGAAACATTCAGCTTTGAAAGCTTCATCATATATGTGCCGAGTACGTCTTGAAGCGTATCAAGCTGCTTTTCGATCTCATCAATTTTCTCTGCACCGTCCTCAGAATAATTTTTCATCAGACCTATTCCTTTTAAAAATGCTTCCTCAGCCAAATCGCACATATTTGCCGTAACGTCAAAAGCTTTATTTACAGCAATAGACGGAACGGAAAGCGTACGTTCATCAAGAATAACCTTGCGGCCATTGTCAATATCCTTATCACGTATAACAAAGTTAGCAATCTTTTCCAGATACTTTGCAAAAGGCAGAAGTATTGCTGTTGTAAGTATATTGAATATACTGTGAACGATGGCTATCATAATAGGAGATATATCAAAATCTGTAAATGCCCAATCAAAAATAGCGTCACCAATGCAGAACGGAATAAGACATATAAGCGTTCCTATAATATTAAATGAAAGATGAACTACAGCAACTTTTTTTGCATTGCGGCTTACACCGATACTGGAAATAATCGCTGTAACGCAAGTACCAATATTCTGACCCATAATGATCGGAATAGCCATACCATAAGTAACACCACCGGAAAGGGACAGTGCCTGCAAAATCGCAACAGATGCCGCCGAACTCTGTATAATACCTGTAAAAACAGCACCGATAATAACTGCAAGTACTGGATTTGAGAAAGCAGTAAGCAAATTCTTAAATTCCGGCATATCTGCAAGAGGTTCCATAGAGCTTGACATAAGTTCCATACCAAACATGAGTATAGCAAAGCCTATAAGGACATTTCCAAGGCTCTTGAACTTCTCTTTCTTGCTTATCATCGTCATTACGATTCCTGCAAGAGCAAAAAGCGGTGCAAAATTCTTCGGTTTAAGAAGATTTAACCAGATAACATCACTATCAATACCAGCTAAGCTAAGTATCCATGCGGTCAGGGTAGTACCTACATTAGATCCCATAAGTACGCCGATAGTTTGTCCAAACTCCAGAAGTCCGGAGTTTACAAGACCCACCAACATAACTGTGACTGCTGAAGAAGATTGTACAGCGACCGTCATTCCTGCACCAAAAAGCATTGCAAAATAACGATTCTTAGTGATCTTATTCAAGTTCGCTGTAAGTTTGCCATTTGCGGATTTTTCCAGACCATCAGACATTACCTTCATTCCATAGAGAAAGAAAGCAAGTCCGCCCAGAAGTGTAATAATTGAGAAGATATCCATTTGATAGTTTCTCCTTCCGTAAGAAAAAAATTATTGCGCCGGGATGATCGCTGTTATTTTGTAATTCTAACAGACAGTTTTTAATATTAACTTAAATTCTATAAGCGCAACAAAAAGTTCACATTTCACTTTTTTGAAACGCTCAATTAAAATAAGTATATCATAAAACCAAATGGAGTTCAAGTATGTATTATAAATTTTCAAAAATATTTTTTTAATTGAATAAAGAACAATGATCAAAAATTACCACTGAATAAAGGAAACGGCAAAGCAGAAAATTCTACTTTGCCGAATTCTTGGGAGAAATTGTCATCTTATAATGACTACTTTAGTTGTTTATTTTATTTATTTTTCTGATAAGTTACCCACTGATAACGAGCAGTAAGAGGAGTAGTACCATCAAAAGCCTTAAGCCATGAATCTACGCCTATTCCAGGCCATACATTCATCATTATTCTGCCGGGTGTTGACGGAATATTTGAAGTTGCTTTGTAAACTTCCTTGCCGTCTACATACCATGTAATTGAATCAGGCTGCCAGTCAAAACCATATGTATGGAATCCTTCAGAAGCATCAAATCCAAGGTCATACATATATTCATGATTGCCTACGCCGTTTGTGTAATAGTTAAACTGTACCTTTGTAGTATCCTTACCAAGTATCTCAATGTCTATCTCGTCCCACGGATTATCCTCAGACGGTCCTGTATATGTGAAGAACGAAGAAACGACACCATCATTCTTAATTGCCTGCATGGAAGTTTCATAATAGCCATAACTGTAATGATCAGCTGTTCTGTACTCACCGCCGGTATAATTATACTTTCCGGTAGAATCCTTATCTATGGACAGACTTAGATACCCATTATCAACTGCTGTATTATTAGCTGTCCATCCACAGTCAAAAGGATTGCCATTTGTCCAACCGTCAGATGCAATAAATTCAGGTGCAGTGCCCTCTCTAAAATTCGCATACATTGTCGACGGGAGGTTTGGCGCTGTTCCGTAATCCGGAATAACGTCGCCCTGTAAAAGAATATTATGTTTCAGCATACATAAATCAAATACATTAACCTTACCATCACCATTAACATCCGAATTAACAGGGCACCCTTCAATGCGGTTCAGCAAGAAGTCCTGCAATATTTTTGCATCGGCAACATTTACTGAATTATCTTGATTTACATCACCTGCCAACCCCTGAGCCGCAGCTGCAACTGCTGATGTACCAGCAATCATTATCGCTGACGTCATAGATATAAGTTTTTTCAATCCGTTCCTTTTCATAATAGCCTCCGTTTAAACCATTGAATATAAAAGTCGAATAAATTAACGATTATCATATGTTCATTGTACCATAGTATATCCTTAAGTAATACAATTTTCTTATATAAAATAGTAAAATCTTAACCTTATCTTGCAATTTTGTTATTCATCCAACCAATGGCATAATACTTATTGCGATATTCTTTAGGCGTCATACCGATGTGATTTTTAAACACCTTTATAAAATAACTATGGGAGCTAAATGCAAAATAGTTACTTATATCAAGGGCAGAATAATCTGAAAATTGAAGCATACTTGCAGCAGCTTCAACTTTTTTAATTATAATATATTGACTAAAAGGCATTCCCAGCTCAGATTTAAATAGTCTTGAAAGATATGGAACACTTAAAGAAAGATATTCTGCCAACTCTTCTATAAAAATACGGCTGTGAAGATGGTCGCTGATATAGTCCAGTGCTTGCATGATAGGCTTGGAATACGCAAAACCATTTTTTATCTGACGCATACGTTTTGTGAAATCAATGGTCATTTCGTAATGCAAATTATTAATATCTGATCTACTGCGGCAGCGATCCGTTTTCATGATATAAACGTCACTTAAAGAATACGCATCCTCGTGGGGCATTCCTCCATTAATACAAAATCTTGTAATCATTGCAATGGATATGACAAGATGATATTTTAAACTCTGTAGGGGATCTTTACTCAATATTCCAAACCCTTCACCACCAAGACGTGTAAACAGCGTCTTAACAGTTTCTATATTGCCGGAACAGACACTTTCGTAAAATGAAATTTCTCGATCAAATGCAGCGTAATGAAATTCTAATTCTCGATTTCTGAAAAAATGATCACATAATGCTTGATTTATATCAATTCGATAGGGTTCATCCTTTTTTTCATAACTGTACTTCTTACTGCAAAATCTTAAAAAAAAAGCCGCAGCATCTTCAAACATTTCAACATTAATATGATAGAAATTATCCTTTTTAGATATCCAATCATTTTTCAAAAGCTCATTCAATGTATCTGACAATAGAGATGTCGGCAAATGAATCTGTAATATCAGTTCCTCCTTAGTCATCGCTCTTTCTTCCAATAGCTCCAAAATACACTGAACATGACCTTGATGTATTATATTGTAATTTTTCTCCATTTTCGGCCTCCTGAAAAATATTGCACCAACCACGTATATATACAGAAAAAAGCCCGCAAAAAGCAGGCTTAAAAAAGTATATGGTGGGCCATCGGGGATTCGAACCCAGGACCTACCGGTTATGAGCCGGGAGCTCTGACCAACTGAGCTAATGGCCCGAAAAGATAAGTTAAAAGGGTGGAACTGAGTTCCACCCATAAATATAAGAAAGAACCGGCATCGACCAATTTTCCCAGGACGTCGCCGTCCAAGTATCGTAGGCGTGTTAGAGCTTAACTACCGTGTTCGGGAAGGGAACGGGTGGGGCCTCTAAGCAATAGACACCGGTTAAAGAAAAAGAGAATGGAGAAGAGATAAGCAAAACAGAGAACGGAAGAACCGAGGATCAAAAGGAAAAGCACTCGACCGATTAGTACCTGCAGGCTGAACACGTCACCGTGCTTACACCTTAGGCCTATCAACCTTGTAGTCTACAAGGGGTCTTATTCCGAAGAAGGGATATCTTATCTTAAGGGCGGCTTCACGCTTAGATGCTTTCAGCGTTTATCCGGTCCGCACTTAGCTGCCCAGCTGTGCCACTGGCGTGACAACTGGTGCACCAGAGGTGCGTCCAT
>ERZ791837.1199-NODE-1199-length-17421-cov-4.546643_pt1 | contig 17421 bp, 10 predicted proteins | sample MGYA00510292_ERZ791837 | MGnify/ENA primary metagenome ERZ791837 (study PRJEB30046, sample SAMN00715259) | human gut metagenome | study: EMG produced TPA metagenomics assembly of the A metagenome-wide association study of gut microbiota in type 2...
CACCGCCATGATGGCACAGGGCATCACCTACTAAGTCATCCTGCATCGTCCAAGAGCCGCGCCCGCAGGGGTGCGGCTCTTTTTTGGTATTTGACAAACCACGTTCCATCGTTTATACTAATGCTGACAGGAGGTGTGTCTTGTGAATTATACGGTTCCCTACAATGGCACGTTCTGCAGCCGGAAAAAGATCCAGAAGAAGCGCACGCCCTCCCGCGAAGCGCTGGAGATCCGGGACTACTGCCGTACACACACGTTCTCCGTGGAAGAAAAGGCCGACGGAGAGATCGTTGACCATGTGCACGAGGTCAACCGGAAATGCTGAACGTCCGACCCTATACCCCTGCGCTTCAGAAGCTTGCAGCCAAGTTCGACTGCGGGAACTCCTACCTGAACCAGTTTCTGCGCAGTCTGGATGCGCTGGACGCCGGGGTCGGCAAGACCTTTGTGTTTCTCACCGAAAATGCCGAGAGCATCGTCGGTTACTACAATCTCAGCTGCGGCTCGCTGGACGAGATCGAGGGTGATGTCCGCTACAAGATCGGCGGCACCATCCACATCGGTTATTTTGCCATTGACGAAAAATTCCAGCATCAGCTGCAGGCAACCACTCCCAACGGCATCCACCTGTACTGGGGCGATGTTCTGTTGGAGGAATGCCTGAGCCGCATTGAAGCCATCCGCAGCCAGCAGGTGGGCGTGTCGTTCGTCACACTGGCCTCCTCCGAGGCAGGCGAACGCCTGTACCGCCACCACGACTTCGAGGACCTGGACGCCGACATCACGTTCAGCCCTTCTCACGGGGAAGATAAATGCATCTGTCTCTATCTCCCGCTGGATTACTGACCCACACGACCAGAGCCGCGCCCGCAGGGGTGCGGCTCTTTTTTGGTATAACCCCGCCCCGCTCTGCCCACACTGGCAGTATCTCATGGCAGAAAGGGAGCTTTGTATGGACGAGCAGATGTTTTGTTTTCAGTGTGAGCAGGCGGCGGGCTGCACCGCCTGCACCGGCGCAGCGGGGGTGTGCGGCAAGTCGGCCGAGACAGCCGCCGCACAGGACCGGCTCACCGGGGCGCTCATCGCGTTTGCCGGGCAGCTCATCGCGGCGGGGCGCGGCCCGGCCCCGGAACAGGCCCGGCTGCTGATGCAGGGGCTGTTCACCACCATTACCAACGTGAACTTTGACCCCGCCGCCGTGGACGCGCTGACCCGCCGGGTGCACGACGCCAGCCCCGGCACCGGCCCGGACTACGACATGCAGGCCCTCTGGCGGGAACCGGACGCCGACCGGCGCAGCCTGAAATGCTTTGTGCTGTTCAGCCTGCGGGGCATGGCCGCCTACAACTACCACGCCCGGGTGCTTGGCCGCATCGACCCGGAGCTGGACCGGTTCTTCTGCACCGCCCTGCAGGCCGTGGGCGACCCCGGCCAGACCACCGACGCCCTGTGGCAGCTGGTGCAGGCCACAGGAGAAGCCAGCTACCGCTGCATGGAGCTGCTGGACGCGGCCAACACTGGCGCGTTTGGCGATCCGGAACCGGTGCAGGTGCCCCTGACCATTGAAAAGGGGCCGTTCATCGTGATCTCCGGCCACGACCTCTACGACGCACAGCAGCTGCTGGAACAGACCGCAGGCCGGGGCGTCAACGTCTACACCCACTCGGAGATGCTGCCCGCCCACGGCTACCCGGAGCTGAAGCGCCGCTACCCCCACCTCAAGGGCAACTTTGGCACCGCATGGCAGAACCAGCAGCGGGAGTTCGAGGACATCCCCGCGCCCATCCTGTTCACCACCAACTGCATCATGCCCCTGCGCGCCAGCTACGCCGACCGGGTGTTCACCACCTCGGTGGTGGCTTACCCCGGCGTGCCCCACATCGACGAAGGGCGCGACTTTTCCCCGGTGATCGAAAAGGCGCTGGAGCTGGGCGGCTACGCGCAGGACACCCTGCTGCCCGGCCTGAACGGCGGCTCCACGGTGACCACCGGTTTTGCCCGCACCGCCGTGCTGCAGCACGCGGACGAGATCGTGCAGGCGGTGCGGGACGGTAAGCTGCGGCACTTCTTTCTGGTGGGCGGCTGCGACGGCACCCGGCCCAGCCGCCGCTACTACACCGAGTTTGCCCGCCTGACCCCGCCCGACACCATCCTGCTGACCCTGGCCTGCGGCAAGTTCCGCCTGAACGACCTGCCCCTTGGCACCGTGCCGGGCACCGGCCTGCCCCGCATCCTGGACGTGGGCCAGTGCAACGACGCCTACAGCGCCATCCGCATCGCATTGGCGCTGGCCGACGCCTTTGGCTGCGGCGTCAACGACCTGCCCCTCTCGCTGGTGCTGTGCTGGTTTGAGCAGAAGGCCGTGTGCATCCTCATCGCGCTGCTGGCGCTGGGCATCCGGAACATCCGGCTGGGGCCTACCCTGCCCCCGTTCCTCTCGCCGGGGGTGGTGCGCACCCTGCAGGAACGGTACGGACTCAAGCCCATTGCCACCCCGGAAGCCGACCTGCGGGCCATTCTGGGCGGGTGAGGTTTCGTTTGGTTATTTTGCAACAAACCCGCAATTTAAAATTAGCGATTCTGCCCAAGGAATTTTTCCGGTTTTTATTCACTTCACCAAAAAATGACGGTAGGGCTTGCATTCCATCCCCGCCATGCATATTATAATAGTATGAATTCTTATGAAAGGGGGACAAGGCTATGAAGTGCAGAATGTTTGTGCTCTCGCTGGCACTGGGTGCCCTGCTTTGTCTCGCCCCGTCGGCCGCCGCGCTGGAACCCCAGCCGGAGGCCCCCGCCCCGGACACTGCTGAGCCCGCCGGGCAGGCCTTGACCGAAGAAGTGACCAAAGAAGTGACTGTGACCGTGGAGGTGCCCATCCTGCCGGAGAAGCCGCCCATCCAGATCAGCTACACCACCCCGGAAGAGATCGGGTTTGTCTGGGAGGAGGATGGCTTGGAGCTGGAAGTGGCCGAGGTACTGCCGGTGGAAGAGATCTCTCTGGCACCGGCCCCCGACGCAGACGCCTCCGCCCCGGAAGCCCCGGCTGACTTTGACGACACCAACGGCACCGAAGCTGCCGCCGCATCCGACGCCCCGGCTCAGGCTCCCCACACGGAAGCGCCCGCCGCCGCACAGCCCGCTGCCCCGGCAGTGCCCACCCTGCCCCAGACCGGCACCACCGGCTGGGCCGCCGCTGCACTGGCTGCCTTTGGCACCGGCCTGCTGGCCGCCGGGCAGTGCCTGACGTGCAAAGCAAAGCGTTCCTGAGTTCTGAGTGTTCCGCATCACTCAGGGCAAATTCCTCCAAACCGCCGTACCCGCGTGCACAACGCCGGGTGCGGCGGTTTCTTGTTTTCATCCGCACAAAAGCAGAAGCGGAAGCCCGGAAAGGCTCCCGCTTCTGCTTGTTTAGGATAGGAAAGAGAATGGCTTGATCAGAGGTTGGTGTAGCCCATCAGGTAGCGGTCCACGGCGGCGGCGCAGTCGCGGCCCTCCCGCAGGCCCCACACCACAAGGCTCTGGCCCCGGCGCATGTCGCCGCAGACGAATACCTTGTCCACGTTGGTCTTGAAGTTCTGGTCGGCTACATTGCCGCGGGGGGTGCGGTCCACGCCAAAGGCGTCGGCCACATAGCCCTCGCAGCCGGTAAAGCCTGCGGCGATGAACGCCAGCTGACAGTCGTAGGTGAATTCTTCGCCGGTGGGCACCATCCTGGTGCGGCCGGTCTCCGGGTCGCGCTCCGGCTTCAGGGTGCTGATGACCGCGCCGGTCAGGTTGCCGGCATCGTCTTTCAGGAACTCCTTCACGGTGGTCTGGTAGATGCGCGGGTCCTTGTTGAACTTGGCAAGGCACTCGGTCTGGCCGTAGTCCACCTTCAGCACACGGGGCCACTCCGGCCAGGGGTTGGAGGCCGCGCGCTCCTTGGGGGGCTGGGGCATCATTTCCAGAGCCACCAGGTCGGTGCAGCCCTGCCGCAGGGCGGTGCCCTGGCAGTCGTTGCCGGTGTCGCCGCCGCCGATGACCAGCACGTTCTTTCCCTTGGCGTCGATGGCCTTGCCGTCGGCAAATTTGCTGTCCAGCAGGCTCCTGGTCACGCTGGTGAGGTAGTCCACCGCAAAGTGGACGCCGTTGGCGTCCCGGCCGGGCACGTTCAGGTCGCGGGCCTGCTTGGCACCGCAGCACAGCACCACGGCGTCGTAGCTGCTCAGCAGCTCTTCGGCGGCAAGGATGCCGCCCACATCCATGTTGGTGCGGAACTCCACGCCCTCGGCCTGCATGAGCTGGATGCGGCGCTCGATGACCGATTTGTCCAGCTTCATGTTGGGGATGCCGTACATCAGCAGGCCGCCCACCCGGTCGGCGCGCTCGAACACGGTCACGGCGTGGCCGCGCTTGTTCAGGTACTCGGCCACCGACAGGCCGGACGGGCCGCTGCCCACCACGGCCACGCTCTTACCGGTGCGGGCCGGGGGCGGGGCGGCGTGGAGCCAGCCCTTGGCGTAGCCCGTCTCGATGATGGCGTGCTCGTTCTCACGCACGGTCACGCTGCTGCCGGTCACGTCCCCGCAGGTGCAGGCGGCCTCGCACAGGGCGGGGCACACCCGGCTGGTGAACTCCGGGAAGCGGTTGGTGGCCAGCAGCCGATGCAGCGCCAGCTCCCACTTGCCGTGATACACCAGATCGTTCCACTCCGGGATCAGGTTGTTCAGCGGGCAGCCGGAGGCCATGCCGCCGATCATCATGCCCGCCTGACAGAAGGGGACGCCGCAGTCCATGCAGCGTGCCGCCTGGGTCTGCTGCTCCTCGCGGGAGAGCCAGATGTGAAATTCGTCAAAGGTTTCCATGCGCTCCAGCGGCGGTACGTCCGTGCTGGTCTTGCGCGAATAATCCATAAATCCTGTGGTCTTGCCCATGATGTTCCCCTCCTTACTTGTTCTTCTGCACCGTGTAGAATGCTTCGATCTGCGCCTGCTCGCCGTCCAGACCGCGCTCTTCCACCGAGGCGATCACCCGCAGCATGCGGTCGTAGTCGTAAGGCAGAACTTTCTTGAACTTGGGCAAAAACTCGCTGAAGTTGTCCAGGATCTCCTTGCCGCGGGGGGAGCCGGTAAGCTCCACATGCTCACGGATCAGCTCCTTCAGGGTGGCCACGTCGTACTTGTGCTCCACCGGTTCCAGGCTGACCGTCTCCTTGTTGACCCGCTGGTAGAAGTCCCAGTTCTCATCCAGCACATAGGCGATGCCGCCGGTCATACCGGCCGCAAAGTTCTTGCCGGTGGAACCCAGCACCACCACGGTGCCGCCGGTCATGTACTCACAGCCGTGGTCGCCCACGCCCTCCACCACGGCGGTGGCACCGCTGTTGCGCACGGCAAAGCGCTCACCGGCCACGCCGGAGATGAAGGCCTTGCCGCTGGTGGCACCGTACAGGGCCACGTTGCCGGTGATGATGTTCTCTTCCGGCTTGAAGGGGATGCCCTGCGGCGGGCGCACAACGATCTTGCCGCCGGACAGGCCCTTGCCCATGTAGTCGTTGCAGTCGCCCACCAGGTCCAGCGTCAGGCCACCCGGGATGAACGCGCCGAAGCTCTGGCCGCCGGCACCCACACAGTGGGCGGTGAACACGTCATCCGGCAGGGTGCTGCCGTACTTGCGGGTGATCTCGCTGCCAAAGATGGCACCAAAGGCGCGGTCGGTGTTGGACACGTTCAGGGTCACGCTCTGGGGGGTCTTGCTGCCCAGCTTGAACTTCTTCATGAGCACCTTCATGTCGAGGGTGTTCTCCAGATGGAAGTCGTAGGTGTCCGCGGGCACAAAGTGCACGTTGCTGTTGGCGATGGCGGGGTTGTGCAGGATGCAGTCCAGATCCATCTTGGAAGCACGGCTGCCGGGGGCAGCGTCCTTCACGCGCAGCAGGTCGGTGCGGCCCACCAGCTCGTCCACGGTGCGCACGCCCAGCTTGGCCATGTACTCCCGCAGCTCCTGTGCCACGAAGGTCAGGTAGTGGATGATATATTCCGGTTTGCCGTGGAAGTGCTTGCGCAGCTCCGGGTTCTGGGTACAGATGCCCATGGGGCAGGTGTCCAGATTGCACACGCGCATCATCACGCAGCCCTCGGCCATCAGCAGGCTGGTGCCAAAGCCGAATTCCTCCGCGCCCAGCATGCAGCTGATGGCCACGTCACGGCCGGAGAGCAGCTTGGAGTCGCTCTCAATGCGCACCCGGGTGCGCAGGCCGTTCAGGATCAGGGTCTGGTGGGTCTCGGCGATGCCCAGCTCCCAGGGCAGGCCCGCGTTCTGGATGGAGGTGCGGGGCGCGGCACCGGTGCCGCCGTCGTAGCCGGACACCAGAATGACCTGGGCGCCGCCCTTGGCCACACCGGCCGCAATGGTGCCCACCCCGGCCTCACTGACCAGCTTGACGTTGATGTTGGCGCTGCGGTTGGCGTTCTTCAGGTCGTAGATCAGCTCGGCCAGGTCCTCGATGGAGTAGATGTCGTGGTGGGGCGGGGGCGAGATGAGGCCCACGCCGGTGGTGCTGTGGCGGGTCTTGGCGATCCACGGGTACACCTTGGCACCGGGCAGGTTGCCGCCCTCGCCGGGCTTTGCGCCCTGTGCCAGCTTGATCTGGATCTCTTCGGCCGACACCAGATACTTGCTGGTGACGCCGAAGCGGGCGGAGGCCACCTGCTTGATCTTGGAATTGCTCTCGCTGTGGTAGCGGTCCTCCGGCTCGCCGCCCTCGCCGGTGTTGCTGCGGCCGCCCAGACGGTTCAGGGCCAGTGCAATGGTCTCGTGGGCTTCGCTGCTCAGGGCACCGTAGCTCATGGCGGCCCCCTTGAAGCGCTTGACGATGGAGGACACCGGCTCCACCTCCTCCAGCGGGATGCCGCCGTCCGGGTCAAAGTTGAAGTCCAGCAGGCTGCGCAGGTGGACCCCGTCCTTGCCCAGGTTGTCCACGGTGTTGGTGAACTGCTTGAAGGCACCGTAGTCGTTGGTCCAGCAGGCTTTCTGGAACAGGTGGATGGTCTGGGGGTTGAACAGGTGTTCTTCCTTGCCGCTGCGGAACTTGTGGGCACCGCCGTCGGCCAGCTCCATGTTGATGTCCAGACCCAGCGGGTCAAAGGCGGCGTTGTGGGTGGCCTCCACGTCGGCCTGGATGTCGGCCAGGGTGATGCCGCCCACCCGGCTCACGGTGCCGGTAAAGTATTTGTCGATGACCTCCTGCGAGATGCCCACGGCCTCAAAGATCTGGCTGCTCTGGTAGCTCTGGATGGTGGAGATGCCCATCTTGGAGGCGATCTTCACGATGCCGTTGAGGATGGCGTTGTTGTAGTCCTCCACGGCGGCATAGTAATCCTTGTCCAGCAGGCCCTCGTCGATGAGCTGACCGATGGTCTCATGGGCCAGGTAGGGGTTGACGGCGCAGGCACCGTAGCCCAGCAGGGTGGCAAAGTGATGCACCTCCCGGGGCTCGGCGCTCTCCAGAATGAGGGCCAGCGCGGTGCTCTTCTTGGTGCGGATGAGGTACTGGGACACCGCCGACACGGCCAGCAGGCTGGGGATGGTGACATGGTACTCGTCCACGTCGCGGTCGGACAGGATGATGATGTTGGCACCGTCCTTATAGGCGCGGTCCACTTCCAGGAACACCCGGTCGATGGCCTTTTCCAGGCTGGTGTTCTTGTAGTAGTTGATGGACACCGTGGCCACCTTGAAGCCCGGCACGTTCATGTACTTGATCTTGAGCAGGTCGGTGCTGGTCAGGATGGGGTTGTGCACCTTGAGCACCTTGCAGTTCTCGGGCTTGTCCTCCAGCAGGTTGCCGTGGGCACCGATGTACACGCTGGTGGAGGTGACCACCTTTTCGCGGATGGCGTCGATGGGCGGGTTCGTGACCTGTGCGAACCGCTGCTTGAAGTAGCTGAACAGCGGCGGATGCTGGCTGCTGAGCACGGCCAGCGGGGTATCGTTGCCCATGGCACCGGAAGGCTCGGCGCCGGTGCGGGCCATGGACAGGATGAGGGTGTTCACGTCCTCGTACTTGTAGCCGAACACCTTCTGCAGGCGGGTGAGCTGGTCGCCGGTGTAGCCCTCCACCTTCACGTTGGGGATGCGCAGCTTGGCCAGCTCCACCAGATTGCGGTCGATCCATTCGCCGTAGGGCTCGCGGCTGGCGTAGAACTCTTTCAGCTTCTCGTCATCCACCACTTCGCCCTTGACGGTGTCCACCAGCAGCATTTTGCCGGGGCGCAGACGGTCCTTGACGAGGATGTTCTCCGGGTCGCATTCCAGCACGCCCACCTCGGAGGACAGGATCATGCGGCCGTCCTTGGTGATGTAGTAGCGGCTGGGGCGCAGGCCGTTGCGGTCCAGCACCGCGCCCATGACGTCGCCGTCCGAGAAGAGGATGGCGGCGGGGCCGTCCCACGGCTCCAGCATGGTGGCGTAATACTGGTAGAAGTCCCGCTTTTTGGGGCTGATGTTCTTGTTGTTCTCCCACGGCTCCGGGATGGTGATCATCACGGCCAGGGGCAGGTCCATGCCGTTCATCACCATGAATTCCAGCGCGTTGTCCAGCATGGCGGAGTCCGAGCCGGAGGTGTTGATGATGGGCAGGATCTTGTTCATGTCGTCCTGCAGGATGGGGCTGGAGATGCTCTCCTCCCGGGCCAGCATGGCGTCCGTGTTGCCCTTGATGGTGTTGATCTCGCCGTTGTGCAGGATGAACCGGTTGGGGTGTGCGCGCATCCAGCTGGGGTTGGTGTTGGTGGAGAAGCGGCTGTGCACCATGCCGATGGCGGACTCGTAGTCGGGGTCCTGCAGGTCGGCGTAGAACCGGCGCAGGTCGTGCACCAGGAACATGCCCTTGTAGACGATGGTGCGGCTGGACAGGCTGGGCACATAGGTACCGTTGCTGGCCTGCTCGAACACGCGGCGCACCACATACAGTTTGCGGTCAAAGTCGATGCCCTTGCTCACCTTGGCGGGCTTTTTGATGAAGCACTGCCAGATGGAGGGCATGCAGTCGCGGGCTTTCTGGCCCACGGCGTCCGGGTCCACGGGCACCTTGCGCCAGGCCAGGAACTCCAGCCCCTCCTTGCGGGTGACCACCTCGAACAGCTTCATGGCCTGGGCGCGCATGTGCTCGTTCTGGGGGAAGAAGAACATGCCCACGCCGTATTCCCGCTCGTTGCCAAGGCGGATGTTGCGTTCATCGGCCACCTTGGAGAAAAATTTATGGCTGATCTGCAGCAGAATGCCCACGCCGTCACCGGTCTTGCCTTCGGCGTCCTTCCCGGCGCGGTGCTCCAGCCGCTCCACGATGCACAAAGCGTCGTCCACGGTCTGGTGGCTCTTGCGGCCCTTGATGTCCACCACAGCGCCGATGCCGCAGGCATCGTGCTCAAACTGTGGATCGTACAGGCCAAGGGTGTGCGTTTGCTCTGTAAAGTTTTGCATAGTCTTTCCCATCCTTTTGACACTCCAGATTGTGCTCTGCCGGGCGCGGCACCCTCCGCACCCCGGAAAACGAAAAAAGCGCCCCGCAAGGGCAGACGATGCCCCTGCGGAACGCCTTTGTTCCGATAGCTTTATTATACCCTGCGCTGAAAAATGTTCAAGTGACAGCTGCGCCAAATATAACAGCCGCTTTGCACCGCTTCTTGTGCGAAACGCCGCGAACCCCCCGCAGCTGTGCGCGGCATACAACCAAAACCGCCGCACCCGGCGGCCTTTTGCAAGGCACAGGATGCGGCGGTTCTTATGCGTCAGTGCGGAGATTCCTGCGGTTCAGGGGTGCTCAGTGCTTGGGGGAATACTGTTTGCGGGTGAAGAACCATCCGCAGGCCAGCAGCAGGGAGCCCAGGCTTGCCAGCACACCGGCCATCCAGCTGGTGGTGCCGGTCTGGGGCAGGGCGGCGGCGTCCGGGGTGGCGTCCTGCACGGCGGGGTTCTGGGGGTTCTCCGGGGTCACAGGGGTCTCATCCGGGGCAGCGTCCTGCACCGGGGGATTGTCCGGGTTGGCGGGGTCCACGGGGATATCCGGATCAACGGGCGGCACGGGATCCGGATCCGGAGTGGGTTCCGGATCGGGCACGGTAGCCGTGTTGACGAAGTTGATGGACAGGGTCTTGCCGCCGAGGATGGAGCCGAGCCAGCTGTCTGTGCTCACCTTGCTGGTAGCGCCGGTAGCGGGGTTGGTCACCTCGGTGCCCTCCAGCTCCTTGTAGGACTCCTCATCGCAGATGACGTAGATCTCCGGGTCGGTGTCGTAGCCGTCGGGGGCGATGGCTTCCTGCAGGTAGTACACCACGTTTTCCAGCAGGGCATAGTCGATGTTCAGCTTGCCGTTGGTGGTGGTGACGGTGTAGGTCAGCTTGTCCTTGGAGGGGTCGTACTTGACCCAGCAGTAGAAGCCGTCCTTCTCCAGCACCTGTTCGCCTGCCTCATTGGTGGTGTAGGTAGGCTCCACATAGGTGCAGTACATGGTGTCCTTTTCACCGGTTTCCTTGTCGGTCTCGTACTTCCACAGGTAGAAGCTGGTCTGGCCCTCGCCCTCGTCATCGCCGATGATCTCGCCGGTTTTCTTGTCGGTCTTGGTCAGATCCAGGGTGCCGTCTGCCTGATGCAGCACCATGGAAGCGTACCAGTTCCATGCGGTGTTCTGGTAGTCGTTGCCTGCGTTCTGGAAGTCGATGTTGGTGGCCATGGCGAATGCAGCCCAGGTGGCTTCGTCCTCGGTCAGGCCGCTGGCCAGCAGGGTGTTGAAGTAGGCGTTGGCTTTGTCCCATGCACCGGGGGTCTCGTTCAGTTTGCCGGCCATGTAATCGCCGATGGTCTCCTGGGTGCCGTCGGTAGCCCACTGGCCGTGGCTGTGGTTGTGGTCAACATTGCCGCCTGCCTCAGAATCCACAGTATCCTGATTGCCGACCTTGAAGCTGAGAACGTTTTTGTAGAAGTTGTCGTAAAGGGTGGAGGGGTCCATCTTAACAGTGTTGTTTCCGGTATTGGGGTCGTTGGGCATAGAAGAACCGGAACGGCTCAGCTCCTTCAGAGCCTTGGAATCGTTTTTCAGCAGTTCACTTACGCTGTCATACTTGGAGCCATCAGCTTTCCGGTAGTAGTCCAGAATGTAGTCGTCGTAAGTAGTGTAACCCTTTTCTTCCATGTACGGCTTCAGTGCCTTCTGGACATCCCGGTTCATCAGAGCACCGCTGGAGTGGGTAAAGGGGCCAACGTAATAGTCCTTTTCAACCTTCTTGCCGTTCTTGGTCTTTTTGTAGGCAAGGGTGGAAATATTGTTCTTGTCTTTGTTCAGAACGATCTTTCCATCGTCGGTGGTCTGAACATCGCTCGGCTTGAACTCGCCGTAGTAATGATCGCCGGATTTTACATAATATTTACCGTTGATCAGTTCCACCTCGGTACCAGCAGGTACATTGGTTTTAGTGATTTGAGTGGTCAGGTTGCCATCCGAATCAAGGAACTGGTTCTGATACTGATCGTCGCCGTATTTCTTCAGCGCAGCATCCACCAGATCCTCCATGCAGCCGGACGCAGCGTTTTTATCGTACTTCAGCTCAAGGTTCGTATTGCCAGCATATTCCTTCGGCAGTTCCTGTCCGTCAAAACCGGTGACGCCAGTTTTGTCGGTATTGCTCACATCAGGGGTGGCAACGGTCAGGCTGTTGTCCTTGTACACATAAGTATGCTTGGAACCGTTGGACAGGGAGATGTCAAAAATCGTGGTGCAGCCGGGTTCCTGATAAAGGCTCAAGGTGCCGGTGGCCAGCGTATAGATGTAAGTAACACCATTATGGGTGTACTTCATGGTTTTGTCGCCCCACATCTGGGCTTCTTCCAGCGCTGCTTTGCCTTCGTCCGTGTCAAGATAGCTTTCGCCGTTCTTGCGTACCACTTCCTGCACCTTGCTCAGCTCTATGGTCTGGTCGCCCTTGGCATCAGCCTTGATGTTGAAGGTGACCTTGAAGTGGCCGGTGTCCGGGTCATAGGCACAGCTGTAATCGGTGTCATCCTCTTTGGGGGTCTCTTCGGGCTTTTCCTCCGGGGTCTCCTCAGAGCCGGAACCTTCCTCGCCCTTTTCCTCAGTATCGCCGGTGCCGGGGGTCTCCTCGCCAGTCTCGCCCTTTTCCTCCGTGTCCGTATCACCGGTGCCGGGGGTCTCCTCGCCGGAATCGCCCTTATCTTCGGTGTCGTCCTTGTCCTCGCCCTTGATGTGGTCCTTGTTGTCCTCGGCGGTGCCGGGCAGGGTCTCGACGGTGTCGGACTGCTCCGGGCGCTCGATGGTGGGTTTATCGTCAGAAGAGGTGTCGTTGTCGCCTTCGCCCTCGCCGTCGGTGGTCTGGTCGGTGTTGTCACCGGTGGAAGCGGCAGGCTGGTCCTTCTCGGCAGGGGTCTCCTCCTTCTGCGCCGGGGTCTTGCTCTCGGCGGCCGGGGTAGGGGTCTCGTTATTATTGTTAGCCAGCGGAACGATGGTCACCTGCAGGCCGGAGCCATCAGCATCCGGGGGGGGGGTCGGTAGCTGCAGCGGCACCGCACATGCCAACCGAGCTGCTGAGCACCGAAAGGGCCAGCGTCATCGCAACGATCTGCTTCTTCTTGGACTTTTTTCTCATAATCGTCCTCCTCACTTCACTAGAGACTGTGTTCCTCGCACAACTTTTCAGAAACCTATAGTACAAAATAGACGCCCGCTGGGCAGTCCTTATAATCCTATATTATACACGTTTTCCAAAAATTTCAAGGGGGTAATTGCACGAAAAAAAGCCTGTGCGGAAATTTCGGCCGATTGACGGACGGACCGGCCCCAAAATGGCAAAATTGCACGAAAAAATGAACGATTTTCACAGTTTTTGAATTGCGCATTTGTTGCGGACTGGAACGTTTTTGTTGCACTGCAACACAAACGAACGGACAAATGACCCGCCGCGGTTTCCCACCCCGGAACTATGGGGAGCACCGGGGCCGCCGCCCGTTCTGCCCGCAGAAGCCGTTTTGCCTGCCGCAGCAACGGCGCTCCCCTCCGGCAAAAAACAAACCCGGCAAGGCCGCAGCCCTGCCGGATTTGCAGATTTAAAACGATCCTTCCGTGCTCACTTGGTCCCCTGCTCCGGGTCGGCGGCAGGGTCCCCGCCGTCTGCGGGGGTCTCCGGGTCAGCCGGGGTCGTGGTGGGTTCGGTGGCTGCCGGTTCCTCGGGCGGGGTGGTGATCTCCACGCTGGGGTCCGCCGCGATATACACGGTGATCACCGTGCCCACGTCCACCTGTGCGCCCGCCGGTTCACTGGCCGACACCACGCATCCGGCGGCATAGGAGCCGTCGTTCACCACCATGAAGCAGCTGGCCAGCAGGCCGCGGCTCTGCAGCACCTCTACGGCGGCGGCCTGTGTAAAGCCGACGATGGTGGGCATTTCCACCTTCTGCGGGCCCTTGCTGACCACCAGACGAATGGTCTCCCCTGCCTTGAGCACCGTGTCCGCCGCCGGTTCCTGGGTCATGATCTGCCCGGCCGGGACGGTGTCGCTGTACTCCTCGGTGACGTAGAACAGGTACATGCCGGTGTACTCCCGGTTGTTCTGCACCTGGGCGTAATCCATGCCGATGAAGCTGGGCACCAGATTCTGGGGCTCCAGCACCTCGCTGCTGGCCGGTTCCGGCTCCACCGATCCCGATGACGCCGAGGGCAGGCTGTGGCTCACCATGGTCCACACCATGAGCACCAGCAGAATGGCCAGCAGGATCAGGATGCCCGCCAGCAGGCCCTTGATGCTGAGCAGATGGGCCTTTTCTTCCGGCTGGCCCACCGGGGTCTCGGGCTTCATGGTGCGGCCCAGCTCCTCGGTGTACTCTTTGGAGGAGAGCGCCTGCACCAGCTGCGGCACGGTCTGGATGCGCTCCATGGGCTTGAGCCGCAGGCCCATCTGCAGCACGTCCGACACATAGCCCGGCACGGCGCTGTTCACGGTGCGGGCGCGGGGGTTGGAGTCCGACACCATACGCTGGGCGGCCGGCACCGGGGCCTGCCCGCACACCATGCGGTAGAACACCGCTGCAAGGCCGTATTCGTCGGTGTAGCGGCCCTCAAACTCGGCGGTGGAATACTGCTCCGGGGCCGAATACCCCTCGTACAGCTGCTCGCGCAGGCCGCTTCCGGCGGTGCGCAGGCCCACCGTGGCGTAACCCGCCAGACGGCACCGGCCGTCGGCCATCACCCGGAGGTTTTCCGGGCAGATGCCCCGGTGCACCAGCCCGATCTTGTGCATGGCGGCCACGCCCTCAAACACCGGCTGCAGCATGGCACAGGCGTCGTCCGGGCGCAGCGGCGCGCCCTGCGCTTCCAGCCACTGGTCCAGCGGGGTGCCGCCCAGGTTCTCCATCACCGCATACACGGTGTTGTTGGCCTCCACCACGTCCAGCACGGCTTCCAGCCCGGTGGCCGGGGTGATGCGCTCCAGCGCCCGGTACAGGTCGGCAAAGTCCATGCGGGTGGTCTTGAACAGCACCTCGCTGCCGGTCTTGGGCTGCAGGATGCAGTCCGCGCCCCGCTCGGCAGACAGGGTCACCGGCAGATATTCCTTAATGGTCACCCGGAAGCAGCCCAGGTTCTCCACGCCCCGGTACAGGATGCCCTCCCCGTCCAGGCTCAGCATCTCGCCCACGGTGTAGCGCCCGGCCAGCACCGTGCCCACGGGCAGGCAGCCGGCGGGGTTGCGCCCCGCAAACACCTTGCCGCAGTGCACACAGCTGTCGGCGGCGGGGGGCAGCTCCCCCATGCAGTACGGACACAGGCGTTTTTGCTCCATTCTTCTCTCCCCTTTGTGCTTTGATCATCTTTTATTGTATCATAGCCCACCGGGGTGTGCAAGACGTCCGTTTTTCGGTCCTGCACGCAAAAAAGCACCCCGCCTGCCGTTTCCGGTAAGCGGGGTGCCTGTGATTTACGGTTCAGCTCACGCTGTACGCCGCACCGGGGCGATTAGCCCTCGATGTAGCCGTACTGCAGGTACCAGTAGCCGTAGGGGCTGTGCCAGGTGCCCTTCAGAGTGGGGCTCTGCAGCCAGTAGTCGTTGTAGTAAGCGATCGGCAGGCAGCCCATATCCTCCATCAGGATGTCCTCAGCCTTGTGCAGCTGTGCAAAGTGCTCAGCAGAATCAGCAACGCGGGAAGCATCAATGGCAGCATCGAAGTCGGGGTTGGAGTACTTGCCATCGTTGTTGCCGTTGCCGGAGCAGAACAGATCCAGCATGTTGGAGGGATCGTTGTAGTCCATGACCCAGCCGTTACGGGCGACGTCGTACTCGCCTGCACGGCGAGCGGGGGTGAAGGAGGACCACTCCATCTTGTTGATGGTCAGGGTGATGCCCAGATCGCCCCAAGCCTGCTGCAGGTACTCTGCCAGAGGCACATGGTAGCCAGCGTCGTTGGTGCTGTACTCAATGGTGGGGTAGCCCTCGCCATTGGGGTAGCCAGCCTCTTCCAGCAGCTTCTTAGCCTCGGCCAGGTTTGCCTCGTAGTCGGCAGAGATGTAGGGAGCATTGCCGTTGTCGTGGAAGTAACCGCTCTCGTCCACGATGCCAGGGCCAACGATGCTGTCGGCGGCGGAGTAGGTGCCCTGCATGATGGTGTTGGCAACGTAGTCACGGTCGATGGCCAGGCTCAGAGCCTTGCGGACCTTGGCATCCTTGAAGGCATCACGCTGCAGGTTCAGGCTGACGTAGTAGGTGCCCAGGATGGTGTCAACATAGAAGTCGCCGCCGTCCTCTGCCTTGGTCAGGCTGGGGATCTCGTCGGTGGGCACGTCCTTGATCAGCTGAGCCTCACCGCTGTTGTAAGCAGCGAAGGCAGCGGAAGAGTCCTCCAGCAGCAGCAGGGTGATGGTGTCAGAGACGATCTTGGAGTTGTCCCAGCCGCCAACGTAGTTGGGGTTCTTGGTCAGCACGATGCGCTCGGAGGGGGTCCAGTCGGTGATCATGTAGGGGCCGTTGGACACGAAGGTGTCGGGAGAGGTGCACCATGCATCGCCGTTGGCCTCAACAGTTGCCTGCTGGACAGGGCTCATGGTTGCAAAGGCAGCCATCTTGTCGAAGTAAGAGCAGGGGTAGGACAGCACGATGGTCAGGGTCTTGCCGTCATCGCTTGCCTTCACGTTCAGAGCATCGGGGTTGGGCTCCGCGGTGGGGTTGCCGTCTGCATCGGGGAAGCCGGCAGCTTCTTCAAAGCCGTCGATCATGCCCAGGCAGGTCTCTGCATAGGGAGCAGCGGTATTGGGGTCAACCATACGCTTGAAGCTGTACTCAAAGTCCTTGGCGTTCAGGTCGGTGCCATCGCTCCACTTCAGGCCGTCACGCATGGTGAAGGTCCAGGTCAGGCCGTCCTCGCTGGTTTCCCAGCTCTCAGCCTGGCCGCCGACGACCTCGTTGTTCTCGTTGATCAGCAGCAGGGGCTCAAAGATGGTGATGATGGTGTTAGCGCCATCAATTGCGCTGTTCAGAGCGGGGTCCAGAGTCTCGGGGTTAGAACCATACTGGACGGTGAAGCCAGCGGTGTTGACACTGCCGGTAGAAGAACCAGCAGCAGAAGAAGCAGAACCGGAGGTTGCGGTAGAACCGGACTTGCTGCCGCCGCAGGCTGCCAGACCCAGAGCAGCGGCACCCACGCCAGCAACCTTGAGGAAACTACGACGAGAAATGCGTTTCATAATAATTATCCTTCCCTTAAATCAAATTGAGTGTGCCAGGTTCCCCCAGCCGCCTCTATATTCGATCCGGAGCACGGTCTGCCAAAACATCCTGTCCTCCGGAGGAACACGAATAGTATAATGCGTTCGCGCTTTGGTTACAAGCCCAAACGCGAGACTGTAACCATTTCGTTACTACATTTCAGTCGAAAGATGAACTGTATTCATCTTTTAGAAGAATGAAGTGTTTTTACTTCACCTTGTCCAGATGGTGGCAGGCAGCCCAGTGGCCGCTGGTCACTTCCTTGAACTCCGGCACCTCGGCGGCGCAGCGCTCGTCGGCGTAGGGGCAGCGGGTGCGGAAGCGGCAGCCGGACGGCGGGTTCAGGGGGCTGGGCACGTCGCCCTGCAGCACGATACGCTTGGACTGGCGTGCCGTGATGGGGTCTGCCACCGGGATGGCAGAGATCAGGCTGCGGGTGTAGGGGTGGATGCTGTGGGCGATCAGCTCAAAGCTGTCGGCCAGCTCCACCAGCTTGCCCAGGTACATGACGCCGATGCGGTTGGAGATGTGCTTGACCACGCTCAGGTCATGGGCGATGAACAGGTAGGTCAGGCCCATTTCCTGCTGCAGGTCCTCGAACATATTCACGACCTGTGCCTGAATGGACACGTCCAGCGCGGAGACCGGCTCATCACAGACAATAAATTTGGGGTTC
>ERZ791837.1200-NODE-1200-length-17398-cov-2.796863_pt1 | contig 17398 bp, 13 predicted proteins | sample MGYA00510292_ERZ791837 | MGnify/ENA primary metagenome ERZ791837 (study PRJEB30046, sample SAMN00715259) | human gut metagenome | study: EMG produced TPA metagenomics assembly of the A metagenome-wide association study of gut microbiota in type 2...
GTGTCGTTAAATGCGATATAGTATGTACCGCTTGGAGTGTCCTTATCAACTGTTACATCAAATGTTGTATATGGAAATTCATCAGATGTACTGCCCATAAAATAATAAGGCTGGTTAGCAACAGCAAGAGAACATGCGTCATAACAGTTGTAATTTAAAACATGACTGTCTGCCGGAGAATCTGGTTCCCAATAAGGAGTTGTTACAGAGTCAATGCGTTCTTCACCAGTAGCCAAATCATTATAAGGATAGCTGATTTCAGCTGTTCCGTCTTTATTATCCTTTACAGTACACTCTACACGTTCACCTGTAGTTTTTTGGATAAAATAAACGCCGCCATTGCCATCATAGAGCAGGTCATTACCGTTAATACCTTCTACCAGGTACTCACCTGTATTCTGTGAACAGCCTGCATTATCAACCTTGCCTGATCTTCTGCCAAGCTTTGTAAAGCAGGTAACAGGCCACTTGGTTTGGATAACTGTACCATCAGTTGCTGTTACAGTATATTCAGGCATTGCTGTTTGTTTGTCCATTACATTTGTGAAACGGAAGTGATTATAAACTTCATTGCCCTGTTCATCAACAGGCTCCCAAGCCATATATACAAATGTTACAGTATTATCATCCGGAAAGTTTTCTGCGGACTGAATGTAACCTCCAACGGAGAAAGTATAAGAACCGCTTGCCAGATCAGCCTCCGTAATTGTAACGGTATCGGATCTTTCGCCCCTTGCACCTGCTGTACGGAGTTCATATTGGAAATCCGGTGCAGCAGCAGCAGCAGAAACGTTAAAAGCACCAGCTGGAACCGCTGAAACTGCCATAGCTGCCGCAAGGAGCAAAGAACCTATCTTCTTTGTTCTCTTCTTCATATTTTTTTCCTTTCTTTGCAGTTTCCTGCAATTACATTGAGTATTATATCACAGCTTCTATGCTGTCATATACATTTTTAAGCATTATCCACCTGAGCAGGCAGTGAATCGATCTTTTCACCTAAGAACATCAGCAGAGCTGTTGCATCAGCAGAAGTAACATCTCCATCCTTTGCACAGTCGCCATTTGCCGTTTGCTGACTATTGAACTTAATAGCACCTGTAAGGTACTTGCTCATATATACCATGTCTACCAGAGTTATCTTAGCATCAAGGTTCAGGTCACCGTATCTAACATCACCCTCAACTTTTTTTGTGGTTGTAGTTGTTTCATCAGAGTTCTTTGTTGTAGTAGTTGTAGTTTCTGTTGTAGTAGTTGTGGTAGTAGTTACTGTAATATCTGAACCAGTAGAGCCAGAAATACTCGTTTCGTCCATGCAACCGCCGTCTTTCTCAAAGATTTCCTTGAGATTTGTAAAGAGATCAGGAGAATTTGCAGTATCAAGCTTATAGTTGCCGGAAGGAATATAGCAGATAGAATCATCTGTATCGAAGTTAGCATACTTGTTAGCTGTATCAACCTTTGTGCTCTTGTCTGTTACTATAGTGCCATCCTGAGAACCCTTTACATTTGTGAATTCATCCATATAGCTCTTAACAGCACCGAGCTTAACCTGCATTGGGTTCTTACTATCATTGAATACGTTGTACTCTGAGAAGATGTATGCGTTTGCTCTTGGGTTCATGCAGTAGCTTGATTGCCCATCGAATACATTGTTATACATATGAATATTAGCCTGACGTGCAAGAGGTCCACGAGATTCGCAGTTCTTCCAGTAGTTGTGGTGATATGTCAGGTGGTACTGAACGTTGCTGTCAGAAGCACCTACAAGGTTTGTCTTGTGATAACCTTCATAGTAGCAGTAGCTGTTTGTAAAGTACTGACCACGCTTGAAGTCACAAGCGCCGTCACCTTCAGCCTTATCTGATTCAGCAGGATTTGCAATCTTTGGAACATAAAATTCGCAGTTGTGAATCCAGCATCTTTCAACAGAAGCTGTCAGAGTGCTGCCTTCCTGAACACCCTCCATACCAACGCAGTCCTCAGGAACGTTTCTGAATGAAACGTTTCTTACTTCAAAGCTCTTACCAAAGTCAGGCTTTGAAGATTCAGCCATGAAGTGGAAACCCCAGCCGTTGACACAAGCATCGGTACCGATACCTTCAATTGTGATGTCTTTACCAGACTTCATTCTTGCCATATAGCCATTGTCGCCTACAGAGCCGCCGTTGTCAACAGAGTCAAATACAGTTACACCATCAGGAGCAGTTACATTTCCAATGATTCTTACAACAAGAGGAGTACCGTCAGCAGCCAGCTTTGCAATAATACCATTGTTATTGTTAGGTGCACCGCCGTTAGCAGTCTTACCTGTGCCATTATCCATACCTGCGGAATTAAGTATATGACCGATTCCCTTTACAGTAGTACCGTCCTTGGATGTTACGGAAACAGTATCCTTATTGTCTTCCGTTACATAGAGAACGATGGCATTACTTTTAAGTGTACCGTCATCATTATAAGCACCTACACCTGCTGTGTAGTTGTAGTGAGCGTATCCTGAACGATCCTGAGCACCTACAACAATACCGCTTCTTGTGATAGAACCCTTTGTAGTTTCCATTGTAAGTGAATATGTACCGGGTTTAAGACCTGTAATATCAACACGAACACCCTTGTCAACATCTCTTACAAGATACTCAAAATCAGCACCTGTAAGCTTGCCGTTTGTAGGACCGCTGTATGAAACGGATGTTACATCAGCATCAGATGCACCGGAAATTGTCATATACATCATTTCATTCCAACCGCCAGCGTTTATTACCTTAACTGAACCTGTTACTTCATCGGAAACTGTGCCGGAAGAGTTTGTGGTTTTAGCAGTTGTCTTAGTAGTCTGATTTCCGCTGCTTTCTGTGGTCTTTGTTGTAATAACAGGACCCGTTTTACCGTATACCATGTAGAATAGGCTGATGGAATCACCCTTTGTAATGGTGTGAGCTCCAGCCTTTAGATCAACAGTAACTATACCGTTTGCATCAGTTGTATACTTTGTGCCGTCAACTTTAACTCCCTTAGCAGCTTCAGCAAATACAAGTGTAAGATTGCCGTCTGCTGGTGCAGTGAATGCGATATTTGTAGCACTTTCCATTTTCAGACACTGAGTCAATGTCTTGCCGTCATAATTTACAGTTCCCTTACCTGTGGAAAGATTACCTGTGATTGTATAGAATGTGCTGCTTACACCGTTTGCAGTAAAGTCATGAACATAATCTCCGCTTACTGGTGTATTTGATGTAGTAGTGCCTGCACCGCCCTTTGTAGTTGAAGTGGAAGTTGTTGTCTTAGCTGATGTAGTAGTAAAAATAGGCTGGTCATTGCCGGAGCTGAAACCACTGCCGATAGCTACTATAGAATCCTTATAAGCAACAAGTGCATCCTTAAGTGGCTGATTTACAGTGTAGCTTGTGTCATCAACAGAATTATCAAATTTCCACTGGAAGTCACCGCCGTTTACACGACCTGCGTTTGCAGTAACTATGGAAGGAACATCTTCTGCTGAGTCAACCTTATAGCTGTAGAAACCACTTGCAGTATCAAAGTTTGAGTATGTTGTACCGCCCTGCTTTGCTTTAACGCTTGAAGGAACTGTCTCTGTTCGTGACGTAGCTTCATATGCATCAAACTCTGTAGAGTTCTGAACATAAGTAGTATATGCTTTCTGACCAGTCATTACATTGCCAAAAGACTTGATCACGCCGCCGTCTTCACCGGAGAATGTACCGCCGTCACCTGAAGCTATATCATTGCCCTGCATGGAAATGAGCATTGGATATTTACAGTTGCGGAAGTTGTTGTTTTCAACGAAAGCAGAAGCTCCCATTGTAACGCCTACGCCATATTTAGCGTTGCCGTCATAATAGTTATTATAAATGTGAACTGTACAAGTTCTGATTCTTGGATGACGTGAGTCTGAGTGATCATACCAGTTGTGGTGATATGTAATATAATTTTCAGTAGATTCAGACTTCATGCCCTGAAGATTACATTTACCGTTATCCCAGAAATGGTTGTATGAATGTGTTATATATGATGATGTTTTTGTATCCAGTGCGCCGTCACCCTTAACCTGATCGGCATCGCTTCCTGCATCTCCGTAGAAGAAGTCACAGTTGTGAACCCATATGTGGTCATTATTCTGCTGAAGTCCACAGTCGTCACCTTCGCCGCTGTTGCAGTTCATGAAACCAATGTTTCTGACTTCAACGTTTGAAGCATTTGCAATTCTCAGACCAAAGCCATTGAATGTTGTATCTTCGCCAATGCCTTCGATTGTAACACCGGAGTTAAGTCTTTTTGAAGCGCCATTACCCTTTATAAGCAGATCACCGTCCATTAAAGTTTCAGGATCTGTGATATTGCCTATGCATCTGATGTTAAGCGGTCTTTTTTCATAACCCTTCTGATAAGCAGTAAGGATATTCTGGATTCCTACAGCAGACGTTGTGTTTCCTTTAGCGTCTGTAGCAACATTCATGGAAACGCTGTTCTTTGTTTTTTCAGTTATGTAGAGAATGACTGCATTGCTTTTGAGTGTACCGTCATCATTATAGGCACCGGAAGATGAACCGCCTACAAAAGCGTATCCTTCACGTGTGTGTGCTGTAGATGTTACTGTGGTTTCAGCAGCAGCTGAAGTCATCTCAGAGCCGCCCTTAGTAGGAACGACCTTGATTTTATGGCTGCCTGCTTTGATGCCAACAGCGTCAGCTCTAAAATAGCCTGAATACTGACGGATCAGCATAGAATCGATCTGAACGCCGTCACAGTAAACATTATAACCGTCTGCACCATCAACAGCTGCCCATTCTGCATAAGCGCCTTCCTCATAGCCCTTAGATTCAGTAAAGGTAACTGTATTGCTTGCTGTTACAAGCGGCATTGTTCCTGCATTCATAGCAGGGGATTCACTTTCGGCAGCCATTGCATTTAATGCAGAACCGGATGCTGTAAGTGTACTTGCTGCCAGAAAAGCGGCAAGTGCTTTCTTTGCGTATTTTTTAATTCCCATTGGTTTAACCTCCTAAAACCAATAATTTTTATACAGGCATATGGTATTATTTTCAAATACAGCCCGTATATAATAATTATACTATAGTTGTATAATTTTGTCAATCACTATATTGTACAAATAGAATATACAATGTTTGTTCATGCTGATTATAAAATTCTATCTTTGATAGTGCATAATACTGATTATAAGTCTTTTGAGCTTTTCAATGGTAACAAAACGGTTAAAGAATAAATATCAGTTAAATTTGTTTCTTAAAATGGTTGACAAAAAACTTAAGGTAATATATAATAAATAAGGTGTATGATTTAAAGGGAAATATTTGAAGTATTGCCGTTTTTATATGAGATAAAAGTGGTTCATAATATGCAGAAAAACAGAGAATGAAAGGATGATAACTTTGAACGAGAAAAGCAAACAAACCTTAGGCAGAAGCAGTGGTATTGCATCTGAGTCCAGACCATCAAAAGATGAGCTGCACCGTCAGATGCAGCAATCGTTGTCCTCATCGAAGAAAAACAATTCTTCTCTTTCAGGGCGAAAAAGTTCAAGCATTAAAAACAGCAATAAGAGCGTATCACAGCTTTCTGAAAAGCAGAGTACTGCTAAAAAACATACTAACAGCAAGAGCAGCATAAACAACTCTTCTAGTGCAGCTGAGGATAAAATGGAAAAAATGCGCAGAATCAAGGAATCTATGAATTCTATGGATGAGCCTGTGCATAAGACTAAAAAACGCACAGCACCGTCATCCACTGCAGAAGAGGCACAGAGATATGTTCAGCGACAGGCATCTACATCTAAGCGCAAGCGTGATGCTTCTGAAACTTATAATTATGAGATCCCTAGGGATTACCAACAAAATAAGCGTATTTACGAGGCTCAAGCTGCTACTGAAAGAAAGAGTAAGACTGGTATCATTGCAGCATTTGCAGTGCTTATTATACTTGTTCTTGTTTACTTTATTGGAGTTATAATATCCAGCAATGGATTTTTGCATAACACTTATGTGAATGATGTTAACATAAGCGGTATGACTATGAGTGAAGCCGAGGAAGCTGTTATCCATAAGGTAGAAATAATGGGGCTTACATTTGTAAAGAAGAATGGTGATGAAGTCCACTTCAAAGGTGAGGAGTTCGGATCTGCCATAACTATTGAAAATGAGAAACCTTTTGTTGAAGCAGCATCTCAGAGTCCATTTCTTTGGTTTAAAAATATATTCAGTAAGAAAGAGTATAGTGTAAAGCTTATAAATACATATGACGAGGGAAAACTTGCAAATCTTATCAAAGACTATGCATGGGGAAGTGCACCGCCTACAGATGCATATCTCCAGAAGCAGAGCGATGGTACGTATATTATTATTCCTGAGGACAACGGCGATATGATCGATACTGATGTTCTTGTTGCTTATGCTCTTGAATGTGTGAGAAACGGAAATACAGTAATAGAACTTAAAGATTGCGACTGTTACTTATCTGCTGAGGTTACAGAGGCAAGTTTACAGAAAGCCTGTGAAGAGGCTAACTCCCTGCAAGGTCTTACTATAACATATGACTTTGAAGACAGAACGGAAGTACTTGAATCTTCCACTATTGTTGAATGGGTTTCGTCCGACAGTGAAGGTAATATTGTAGTTGATGAGAACGCTGTTCAGGCATGGGTTCAGGCTAATATTGCAAATAAGTATGATACATATGTTCCAGGATATACAAGAACTTTTAATTCAACTATGCAGGGTACTATTGAAGTCCCTCTTGGTGATCAAGGTATATATGGCTGGCTTACTGATGTTGAATCTACATCTCAAAAACTTATTGAATATATAATGGCAGGCGAAAGTGTTACTGTTGAACCAGAATATATAAAGAAAGGCTATTCTCGTGCTACAGATGATATTGGCAATACTTATATTGAAGTTGATATTACCAATCAGCATGTATGGTATTATAAGGATGGTGAGCTGGTTATGGATTCTGATTGTGTTACCGGCACAGCTACAGATCCTGACAGAGCTACACCTACAGGTGTCTTTCAGGTTTGGTCAATGGAAAGAGACATAGAATTGAAGGGGGCAGACTATGTTACTCCCGTAAGCTTTTGGATGAATGTTTCAGAGTGTGGAGTTGGACTTCATGATTTGTCCCGTACTGAATATGGTGGAGATATTTATATGTACAATGGATCTCATGGTTGTATCAACTTGCCCTATGATTTTGCAGAATCACTGTTTAATGCTATTGATGTAGGCATGCCTGTAATAATGATTCCATAAGTTTATTATGGCTGCTGTGTCTTTATGATGCGGCAGCCTTTTACAATGTATGTTAAGGAGAAAAAATATGTATTTTTATGATGATGATATACAGGGTTTTATTGAGGATAATGACATAAAATTTATAAGAATGTCGTTTTGTGATATACTTGGAATCATGAAAAATATCGCAATTATGCCCGGTGAACTTTCTCGTGCTATAGAGTATGGTATACCTTTTTATACAGCTGATGTTTTGGGCGAAAAGCCCTCAACTCTTATGCTTAAACCGGATACACATTCTCTTTCGGTTCTTCCGTGGAGACCTCAGTCCGGAAGAGTTGTACGTTTTTTTTGCAATTTATTTAATACTGACGGAAGTCCGTATGAGGGCGATTTGAGACGCAACCTTGGGATGACAGTAGAAAAGCTAAGAAAAATGGGATGCAATTGCAGTGTAAGCACAAGATGCGAGTTTTATCTTTTTAAGACCGATATAGACGGCAATCCTACAGATATTCCATTTGATAACGGCGGATATCTTGATATTGCTCCTCTTGACAAATGCGAGAATGCAAGACGTGAGATATGCCTTTCTCTTGAGGAAATGGGACTGAATCCGATCTCTTCGTGTCATAAGTCCGGTCCCGGTCAAAATGAGATAGATTTTGCAAGCAGTGATCCTCTTACGGCGGCAGATAATATGATGCATTATAAGACTGTAGTTGAAACAGTAGCAGCAGCACATGGACTTTATGCGTCATTTATGCCTAAGCCGCTGCATGATGAGATAGGCAGTGCACTTAAAATATATATCAGTATTGCAAAGGATGGCAAAAATCTCCTTGATGGTGAGTGCAGTGAGGGAAAAGCTTTTGAAGCGGGAATAAAGAAGTATCTGCCTGAGTTTACTTCATTTATGAATTCGATAGAAAATTCTTATCAGAGACTTGAAAGCATGAGAAACGATGGTACACTTCTTGTTATGGAAAATAAAAATATCCCCGGCTGTGAGCCTGAGCTTGAAATACGTTCTGCCGATGCGTATTGTAATCCTTATCTCACATTGCAGCTTCTTTTGGAGGCAGGGATTGAGGGGATGAAAAAAGGATTAGATCTTTGTGCTGATAACGAGCCTAAACTTCCGGATACGCTCCGAGAAGCTATGGAGCTTACAGCAAAGAGTGAATTTGTAGGCAGACATATACCTGTATCATGTACTGATAACTTTGTAAGAAAGAATAAAACGAGTCAGAAAAGGGCATAGGGCATAAATTTGAAAGGAGTGTAGAAACTTGAGGAGCAAACGTGCTTTGATAGTTACCGGTGTTACCGAATCAGGCTCTGGAGTTGTGCCGTTTCTCAGACAATGCGGTTTTTCTGATGTTTGCACTGCGATAAGCGGCGATGAAGCAAGACGATGTACAGCTCAGGATAATTTTGATCTTATTCTCATAAATATGCCTCTTACAGATGAGATGGGGGACAGACTGGCAGTACAGATGAGCAGCAGCACAAGTGCAGGTGTAATTCTTATGTGCCGTGCTGATTCTGCTGAAGAGGTAAGCTGTCGTACCGGTGAACATGGGGTATCTGTCATTTCAAAGCCCATTCATAAGACTGCCTTTCATCAGGCAATCATTTCCGGTATGTCTGTGAGAAATCGTCTTATATGCATGAAGCAGGAGAATGTAAGACTACAGAATAAGCTGCGTGAAATGAGAGTTGTTTCAAGGGCTAAGTGCCTTCTTATAGAGAAAAGATCTATGACAGAAAGTGAAGCTCACAGATATATCGAAAAGCTTTCTATGGATACAAGATGCACGAGAGAAAAAACCGCAGAGAAAATAATATCAGAGCTGTAACTTTTTGTGAAAATCTGCATATAATATAATAGTGACCAATAATAGAGAATAACAAAACAAAGCTTTCATCGGCTTTTTGTTATTCTCTGTTTTTATTATACAGGAGGTTTTGAGTTATGTGCGGAATATGCGGTATGGTCAGCTTTGAAAATGATATGAGAAAAGAACGTGATATACTTATAAAAATGCAGTCAGCTCTTGAAAGAAGAGGGCCTGACGGAGAGGGGGTATTTTGCAGTGAATGTGAATGCATAATGGCTCACAAAAGGCTTGCTGTTATTGACCCTGAAAATGGAAAGCAGCCTATGACAAGAAAGTATATGGGAGAAACCTACACTATAGTATACAACGGCGAGCTTTACAATACAAAGGAGATACGTGAAGAACTTACAGAATTGGGAGCAATTTTTGAAACTAATTGTGATACCGAAGTTGTACTTTGGGGTTATATTCTGTTTAAAGAGGATATTTTGCAGAAGTTCAATGGTATATTCGCCTTTGGTATATGGGAACACAGTGGAAAGCGGCTTTTTCTTGCAAGAGACAGAATGGGTGTAAAGCCACTTTTTTATGCTGAAACAGAAAAAGGATTTGTTTTTTCATCGGAAATAAATTCTCTTCTTGAAAATCCAGATATTCCTCGTGAAATTGATATAATAGGTCTTTCTGAAATCATTTTAATGGCTCCGGGAAGAACACCGGGATATGGGATTTTTAGAACAATCAGAGAGCTGAAACGTGCAGAGTATGCGTTTTATGAAAATACAGGTTTTAGAAAAAATATTTATTGGAAGCTTAAAGCAAAGGAACATACAGATAATTTTAGTCAGACGGCAGAAACTGTAAGGTTTCTTCTCGAAGATTCTGTTAAAAGACAGCTTGTGTCAGATGTACCTCTGGGAACATTTTTATCCGGCGGACTTGATTCAAGTATAATTTCATCTATTGCTGCAAGTGAATATAAAAAGCAGGGAAGAGTTCTTGATACCTTTTCCCTTGACTATAAAAGCAATGACATATATTTCCAGAAAAGTCGTTTTCAACCTACAAGTGACACTGAATTTATAGATATAATGGCAGAGTATCTGGGGAGCAATAGTCATAAGACAATTCTTGATACTCCTGCACTTGCAGCAGCTCTTATTCCAGCAATGGAAGCCAGAGGAATGGCTGCTATGGGTGATGTTGACAGTTCTATGCTTTTATTCTGCCGTGATATTCGCAGAAGCGTTACGGCTGCACTTTCAGGAGAATGTTCGGATGAGATATTCGGAGGATATCCGTGGTATAGAGATGAGACTATCCGTATGAGTGAGGGCTTCCCATGGGCACAGAGCGCAGCATACAGGCAGTCATTTTTACGTGATGAATTCAGTGAACTGATAGACGGAAGAGCCTATGTAGATAAGGCTTATAGGGATACCATTTCACAGGCTGATAAGCTTTCCGGAGAACCTGTTACAGAGAGCAGAACACGGGAAATGATGATCCTTAATATAGATTGGTTTATGCAGAATCTTCTTGACCGTAAGGACAGAATGAGTATGTACAGCTCGCTGGAGGTGAGAGTACCGTTCTGCGATTATCGTATTGCAGAGTATCTTTATAATGTTCCGTGGGAATATAAAGATTATAAGGGCTATGAAAAAGGACTTCTCAGAGAAGCAATGAAGGGCTATCTTCCAGATAAAATCCTCTGGCGGAAGAAAAGTCCTTATCCTAAAACGCACAATCCTGCTTACTTTCTTGCAGTATCAAAAATGCTTCGTAAAATTACTGATGATCCATCATCACCTCTGTTGTCTATTATTAAAAAGTCAAGACTTACAGAACTTATGGAAGGCAGTGAGTCTGTACAGTGGTATGGTCAGCTTATGACAAAACCTCAGACCATAGCATTTTTTGTACAGCTGGATTCATGGCTTCGTAGGTATAATGTCAATGTTAAAGCGTAGGAAAGTCATTTCAGCAGTTTCTCTGCCATAGTGCTTATAAAGTCTACAACTTCATCAAGTCTGTAATTTTGGTTCTTGTTGTAAGTATAATATCCGCCATATACACTGAATGTTATGAAAAGATTTTTCTCCTTTGAATCTTTAAGCTCAGGATGACTTGTAAAAATCATTTCTTTAAGAGCGGCTTCAATTCTATCCGGAAGCCGCTCGCTTCTTGTTCCGGAGAAAACAGTAGTTATAAGTGAACTTTGTGATGAATATGCGGTAAAAAGATTTCTTGTGAATTCTTTGGGATCATCAAAAATATCATCTGCACTGCCCAGACTTTTTATAATTGATGAAACTATCTCGTTTTCTATCTTATCGGAAAGGTCGTATACGTCCTTATAGTAAACATAGAATGTTGATTTGTTTATCTGAGCTTCTTCGCAAAGCTCTTTTACTGTGAGCTTTTCCAGTGGTTTCCTTGAACGTATACAGATAAATGCATTGTAAATACTTCTTCTCGTTTTCTCTTTTCTTATATCCATAGCAATACCACCCCATATACAAATTATGATAATATCCGACTGTTTTTTTTAAACGTTGCTTTTCCAACTAATATCTAAAATCAGTGGTTGAAAGCTTGTGATAACTATATTATACTATACTTGCAGAAGAAAAACAACTGTTGTCTATTTTATTTTACAAAGGAGATCATTATGGATTATTATGGCTTTTATACAGGTACGGAATTTGAAGCGTATAAATATTTGGGTGCACATTGCTATGGAGATGTAACTGTTTTCAGAACATTTGCTCCCAGTGCAGAGAGAATATCTCTCATAGGTGAGTTTAGCGACTGGAATGAGATACCTATGTATAAGGTGGGAGACGGTAACTTCTGGGAATGCGAGGTTCACGGTGCAAAGCAGTATGATATGTACAAGTATCGTATTTATAAAAGAGGCGGAAATGTTACAGATCACTGTGACCCATATGGATTCTATTCAGAACTCAGACCGGGAAATGCTTCTAAAATATTTGATTCAAAATATGAATTCAATGATAAAAAATGGCTTGTATCAAGAGGAGATTTCTATAATAAGCCTATAAATATATATGAGCTTCACTTTGGTTCATGGAGAACTAAGGCAGATGCTGAAACTATACCTGAAAGCTGGTATCAGTACGATGAGCTTGGAGAACTTCTCATACCTTATCTCAAGAAAAATGGTTATAATTATGTTGAAATAATGCCCCTTAATGAATATCCTTGTGATGAATCATGGGGTTATCAGGGTACAGGCTTTTTCAGTGCTACTGCGAGATATGGCGATCCTGATGGTTTGAGAAAGTTTGTTGATGAATGTCATCAGAATGGCATTGGTGTAATACTTGACTTTGTTCCTGTTCATTTTGCTGTGGATGGCTATGCTCTTTGGAATTATGATGGAACGTCTTTGTATGAGTATCCTAATTCAGATGTTGGAAGAAGCGAATGGGGAAGCTGCAATTTTATGCACTCACGTGGAGAAGTAAGAAGCTTTTTGCAGTCTGCTGCACTTTTCTGGTTAAGTGAATTTCATATGGATGGACTTAGAATGGATGCAGTAAGCAATCTTATCTATTGGCAGGGCGATCCAAAACGTGGCGTAAATGGTATGACACGTGACTTTATAATGAATATGAATTGCGGTCTGAAACAGAGAGTTCCGGGTATTATGCTCATTGCAGAGGATTCAAGTTCTTATGACGGCGTTACAAGACCTGTATTTGACGGTGGTCTGGGTTTTGACTTTAAGTGGGATCTGGGATGGATGAATGACACTCTTAATTATTTCAGACTTTCTCCGGAACAGAGAAAATATGATTATCATAAACTTACATTTAGTATGATGTACTATTATAATGAGAGATATATACTGCCGCTGTCTCATGATGAAGTTGTACATGGTAAGGCAACCATTATACAGAAGATGAATGGCGAATATGATGTTAAATTTCCGCAGGCAAGGGCACTTTATCTTTATATGATGGCACATCCTGGTAAGAAGCTTAACTTTATGGGCAACGAAATAGCTCAGTTTAGAGAATGGGACGAGAAGCGTGAACAAGACTGGGATATTCTGAAATATCCTAATCATGATGCATTCCATGAATACATAAAGAAGCTTAACAGTATCTATCTTGAAACACCGGCTTTCTATGGAGATGATTTTTCAACTAATGGTTTCAACTGGCTTGATTGTCACAGTGAAGAGCTTTGTGTTTATTCGTTTATTAGAAAGTGTGAAGACAGTAATGTTTTAGCTGTGTTTAACTTTTCTGATAAGACTGTGGATTACAGTCTTAATGTCGAAGATATTAAATCTCTCACAGAGGTTATTTGCAGTGAGGATTCACGTTTTGGCGGCTGTGTTGAAAGTAAGAAGAGGAAAGCACCTGTTATTAAAGACGGTGTTGCAAAGTTTAACCTGCCGCCGTTTTCAGGTCAGCTTTATGATGTAAAATACTGATAAGGCAATCAGATTAAAATATATTAAAACATATAAAAAGGGAGCATATACAGCTCCCTTTTTATTATTAAGATGTAAGAATTACTTTAAGTGTGGATAAGTCAAATACATTTATTTTGCCATCTTCATTGCAGTCAGCGTTTACAATAGATTTTATATTACTCTTACCAATAATATATTTTTGAAGAGTGATCACATCTGTCATTTTTACAGAATTATCATTGTTGCAGTCACCAAGGAGCGGATATTCAACATCGTTTTCATCAATAGTAGTGATAGTACCATCTGAATCTATTTTATAGCATTCTTCAGCACGTATGTCACTATGTTCTTTAATATTATCTTTATCATATTGTGCCCATGTCATTTTCACTGTACCTGAAACAGCTGGTTCATATAAAAAGACATAGCATGGTGAAGAACCGGGAGGAAGACATTCAACAGAACTTGGTAGAATGCAAACATTTGTCGTTTCTTTTATTCGTCCTGTTCCTTTTTGAGTAATGTCCCAATTTAAATTGGCACAGCTAAATAGATAATCACAATATACAATATATCCATCATGAACAGATATTCTGCCATTTTCACCAATGAATGTACTATATTCATTTTCACAGTCCGGAAGCCATGAGAAAACATCTGTTTCAGTTATTTTGTTATCATTTATTTCAAAGTTATAATCAACTTTTTCAATAACACTTTCATCATTGATCTGCGATACAAGCTTACTGAGATTCAGTATACCTGACTTTGTAGGACGATATACAGTGATATCAAAGCTGTATATAGGATAGATTTTCCGCTCTCGATAAATAATGTCATGAATATAAAGTTCACTGAGAAGATAGGTATATTCACTATATGCTTCTTTATCAGATTGATCAGGTGCTTCCGGCATCTCAAAGAACACTTCATCATGAAAAACTATATCTTCGGAATAATCTGTTGTACTGCCATTGTCAATAAGTTCATAAGAATATTTATCGTTGTAAAACAATTCCTTTCTCATAACAACGCATACAAAGTCATCCTGAACATATGTAGAACCGTGATTATTGGTAAACCTAATAGCATCAATATAGTCTTTTGGTACCCAATCCGGCAAATACGATGTGTTTTCAGCCAAAGTATTTTCTTCAGCTGATACTGTAGAGTTTGCAGCATATCCTGCACACAGTGATAAACATAGTGCAAATGTTATAGATGATGATATAGCAGATTTTATGGTTCTTTTCATAAAAATTCCTCCTAAAAGTTAGAAAAATTGGTCTTTTCCACAATTTGATTATAACATATTATAAGTAAAATGTCAATGATTTTTTCAAAATCTTTTATTGAGGCAGATGACATATTGTTTAATGAAAAAATAATTATCGAAAAACGATAAAAAATACTTGACAAACGATAAATTATGTGCTATAATAAAATCACAGTCAGACTGAAAGAAGAAAACAAACTAAGAGTAATTTTTGGAGGAATGAAAGATGAAAAAAATCAGTAACGTGGCATTAGTGGTATCAAAGATAATAGAGGTTATACACTGGATAGTTGTAGTTACTATGGCTGCATTTTTTGTATGCACATTTGCATTCAGAGAGATAATGAACGAAATAATTTATACCGAAGGAATGCCCCTTGATACTTATGGTTTGGAAATATCTTTAGTGAGCAGTGATGGAACAGTAAGCATGGCAGCTGTGCGTATTTTCTTAGTGTTTGCATTTATAGCATTTATTCTTATGGCAATGACATTCCGCAATGTATATCTTATTTTAAAGAAGTCAAAGAACTCCACTCCGTTCCAGAAGGATAACGTTCGTATGCTGAAGGAGATCGGAATATTCTCAATATCTATTCCTGTTCTGGGACTTATTGCGAGTATTATAGTGCGTCTGGTTACCAACGTTGATTATGTAGAAGCTTTTGTTGATATGAAAGGATTTATTATGGGAATATTGGTTCTTTGCCTGACACAGTTCTTTGCTCGTGGTTTGGAGCTGGAGGAAGAAGTTGACGGTCTTGTATAAAGAGAAAGAGAGAAAACAATGGGAAAAATAGTACTGCGGCTTGACCGTATGATGGTTGAAAGAAAGGTATCACTGAATGAACTTGCAGAAAAAGTAGGAATTTCAAATGTAAACCTTTCAAGAATAAAGAACAACAAGGTTACAGCTATAAGATTTTCAACTCTTGCAGCTATATGTGAGGTTCTTGAGTGCGGTGTGGGCGATATTCTTGAATATGAAAATAACAGTGATGTTATGCTGTAATTTAAAATAAGTATTTACTAATGGAGGATATGAAAATGTTAGAATGTGGAATGAAAGCTCCTGAATTTACATTGCAGGACAAAGATGGAAATAATGTTTCGCTTTCAGACTTTATCGGAAAGAAGGTCGTACTTTACTTTTATCCAAGAGATAATACACCGGGTTGTACACGTCAGGCGTGTGCATTTGCGGCAAACTATGATGCCTTTTTGGAAAAAAATGCAGTAGTTATTGGAATCAGTAAGGATAGTGCTGCATCTCATAATAGATTTGCAGATAAGCATAATTTACCGTTTATTTTGCTGTCTGATCCTGAACTTGTGGCAATTCAGAGCTATGATGTTTGGAAAGAGAAGAAAATGTATGGCAAAGTAAGTATGGGCGTTGTACGCAGCACTTATGTGATTGATGAAAACGGCATAATTGAAAAGGTTATGCCAAAAGTAAAGCCTGATACGAATGCTGAGGAAATTTTAGCATATCTGGAAAGTAAATAAAAATTAAGCAGTTTGTTCTTGAATGTATTTGAGAATAAGCTGCTTTTTGTGTATTGAGAAATTATATTAGATGTTGACATTTAAGAAAATTGTGCTATACTATAATAGAACTATAAATTACTGCGAAAGGACAATGATCATGAGATATAAACTTGTTATATTTGATATGGACGGTACTATTCTTGATACGCTTGATGACTTAGCAGACAGTGTGAATTACGCTTTGAATGCAGAGGGTTATCCATTACGTTCAATTGATGAGGTTCGCTGTTTTGTTGGCAACGGAATTCGAAAACTTATTGAACGCAGTGTTCCAAATGGAACAGAGCTTCAAAATATAGATAATGTACACAGAAGATTTACTGAGTATTATACAGAGCATTGTGCCGATAAAACTAAGCCTTATGAGGGCATTATAAGACTTATAGATAATTTACATAAAAACGGCTGTAAAACGGCTGTGGTATCCAATAAGGCGAATTATGCTGTTCAATCTTTATGCAGTCAGTATTTTGAAGAAAAGTTTGATATGGCAGTAGGCGAGCAGCAGCCAATTTATAATAAAAAACCTGCGCCGGACCTTGTGAATTTAGTTATGAAAAAACTAAATGTTTCAGCTTGTGATACTGTTTATATAGGTGATTCTGATGTTGATATAATGACTGCTGCAAATGCAGGAATTGAGTGTATCATAGTAGATTGGGGATTCCGAAGCCGAGAGTTTCTTATTGAAAAAGGTGCTGAAAAGATTGTATCAAGTGCATCAGAGCTTGAAGAAATTTTTATGATATAAATTTTTATAGCATTGAACAGTAATAGTGCAAATAAATTATGAATATAAAATATTTTGCTTGACATTCTGCCGATTTTGTGGTATAATTTTTAGTGTTGATTTATAATTGTTATATTTGCCGCAGTGGTGGAATAGGCAGACACCCGGGACTTAAAATCCCGTTCTGGCAACAGAGTACCGGTTCAAGTCCGGTCTGCGGCACCATAATCGCACCTAACGAATGATACAATCGTTAGGTGCATATTTATTGTAAAA
>ERZ791837.1204-NODE-1204-length-17374-cov-3.167331_pt1 | contig 17374 bp, 13 predicted proteins | sample MGYA00510292_ERZ791837 | MGnify/ENA primary metagenome ERZ791837 (study PRJEB30046, sample SAMN00715259) | human gut metagenome | study: EMG produced TPA metagenomics assembly of the A metagenome-wide association study of gut microbiota in type 2...
ATGTATCCGTAGCTGAATTGCTGACAGGAGATTGTGCTGTAAACCAAAACCGTTCCTCTAATATGAAAAAACTGTATTTTACGTATGTCCTATATGTGGGAATATTGTACAATCAGTCGGAACAGGAGCATTCAGCTGCTGCAGAATACGTCTATCGGAGCTTGAACCGGAATCATCAGAAGGTAATCATAATATAAACATAGATCTTAGCGACGGTGCGTATTATATTACAATGAATCATGATATGGAAAAATCCCACTATATTTCATTCATGTGTTATGTTACAGCAGACAGAGCAGAAATGGTAAAACTTTATCCTGAACAAAATGCTGCTGCACGTTTTCAAAAGCGAGGTCATGGTTATCTATACGCCTATTGCAACAGGCACGGTCTTTTTCGCATATCACTATAAAAAACAAAAGGAGCTGATTCGTCCAAACGATCAGCTCTTTTTTTAATCAATATTATCAATCAAATACGCCGTTGTATGCTGTTTCAAGCAGTGAATTATTATTTTCTGTAAAATCTGCTACAAGCACATCTTCACCATTTATATAATCAGAGTAAAATGTACCATCCGCAGGTATCTGCTGCTGTAAAATATCATAACTCATAATCAAAAAAGGCGCTTTCAAAGAATAGCCGTAAAGACTGAGTCCATGAATATTTGTAGATATTTCCGGAAGTGCATTTAAAAATATACCGCAGATCGCAGCAGGATTTTTACACGCCTTTTTCATCGCAATAGAAAGAACTTCACGCTGACGGCTGGTTCTCTCAAAATCTGCATTGCCTACATACCGGATACGACTGTAAGAGAGTGCCTGTTTTCCGCTGAGATTATAAGTTCCGCCGCCATCAAGCAGATCATCGTTGCGCTTGTCACCCATAAGCTCGTTAACCTCGCTTATAAGAATTTCATTAAGGGCATTCGCCTCATCATCAGAAAGAGTTATTTCCACTCCGCCGACAGAATCTATAACGGCAGCACAAGCAGCGAACGAAACCAGGACATAATCATCTATCTTAATACCATAATTAGATTCAATAGTATCCATAAGAAGCTCAGGACCCCCATAGGCATAAGCTGAATTAAGTTTTCCGCTGCCATAGGTATCGTTTATATAGACATACACATCACGAAGAAATGACGTCATATATATAGTATTATTTTTAGAATTTATTGAAAGCAATATGATCGAATCTGAACGTCCGGAATCTGTTTCAATATCACGGGAATCAGTACCGATAACAAGAATATTATCAACCTTGGAAGAACTTACAGCATCTTCGGTACGATTTCTGTCAGCTGAAGCTACTATATTCGTTCTGAAAATACCTACAAGTGCGATTGCTGAATATATCAGGAACACTGCGATTATCAGTACCAGTATAAATCTGAGCACTATAATCCACAATGGCTTTTGCTTTGATTTTTGTCTTGGTCTTGAAGATGGCTGACGGTTCTGCCTGTATCCCGCATTGTTGCGGCTGGTATTATTTCTTGGCGGCATAGGCGGAGGAGAATATGGCTGTCTCTGCTGTGTACTTCTGTATCCTGTATTTCCCTGCTGATATGAAGAACTGTACACGCCCCTATCGTTTCTGCCATATTCCGTATGCGGGATCTTAGGAGGCTCATTATATCCTCTGTTATATCCGCTGTTATTGGGAGTATTTACAGGTCTTACAGGTTTATTCGGATTTCTTCTGTCCATTCCGGTACGTCTTGCATTTTCTTCCTGATTGATACGTCTGCGTATTTCTTCTGCGCTAAGTTTCTGAGTATCATACTGATCTGAACGTTTTACTGTTTCCTGAATAGGAATATATTGTGTTTCCTGATCATCCGAGCGATCCTGATATCTGTTTCTTAAATCCATGAAATCTCCTTTCTTATATATTTATTTCAGACGTACTGCAATAGCCGTTACTGCCGAAGATGCTATCTGGAAAAGCAGAAACGTCTCAGTGGTAACACTGGTATATGCACTTAGTCCTATATATATAAATGCAATAGCAAAACCGATTATTGCTGCTACTGACTGGAGAATTATTCCTGTCATAGCGCTGCGGCGTATTTTTTTTGCCGAAATTATCAATCTTATAGTATCCATAGCGCTTCCAGACGTAATAGCAGAAGCACTTACATTATCTGCTGTTGAAGTATACTTATCAAAGATCTCATGCAAAGCCATAGGCACTACCTTTATGCTGTTTTCCGGCATCTGGTAAAGACCTGCAATGATCTGCTGAGTAAGAAAGCTGTCAACAGATTTTACAACCAGTACAATATCCTCATCCATAAGTTTATTCAACTGATGCTTCATACGTCCGTTTGCAGAAATCTTTACAAGTATCATAGCTGAAAGAACACCGCTTACAGAGAAATAAAGTATCTCATTTCCGTTTCCTGCATATTCAGCTTCACGCATAGGTGACGGAAGGCCTTCAACATTATGCAGAAGCATCATTTCACGATTTCCAAGAAGTACACGACGGTTTCTGATCCATCCGCTCAGACCGTAATTTTCTTCATACATAACATTATCTACAGGAGGAATATTACCGCCTTCCTCATTGATCATTTTATCAAAAGCATATTTTAAAACACTGTCAGCCTGTCTTGAAAGTCCTGCTGCCATAAGGATCACTTCTTCTATTTTTGCATCTCTGAAAGGCTTCATACCCTCTATTGTAACGGCACTTTCAGGAAAAAGAGAAGAAGCATTTACCATAATAGAATTAGTATCATAAAACTCATCCACACTCTGATAACCGAGAAGTGCAGAGCCTCGCTTGGTAAGTTTTTTCGCTGCTATATTCAGCGGAATATTTGTTGTCAGCATTACACCGGAACAACATCCCCCGCAAAGAAGCATGGCAAAAACTGACAAGAAAAAGCCGAAAACCGCATCTGACGGCATGACTGTGATTCTTATGCCAGTAATAGCAGCTGCTATGAGAATTGAAACTACACAAATAAGAGGAGTTGCCTTGCGGCAGAATCTATCTCCCATATCAGACGAATATGTATAACGCAAGAAATCGCTCATCTGATGTGCTTTTCTCATTGAAACGAGAATAGGATAATCATGCTGAACACCCTTGGTAAGTTTTTCCGCATCGCTGTCGTCATTTACATAGGTAAGAACATACTGCTCATACTTTTTTGATATAACAGAAAAATTCTTTATAGCACGTCTTATTATAAGCTGTTTTCCAACTGCATTCATAAACAAGATGAAAATCGCAACAGGTACAAACAGATGTGCTTCTTCCCTTGCAAGACTTGATGATGTCACCGTAGTTACAATGGCACTGAGCGTGGCTATGAGGATCGGCATTGCCGCCATACTGTCGCTGTCTGCACGATTTATGCACAGATATTTTACTCCATTCGCAACAGTCGGGAATGCTATCATAATTGCGATCATTCCAATGATCATATGTATCATGCTGTATCCGTTGTATCCAATAACAGATATTATAGAATCATAAGCATTGCTGATTCCTTCCAAAATGCAAAGCACTGAACCGATAAGACAAAGTACTGCCAGCATAATTGTTCTGAACGATACAGTTTTTCTGAGGATATTTATATTTGCACGTATCTCAGAATCATTATTTGGAATATGTACTATAGGGCTTTTGCTTACCTCAGGATCTTCAAGCTCACGCATTTTCATACGCTTTTTTCTGAGCTTGCGTATTGCCGCAACACGTCTGCGTCTTTCACGTTCCTCACGTGCATCACGACTAATGAATTTTACTGTATCTGCATGATGCAGGTCGAAAAAGAACGGCTTGCTATCGTCATCAGTTTTCACAATGTCATCCTGCGGCTTTTCCTCAGTAAATGTATCATTCCTGTATTCATAACGATTTTCGCTGTTTTTTCTTTTTTTTCTGCCCTTTGAAAGCTTTTCTTCCTTTGCACGTGTGGAATCATCCATAACACGTATCTGCGGTGCATAACTGCCCTTTATATCTTTCTGTTCATCATGAGCAGAATTTTTCATCTTAACAGCGCCTTCATAACCGTCAATACGATCATTTTTAGGTACAGGCGTTGTCTGAGGATCAGCTGCTGCGGAATTAACAAAGGAAACCTTTTCACGCATAAGTTCAAGTGTTTGAAAAGCTGCTGCCCGACTGCTCTCTATATCAGCCCTTCCGCCTGAACGAACTTCTCTCTTTATGCAGTTTATTTTCGACTCATTCTCCGCACGCCTGAATGAAGCCGGCCTCTCAGAACCATACTGAGGCGTTACTCCTGATGCAGTCTTTCTAAGCATTCTGTGCATTTCAAGCTTACCAGAAGGAGTTTTACCCTTGGGCGGAGTTTTTGGATCTTTGCCGCCGTATTCACTGAGAATATCTTCTACTGTATACTTACGATCTGCCATGTTTTTATATAAACACTCCTTAGACCTCACTATTTATTCTTACTCTTCTCCATATCTCTCTGACGAACTGCTTCGTAAATAAAAATTCCTGCCGCAACAGATGCATTCAGAGAATTTACCTGCCCTTTCATAGGGAGTTTCAGCATTGCGTCACAATTTTCTCCTACAAGTCGTCCTATACCAAAGCCCTCTGAACCGATAACAAAGGCTGTTCCGGTTCTGAAATCAGCATCCGTATAGCTGCTTCCTGAAGCATCTGTACCGTAGATCCAGACACCATTTTCTTTAAGCTTTTCCATAGTCATAACAAGATTTGAAACTCTTGCGACCCTCATGTGACTTGCTGCACCTGCCGAGGTTTTTCCTACAGTCAGATTAAGAGAGGCACTTCTTCTTTTAGGGATAATTATACCATGAACTCCTGCCGCTTCTGCTGTACGGATAATTGCACCCAGATTATGGGGATCCTGTATCTCATCGCATATTACAACAAGCGGAGCCTCACCCTTTTCACTTGCATATTCAAGTATAGCCTCAACTGAAACATAGTTGCCGCATGAACCGGCTGGCGCCGCTCCCTGATGATTTGCATTGCCTGTCATCTGAGAAAGCTTAGCCTCAGTCACTATTTTTACCGGTACACCCTTTTCCTTTGCAAGTTCTGATATCTGACGCAGAACACCGCCATTGCCACTCAGATAAACCGTATCCGGCAGGTTATCGCTGCGAAGTGCTTCCATAACAGGATTTCTTCCTGCCAAGAGCTGTTCTGATTCTTGTAATGCAGCATCATGACTTCGGCTGCTGCGCCTATTATGACTCATTGGTATTCCTCCGTTCCATTCAAAAAAGAAGCCGCAGCTCTGCAAAAACGCACGCAGCTGCGACTTTTATTATAACATGATTACATAAAAAGTACAAGACCTTTTTGCCTTTTTCACAAACTTTTCTTAAAGTGTAAAATTATTCACATTTTCACAGTAATACTTTGTAAGACTTTTTGAATTCTCATTTACATAAAGACGAAAGCAATTACCGTAATCAGTCCTGCGATCAAAGTGATCCCGGAAAAAAGTGCTATTTTCTTCCATACCGTTCCTTGCACCGGAGGCTGCAATTCTTCTAAAACCATCTGAGCCGCTGCTTCTGTTATCTCAGGCGGCAGTTGGGTTACATCGGGTCTGAGATAGAAAACCGCCTTTTCAAAATAATCGCCGCCTGGTGACCTTACTTCAATAATTTTCTTGTGTACACCTTTTACCATTTACTTATTCTCCTTTATGAATTTATTTTTGATACTGAAAGTATGCACCGTTTTTCTATCTGATAATCAATCAGGTGTGCTTTCAACAGGCAAATGTTGAAAAGTCGAAAAATCCGGTGGAAAACTCTGTAGAAAGTGTGAAAAACTTAAGTTTTAAGGTCATTTTACGATTGTGGAAAATCAAGGAAATAAAGACTTACATAGACAACAGAATATATGACATCGATTTTCGTTTTTTCATTTCACCAACCTTGACATATTATCAAGATAATGATATAATGTAATGTGAATATCTCCGCATATTTTGCGCAAAAGCGAAAAGAATAAGCTTAAAGTTATTAAAGCAAAGGAGCATATTCATGAAAAATAACCAAAATAATACCTCTGAGGAAAAAAATGAAAGCACAGTCCAGAAACAGCTCGACGAAGCAGAGATAATAGAAGAAACAGGCAGCGTAAGATCACAAAATGCAAAGCATCTTATTCACTGTCTTACCATTATTGGTCAGGTCGAGGGTCACGATATTCTGCCTCCTCAGAATAAAACCACAAAATATGAACACATTATGCCTGCTCTTGTTGCTATTGAACAGGACAGAAGCATCGAAGGTTTGCTGATCCTGCTCAATACTGTAGGCGGCGATGTGGAAGCAGGGCTTGCGATTGCAGAGATGATCGCTGGAATGAGTATTCCTACCGTTTCACTTGTCGTAGGCGGAGGACACTCTATAGGTGTACCTCTTGCAGTAAGTGCAAGGCTGTCTATGATAGTACCGTCAGCCTCCATGACAATCCATCCTGTCCGTACAAACGGCATAGTTATTGGAGTACCTCAAACCATGACATATCTGTCACAAATACAGGATCGTATAACAGGTTTTATATCAGAAAACAGTCATATAAGCGAAGATAAGCTTATTTCGCTTATGCACAATACAAAATCCATGACAACTGACATCGGCACTATCATAACGGGAGCCGAGGCTGTGGATCTCGGTATTATTGATAGAGTGGGTTCTCTTCACGATGCACTGGAAAACCTTTATTTAATGATAGAAAACGAGAGCGTGCGTTACCCGGATAATCAAAACGCAAGCTTATAAACTTATAAAGCTATAAAGCGGAAAGGAACTGACGTGGCTAAGAAAACTGAATCACAACCAATTTCTGAAATGGATATTGATACAGCAAAGAAAATGGGAGATAAAGCTTTGTCTAAACTTAAGCGGAGAGGGCTTGTCAAAAGAACAGAAGCTGAAGGGAATAGTCCGGATAAATTCCGGGCTGCCGTTCTCTTTGTCATAATGATACTTTTTATACTTCTCGTTTTTGTAGAAGGCAGCGCAGGCTGGAATCTTCTTCACAAGATAATACGTGGCTGCTTTGGTGTAACAACGCTTCTTATACCAATACTTATTGGTATGGCGGCGTGGAGAGCTGATTCAGAAGATGAGAACGACGTTATTCAGGCAACACCAAAGTGGAATATAATTATTACCATAATTATTGCCGGAGCTGTTCAGATACTTTTCAACGGCAGTACAGGCGAAACAGGTCTTGTAGATTACATAAAGTATCTCTATGAAGACGGCGTGGAACACACATTCGGAAGCGGTGGTGTTATCAGTGCACTGCTTGCCTTTCCGCTTCTCACATTCCTTGGAACGACCGGAGCACGTATTGTTATTGTGCTGCTTATTTTGGTGCTTATGTTCTGGATCTCCAATAAAAGTCCAAAAGATCTTATCTACATGATGACTCATCCTTTCAGCAGTGTTGACGGAGATGAAGACGAAGACGACGAATTCAGCATTCCTATGGATTACGTAAATGGAGACGAAAGCGAGGAAACTCATGTATCCGTATTCAAGAGAATACGCAATTTCTTTTTTGCCAATGGTTCAGATGATTTCACAGATGATACAATGCCGGAATCAGAGTGTCTGCCTGTTCGTACTTATAAGGCTGATTATCAGGAAAATACTGAAGAAGAATATTATCCTGCCGAAGATCTGTACAACTACAGAAATACAGAATCGGATAATCACTTCTACGAAAACGAATCCAAACCACAGATTCTTGACATTGACCCCGTTGATGATATTATTCAGAATACCTACGATCCAAATGCTGAACCTCCTAAAGGAATAAATCAGGAATTAAAAACTCCCTATGGTATGCCTATAAATGAAGAACAGGCTTCACCAAAGACAGAGATCAGAGAAAAGCCAAAGGCTCCTCCAGCAATATACAGCGTTCCTCCATTGAACTTCCTGAAAAAAGGTAATATAGTAACAAATACCTCGAAAACTCGTGAGGAAATGTCAGAAAAGGCTGCCGTTCTTGTAAATACACTGAAAAGCTTTGGAGTCGAAGTACGTATAACTGCTATTTGTCCCGGTCCGTCTGTTACACGCTATGAGATACAGCCGGCTGCCGGTGTAAAGGTTTCCAAGATAACAAATCTTGCAAACGATATTGCAATGAACCTTGCTGCGGACAGCGTTCGTATTGAAGCCCCGATTCCCGGAAAGCCTGCTATCGGCATTGAAGTTCCAAATACATCAAAGGATACTGTATCACTTCGTGATATTCTGGAAAGTGATGCATTTAAGAATTCCAAGAGCAAGCTTGCATTTGCAGTAGGCAAGGATATCGCCGGCAGCGCTATTGTAGGCGATGTGGCAAAAATGCCTCATATGATCATTGCAGGTGCTACAGGCTCAGGTAAATCCGTCTGCACTAACTCAATTATTATGAGTATTCTCATGAACGCAACTCCTGAGGAAGTAAAGCTCATACTTATTGACCCAAAAATCGTTGAATTCCGTGTATATGAGGGCATACCTCATCTTCTTATTCCTGTTGTAACAGACCCGAAGAAAGCTGCTGGCGCACTTAACTGGGCAGTTCAAGAAATGCTCCGCAGATACAAACAGTTTGCTGAGCTTAATGTTCGTGACATATACGATTACAATCAGAAGGCATCTTTGCCTGACAGTAACCTTACAAAAATGCCTCAGATAGTAATTGCTATTGACGAGCTTGCTGACCTTATGATGGCAGCTTCCAAAGAAGTCGAAGATGCGATCTGTCGACTGGCTCAGATGGCACGTGCTGCTGGTATGCATCTTATCATTGCAACCCAAAGACCTACCACTGATATTATTACAGGTCTTATCAAGGCTAATATCCCAAGCCGTATTGCCCTTTCCGTTATGTCACAGATAGACTCACGTACTATTCTTGATATGGGAGGTGCTGAAAAACTTCTGGGGCATGGCGATATGCTCTATCTTCCAAACGGTATGCCAAAGCCTGTACGTGTACAAGGCTGCTATACCTCTACTGCCGAAATTGAAAAGGTAGTTGAATTTATAAAGAATCAATCACAGAGTACCTATGATGAAAGTATTATTGAAGAGGTTGAACACAATATCCCTGTTACAAAAGCTGATAAGGCCTCTCAGAACAGCGATACCGGCATAGAAGCAGGAAATGATGATGCTCTCATAGAACAGGCTATCGAATATATTGTACAGGCAGGGCAAGCATCGACCTCATCACTGCAAAGAAGACTTAAAATAGGCTATGCAAGAGCCGCACGTATTATGGATGAACTGGAAAATATGGGTATTATCGGTCCGTATGAGGGCGCTAAACCAAGACGTGTTTTGCTTACTCCTCAACAGCTTGCCGAAAGAAAAGCAAATAAATCAAAATAAAACGAAAGGAGCTGCGCAGATATGGACAGCTTTCTCCCTGTAACTTACCAAGAAATGAAAAACAGGGGTATAACGCAGCCGGACTTTGTATATATCACAGGCGACGCTTATGTTGACCACCCAAGCTTCGGTGCGGCTATTGTATCTCGTCTTATTGAATCACTGGGCTACAGCATCTGTATTATACCGCAGCCTGACTGGCACAGCACAAAGGACTTTATGCGTTTCGGCGAGCCGAAACTTGCATTTCTTGTAACAGGCGGAAATATAGATTCTATGGTGGCACATTATACGGCTGCAAAGAGAAAACGCAGCAACGATATGTACTCACCGGGCGGAAAAACCGGAAAGCGTCCCGACAGGGCAATTATCACCTATTGCAAAAAGATTCGTGAAGCTTATCCGAATGCAGCCATTGCAATAGGAGGACTTGAAGCTTCACTCAGACGTTTTGCACACTATGATTATTGGGACGATACAGTTCGTCCGTCTATTCTTGCTGACAGCGGAGCAGATCTTCTCATGTACGGCATGGGCGAACATCAGATAAAAGAACTATGCCAGAGACTGGAAGCAGGAGAACCTATCTATGCCCTTCGGGATATACGTGGTACCTGCTATATGTGTGATACTATTGATACCCCATACGGTGCAGTACAATGTCCGGATTTTTCTCAGGTATGCGCTGATAAAAAGGCTTATGCCAAAGCAACACGTCAGCAGTATGACCAACAAGACGAGGTTTACGGCAAAACAGTCATACAGCGTCACGGAAATAAAATGCTTGTGCAGAACCCACCCGCTCTTTCGCTGTCTCAGGAAGAGCTTGACGCTGTATACAGACTCCCTTTTACAAGACGTGTTCATCCTATGTATGATAAAGACGGCGGTGTTCCCGGAATTGAAGAAGTACAGTTTTCCATAGCACACAACCGAGGCTGTTTTGGTTACTGTAATTTCTGCTCTATCGCTCTCCATCAGGGACGTCGTGTTACCTGCCGAAGCGAAGAGTCTGTTATTGAAGAAGCCAAAAAGATAACGGCAATGGAAAATTTCAAGGGATATATCCATGACGTAGGAGGTCCTACAGCGAATTTCCGTCATCCGTCATGTGAAAAACAACTTAAAGCAGGTATGTGCAAGGGCAAAAAGTGCCTTGCTCCTACTCCTTGTCCTGCGCTTAAAGCAGATCACAAGGAATACCTTACTATGCTGAAAAAACTTCGTGCGCTGCCAAAAGTTAAACGTGTATTCATACGAAGCGGTATACGTTTTGACTATCTTCTTGAAGATCCGGACGACAGCTTTTTTAAGGAACTTGTAAAAGAACACGTAAGCGGTCAGCTTAAAGTGGCACCTGAACATTGCAGCAATGTTGTTCTGGATAAAATGGGTAAGCCTCATATTGAAACCTATAACCGCTTTCAAAAACGTTTTTACGAGATCACGAAAAGCATCGGAAAAGAACAGTATCTCGTTCCATATCTGATGTCCTCTCATCCTGGAAGTACACTTCAGGAAGCAATAAATCTTGCTCTGTATCTTCGTGACCATAATATACACCCCGAACAGGTTCAGGATTTTTACCCGACACCGGGTACAATATCAACTTGTATGTATTACACAGAGCTTGACCCTTATACTATGGAAAAGGTCTACGTTCCAAAAACTCCAAAGGATAAGGCTATGCAGAGAGCACTTTTACAGTATTATATGCCGAAGAACCGTGAGCTTGTTCTGGAGGCACTTAAACGTGCTGGCAGATATGACCTCATAGGAACAGGCAAGGGCTGTCTTGCAGCGCCTGAATCTGTAGGCAGCAATAATAGCGGAAGGAAAGGAGAAACCGGCAGATGGCAACATCAAACAGGAAACCGAGCAAAAACTCATCGTCCAAAAGCTCAGGCAGCAGGAAGAAACAGAGTTCAGGCTCAAAACAACAAAACAGAAACCAGAAAAAGAAAGTCTCGGAAGCCAAGGTAATGGGGGTAGGAACGTTTCTGATACTGATTGTGGCGTTTTTATACCGTGCATCGGGCTGTAATGTTGATCTTAGCAGCATTACCGATACAAAAACAGGAACAGGCGACCCCGGAAGTATTACAAATATCCATTATCTGGACGTAGGTCAGGGTGACAGTACACTTATCTGCGGTTCAGAAAAAACTGTCCTTATTGATGGTGGTGAGCGTGAATACGGCGATACTGTTATTGCTGACCTTAAAGAATATGGAGTAGAAACCATAGACTACGTCATCGGTACACACCCTCATGCAGACCATATAGGCGGTCTGGTGGACGTTCTGCGTTATGCGGCAGAAAATGACGATCTTTCCATAGGAGAAGTAATTATCCCTGACGTACCGGAAGATGATATTCCCACATCTTATACATATCAGAATTTCCTTGACGGCATAGACAGAAACAATATCGGCGTAACATTTGCAGAGTATAAAATGACAATAGATATCGGCAGCGGTGTTATGACTCTTTATCCCCCAATTACAGGCAAGAATTACAATTCTCTCAATGACTATTCTGTCTGCGCTTATCTTGAATGCGGAGATACATCATTCTTCTTTACAGGAGATATGGAAAAACCTGAGGAGCGTGATCTCCTCCAATCAGGCTGTCTGGACGGTTTGGAAGCTGATGTTCTGAAAGCAGGACATCACGGAAGCTCAACATCATCATCAGAAGAGTTACTTGATCAGCTCGACCCCGATTATGTTGTAATATCATGCGGTACGGGAAACAGTTACGGACATCCACATAAGGAAGCATTGCAACGTTTTAACGAATATGCTGATAAAGTTTACCGCACTGATACTGACGGCACTGTGACCTGTACCACAGACGGTAAAACTCTTGCATGGTCAGTGAAAGGTGATTAAAAATTATGTTTTACAGTATAGACCGTTTTGAAGAAAATTTCGCAGTTTTGATTTCTGATGAGGACGGCTCTTCCATCACAGTTCCAAGAGAGCATATCCCTATTGAAGCAGAAGAGGGTGGCTTACTTTCCTTTACAGAAGGGCAGTATACTTATGATCCGGAGGAAACTTCAAGGCGCAGAAAAAGGCTGTTTATGCTTACAAAAAAACTTAGCGAAAAGTGAGGAACTCATGGAAACAGATCATCTAATAATCGGCGGAGGTGCAGCAGGAGTTTTTGCAGCTCTAACGGCAGCATCATTCGGCGGAAACTGCATTATCCTTGAGAAAAACGAGTACATCGGACGAAAGCTGCGTATAACGGGAAAAGGCAGATGCAATCTCACAAATAATTGTACTACAGATACCCTTATCTCCAAGATACCACGTAACGGAAGGTTTTTATACAGTGCATTTTCCAAATGTTCTCCACAGGATGTTATGGATTATTTTGAATCCATAGGTGTACCGCTTAAAACAGAACGTGGAAATCGTGTGTTCCCTGTAAGCGACAAAGCTGCCGACATAACAGAAGCTCTAAAAAAAGCACTGAAAAAGGCAAGTATTCCCGTTGTACACACTAAAGTAAAAAAGCTTGTCATTGAAAACGGACGCTGTTTAGGTGCTGTTACATCAGACGGAAAAGTTTACAGGGCAAGAAATGTCCTCGTTGCAACAGGCGGGGTCTCATATCCTGTGACAGGGTCAACAGGCGACGGATATAACTTCGCAAAGGCAGCAGGTCACACTATAACAGATCCGCAGCCATCGCTTATCCCTCTTGAAGTACGGGAAAAATGGTGCTCAGATGCAGCAGGACTTACTCTTAAAAATGTCCGCATGAGGATATTTGATAAAAATAGATGCCGCTACGACGAGCAAGGCGAGATAATGCTTATGGGCTACGGCATATCAGGTCCATTAACTCTAAGTTCCAGCGCAATACTTTGTGTTCCTTTTGACTCTGACAGATACACGGCTGAAATAGATCTGAAACCTGCACTTTCAGAGCAGCAGCTTGACAGCAGGATACTGCGTGAAATAGATTCTGCACCTAATTCAATATTGGGGCAGCTTATGAGAAAACTTCTTCCGGGACAGCTCATTACTGCTGTATGCGATTTGTGCGGTCTCGCACCTGATATGAAAGTAAACTGCATGACAAAGCAACAGCGGCTTAAAATAATCTCTCAGCTGAAGAAGATGTCGCTTCATATAACAGGCACAAGACCTGTTGAAGAAGCTATCATAACACGTGGAGGAATATCGGTAAAAGAAATAAACGCTAAAACAATGGAATCAAAAATCATGCCGGGGCTTTATTTTGCAGGTGAAATAATAGATGTCGACGGCTATACAGGCGGATTTAATTTACAAATAGCTTTTTCGACCGCATACTGTGCAGGCGTTGCTATGACACAGGCGGTTCTAATAAACTAATTTTTATTAAAGGAGAAACATATGAAAACAACAAACATCGCCATTGACGGCCCTGCCGGGGCAGGCAAAAGCAGCATTGCAAGGGAGATCTCTTCGGAACTTGGATTCATCTATGTGGATACCGGCGCACTCTATCGTACCATTGCCCTTTATGCACAGATGCACAGTATCGAAAGTGTTGAAATGCTCGTAAGACAGCTTGACGAAATCGAAATTGAGCTTAGCTTCATAGGCGGTACACAGCGAATATCCCTTTGCGGTGAGGACGTTACTGACGATATAAGAACACCTGAGATCTCTATGGGCGCATCAAAAGTTTCTGCAATACCAGAGGTAAGAGAATTCCTTTTTGACCTCCAGCAAAAAATAGCACGTGAGCATAACGTCATCATGGATGGACGTGACATTGGAACAGTAGTTCTTCCTGATGCTGATCTGAAAATATTCCTTACAGCCTCTGCTGATGAACGTGCAAGCCGCCGTTATCTTGAGCTTAAAGAAAAGGCTGATTGTCCTACCTATGAGGAAATACGTGCAGATATTATACAACGTGATTACAATGACTCACACCGTGACATTGCACCTCTTCGTCAGGCTGAGGATGCCGTTCTCGTAGACACAACAGATATGGGATTTCACGAGGTTTGCGAAGAAATAATTTCACTCATAAGAGATCGTCTGGAGCTTGATGATTAAAGGAGAATACTATGAAATATCATATTCTTGATTTTATTTACAAGTTTGTATGTGTAATAGTAAGAGTATTTTTGTTCCCTGTATACAGCATTCACTTTGAAGGCCGTGAAAATATCCCAAAAGGTACAACTTCAATATTTGCATCCAACCATAGAAGCTATCTTGACCCTGTACTGGTAGCTCTTGCAAAACCTAATCCATTCAGTTTTATAGCAAAAGAATCTTTATTTAAAAAACCGGGATTTTCTCACTTGATAAGACTTCTCGGTGCAATTCCGTCCTCATGGTCAAAGGATCCTGATTACAATGTCATGGAAGCTGCTTCAAGCAAACTCCATTCCGGATACCATATGACAATTTTTCCGGAAGGCACACGTCATACTGACGGAAAGGTCGGCAGAGGTAAAACAGGAGTCTGCGTTCTCTCAGTAAAAAGCGGAGTTCCTGTAGTGCCGGTTGGTCTTATCTTCAATTCCAACAATCTTCACTTCCGCAGTAAGATCTGCGTACGCATAGGAAAGCCCTTTTACCCTGAAAATTACGGTCTGAATACCAAGTCAAGTCCTATAGAAATGAAAAAAATGAAGGATGATATAATGTCATCAATCAAATATATGGTTGAACAAAATCCGCCTTTTGAAATAATTCACGATGAACCTAAACACAAATCCGACCGTGAAAAAAAGCGTGCAGAGAAAATAAATTCTTCTAAGGAGGATTAAGCTATGTTTCAGATAACTGTTGCAAAATCCGCAGGATTCTGCTTTGGTGTAGATCGTGCAGTCAAAATGACCTATGAAGCTCTTGATAAATATTCAGCTGTTGCCACTTTAGGTCCGATTATACATAACAACAATGTTGTAGACGATATGCTGAGACGTGGTGCAAGAATAATAAATGATGTCCAAGAACTGCGTTCCGGTGAATGCGCTGTTATTCGTTCTCACGGCGTAAGCAGAGATGTTTATGACCAGCTTGAGAAAAAAGGAAATCCATATATTGATGCAACTTGTCCATTTGTTGCAAAAATTCATAAAATAGTTTCAAAACACACTGCAAACGGTGACTATGTACTCATAGCAGGAGATGCAAATCATCCCGAAGTTGCAGCAATTGTCGGACATTGTAATGGTAACTGTTCTGTTTTTGAAAATTGCGAATCACTTATAAATTTTTTTAGAACTAAATATGAAACATTAGGAAAAAGGCTTGCAATCGTTGCTCAAACAACGTATAATATATTAGTATGGGAAAAGTGTATTGATGCTCTACCAAAAGATGATCCGAATATAATGGTTTATGACACGATCTGTCACGCAACGCAGGTGCGACAGTCAGACGCAGACGAACTCTCAAGGCGTTCTGACTTGATGATTATTGCTGGCGGAAAGCACAGTTCCAACACAGTAAAGCTGTTTGACGTGTGCAAAAAGAACTGCCGTTCCTATCATATTGAGACTTCGGATGAGCTTTATACTCTCGACCTGCGTAATGCCTGCCTTATAGGCATTACTGCCGGTGCGTCCACTCCGGCACATATTATTGAGGAGGTAAAAACCACTATGACTGAAATCATGACTGAGGACAACATGAACTTTGAGGAACTGCTCGATCAGTCCTTCAAGAAAATACATACAGGAGAGAAAGTTAAGGGTACTGTTGTAGCGCTGAACAACAACGAGGCTATCGTTGAAGTAGGCACAAAGCACACAGGCTATGTACAGCTCAGCGAGCTTACAGATGACCCGACTCTGACACCGGCTGACATCGTTAAAGTCGGCGATGAGATCGACCTGATTGTAATCAAGATCAATGACCAGGAAGGTATTGTAATGCTTTCCAAGAAGAAGGTTGACGAACAGAAGGGCTTTGAAGAAATCATCAAGGCTAAGGAAGAAGAAACTATTCTGGAAGGTACTATCCAGAGCGTTGTTAAAGGCGGCGTTATTGTTGGCTTTGCAGGCGTTCGTGTATTCATTCCTGCATCTCAGAGCGGCCTGCCAAGAAACGCTGATTTGAACGTTCTTCTTAAAACAAAGGCTAAGTTCGTTATCCTCGAAGTAAACGAGCACAGAAGACGTGCAGTTGGTTCTATCAAGGCTGTTATGAGAGCTGAGAGAGAAGCTGCTAAGGAAAAGTTCTGGGAAGCTGCTGAAGTTGGCGCAACTTATAAGGGCGAAGTTAAGTCCCTGACAAGCTACGGTGCATTTGTAGACCTGGGCGGTATTGACGGTATGGTTCACATTTCTGAGCTGTCCTGGAAGCGTATTAAGCACCCATCTGAGGTTGTTAAGGTTGGTGACTTTATCGAAGTTTATATCAAGGAACTGGATAAGGAAAACAACAGAATTTCTCTGGGTTACAAGAAGACAGAGGACAATCCTTGGGAACAGTTTAAGGCTAACTATAATGTTGGCGATACAATCTCTGCAAAGATCGTTTCTATCACACCTTTCGGTGCATTTGCACAGATCATTGATGGTGTTGACGGTCTGATCCACATTTCTCAGCTTGCTAACAAGCGTGTTGACAATGTTAAGGATATTGTTTCTATCGGCGATGTTGTTGATGTTAAGATCATTGATATTGACATTGAGAACAAGAGAATCAGCATCTCCATGAGAGCCCTTCTTGAAGATGATGAAACTGCTGATGCAGACGATGCTGCTGATGAAGTTGCTGACGCTGAATAAGTTTTAACAAATAAAAACCTAAAGGAGCTGTTGCTAACGCAACAGCTCCTTTTTGCTACACTTTATTTCGATCAATTCCAATTTATTTTTATCTTTCCAACCGTGCACTTTCTATGCAAAATACAGCTGTCATAATAAGCCATATAATTGATACAGCAATAGCCGGCATAACACCTGCATGAAATGCAAACTGTGCAATTATACAAATAAGATA
>ERZ791837.1205-NODE-1205-length-17332-cov-2.918678_pt1 | contig 17332 bp, 11 predicted proteins | sample MGYA00510292_ERZ791837 | MGnify/ENA primary metagenome ERZ791837 (study PRJEB30046, sample SAMN00715259) | human gut metagenome | study: EMG produced TPA metagenomics assembly of the A metagenome-wide association study of gut microbiota in type 2...
TTCCAAATTCCAGTGGCTGCTTTGTCACTCTCCGCTGCTTCAGATCATCCATCACCTCACGGATTGCTGCCTGATCGCCCTTTTTCAGTCTGAGTGTTGCCTCCACCACAACATAATCTTTCTTTTCTACCACACTGGTACGGTAAGCAAGTCCCAGTTCTTCCACCGGGATCGTCAGAAGTTCTCCCTCCTGCGTCAGGACAACTGCACTTTCCAACACCTGCTTCATCTCGCCTCCATAAGCACCTGCATTCATCCTTACCGCACCACCCAGTGTACCGGGGATCCCTGCTGCAAATTCCAAACCGGTCAATGACGCATTATATGCTGCACTTGCCACCTTTGACAAAAGCACTCCCGCCTGAGCAGTCACCCTTTCGCCCTCTACCCGGACGTCATTCATCTTTTTAAAAATCTGAAGAACAACTCCCCGGAATCCACCGTCACCAACAAGAAGATTGCTTCCATTTCCTACAATATAATAAGGAACATTCTCTTTCCGGCATACTGCGAGTATCCCCCGGATCTCTTCCACTGACTGTGGTGTGACAAAATAATCTGCCGGTCCGCCCACACGGAAAGTCGTATGTCTGCACATCGGCTCATCTCTCAAAATATTTTCTTCCTTCGTAATCGTACACAGACTGCTGTATAAATCCATATATTTTTACTCCATTTCTTTTCTGTTAAGTGCTGTAAACATCATACACCACGCCACATTTAAAGTAAAGCCACCCTTTTCATAAAACAGGCTGAGAAAAGCGACTCAAAGCAGAATCTGCATCATTTTGTAAAAGCAGCAGATCCAAAATAACAGTTCACACTCGCCGGACTGTGCCGCCACTTGCAAATCACCTGAAAAAAGTGTATACTAATCGAGTATATCTAAATTGACTTTTATCATACAAAAGGAGTGATTATTTCAAGTGGACGCGAGTGACACTTTCCAACTGATTATATTGATTATCCTGCTGATTCTTTCAGCATTTTTTTCATCTAATGAGACAGCACTGATGGCGGTGAATAAGATCCGTCTCCGTTCCCTTGCAGACGAGGGAAACAAGCGTGCTGCCATGGTTCTTGATATTACGGAGAATCATACCCAGAAGATGCTCAGTGCCATACTGATCGGCAACAATATCGTGAACATCTCTGCCTCTTCGCTTGCTACTTCACTTGCCTATCATTTTGGCGGTTATATGGTCAGTATCGCAACCGCTGTACTGACTGTTGCGATCCTCGTATTCGGAGAGATTACCCCGAAGAATTATGCAACGCTCAACGCAGAAAAGGTCACGCTACGTTATATTCCATTTTTCAAGTTTTTTATGACGGTCATGACACCTTTCATCTTCATCATTAATTTATTCTCCCGTGTGATCATGCTGATCATGCATGTTGATCCTGATGCCGTGAATAATGCAATGACTGAAGAAGAGCTTCGTACAATCGTAGATGTCAGCCACGAGGATGGCGTGATTGAATCCGATGAAAAGGAAATGATCTACAATGTATTTGATCTGGGAGATGCCAATGCCAAAGATATCATGGTTCCAAAAGTCCATGTCACCTTTGCCAGTGTAGACAATACTTATGAAGAACTGATCGATATTTTCCGTGAAGATAAGTTTACCCGTCTTCCGGTCTACGAGGGAACGCAGGACAACATCGTCGGTATCATTAATATGAAGGATCTGCTTCTTTATGATGCAAATACCGAGTTTCATATGAGAGATTTTCTTCGTGAGCCGCATTTCACTTACGAATATAAAAATATTTCTGAATTACTCGTTGAGATGAGGGATTCTACCTTTAATATTGCCATCGTGCTGGATGAATATGGCGAAACGGCAGGACTCATCACACTGGAGGATATCCTGGAAGAGATCGTTGGTGAGATCCACGACGAGTATGATGAAAAAGAAGATGAACTGGTTCAGCAGATTTCTGACCGGGAATATATCATTGAAGGTTCTATGAGCCTGGATGATGTGAACGATCATCTGAATACAAGGCTGGAGTCCGAAGATTATGATTCTCTCGGCGGATTTATTATCGAACATCTTGATCGTCTCCCGGCGACCGGAGATGAAGTGATGACGGAGGATGGCATCCGGCTCGTCGTTGAAAAACTGGATAAGAACCGCGTAGAAAGCGTTCATATTTATTTACCGGAATCCGATGTAACTGCTTCTGATACGCATACAGAGACTGCAGCCGTTTCTTCTGATGATTCTTCTGAGCAGAAAGTTTCTTCCGAACATGAAGTGTAAGCCTCTGATATAAAAATACGGCACCTGTAGTGGATTTATTTCCACCAGGTGCTGTATTTTATTACCAAAGTATGCAAGAGAAGCTGCCTGCGGCAGATTCTCTGAATTACGCGATGACTCGCAAAGCATCTTTCTTATAGTTCTGCCAGTTCTTTCAGTGCCTCTACTGCTGTCAGAATTTCCTTCTCTGTATTATAGTGGGAAAAGCTGAACCGTACCGCTCCCTGTCCCACTGTCCCCAGTGCCTCATGCATGAGCGGTGCACAGTGAACTCCCGGTCTTGTTGAAATCCCATACTCTGTGAATAAGGCATCACTGAGTTCTGCCGAATCAACATCCTCAAAATTAAGTGTCACGATGGGACAGCGTTCTTTCCCGGAAAAATCGCCATATACGATCACCCCTGGAATTTTTCTGACTTTTTCATAAAATTCCCACATCAATGCCTGTTCTTTTTCACGGATCGTATCAATCCCGGTTTCCGTCAGATAATCCAGTGCTGCGTGCAGACCTGCGATCCCATGTGCATTTAATGTCCCTGCCTCTAAAGCAGTGGGCATCTGCCGGGGATGCCTTTTACTATATGACTGTACTCCACTTCCGCCACTTTTCAACGGACGGATCTCAATCCCCTTTTTTACATAAAGTCCACCTGTTCCCTGCGGTCCAAGCAGTCCTTTATGACCGGTAAAGCAGAGAACATCGATCTGCATCTGCTTTACGTTGATTGGAAATACTCCTGCTGTCTGAGACGCATCCACGATAAAGAGTAGTCCATGCCTCTTTGCTATTTTTCCGATTTTCGTCAGATCCAGCAGATTCCCGGTCACATTTGAGCCATGCGTGCAAATGATCGCCCGGGTATTTTCACGGATCGCATTTTCCATCTCTTCATAAGAAATGCATCCCTTTTCATCACTCTTCAGAATTGTCAGTTCTGTTCCTTTTTCTTCCATTTCATACAAGGGACGCAGAACCGAGTTATGTTCCAGTGCTGTTGTGATAATATGATCGCCCGGATAAAAGAGTCCTTTGATGGCAAGATTCAGGCTTTCTGTTGAATTTGCAGTAAACGCGACCTGCTCCGCATGGTCTCCGCCAAAAAACTCTACCAGTTTTACTCTTGTATCATAGATGATCCGGGACGCATCCAAAGACGCATGATATGCCCCTCTTCCTGCATTTCCTATTGATTCCAGTGCTTTCACCACAGCCTGCACTACCTGTGGTGGTTTCCGCATCGTAGTTGCCGCATTATCCAAGTAAATCATTTCCGCATCTCCCTTCCTGTTGGATTTTATTTTAATATGTATTTCCCACAAAATCCATAGGTTTTTGAAAACTCTTTCCTTGTATTCGATCAGCTTTTTCTTCTGCCAGCACTTTTCCTTTCATTCTGTCAGTTCCTTTCCTCACCGGCTTTGACCTTTTCTGCCTGTTTTTCATATAATATATAGAAAAGATCCATCAACGGAGAAATAACTATGCCTTATTCTATTATGCTTGATGCAGGACATGGAGGTCGTGATCCGGGTGCTGTGTATAATGGCCGTCAGGAAAAAGACGATGCACTTGCCCTGACACTCGCCATCGGTGAACTGCTTCAGGAAAGAGGAATTGATATTCTTTATACCCGTACCACTGATATTTATGAATCCCCTTATCAGAAAGCCATGGAGGCAAATATCGCAGGGGTTGATTTTTTTATTTCCATTCACCGCAATTCTTATCCAACTGACAATACTGTTTCCGGTGTGGAATCTCTGATCTATGATAAATCCGGTATCAAATATAAAATGGCTCAAAATATCAACGATCAGCTTGAATCCGTCGGTTTTGTCAACTTAGGAGTCAAGGAACGTCCCGGACTGGTCGTTCTCCGCCGTACCCAGATGCCTGCAGTTCTTGTCGAGGTCGGATTCATTAATTCTGATGTTGATAATCAGATTTTTGATAATAATTTTAATGATATTGCTCTCGCCATCACCCAGGGGATTCTCGATACACTGGATCTTGGAGGCGAAATTGATAACGATGTGATACAGCCTTTTTATTCTGTTCAGACCGGAGCTTTCCGCAACCGGACTTATGCCAACCGCCTGCTGGGAGAACTTCGATCCCAGGATTTTCCTGCAGAACTTTTAGAAGGGAATGGCCTGTACCGAGTGAATGTCGGTTCTTTTGAGACACTGGATGAAGCTGTTGCTATGGAACGCAGGCTGAAAAGAGCGGGGTATCAGACCGTGATCGTGATACTGTAAATTGAACCTTCCGAAAAAACCGAGCGTACTCTTGATTTTTATTAATGACAGTATTATAATATCGGCATAGAAACGCTACGGTCTTCAACCGCAAGAGGAATGGAGGATTTAATACAATGGAAAAAAAGAACATTGACTGGAGTAATTTAGGTTTCGCTTATGTACCAACAGACAAAAGATTTGTTGCAAATTTTAAAAATGGAAGCTGGGACGAGGGAGCCCTGACAGAAGATTCTAATATTGTGATGAGTGAGTGTGCAGGAGTTCTTCAGTATGCTCAGACAGTTTTCGAAGGAATGAAAGCTTATACAACAGAAGACGGACGTACTGTTATCTTTCGCCCGGACCTGAATGCATCCCGTTTCGCAGATTCTGCAAAGCGTCTTGAGATGCCTGCATTCCCGGAAGATAAATTCGTTGAAGCAGTTGTCGATACTGTAAAGGCCAATGCAGCCTATGTACCGCCTTACGGATCAGGTGCTTCACTTTATATCAGACCTTATATGTTCGGTATCAGCCCGGTTATCGGAGTAAAGCCTGCAGAAGAATATCAGTTCCGTGTATTTACTACACCGGTTGGTCCTTATTTCAAAGGCGGTGTTAAGCCTCTGACCATCTGCGTGTCTGATTTTGACCGTGCTGCTCCGCACGGAACAGGTCATATCAAAGCCGGACTGAACTATGCTATGAGCCTTCATGCCATCGTAACAGCCCATGCAAATGGATTTGATGAGAATATGTACCTTGATTCTGCTACGAGAACTAAAGTAGAGGAAACTGGCGGAGCTAACTTCCTGTTCGTCACAAAAGACGGTACAGTTGTTACACCTCACTCCTCAACAATTCTTCCTTCTATCACAAGACGTTCTCTGATGTATGTGGCAGAGCATTATCTTGGATTGAAAGTAGAAGAGAGAGATGTATACTTTGATGAGGTAAAAGATTTCGCAGAATGTGGACTTTGCGGAACTGCTGCCGTAATCTCTCCTGTAGGAAAAGTTGTAAACCACGGTGAAGAGATCTGCTTCCCAAGCGGAATGGAGAAAATGGGACCAGTTACCCAGAAACTTTATGATACTCTCAGAGGCATCCAGATGGGACAGATCGAAGCTCCTGAAGGATGGCTGAAAGTCGTAGATGTAGAGTAATCTCCCCATCTTATTACCTGTATAATCCAAAAGCGGATAACCTGTTCTCAACAGATCAGGTATCCGCTTTTTCAGTCTTTTCCGTCTTCTTTTCAATCTTCTATTCCGTCTTTCGGAACTCATCCCATGCCGCATTCAGAATCTCCGGCTTTGTCACAAGCTGCCATGCTCCCTCGGCCATACATTCAGCCGCATAGAACATACCTTTCTGCCCGATACTCATTCCCACCTGTGCAGTAGTTGCCCAGTGGTGAAGCGGTGTTCCTTTACACATGGCTGCCGCACTGAGCATGATCGTCGGAACAGTATGGCTCACATCTGACACGTCCGTTCCGATTGCCAGTGGAACCGGCTGATCCTCCAGTGGTTCAAGGCCGGTGAAATATTCCCCATGATTTTCAAATCCGGCTTCCTTTGATATTTCAGCCGCAAATGCAATCTCATCTTCCGTATAAACCGGTGTCGGGATCTTTTTCATTTCCTCATAAAAGGTTTCCGCAAGCACACGGTTCGTCTTCATCTCTTTATTGCAGGTGACATGCTCAATCTCCACTCGCGTCCCGGTCATCAGTGCTGCTCCCTTTGCACAGTTATCCACACGCTCCGACGCATCTTTCGTCTTTTTCCACAGACATGAGCGGATAAAATAATTCGTTGAGGCAAAAGGTGGAACAATATTAGCCGGACCATCTGTATTTGTATAAGTATAATGCATTCTTACATCATCTGCCACATGTTCCCGCAGATAATTCACTCCCACATTCATCAGTTCAGCCGCATCCAAAGCACTTCTTCCTTTTTCAGGAAATCTTGCCGCATGTGCCGCTATCCCGTAAAACTTATAATTTTTAATATCCTGGGCCTGCCAGATATCATAACTGACACGGTTTCTGTCAAATGGATGCCATGTAACTGCCGCAGATAGCTCATCGAATACCCCCTGCTCATTCATACGGATCTTTCCGATGACGATTTCTTCCGCAGGGCAGCCATAGACACGAACCGTTCCTGAAATCTGTTCTCTTTCCATCCGTTCCTTCAGTGCCACTGCCGCACCGGCACACGCCGTACCTAAAAGATTATGTCCACACCCATGTCCTGGACCTTCTTTTGGACAATGCCGGCTCACCGGCTCCTGTGCAAGCCCCGGAAGTGCATCATACTCCGCAAGGAAACCAATGATCGGCTGCCCCGATCCCCACTCAGCTACAAAAGCAGTCCTGAAACCTGCCAATTCCCACTTTACAGTAAATCCTTCCTGTTCCAGAAAATCAGCTAAAGCACGAGAAGACTGCTCCTCGTGCTTCGATAATTCCGGATGCTGAAAAATATAATCTGAAACTTCTGTCATCTTATCTTTAAGCTTATCTCTCATCATCCCGGTTATTCACATAATCCTTCCTGTTCAAAGATCTTAACCACACCATCAACATATTTTTCACAGATCTCATCCGATGCGGCTTCGACCATTACACGGATCACCGGTTCTGTACCACTCTCACGAACCAGAATCCGTCCGTCACTTCCAAGCTCTTCAGCAGTCTGCTCGATTGCCTTCTGTACTGCTTCATTATCCAAGGCAGTCCTTTTATCCTTTACACGTACATTTTTCAAAAGCTGTGGGAAAATCTTCACTTCATCTGCCAGTGTTCCAAGACTCTGCTTCTTTTCAAGGATTGCTTCCATGACCATCAGAGAAGTCAGGATACCGTCACCGGTACGTGCATGCTTGCTGAAAATAATATGACCGGACTGCTCGCCACCGAGAACATATCCATTCTGAAGCATATTCTCATATACATACTTATCTCCAACCGCAGTCTGCTCATACTTCATGCCGATCTTATCACATGCTTTATAGAGTCCGAGATTGGACATGATCGTTGTAACAATCGTATGATCTGCCAGGCGTCCCTGCTCCATCAGATACTTTCCGCATACATACATAATACGGTCACCATCTACAACATTTCCATTTTCATCTACAGCGATACATCTGTCTGCATCTCCATCATAGGCAAATCCTACATCCAGCTTCTTCTCCTTTACAAATGCCTGAAGTACTTCGATGTGGGTCGATCCGCAGTTCGTATTGATATTCACACCATTTGGTTCATTATTAATAACATAAGTCTTCGCTCCAAGTGCATCAAAGACACTCTTTGCGATACTGGAAGAACTTCCATTCGCACAGTCAAGTCCTACCTTCATATCTTTAAAAGAGCGTGTAGCAAGGGCAATCAAGTGTCCGATATAACGGTTTCTTCCTGCTGCATAGTCAACAGTACGTCCAATATTTTCTTTTGTCGCCAGCGGTACTTCCCCAATTTTGCCATCAATATAAGCCTCAATTTTTTCTTCTACCTCTGCTTCCATCTTATGTCCGGCACTGTTGATCGCCTTGATACCATTATCATAATACGGGTTATGGCTGGCGGAAATCATAAGCCCACAATCAAAGTCTTCTGTTCTTACCACGTAAGACACACTCGGTGTTGTCGTAACATGAAGAAGATATGCATCTGCTCCTGAAGCCGTCAGTCCTGCTGCCAGTGCATACTCAAACATATAACTGCTTCTTCTCGTATCCTTGCCGATCACGATCCTTGCCTTATGCTCCTGCCCGAAATACCAGCCAAGATAACGTCCTACTTTAAAAGCATGCTCAACCGTCAGAACTACATTTGCCTCTCCACGAAAACCGTCTGTTCCAAAATACTTACCCATAATACATTTCCTTTCCTGCAATCTCTTTTAATATGTATATTCAGGTCTTTTTCTGTCGCGACCTGCGATTGCAATTCCCCCAGATCTTTTTCTGAAATACTTCAGACACACCTTAGATGTTTTCATTATATAACCATTACAAATCATTTACAAGTATTTCTTTTTTGTTACATAAAGTTCCGATATATACAAATTTTTTCTGTTATTCCGCTTAATTTGACACTCTTTACGAAATTCTCATTTTCATGTATACTTGAATCAGTTTTAAATGGAGGTTTTAATAAATGATCAAATTAATTGCAAGTGACCTTGACGGAACACTTCTTCAGGATGGTACCCAGGAGCTTACTCCCCGTGCAATCAGCCTGATTCATTCACTGACGCAGAAAGGGATTCATTTCGTAGCCGCAAGTGGTCGCCAGTATACTAATGAGCGAATCGTATTTGATAAAATCAAAGATGAAATTTCTTATATTGGAGAGAACGGCTCAATCTGTATGCATCAGGGCAAACTTATTTTCCGCGGAACGATCAGAGATGACCTTGCTTACCGGATCATCCGGGAAGTGAAGAAATCTGATCATTTTGAAATCATTGTCTCCAGAGAAGATACCTGCCTGATTGAAGACCGGAATCCCGAATTTGTAGACCACATTGTCAATATTATGCACAATAAAACAGAGATTGTCGAAGATCTCAACCAGATCAATGGTCCGTTCCTCAAGATTGCTATCTGCAATATGATCGATGGACCTGATGTCCTGAATGCATACTTAAAGCATCTTCAGAGTATTTTTGGCTCTGAGATCAAGATCGTAACTTCCGGAACTATCTGGATTGATTTTATTGCACCGGGTACAAATAAGGGAACTGCACTGAAGCATCTTCTGAAAGTTCTCGATATCACCCCGGAGGAATGTATTGCCTTTGGCGATCAGTATAATGATATTGAAATGCTGGAACTGGTCGGCACAGGTTATGCCATGGCTAATGCCGCTCCCGGAGTTGCAGATCACGCTGATGCGGTGACATCTTCCGTCGAGGATGTTCTTGAGAAGATCTTATTGGATGTAAATTTGTAGTTGTTGGAATGATACGCTTGTAAAGCAAAAGACTTCTTTATGGCGAAGCGGACGCGGAAATCAGAGATATTCCTTCGCGGTGCAGGCCCGCTTTACCTCAGCCCGTTGACCGTTTGTAACTCGAAAGTGGAAATCTTCGTGCAATGGCACTCGATTTACTTTCTCTAACAAACGCTGCAAAGTGTCTTCGGAACGCTCCTGCTAATGCACCTGCTCAGGAACACCCTGCTTTCCGCTGGTAGTCACAGTAAGAAGTTTTTTTCTGACTCCACAGCGTATCCACTCAATAATACAAATTTAAAAATAATAGGAAGAAGCCGGATGGCTATTTATTCAGGACATAAAATGCTTTCTGGGAAAAAGAAACTCGAAGTAGCGAAAGACTGATCAAAAGCCCTTCGCTTTACATATTAAAGAGGAGCAACCTAAAGAGTAGCACGAAGCATGATCTTTGCAGTGAAGACTCCATTTTCATAAGTGAAATTACAAGAACCATCGTTCTTTTCTGCCATTCTGCGGACAGACTGGGTACCAATCCCCAGACCTTTCCGTTTGGTAGAATGGAGCAGATGGTTCTTTTCTTTGATGATTCCATCAAAATTATTCTCAACCCGAATTAAAAGAAGAGAAGCTGAATGCTGGCGGATCTCAAGCAAAATCTGCCGCCGTGACATTGTAGTCTTGCGGCTGGCTTCCAATGCATTTTCAAGAAGGTTTGAAAGGATAAGACACAGATCCATTTCATCTACAGAAAGCTCCTGAGGCAGATCGACACGTGCATCAAACGGAATCTCTTCTTTCTGAGCCAACGCATAATAATATCCGATCACATTATCAACAGACTGATTTTCACAGAAATGAAAATCAAAGCCAGGAATTTTATCCATTGCGTTCTGCAGATAGTCCTTTATCTTCTCGAGATTGCCATCTTCGGCCAGGACAGATAATTGAACGAAATGATGACGAATATCATGTCGTGCCTGTCTTGCTTCTTCGATTGCAGATCTTAAATTCTCATATCGCTCCTGCTGTACAGAAAGAAACAGATTTTCCTGCTGCAGTTTTTGGTTTTTATTCAAAATGTTAGCCATCATCAGAAACATTGTGTAAAACAGTGCGAGAATAAGAAGAAGGGCGTAAACAATCACAATGTATCCGTGCAAGAAACGCTGTGTGTGCAGAATCGTATTATATTTTGAAATGAGAACAAGGTTCAATCCGATGATAAGAACCGGAAGTACCCAGAATACATACCATGTCTGGGCAAGATTTTCATCCTCGACCATGTCCTTGACAACGTGAGAAGCCGGATGCCAGATCAATATAACAAAAAGGATACAGAAAATGTTATATAGGACAGCAAATACGGAGAATCCAGAAAAAGCCTGTTCTTCAGAATTAAAGCTAAGCATAGCAGACGTTGCTCTTGCGAGACTGTTAAAGCAAGAAAAAACTGCACAGACAGCAAGATAGATGCTGACGGATTTCCATAGTGAGATTCGCAGTGTTGCCTGATACAGGATAAACGTAAGAAACAGAAGCGGCAGAAGAATCATTCTTGTTGATAAATGAAATCTGTTGCATACAAATCCACTCAAAAAAGAAATTATGACAAGAAGAGGAAGCATCCAGGCAATCATTTTCTTAGGTTTTTGCTTTAAAGATGAGTTCACAGGGAGATATGCAAGCAACATGCCCGGAATCAGAACTGTAAATTCCAAAGCCTGAAAAATTATTGTACGCATTAGAAATCCCCCCTTTGAAATAAATAATCCATAAAGTGTTGTCGTGCCAGTTTGCTTAGTTCTCGACTGACAGCAATCTTGCTTCCGTCATCCAATAGAAACATCGTTCCATCAAAATCAACTGCATGTTCCATATTAATGATCGTTCCCCTGTTGCAGACAAAAAAGCGGGAATCTTCTTTTAATGGAGCAGTAAAAGAACTGAAGGATTGTCGGATGACAAGTTCTTTTTTTGCAGTTGTATGAATGTGGATCATATGAGAAAAATGATCTGCATGGACGATCGTTTTAAACGGTACTTGAAATTCACTCCCATTTACTTTCAATGGAAGTGTTTTCTCGGGAGTGGGGATTCTGGACAAAATCTCATCAGTTAAAGAAGAAAGTTCATCTTCGGTATATGGCTTTACAAGATAGTGCATGGCACGAACCTGAAAACCTTCCAACGCATGATCCGAGGATGTTGTTGTAAAGATCAGCAGACAGTCTTTATTCGATTTCCTGAATTCCTTTGCAATTTCAATCCCATTTGCACCATCCATATAAATGTCCAAAAATAAAACTGTGATGTCCTGATCCTTCGAAGCTTCAAGAAATGCCTCCCCATTCTCATACTCACAGCAATGAAATCCCATATCTTTCTGATGAAAAATCTTTTCTAACCGTGTTCGCAGCAGAACACGTTCTTCCTTAATATCATCAACAATAGCGATTGTCATATGAAAATCCTCCCAGAGTTGTATCTGCCTGAAACAAATATTACTTTACACACTACACATGACCGATAACAAACAGATAGTTAAGTTAAAATCTAAAACAAGTATACCACAGAATGACAATTCGTGCCATTTTCGGGCAATTCGTGTCAGAAATATTGTAAAAAAAGATATCAAAAATATAATAAAAAGAAATGTAGTTGCCTAAATACAATGAGGAGGAGAGAAATACATGAAAAAAATCAAAAGAATAATGGCAGTACTCATATGTATGACAATCACACTTACAGGAATACCAGTCAGTGTAAATGCAGAGAATTCCGGTGGAAAAAGTGTACAGACAATGGAGACAGGAAATGAATTATTTATTACACTTGAGGAAAATACGAGATATCGCTGGAATGTAAACGATAGTGCAGAAAAAAACAGTGTAGTTCATTTGGATACTTCAGGAGGAGATAATTGTCGTTTTCGGTTAGATCATATAGAAAATGAATGGTATGGAATTAAACATATTAAAGTTGATGGAACGGACCGTTTTGCAGATGTAGATGGTAAAAGTAAAAACAACGGTGCAGTACTTCATTTATGGGAGTCTTCAGACAGTAAAGTAAAGGGAAACAATCACCGTCAGTTTGCATTTTACTATATTGGTAATGATGCAAATGGAAATGCGAGGTACTATATTAAAAATAGAAACAGTGGAAAATGGATCGGATATGAAGGAGAACTGAATAATAACAATCCAAAGATCATTCAGACAGATGAGAAAAATAGAAAAGTCTGGTTGATTACAAAATCCGTGGTTCCGTTTACGGGAAAGGAAAGTCAGGTACTGCACAAAGATGATAAAACAGCCGTCTGTGAGATTCACAAAGCCGGAGAACTGGCAGCTTTAAACAGAAGGGCGGATAGTCTGGTTCCTGGTGCACTTCCTCATTTTTATACAATGGGAACAACAAGTAAATGGAAGCTGACCTGGGTTAAGGATTATAATGCTTATCAAATCGAAAGCATTTCAGAAGGAGAAAAAGATACAGGACTTGCTCTTGATGTGCAATCAGAATCGGGAAGAATGAATACCACTATTAATTTGTGGGTAGAAGAAGAATTTGATCATAATCAAAATACAAGCCAGCTTTGGCGTTTTTTCAAACAATCGGATGGAACATACCTGATTCAGAATGCAAGAAGTGGTTTGTACATTCTGGAGACTGTTAATGGATTAAAGCTTGGAGAACAAGGAACGAAAATAGATCTGTCTATTTTGGCAGGAAACACAGAGAAGACGAAGTACTATTATGCAGAAAACTGGATGGCAAATATTCCGGATGATGCACTTTTATCATCTGTAAATATTCCGGCAACACATGATACAGGAACAGCAGGAGTTGTAGAGGATGATATACCACAGGTATCCATTACATCATGTCAGAATCTTTATTATGATGAACAGTTAAATATGGGAGCACGCAGCTTTGATATCCGTGCAAATGCGACAAAAGATGATGCTTCTGTGGCAGACGTAAAGATAGTACATGGAGGCGAATTATGGCAGTGTCAGGAAAAAAACGGAAGTGATCTTACATTACAGTCAATCCTCAATACCTCCCTCGGTTTTTTAGAGAAGCATAAGTCAGAAACAGTCATTCTTACAGTAAAATCAGATGCCGGTTCTACAATTGGATTAGAGCATGCGGTAGCTGAATTTATTGAAAAAAATAAGGACAAGGTCTACAGTGGAGGGAATATCCCATCAATGAAGGAAGCAAGGGGAAAAATCATATTTCTTCGAAGATTTAATCTAACCAAGAACTACGAAAGTTCGGTTGAACGTGCGATGGGATTTAACCTTGCGAATTGGGATGACATAAAATATAAAGATTATAAATATGCGTATAAATTATATGATGATGGAAAAAATCATGTGTATATTCAGGATGCATATAATACATATGGAAGTGAGAAGTGGCCATATATATTAGAAACAATGAAGCAAACAACAGGACAGGATACAAGCCATCCGATCGAGTACAATTCTTGGGTATTTAATTATACTTCTTGCTCACGAGGAGCACCGTTAGGATTGACACGGGAAATTAATCCGAGATTATTTAAAGACGAAGACAATTGTATTGACAACCGATTCCTTGGAACAGTAATGCTTAACTTTATTGATGATCCAATGGCACGGTTGATCTATGAGACAAACAGCAACCTGATATTTGAACCAAAGCTTCCGACACCGGAAGTAGAAGTTGAATATGGTCAGACACTGGCAGAAGCTATATTAAAAGGGATTGAAGATGCACCGGCAGGGGCATGGGTATTCAAAGATGCAGATCATGTTGTGACAGATCAGACAAAATTTGAACTGATCTTTCAGCCGGCAGATAATAAAAAATACAAAAGTGTTACTATCTGCGTTCCGGTAAAAACAGTGAAAAAGTCGGAAGTCGTTTCAGCAAATGCAACAGATGAAATGGAAATCCAGGAGATAGAACAGTTGCAAAGTGAAGCGATTGATGAAAGCAGCAGTGCACGGAGAATTGTTGTCAATGCAGAAAAGAAAGCAAAGACATACGGAGAGATATTGACGAGTGAAGATCTTACATTTACGATCAGTGATTCAGAAAAGGAGAAACTTCTTCCGGGAGATACAGTTGATAGTCTTGGACTGACACTGAAAGCAACAACAATCGTACAGGAAGATATTTTGTCAGGAAGTACAACAGATGAAGATGGAGATGACATTCTTGGTGCTTATGGAAATGCAGGAAAATATGTTATTCTGAAAGATAATGCATCAAATAGTAATTATGATGTTGTAGTTCGTCCAGCATTCCTTAATGTATCACAAAAGGAAGCAGAGATAGAATGGAATGCGGCAACACAGTATACATATACAGGAAATGCATGTGGAATAGAAGCAAACGTGAAAGCAGACAGCCTTTTAGAAAATGACAGCTGTGAGATTAAGAGACTGCTGAATGCACAGCGTACAGAAGTCGGCTCTTATAAAGCACTTGCAATAGGACTGACAAATGCGAATTATATCTTTTCCGGCATGAGACGTGTGTGTGTATGGAAATATGAGATCCTTCCGGCAGATCCGGAAGTGACTTTCCCTACAGTAGAAGTGACTTATGGAGATAGCTTGAGAAAGGCAGTTCGTACAGGTCAGTCAGGTAATGGTGTATTTCGTTTTGCAGATAATACTGCAATGCTTACGGTAGCAGAGAACCAGAGTGAGCAGGAGATGATCTTCACTCCATTTAATCCGAATTATAAAACAGTTACGTCATCAGTTCCTGTAACTGTATTGCCGAGAAAGCTTACAATCAGTCCGGAGCGAACAGAGAAAGAATACGGACAGACAATTACAGAGTATACCTGGTCAATCAGTGATGGAAGTCTGGCAGGGGATGATCAGTTAGAGGATTTGAAAATAAATGTCACATTGACAGCAGGAAATGCAGAAAAAGAAAACTGTAAGGTCGGTCTTTATGATATTACAGAAAAAACTCCGTTGACAGCAGATAATGTGAATTACACAGTACTGTTTAAACCAGGAACGCTGCAGGTACAGCCAAAACCACTGGGCGTTGCATGGAATACGGACGGAACTGTGATTGATACAGGGAAAGAAGCAAATGTGTCTGCAGAATTTACAGGGGTATTGTTCGAAGATGACTGCAAGGCGGTTGTAGAAGGTGGAAATGAAATCAAGACCGGAACATATACAGCCACTATTGTCGGAATGATCGGCGAACAGAGTGATAATTATGTGCTTCACGGAGAGGATACAGACTATCAGATAGAGTATCAGATCGTGAAGAAAGAAGAAACAAAGAATCCAACCGATTCGAAGGAAACATCGACAGGTACTGCCGGAAAGAAACCAACAGGAACTTCAGTGTCAGGAAAACAGGTGAAAACAGCAAAGACAGGAGACAGCATCAGCTACATCTGGATTCTGATGATTGCAGGATCAATCGCAGTGATCGGTGGAATGATTTATGTTATTAGAAGAAGAAAACAGAAGTAAAATAAAAGTGAATCTATAAACGATAGATAGAAAGGTGTCAGGCATATGTGGAAACTGTTATTTTAAACTTCGGCCTGACACCTTTTGTTGAAAAAAGATGCGGTATATCCTAAATATGCAATAAAAAGTGTTTTTGACCGCATGTGTTGAGAGAAAAAGGAGGGGAAGAAATGAGCGAATTAAGTAAAAAAGCAAGAAATAGAACAAGAGTCCAAATGGTACTGACTATGTTGGTTATTGTCTCCATTATCAGACAATTCTTTCTTGGGAACTATCACAATATGTTTCTTGGGATTCTAACATTGATTTTATTTATGGTGCCACAGTTTATTGATAAGAAACTTGGAGTGACAATTCCGGTTGGTTTGGAAACGGTGATTCTGATCTTTATCTTTTCGGCAGAGATACTTGGAGAAATCAATGCATTTTATGTAAAGATTCCGGTATGGGATACCATTTTGCATACAACGAATGGATTTTTGATGGCAGCCATCGGGTTTGCACTGATTGATTTATTCAACCGAAGTGATCGATTCTCAATTAAGATGTCCCCATATTTTGTGGCATTTTTTGCATTTTGTTTTTCAATGACAGTTGGTGTTTTGTGGGAGTTCTTTGAATTCAGTATGGATTGGTTCTTCGGAATGGATATGCAGAAAGACTGGATTGTTCCGGCAATCAATTCAGTAAAGCTGAATCCGACAGGAGCAAATATCCCGATCAATGTAGATGTTCAGTCCGTTGTGATCAACGGTGAGACTTGGAATCTGGGCGGATATTTAGACATTGGAATCGTAGATACAATGAAAGATCTTATGGTGAATTTTGTCGGGGCTGTTGTATTTTCTGTAATTGGAATTTTATATCTGACACATCGTGGAAAAGGGAAACTGGCAGCTTCATTAATTCCGCAGGTGAGAGATACAAACTCAGAAGTATCCGAGAAATAGAAGACATAAAGATAAGAAAAAGTGGAAAGCAAAAATTCCGTTGAGTGAACACTCAGCGGAATTTTTGTACTCTTTTTGAGATGTCTTCCAGGTCTTCTTTGGAAAGTTCCGGGAGACGTTCTAATTTATCCAGGAACATCATTGCTGTTTCACGACGTTGCATCTCTACGATCTGTCCGTAATAATTGACCACAACACCTGTCACGATTGCAACAACGAAGATCGTGTAGATTGTGACGAATACAGAAACCAGTTTGCCAATGAAAGTCATTGCGACAATATCGCCGGAAAGAATCTGGGGTGCTTTGGTTCGTTTTAGGATCATCCATAAAAGTTTGTAGTTGTTGGAATGATACGCTTGTAAAGCAAAAGACTTCTTTAT
>ERZ791837.1221-NODE-1221-length-17214-cov-2.716300_pt1 | contig 17214 bp, 25 predicted proteins | sample MGYA00510292_ERZ791837 | MGnify/ENA primary metagenome ERZ791837 (study PRJEB30046, sample SAMN00715259) | human gut metagenome | study: EMG produced TPA metagenomics assembly of the A metagenome-wide association study of gut microbiota in type 2...
AGCGTTTCAGCATTGATTTTCTTCTGGCCAGCCAGCAAAAACAGCCCTCGCCGGCTGAATGGGCCCTGGCTTCCCTCTTCGGGAATAAATACAAAATATTGATCTTGATCCATGACAAAAACCATTATTACTCCAGAAAACCCTATCTTGTCAATCTCTCCCAGGTTTAAACCTGACAGGGACATAATAAATACACCGCCCTTGTATTCACTATTCCGTGATGATATGTTCATGGAATGCACTCAAAAAGTGACGTCAAGGAATGGATGAAGGAAAACAGGAAGACATGTAAATGGCTCGCTGAACAATGCGGAGTCAGCATTCACACGGTTTACGGTGGGATGTCAGTCCGGCGGGAAATACCATCCAAGTCACTTGTTCGAATTCGGGAGTTGATGAGAGAAGCGGCCCCATCTTTGGGAGCTGTCAAAGGAATAAAAGCAGGCAGCTTGAAAGCCCTGCAACTGGAAAATACCATCCTGCGGGCATATATTGCATTGCACCTGAACCCAGGAGAAACGCTGGATCTTGATGAATGGGTAAGAAGCAGTGTGGAGAATAAATGATTCCCTTAAATGTTGGAAAAATCTATTCTGCTTCATCTTCTAATGAGTTAAGCATATTATTTACAAACACTTGCATATTACGTACCATTTATTGCATATGAAAGTGCTCTCTCTCATTTTCGTTGTCGTGTCTCTCCTTGTCGCTTCTGATGCCCATCCTGGCGGCTTGGATGCCAATGGAGGGCATTACAACCGCAAGACAGGTGAATACCATTACCACCGGAAACCAGTAAAACAGGCCTCTAAACCCCCAGTCGAAGAAAAGGCATACTGGATCAGCTCAACGGGCAAAATCCACAATAAAGGCTGTCGGTATTACCGGACCTGTAAAGGGCACGCCAGCGATACGCCAAGCGGCGTGAATTGCAAAATTTGCGGAGGATCTGATAACTAATTATAATTGTAAAGGAAATATAAAATTTTAAACGTATAAATTATATGGACATCTCATTCCAAGATATCTTGTATAGTATATTTAGTGGAATAGCAGTAGCTATTCTATATGCAATTCCTGCCCAATTTTTCTTAAAAAGAAAGGAAAAAGAAACTTCTAAATATAATAAAGATATAGTAAGAGTTTTCGAGGAGAATAGAAAAAGAATTTCTCCCGCATTAAGAATAAAAAATAATTTTACGGAAATACAAACAAGTCTCAACAGCACACAGGATACTATTCAAAAAGTTTTGGAAGATATAGAAAAGCAAATGGAATTGTTTCAAAGAGAAAAAGAAAAATCTGAAAAATTTAAACAAATAGCGTCTATTAATGAAGAACAGTATACCGCATTTGAGAAATCGTTAATTCATGTTGTACAACAGCAGAATGAAAAAAATAATAAAATTAATCTTAAATGGGGTATAATATTCTGCATATTAAGTGCTATCTTGGGGAACCTCCTCACACCTGTATTTAATTTATATCACTATATATTTTCATAAAGTATTAATTGTAAAATTCATTGAGAAATATTTAATATTATGAACAAAGATTTACATTCTTTTAAGCGGGCAAGAGCTGCGTCCAGAGATGAACAAGCGGTATGGATGCGATTTATTCGTATGTGTAAAAGGAATAAAACTCTGCGTTATATTTTTATCGTAATTTTATTTCTGTTCATTGTGTTTTTAGTGGAGGCCATACTCTGGAAAGAGGGTCTCAGCAAAGTCGGAGACGCTTTCAACATCCTCAATACCTTCTTTACCGCTCTTGCGTTCATAGGCCTTATTTTAACTATTCTCTTACAAAGAAAGGACTTGGCGTTGCAGCGCGAAGAACTGAAATTACAACGGGAGGAAATGCAGAGACAATGTGAGGAACAGAAACGTCAAGCAGATGAATTTGAAGAACAAAATAGATTAATGAAAATTCAACAATTTGATTTATTTTTCTATAACTACTTTAATCAAATTTGTAAATTTAAGAATAATGTTAATAAAATGAAAATTAATAATAGAGGTTGTAAATATAAATTAATTCATGCAGTGTACGAAATTTTATATGATATTTACTATAATGAAGGATATAGAATTTTAGATAAGATATCAATAGATGTAATTAAAGGAATATTGCCTAATATAAGATTGTATGGTGATTCATTATTTATTTTTTTTCAATACATACTTGATAATGATTATTTAGATGATGAACAAAAAATATTCTACTTGCGCATACTTTCCAATAGCCTAGATAATACAGAAAATAAAGTTATCTATTTCTATGGATTGTTTTGTAAATACTATAACATAGCTGAGGAGTTAAGTAAAAACGGTATCCTATATAAAGACAGAATAATAGAACATTTTTTGACAGAGAGTGCATGGAATTCTTTGAGAAAGGATATGGATGTAGAAAGAAATTCTTGGTTACAGAATTGGCAGTCAAAACAAAAAAAGTAACACAAAGTGATCTTTTTTCTTGCTATAAGGACACAATGTGTTAAATTGTTCTCATGCCAAAGAAGATACGGGAATTAATCAAAATGCTTGAAAAAGCGGGATTTACCCTTGACCGATGCAAGGGTGATCACCGCCAGTATAAAAAAGGCGGTTTGCTTTATACCGTATCCGGCAAGCTGGGACAAGATGCCTTACGCTATCAGGAAAAAGACGTGAAAACCCTTTGCGAACAAGAACAAAAGAATAAACGCCATGAAAAATAAAACCCATTATACCCGTGTCATTGAATGGTCTGAAGAAGACCAACTTTATCTCGGCCGCCTTCCGGAACTGTTGTTCGGTTATTGCACCCACGGCACCACCCCGGAAGAGGTGAACCGCAATCTGGACGAATGTGAAGAAATGGCTCTGGAATCTTTGAGTGAAAAACCGGCGCACGGGGTGCGCGTCCTGGTCTTTGCTCCCGGAAGCCGCCGCAACTGGACGGCGAAAAATAAAATTGCCAAACTTCGACAATCCCTAAACATGGGGCAAAATGAATTTGCCTCTCTTCTGGGGGCCTCCCTCTCCACCCTGAAGAAATGGGAAAGCGGGCAACGTACCCCGTCAGGAGCCGCAGCTAAACTCTTGGAAGTCCTGGAACGCAATCCGGAAGCCGTTTTAACCAAGTAACAAAAAAGGCGCCTCCAAGCGGGGGCGCCTTTCTTTTTGCCGTCGTTTACAGGCGGGCAAACTGGACGTGCATCCAGTCATAGTTCCGTTCACGGCCCAGGGAAACGGCTCCGTGCGCCTCCCATATCTGCCACCACTCTTCACACTCCGGGCGGGAAAGCCCGGCGTGGGGGGCCTTGCAGGAATAACTGTTCCGCTCCGGATCAAAGTCCAGGGCGATTCCCCAGGCGTGCATGCTCTTGCTTTTGCCGGTGGCCGTGCTACGGTCATTGTAGGAACCCCCGTACTGGTCCAGGTGCAGCGCGCGGATCCGGTCCAGGCCGTACACTTCCAGGACTTCCGCCAGGGCCTCCTTGACGTCCTGGGCGATCGCCTGATGCACCCGGATCGTTTTCACGGGCCGTCCCTCATAATACAGGGGGTAGGGCGGGGCAATGGAAACAAGGTTGCCTTCATCCCCTGGACGGCCAAAGATGGACAGGCCGGCCCGGACGGACGCCTGGGAAGGCCAGGAACGGGGCAGCGCAATATCCAGGGCGGCGGCAATGCCGCGGGCCGTGGCAGGGCCTGGGATGCCGTCAGGAGCCATCTTCACGGCGGCCTGAACTGCGGACCATATTTCATGGCAGCGCAATTTCAGGGCTACGGCGGCAAGCGTCTTCGGCCCCGGCAAGCCGTCCGGAACCAGGTTTAACGCCCGCTGGACAGGTTTGAAGTCATCACATTCTTTGATAATCATAGAGTTATTTTTCTAATTTTCTTTCAATTCCATTGATGCGGACGGCCAATTCCTGAAGGGCTTTCCCCGTTTCCATCTGGGCGGCGGATTGTTCGTGCATGACGGCAAGCATTTTGTCATTCCAGGAGTCAAATTTTTCGCCCATCCAGTACGCCACCCAAAACCCCGCGATCATGCACGCGGTTGTTTTGTGCCGGTCAATACAGTCTACGAGTTTTAAATACCATTCAGCAGCCTTACACATGACTTACTTTTTCAAGGATTGCACGACGGGCGGAACAGCCGTTTCCGGCTGGGCCTGGGAATAGGAGATATGGCCCGGTTCCAGCACCAGGCAGGAGCCGTCTTTGCAAACCTCTGTGCGGCCTGGGGTGACGTCTACGGAGTGCCCACAGCCTCCCAGTAAAGCGGACGCCGCATAGGCCGCCCCCGCCAGGACCACCCACAAAAGGCGTTCCCACCATTTCAGGCCGGGTTTAGTTTTGCTTTTTTCGTAGGCATTCTTCATGCCCTGCTTCCCCGCCTCCAGGGCGGCCTTCTTTTGTTCGTCACTTAACTTACTCATGGTTTTGCTTTGTGAAGTATTTGAAAAATGCCACGGCGCCGGGGTCGGTGATGACAAATTCCGGGTAGTCCGCAACTGTGAATGTCCGGCGCCCTCCCTGGGGGTTGACGGCCTCAACCGTGAGGATGACCGCATCCGATACCTGATAAATATCTGCATCCCCTTCCGGCCCCGTGGACACCCAGGCCCTCCGCGCCCATACCTGGGAGGCTTGCCACGGTTCCCCCATACTGACCAAGGTGCCCACTACAGCCGCCAGCGCCGGGGCTTGATCCGCGGGAATGTCGTCCTGTGTGAAGCAGGCCGGGGGCGTGTAGCCGTCCGCATCCCGGTACACGGCAATAAGCGTGAATTTGTCCCACTGGCCGGGCATTAGAAATTGTATCTGGATCTGTGACCACATGATTAAATAATAGTCTCTATTGATTTAATATATTGATAAAAGGCGTTATTGGGCCCGTAGTAGATGATCGGGGCGTCCAGGTGGACGTTGCCGTAAGCCTTGGCAGTGCCGTAAGCTTCGTTCGTGAGTATAATCCGGGGACTTGACAAACGGGAAAAGTAGTTATGTTTGCCGTGCGTCCGTATGAGCGGGAAGGCGTAATATTGGCCCCTGGTGATGTGGTAGTAGAGGTAATACAGGCACCCTTCCGCTTCGTCCCAGTTTTCACTTTTTTGCGCGTAGACAAGGCCAATACTCAACACGGTATCACCTCCGTTTGCAAAATTATCGGGGTAAGCCTCAACGGATTGCCAATCAGTTTCAACCACCGTTTCTTGATTGCCGCCTATTTGCCTTTTCCGAACCAGGACGGCACGGGTACTTGATTCTCCGGCGGAATTTTGAAAAAGTACCTCAATCGTGAGGCTAAATAGCGCGGAGGCGCCAACGTCCCATTCCAGGATCGACTGACTAGAATTTACCGTGCCCCCCCAAGAAATACTGATTTTTTGAGCGGGGGCCCTGTTTTTAACAAGGATGTCACAAGGGATGAAAACACAGTCGGAGCCTTCATAATCCGCGCCCAGCCGTAAAGACGTAATCTCGCATCGGGTGTATTCTGAAATTCCCCATGTGTCCTTGCAGTACACACGGCCAGGGTACACGGCGTAGCGGTTGGCATCCCCCGTAATTGATACATTGATATAGTCACAAGTGCTTATAAACAAAGGATTGAATGCCTTGACAAAGGCAAGATTGGCGCAGTCCGGGTCCAGCACTGGCATGATCGGCAGATTGATTCCTCCGTTGGCGTTGATTTTGGCATTATAGGTCTGCGGCTGCGTCCAGTTATAAGAGCCGGCGGGATTCACGTTTCCCGGATCTCCTTTTTCACCAGTGGCTCCTTGCGGACCAGGGGCCCCACGTTCGCCGGGCTCTCCCTTGGGCCCCTGTGGTCCTACCGGGCCCTCAGGGCCTTGTTCACCGGGTTCCCCCTGGGGCCCTTCCGGTCCTACCGGCCCGCGTTCGCCGGGGGCTCCCTGGGGGCCTGGTTCCCCGCGGAGGCCCTGGGGACCACGGGGGCCTTGCCCCAGGGTGATTTCCACCCGGCCCGTTTCCGCGGCGGGCATGGTGGCCGTCACATGCCATTCCTGCCGGTACTGCGGATCCGCGGGAGTGACCCGCGGGGCAATGTCCATTTCCCCTTTCAGGAGAGGAAATTCCGCCCCGGAAGGGAAGGCCAGGAAAACGTCATAAAAAGCCCATTCGGAGGGAAGCCCCGGAAAGTTAATAGTAACGCAGTTATCCGGAGAAATGGCGCTGCATTTTAAAATCCGGCCACATACGCCGCTGCCCTGGCAAGCGGCCCGGATGGTGCAGCCGGATAGATCCACATCCGGCGAGGGAACAAGCGTTAAAACCAGATCCCCCGGCACGTCCGCCGTGGCGTGAATATTGAATGTAGCGGGCTCTTGCATATACTTATATCCCTGCTGTCTCTTTTGGCTTTTATTTCGCCATGACGATTTGCCCAGGCTGCCAGCGGTCCAGAATTTCCTTTATTTCCTTGAGCGTCATAGTTTGTTTCTCTGTTGCTCCCAGGATGGACGATGACATGCCCAGGCTCTTTCCGCCGTTGCCTACCTCAACGCCGCTCTGCTTGATAATGTCATTCAGGCCGGGGCCTTCCCCCAGGGCTTTCTGACGTTCCTGGATCCGGTCCAGGGCTACGTCACGCCGGGCCATGCCGGCGGCGTCCTTTTCATCCATGCCCGCGGATTTATAGCTTTCCGTTTTTTCCCGCAGGGCCATTTCATCCCGGATCTTTTGCGCCCGCTTGTCCAGCCCCGCAATTTCCGCGGCAAGCAAGTTCTGATTCTGCCGGGCCCCGGATTCCATTTTTTCATAATCCTTCCGGGCATCAGTTAATTCTGCATACTTTTTCCGCAAGTCATCCAGGGCCTTAATCTGCTTCATAACGGCGTCCGTTGGCTCCTGCCTGGACAAGTCTGCAGCTTCGCCATGGCCGTGATGCCGTCCATGCCCGGCACGGCGCCCATGTCGCGGGCTTCCTGGTCCAGCCAGTCCCCACGTTCCCGGAGGCTCTTTTTCTTGTATGCCCGGTCAGATTCACTTTTCATCCAGGCTTCTTCCAGTTCCCGGAGTTTCTTCCGGTTATCTTCCGCCTTCTTTTCCGCCTTTTCCCTCTCTTTGGCAAGGGCTGCCAAGCGTTTTTCCGTGGCGGCCTGTTCCCGGATCCGGTCCAGGGCTTCCACGCGGGCGGACTTGTACAGGGTGTAAAGGTCCGTCAGGCTATTTACCACGCCAGCCTGATTTTTCCATGCCTCCGATTCTGTGCCGGCGTCCGCAGCCACAGCTTCCAGTTCTTCTTCCGCGCGGCGCAAGTTGTTCAGGATCCTGTCTCCAACTGCGTTGACGTCCGTTTCCGTTTTGGCCGTCTTCATGCCCTCGTCAAACGCCCTCCACTCATTATCAATAAATTGACCTTTCCGCACACGATCCCCCGCCAGGGTGCGGGCCTCATGATCATCTTCCGCGCCGGCGGGCGCTGCCGGCGCTCCGGCAAGCTGCCGGTAAATGTAGGCGATCCCCTCACCAACCGCCACCACGGCCAAGCCAACGCCCGTTGAAATGATGGCGGACTTAATGGCGATCATGGCGGCGCGGACGGATGCCGCAATTCCCGCGGCGGCGGCACGGACAACGCCCGCAGCGGTGGCCGCCCCCGTCCGGATCGTGTTCCACAGGCCCGCCCAACTACCCTTAGCGAGCAATACCCAGGAGGACATTGACGTCAGGCTGCCTTTTGTCTGAGCCATGGCGGCCACCATTTGAGAACGGGAGGTGAGAAAGGCCGCCCCAATCCCCAAAATGGCCATTGTGACATGATCCGCATTATCCGCTATAAGGGCCAGGGCGGGCCCTACCGCTTCGCCGAACGCTATTGCCGCATCAGCGGCCCGGAAAAGCAGATCCCCCGCTTTTTGGCCCCATTCTGCGGCCCCGTCCCCCCAGCCCACCAGCCGGGCGTCTACTTGCTCCATCAGGGCGCTTAATGGTTCCAGCAAGCCGGCGCCAAAATTTTCTTGTAGGTTTCCCCAGGCATTTTCAAAACGTTTCAGCAAGCCTTCCCAGCTTTTCCCCACTTCCTGTTCCGCGTCTTTCAGGGCGCCGCCGTCTTTGGCAAGTTCCCGGATAGCCGCGGCCACGTCGTCAAATCCAATGCCTTCTTTCAGTTTTTCCTTCAGGGCTTCCCCTGAAAGTCCGGTTGTTGTTTCCATGGCGCCCAGCAGGTCCACACGGGCGGCGTTGAACGCCTCCATGATTTCCGAGTTAAATCCCTTCAGGCCGCCGGATCCCTTAATCATGGCCGCAACCAGGGCATCCATTTTGCTCTGGTCCCCCTGGGCAATCGTAGCGAGCTGGCGGACCAGGTCCGGCGCAAAGCTTTCGGAGATGCCGCCCCGGATTAACTGGGCGGCATTTTTGAACATTTCCGTGGGGGTGTATTGTGACGTCAGGGCCCATTCATTGATATTTTCAAGGATGCGGTGCGCTTCTTCCGCGCTGCCTGTCAGGCCCGTCAGTTCCTTTTCCACGCGCTGAATGGCCGCCGCCGGTGCCACAAAATCAAATGCCTTTTGAACAGCACCATCAATAGCGGCAAAAGCCGTTAAAACCATGTCTTTCACACCTGAAAACGCTTGTCCCAGGCGCGCCGTTTTGGCCGTGGTGGAATTTACCAGCACGTCCATTCCCTTCTGAATTTCCGTCAAGGCTTGCTTGAATTCAGCGGCATCCGCTCCCAGCGTTACAGTTACATCAGACATAGCGGCAAACAGCGGTTAAAAGCCCAAGAATCGTTCCACGCGGTCCATGGTGGGCCGCGGGCTGTTTTTGGAAAACAGGGCATACCGGGATCCGGTCCGGACCAGCACCATGACCTCCTGTTTCTTCACCTCGTCCACCAAACGGCGCTTGTTGTGAAAGCCCGTGATGATATAGGCCAGGGGATCCAGGTTGTTCGGATCATTCAGCCAGTTCCAGTCTTCCCACCGGGCAAGCACTTGATCCATGGTGTATTTCCCGTCACGGCTGCGTTTCCCAAACCACCACGTAACCGCCCCGCCAGGGCCGGCAATGCCTTCCCCAATGACGCGGGAAAAGCCGGGCGTGTCATTCAGCAAAGGGAACCCCAGTGTGATCAGGCACGCGGCAAGTTCCGTGTTCCGCGTGCTGTCAAAATCTTCCGGCGTCAGGATGGCGCCTCCGTTTCCGATCTTATTATCTAGCATAATATTTATAATATATTAAAATTGAATGAATAATTCATAAGCGCACTTGTAAACCATGTACGTTTCAGAAGTGCCGGGGATCGCCGGGGACAATTCCGCCCCCAGGACTACCCAGGCGGCGGCATCATCCGGTCCGTTGCTGCGGCCAATAAGGGCCCGCATCACTTCCGCGCACGCCTGGGAAAAAGCGGTTATGTCCAGCACGAGGCCGGACGGATCCGCTTCCGCGGACCGCTGCCGGTACATGATTTCCCCGGAAATTTTGTAGGTGTAATTTCCGGGAATGATTTCATCCGCTCCGGTCACATTCACCAGCAGGGCCGTGTCTCCGTCCTTCTCTTCGTCAGTCGGTTCCCAGATGGGGACATTGGCGAATTCCGGGCGCTCATGCAGTGCTCCGGCAATGATTGTTGCAACAATTTCGGCGTTCATGGCTAGTTGTCGTAAATGTCTTTATCCCAGCCGTCCGGACCGGAAAGCATGTAGGAATCCGTTACTTGCCATTCCCGCCCCGCACCTTCGACGGACGTTCCCAGGCACAACCAGTTAAAGTTTCCGGCGGGAGATTTAAACGGGCCGGGCGGGCTCGCTATCGTGCAGCATTTTTGATAACTGACTGTACCGGGGTCTTTAACCTTGTAGCGTGCCTGGACAACAACTTGAGGGGAATTGAAGCTTGTGACGCCCTTTTTCAGCTTTTCAATGAGTTTGCTTGTATCGCCTTCAAGGATACTCTGAATGGTCTTTTGCGTAAAAGGCTGGCCTTCCTTCGATACGTCTATCTTGGTTCCCATGCACCCCCCGTTCACCAGCCTTTTCAGGGCGTCCAGCTTTTCCCCGGAGTAGCTTTCCGCAAGCTTGTGCGTCAGGATGGGCTGCGGAACGCTGGTGGCGGAAAGGGAATACTGGGGATTGGAACGGGAACTCCCCGGCATTTCAAATTCTTCCTTCCCGTCCATGGCTTGCCGGCGGATCCTGCATTCCGCCAAATTCCCAGGCTTGCGGGTAACGGTGGCCGTGATGGACCATCTTTCCCCACCGGAGGCGGCTTCACGGTCCGCATACGCGCACATTTCAGCCCAGGATCCTTCCCAGGTGTCTTCCGTATATCCGCCGGAGACAGGTTCCCCTTTCCCCTCATGGACTACGCAATAACTGCGCTGCACTTGTTCAATCGTCGCCATAAGTATTTAAAAATGAGTTGTCTTTTTCAATGATTTCCGCAATCCTATTCCGGACGGCTCCCTGTTTTACCCGGTCCACATGGGCCCAGCGGGTGGCCTGTCCCTCCTGGACAAGCCACGCATGGACGTATTGGAGCAGGACTTTCAGGGGCATGTGCTTGATATAGTGTTCCGTCCAGCCGGTCGCACGGGCCATGATCATGATCAATCCCGCCCATCCGTCCGGCTCCGCTAGTTTTTTGAGGGGGCCCCGTCCGGATCCTTGATCCCTTCCGACTGCGCGGACATGATGGCGTTCATCTCCCGCGTCATCCCTGCCACAATTCCACCCAGGGAACCAAAACCCACTTGCCCGGCAAAGGACAGGACGGCCCGGCGGATGGCCGCCGCATCGTCAAATCCACCGCCGGCCACCAGCCGCACCACTTCTTCTTCCGGCGCGGCGTGGATCCAGACAAATTCCGCCAGAGCGTACATGCTGTACTTTTCCGGCTGGTCGTCCGCCGGGGCGGCATTGCCGTCTTCCGGCGCGGCGGCGTCCTGGCGCCGTCTAAGCTGCGTCAGGCAGGAGTTATCCAGGAGTTCCAGCATCGCCATGCTTGACAGGCTCACGGGACGCACTTTCAGGCCGTTCACTTCCGCCTGGGGCAGATCTCCGGCAATGACGGATGCAGTATTGATAATTTCACGCATATACTTATATCCCCCCCGTCTCTTTCTCTTTTGTCCTGCCGCCCGTCAGCATTGCTTCCATCACGCGGGCGCACGCTTCCCGGATAGTCCCCCCGTATTGCTCCACCAGGGGGGAATAGAAGGAGATCTGACCGCAATGCACAGCGCACACGCCACCCCTGGCAATTTCCGCAATTCGGGCCAGCAGGGACGGTTCACATGTCCGGACGCCGATTAGATGGCGGCCGCCGCGGAATTCCAGGACGTCCACCCCGGCTTGCCCGTACAGGTAAAGCATGATTTTAGAGATTGTTTCGTCTTCCGGGTACTTTTGCTTATTCTCCGGCCACTCACGCCGGGAGAGTAGTTCCAGGGCGCCGCGGATGGCGGACCGGGTCAGCCAGTAGCAACACCCGCTCCACCCCAGCGGCACGGCGCACTGCATCCCGCCGGCCAGCTTCCCGCGCTCAACCAGGGACCGGACAATTTCTGATTTGTCCATCAGCAACGTATCTGCATCAATCTTCACAATGGGATCAGTTCCGGGCAGGTCCAGCATGCAGCCCAGCATTCCGCGGACACATTCCAGGCCGTTCAGGTTCCCCCTCCGGGCAAAATATGTTACCTTGTAACACACATCATCCCCGGCGGGCACTTGCTCCGGAGCCAATGGCGCGGCGCCGTCGTCAAGCAAGTAGATTTTGGCGTCCTGGTCTACACGCCGGATTTGTTCGATGCACAGTTCAAGACATTTATAGTCTTCACGATAGCAAAATATTGCGTAGTTCATATTAGTTCATTGGTGAGTAAATTCCGGAGGTCACAATCCATTCCCCTTGCTGAATATAGATTCTTCCTTTTTCGTCACGATTCAGGCGCAAGGCATGATCGCTATCACATGCAAGCGCCGTCCAGGAATCACTGATAAGGCTATCAGTGCCATCAGGTTCAGGTTCTGCATGCAGTTCCACGGCCAAGGTGCCGTTTTGATCAAATAGGTGGACGCTTATACCGTTCACGGGATCAGGCCAGGAAGAATCATAATCCAGGACTACATATTTTCCGTTTTGACGGAGAGGGGCGCGGAACGATAATGGTTCTTCCGGTTCGCCGGAAGTCACGTCCAGGGCAAGCGTGCCTTTGGTGGCCGTGGATAAGGCCACCTTATAGCCCCCTCCCACGTCATGTTGTTGCGTGTCCACGGTCAGGTCCAGTTCCCCTTTCAAACCCGCGGGAGAAACGGACAAATTCACCGGCCATTTTCCGTTTTCCCCGCCGCTGGAATCCACTGAAGAATCAATCCTGATTCTTAATGTGTCAGTTTCTTCCTCAACTCCTTCCCCGTTCTGCTGCGTTTCATATTCCAGGCCGTCCCCGGCCTTTGGCATTTTCCCGGTGGCGGAAAGGTAAATGCGTCCGTCTTCGTCTTTGATTGAAACTGATTCATCACTGGAACATAAAAGTTTCAGGTAAATAGGGTCTTCCGTTTTTGGATCATCCTCACCGCCGGAATCGGAAATAACGTAAATAAGGGAAACGTCTTCCGTCGTTTTCTCGTGGGAATCCCTTATGTCTCCACTGACTTTCCAGGTTTTCCCCTTGTCTTTGCCTTCCCCTTCTTCTTTCTTTTCCTCTACCTGGATTCCTTTCCCTGCCTTGATAATAACATTATCGTCATTAACGATATAGACAGGTCCGCCGGCATGCTTCCAAACAAGATCTTCCCCAATGGTAGCCAGGGGAAATTCCCTGGTCGTGTCGCTGCCTTCCCCGGCTTCACCCTCCTGCACGGTGCCGGTGGAGAATTCTCCCTCGTCATCCAGCGTGACCACAAGCTTAATCCCCCCGGTGTAAGTATCGTTTGAAATCAGGGTCCATTCTTTTTCTCCCACGGCATGATCTTTCCCCTTGACAATCACGCGGCCCTGGTGGCAACACCAGCCCCAGGCCCCCGCATCATCCTTGCGGAACATGACGGCAAAATCCATATCAGGGAGGGGGGGAGAGTCAAAATGCTGCGGAACCATCATTTCTCCCGCAGCGGATCCGCCGCCGGACAAAGCGCGGATGCTGTCCCCCAGGGCATTGAATTTTCCGGCGCTCAGGGGATCGCCGGCTTTAAAAAAAGGTATCATGGTTATGGTTTATGTATTGCAAGGATTATCCCCTCATGGTCCGCTTGGCTTTATTGAGCAGGTGCTTTTTTACAATGGCATCACGCTTCCGAATTTTAGCGCGCACCGCTCCTGAAAGTAGTTGATTACAAACAAATTCCATTTGCTGCGTGTGATACCCGGTGGAGTTGGTAATGACGATTTGCCACTTGCCCCCACGGTGCGCCAGCCGGGCCCGGCCTCCACCGGTGCCGTGACGCTTCACCCAGGCGGGAATCCCCGTCTTGCGGCCACTCAATACCGCCCCGGCCATCCAGCCGGCGGCCAGACGTCCCACGCGGGACAACCGGCGCTTATACTCTGCATTCAAGGCTTGCTTGGTTGTCCAGGCCCGCGGGCCGTGCCAGTCCAGCTTCATTCCCTTCCGCCCCCGTTTCAGCCGGAATTGTTTCAGGTGAGCCCGTGGATCCACAATCAGCACGGGATCTTTTGGCCGGGCAATCATGAACGGGGAAAGGTGGTGCGCCCCGTCGTCATACGTCATCAGTTGGCCGTGCCACCGGTAATAGCGGGGCTTGGCAAATTCGGATCCCATAATGTCCCACCGGATCCGCGTTTCCTGGCGGTTCTTCGCTTCTGCTCCCTGGACATGGCGGCCTGTTCCCCCGCCTGAAGGCGGCGTCCAGTCAATCGCACCTTTCGTAAAAATCCGGCCATAATCCAGGGCGGCTTCATGGGCGGCCTCATTTGCGCCGGATTCCAGATCACGGCAAAGCCGGGTGAATCCGGACATGTTGAAATTGGCCCTCGTTTTCATGATGCAAGGTCCATGTGGATCATGGGATCCGTGTTGCCGCTCGTCACCGTCGTGACGTAGTAAATGGCCGGCTGATCCCCCAGGGGGGCGGAAACGGTGAGGCGGTCCCCGCTTTTTGGCAGGTGGGGCAGATCCTTTGCCCTCACCATGCAATGGGCCGTGACCTGTTTTTCCGTGCCGCCAATTTCCACCGTGTACCCCACGGAGGCCGGGGAAACAACGGCGTAACAATCCGCATACACGGTCCCTTTCCTCAATAGGCGTACACGGTCCCCCATTTCCCGGATCATGTCATTCCCGCCGGCGGCTAATAAATCCCTTACACTCATTATCTTGTAATTCAAAAAGGGCCGCCGCCGGACCGTCTGCACGGCTTCGACGGCGGCCCCACTTATGGATCAACAATACCGCAAAAGTTATTCCACAGGATCTTCTTCTTCGGATGCAGCGGCGGGGGACGCGGTGGCCGTGCTCAACAAGCGGAGGTTCCCCGGCATGGCTACAACGGTTCCCACGGCGGCCTCTACGGAGTGCATAATGCCTTCCTGGCCGGGTTTGATCCATTGTTTCAGATACAACTTAATCCCGCCGATGCTGCCAAGCTCAGAAACGAAAATGGCGCCGTTTTCGGTGGGGATCAGGGGCTGGCGGCTGATAATGCCGATGGAGTTTTCATAGCCCATGTAACCAATGGTCTTCTTGTCGTCAGACAGGGCTTCCAAACCCGTGGCTTTGTAAATGCCGCCGATGCCATACACTCCTGTTTCCAGTTTGAGGCTGTCCGCGTTGTAAGGCGTCAGCTTGGCGTGATAGGTGGGGCTCAAGGTCAGGGCGGATACTTCCGGGATGATCAGCCCGGAAAGTTCCGTTGCCACGTATTCCGGGGTGAAGCTGGCCAGCGTCACGCCGGAAATCACTTGCGGATTGGCGGCCTTGATCTGCACATGCAGATCCTTCACCACGGATTTAACAACGGCTTCCACGGCTTTCTTCAGCTTGCCTTCCAGCCGGCTTCCGGCGGCCATGTCATAGGACGTGACCAAGAACGGGCGGCTGTAACGGTGGCACACAATGTCCACAGGTGCCGTTTCCACGGCGGAAACGTCCCAGTCTTCCGCATCCTTGATTGCTTCCCCTACTTCCTTCGCAATTTCAATGGTCAGTGTAACGGACCGGCCTTGACCAAACATCACAATTTCATCCGTGAAATCCGTGGTGTAACGGTCCAGGGGTGCAAACACTTCCTTGACTTCGGCAAGGCTCTTGCTTGCTACGGTTTTCCAGCCCAGGCCGGCAATGCTGTTCGTGTTTTCCGTCATGTGCATGCTGGGCTTCTGGTCGGTCAAATTCGAGACCGGGAACAGATCCTTCATTTCAAACGGCTTGTTTCCTTTGTTGGCAATAGTCATATTTTTTGTTTTCTAATAGTTGAATGTTAATGTGTTATTATTCTCCGGCGGGAGTGCTTCCGAACGCATACACGGTTCCGCTCACGTCCAGCTTCACGGGGCCCGTGTTGGTCATGCTGCGTTTGACGGACTCGATGAAAACCGTGGTTGCCTTCGGCGTGCTGTTCCAGATGGGCGGAATGGTATTGTTCAACAGGAGGGTGCTTCCCATGGTCAGCGTATAATCCCCGCCCAAGGGCAGGGCGCCGCCCATGCTGAAGCTCAATTTTTCATCAATGATATGAATACCAATGACTTTTCCCATGTTGTCCTTCTGTTCGTATTTCTCCATACTCCCGTCAAAATTCATGCTTTCGACGAGGATTCCGGATTCACTGTTTTTGATCCCAAATTCCGGCGTAGTACCGTAAAGAGTTGGCATGTGATTATTCCTTTCTTGGTTGGTTCCCCGGTCTGACGGGCCGGGACGTAGGGATCTCAAATAGCGGTTAGAGGTATTTTTTCACGGCTTCCGGATGGGCGGCCATGACGGCAAGGCGGTCATCCGCGGACAGGGCCAGGAATTCTTCCCTGCTGGATGGCAGGGCCACCGTTTGTTCCGGGCCGGGCGTTTCGGTTTCCGCCGCCGCCGGAAGATCCGATGCGGTAATGCCCAGGGCGGCCAGACGGGCCGTGACCTGTTTGTCCACCAGTTGCGCCGTAACGGCGGCCTGTCCCTCCTGGGAGGCCTTCAGTTTCGCAATTTGTGCCGTCAGTCCCTTATTCATGGCGGCAAGGCGGCTGTTCAGCGTTTTCAGCGCCTTCACGGGATCCTTCTTCTTGCTGGTACCCGTAAGACCAAAAATACGCATGCAGATAGCCCCCGCGGCGCTTTTCAGGTTAAGGCGGCTTCCGGTCATGCCCGCTGTAGGCGGGGCGTCCTCGTCGTCTTCGTCGTCCTCTTCTTCCGCGGTGGGGTCTTCGTTCTCGTCGTCTTCATCACCGGATCCGTCTTCCGCAGTGGCCGCCGTTTCGTTCTCGTCACCGTTCCCAGTGCTTTCGTCCTCGTCGTCCTCACCGTTTCCGGGGCCTTCTTCGTCATGGATGACTTCATCCACAAACCCGTAGGCAATGGCTTCCGCGGCGCTGTAATAGACACTGGCCTTGTGGTCATTGCTGACCTGATCCCAGGGTTTCCCGCAGCGTTCGCCATAGATGGCAAACATGCGTTCACGTTCTTTGACCAGCATTTCCGCGTAATTCATGATTTCGTCCGGATTGCCCCAAACGCCCGCATAAGGCTGATGCACCATGAATTTGGCGCTTTCGCTCATGGCTACCGTGTCGGCGGCCATGCACAGCAAGCTTGCCGCGCTGGCGGCCAGTCCGTGCACTTCCGCCCGGACAGGCAGTTTGCATGACCGGATGGCGTCATACATGCTCAGCGCGGAAAACACGTCCCCGCCTGGGGAGTTCACGCGCAAGGTGATGCTGGCCGCGCCCTGGTTGGCAGCGGCTTTCAGATTATCGGCAAAAGCGAGGCATTGGGCGTCATCCCACCCAATAACCCCCGTAACGTCCACTACCGCCACGGCGCCGGATTCTCCGGCTTGCATGGTCAGCGTGGGCAACTGGTATGGTTTTTTTCTACTCATGGTTTGATACAGGTTTCCCTATATATTTTCCCCGCCGTCTCTTTTGCTCTTCTCCACGGTGCCCGCATTTTCCGGTTCGTCATCTTCCGGCGGCGGCCCCGGATGGACATCATGGGCGGCGTGCGTGGATCCGATGGCGCCGGGCAACAACTCCGTGATGGGGATCCCGTGCACTTCGGAAATTTCAT
>ERZ791837.1223-NODE-1223-length-17199-cov-2.572037_pt1 | contig 17199 bp, 15 predicted proteins | sample MGYA00510292_ERZ791837 | MGnify/ENA primary metagenome ERZ791837 (study PRJEB30046, sample SAMN00715259) | human gut metagenome | study: EMG produced TPA metagenomics assembly of the A metagenome-wide association study of gut microbiota in type 2...
TTCCGCCGTATAAGAAAAACGGAACGTCTGCACCAAGACCAGCTCCTATTGATACAAGTTCAGGCAGTGAAAGCATATTACCAGAGAGGGCGTTCATGCCGCTTAAAACAGCAGCTGCATCTGAACTTCCTCCGCCCATTCCTGCCTGAGATGGTATCCGTTTGCTGATATGGATAGCTATGTTTTCACCGAAACCTGTCTTTTCAGTAAACGCCTTTGCAGCTTTGCAGGCAAGATTTTTTTCGTTGCATGGCAGCCAATGTGCATCAGAGGAAAGCTTTATTCCATTTTCTTCTGTAAGGTCAAGGGTAAGCTTGTCGTAAACTGAAATGGTCTGGAATACAGTTTCTATGAGATGATAACCGTCCTCACGTTTGCCTGTTACATCAAGGGCAAGATTTACCTTTGCAGGTGCAATTACAACAACGTGCTTCATATCTCACCTTTACCGGACACAGTATGATTTTTTACAAAATCCTCTATGCATTCAAGAGCCGTCATAAGGTGTTTAAGTGAGTAAGCATAGGATACACGAATGAATCCTTCGCCGCTTTCGCCGAATGCATTGCCCGGTACAACTGCAACCTTTTTCTCTTCCAGAAGCTTTGAACAGAACTCCTCGCTTGTCATGCCTGTACTTTTTACGCAGGGGAATACATAGAATGCACCCTCAGGTTCAAAACAGGTGAGACCTATACGATTAAAGCCGTCAACAAGTATACGTCTGCGGACATTATATTCCTCGACCATCTTTTCAACTTCTCTGTCGCAGTCTTTAAGAGCAACTATAGCTGCATACTGGCTCATGGTAGGAGCACACATAATTGCATACTGATGTATCTTGAGCATCTGGGAAGTAAGAGGCTGAGGTGCACAGAGGTATCCCAGTCTCCAGCCGGTCATAGCAAATGCCTTTGAAAATCCGCTTACATAAATTGTACGCTCATGCATTCCGGGTATCTCTGCAACAGAACAGTGCTTTCTTCCATATGTAAGCTCAGAATATATCTCATCTGAAAGAACTAAAATGTTTGTACCCTTGAGAACTTCTGCAATAGCCTCTAAGTCCTCACGTGTCATAATAGCACCTGTAGGGTTGTTCGGATAGGGAAGTATTAGCAGCTTTGTTTTGTCGGTAATGTGACTTCTTAACTCCTCAGCGGTGAGCTTGAACCTATTTTCTTCCTTTGTTGGTATCGGAACTGCTACACCGTGCATAAGTTCCACGATCGGCTTATAGCATACAAACGACGGCTCTACGATAAGCACTTCGTCACCTGGATTTACAACTGCACGTATAGCAAGGTCAATAGCCTCTGAACCGCCTACGGTTACCACAACTTCACTGAGCGGATCATATTTTAAATTATACTTACGTTCCAGATAATCTGCAATATTTTCTCTCAGCTCTGTAAGTCCCTGATTGGAACTGTATATCATACGCTTTCTTTCAAGTACATCAAGCGCTTTTTTACGAATGAGCCACGGTGTCTGAAAGTCCGGTTCGCCAACGCCCAGACTTATGACTCCCTCCATATTAGCAGCCAGATCAAAGAACTTTCTTATGCCTGACGGTTTCATATCTTTGACTTTATCAGAAAGAATACTGTCATAATTTATCACGTCAAATTTCCTCCTTTCAATATGCACAGCACCTGCTGTACATTCTGCCGAAACTTACATTAAACAAACGGCAATACCGCATAATTTAATTTTAACGCTGTTTTAACGCTTACGGCAGGAAAAAGTTTCTCTCGTCTTTCTCTTCGTTCTCAATGTATATGCCCTTTTCTTTATAGGTTTTCAGTATGAAATAAGTTGCAGTTGAGATAACGCCGCTGAGGGGAGCAAGTCTCTGAGCTACAAACATAGCAATATCCTTTACATTGTCCCCCTTTACTGTTACTGCAAGGTCGTACGCCCCTGCCATAAGGGAAAGACTTTCAACCTCATCGTAGGATGTGATCGTTCTTGCGATCTCCTCAAATCCGCAGTCTTTCTGAGGTGTTACACGAAGCTCGATTATAGCGGTTACCTTTTCTTCCTCGATTTTTTCCTCATTTACAATTGCGCTGTAACCCATGATTACGCCCTGCTTTTCAAGGCTCTGTATTTCCGCCGCTACCGCCTCAGCTGTTACGCCCAGCATTACTGCAAGCTGTTCGTTTGAAAGACGTGCGTTCTGTCTAAGCAGAGATATAAGCTTGTTTCTCATTTAAGATCTTCCTTTCATCAAACAATTTTTATATAAATCGGTTCACGTTCACTGAAATAGCAAAGGTAAGGAAAGCCTGCTTCTGAAGCCATCTTAACTCCATCTGCTACGCCTTTGCCAACATCATCTGCACAATGTGCATCTGAACCGATCGTTACCATTTCGCCGCCGTATTCACGGTAAATTTTCAGCACTTCAAGAGTTGGGAACATCTTGCCATACTTCTGTCTGAGACCTGATGTGTTTATTTCAATACCGCAGCCATGCTGTGCAAGAGCTTTCAGACATTCACGTATATGTTCTTCATAATTTTCAATATGTGCGCAGAGTCCGTGTTCACCTTCGATATAGCGAAGAGGATAAGTGATATGACCCAGCACATCAAATTTTCCCCACTCACATATTTTAAGCAGTTCCTTGAAATACTGTTCCATGAGAGCATCTATATTTTCATGGCTGTAATCAAGGTAGTAGAAATCCTCCTTGCCCATAAGCTCATGCAGAGAGGCGATAACGTAATCAAGTCGTGCATCATGCATAATAGCTTCCGCAAGACCGAAGTCAAGATGTGGCTGACCCAGCTCAATGCCGCTTATGATGTGTATACGTGAACCATAGGTATCTCTTACAGAACAGTTCTGCTTCATGGACTTTTCCATTATGTCACAGTAACTGTATATCTCATCATCGTTACGTGGAACATTGCCGTAGTGAGCCTGCGAGAACCATCTGTTCAGCTCAATGTGTTCAGTTATGGCGAGTGCATTCAGACCTTTGGAAATAGCGCTTCTGCAAAGTCCTCCGGCTGTTCCGGAACCGTCAGGTGATATACCTGTATGTGTATGACAATCTACTCCTAACATAGTAAACTCCTTTATCAAAAAATAAATAATAATTGCCTGAAATTATTATAGCATATAAAATCGATGATTTCCACACTTTTCAGGAATATTTTTTTCCTCAGAACATATTATACATTCCGTTCAGAAATTCTCACAAAATTGCGCATAATTTTCTCTCCGTCTTCTCCAAAGAAAACCGGATAAGCACAGATACCAAATGCATTTTTCTTCCTGTCCTCAAAAGCTAAATATCTGTCGTATTCGTCACGTGCAGTAAGAGTAACGTTTTCTCCGCAGGAATACGGAGATATTACTCTTTTGATATTTGCAGTGCAGCTAATAGCAGAGGACACTCCCTCAAAAAGCGGACTTGTACTGTCAGCTGCCATGAAGCAGGAGTATTTGTCATTCGGTGACTTTATAAATTCGCAGCCAATACGCTCTGAAAGAACCTCTGCTCCAAGACCAATGCATAATAAGGGGATCTTACCCAGTACAGTTTCTATAATATCACCGCAAACTCCGGTATCCTGTACTCTTCCTACGCCCGAACCTATTATTATGCCGTCTGGATCCGTAGCAAGAATGTCATCGCAGCACATTTCATCATTTCTTAAAACGATAATATCGCTGTATATCCTGGTAATGTATTTATAGAATTCACTCATACGACTGTCGAAATTATCAATAAGTAAAATCATACTCGTCCTCCTCAATTTGCAATTGCACTCAGCATAGTTGATGTAATATACTCGGTAGAAAGATAGCCGCCCATGTTATCTTCAATGACAACACAGAAAGCTATTGGCAGGGACGGATCGTCTACAAAACCCACAAGAAGATTGTTTTCTGAAGAACCGTCTTTAACCTGAGCCGTACCACTTTTGGCGCCTATCACAAAGCCAACTTTTCCGTTATACTTTACACGTCCGTTTTCCAGCATAACTTCACGGATATATGCTGCTGTTTCGGCAGTAAAACCAGCCTTTTCATAAGTAGTTTTGGCTTTATTTTTTTCATCACCAAACATATTCTTAGCACTTGTAATAAGATAAGGCATAGTAACTGAGTCGGAACGGTTGGCAACAGCGCTCTGCCACATCATAAGCTGACACGGACTTACTTCAGTTTTACTCTGTCCCATACATCCCCACTGCGTATCAAAATCGTTTACATCATCAAGCTCTGTGCTTCCTCTGAATACAGAAATACCGTCAACTTCAAGCGCAGGTGCTTTAGAGCCATTTACGGAATAGCCCATGTTTTTATATGTATTTATAAGGGCGTCCAAATCCATATCCTGTACAAGCTGTGCAAAATACGGATTGCAGCTGTTCTGGAACGCTGTGAAAATATCCTGTGTACCGTGTCCGTAACTGCTGTGACAAATTATCTGATTGCCATAGTTGTTGTAATATACGCCTGAACAGCTGTATCTTCTCTGTGAAACAGAATCGAATCCCATCTGTTCAATGGCTGCTGCAAGGGTAGAAACTTTCTGAGTAGATCCGGGTACAGTTCTGTAAAATGCCTTGCATATAAGACTTCCTGATGGGAGACTGTCTACATCACCGAAGTCAAGTATATTTACATTGGGCTTGCTTACACAAACAAGAATTTCTCCCGTCTGATAGTTATACGCAATGGCAGTACCGTTCATGCTTCCGAATGCATCATAAACAGTACGGTTGGCTTCATGGTCAAGAGATGTGTATATTGTACTTTTTCCGTTTTCCATAACGCCGAAAATAGGGTCATAGTTAGAAAGCAGTGTACGATTTTCAGATACGAGTGTATTTGTCATCATGCCGCTGTCATCACCTATTAGATTTCCCACATCAACAAAATGATCGTAACTATAGGTATTTGTATCAGCTTCCGGGTCAAAGAGAACATCACCGTTTCTGTCATAAACGCAGCCCAAAGATACGTTATTGGAATGCTTCATATAGAATGACGCTTCTGTCACTATCTTGAAAACGAGAATACACATTCCTGCAAGAAATATAAATATCAGAAGCTTAGTGAGAAATTCTCCTCTTTTTATGCATTTCATATCTTTTCTTTTCATGCTGCACGCTCCCTTCTTCTGCTGTTTTGCTTTACTCCGTCAGGACGTCTGAAAACAGGTGATTGTCCGGCTTTTAGCATACCTGCAAGCATTCCCGAAACTATCATGGAGCTGCCGCCCTGAGATATAAATGGAATAGTAACGCCTGTGAAAGGAATGAGATTGCAGGAACCGAAGATGTTAAGTCCCATCTGAACCACAAAAACGGCTGCAACGCTCATTATCATTGTAGCGTGGAAATAGCTTCTGGGCTTATTTATCATTGGAAGTATGAGAAGGCTTGCCACAAAGAATATTATAAGCAGAGAAACAAAGAATCCCCATTCTTCACAAATCGTTGAAAAGACAATATCAGTATCCGCAGCTGCAACATTTATAAGTCTGCCGTAGCCTGGACCCTTACCGAATAGCGCGCCCTCTGCAATAGCCATAAGTGCCTGACATTGCTGATAGCCGTCGCCGTATGTATCTTCCCATATGTCAATAGAAAGTCGATCCTGTACATAGGACGGAGCAGCAGATGCAAGAAGTGTCACTAAAAGCGCACCGAGTGCAATGAGAAAAATCAAAGTACCCTTTGAAAATTTCGCTCTCGGATAACATATTCTGCAAATAATGGCACAGCCGTAAGCTGCTGCAAATGTCGGCAGACTTCCCAAATCTCTGCACCACCATTGTAGCACGAATATAATAAAGAATGCAACTGTAAGGGCGATCATCTCCCTTGAAACATAAAACAGAATAAGCTTCTTTTTGTGATGCTGTTCCATGATAGATGTTGCACAGAGCAGGACGAAAACAGGCTTCATAAATTCCGACGGCTGAATGCTCAAAGAACCAATTGTGATCCACATACTGCGGCTTCCCGTAAGAAATACAGTCATAAGCACAAGTACACCAAGAACAAGGTAAAGGTACTGTTTTACCGCAAGTATTCTCAAATGATTTCGTGTCAGCAGAAACATTATCTGACAGCACACAAGAGCACCTATACAGGTTATGTAATGCTTTGAAGCAAATCCAATACTGCCGAAGCATGACTGGAAAATCACACTGCATCCCATTATCATAAGAAGCAAGTAATCAGTTGTATAGGTCATCTGCTTATAGAAAAATCGTATTACAATCATATAGACAATATCAAGAGCAAATACCGCAGCTGTCAGAGGTATCATATCTGTTATATCCTTGTAATTTCCACGGAAAAGCACTGCTGCCAACATTATTGCGTGGGTCATAAGCACCAGCATGGATATTCGTCCATAGTTAAGTTTATTATGAAACATAAATTATACACGCCTCCTTCTTATAATTGCTGCCTTTGAGCCAAAGCGGATCTCGTCACGGTCATTCAGTGTCATCTGTTCCTGAACCTGTCGGCCGTTTACATATGTACCGGACTTTGAACCCAAGTCAATAACACGCCAAACGCCGTTTGAAACACATAGTACTGCATGATAACGTGAAACACTCATATCGGGGAAGCGTATATCAGCAGCGCCGTGTCTGCCAATTATAACTTCATCTGCTGATAGTGGAAAATGATCTCCTGTGGCAGGATCGACAAGTTCCATATAACTGCTCACTTTGTCCCACCTAAGTTCCTCAATGTGTTTTTCTTCCTTTGCGGACTTAAAAATAGCAAACACACATATAAATACCATAAAGATAACAAGTGCGCTCATAATAATAGAGAACGCAGGAAAGCTTCTCAGGCTTTCAAGTATATTGCGAAAATCTTCTTCACTCATGAATTTACTCCTTTCCATTTTTGCATATATTTCTATTTATTATACTACAATATTAAATAAATTTCAAGTATTGTACGTTTTATTTAAGAAAATAATAAAATTCACTTTGTTTTAATCGGTTTTCAAAATGTATTTGATTGTTTTTGATAAAATTTATCTAAAGCACTTGAAATTATTGCAGCACTATGTTATAATGTAAACAGAAAACTGATTCGTATATTACGAATCTTCACAAGGAGGAACGCTATATGAAAATGACAATCACAGCAAAAAAAATGCAGGTACCGCAGAATTTTACTGATTATGCAGAAGAAAGACTGGGTCAGAAGCTTGACAAGTTTTTCGGAGAAGAAGCAGATGCAAAGATCACTATATCGGAACACAAGAATCAGATAATCCTTGAATTAACTGTTTTCTATAATCAGATCATTTACCGTGCGGAGCAGGCTGCCGAGGATAAGAAAGATGCACTTGATGCATCTATTGACAAAATTATCCGTCAGATCCGCAAGAACAAAACCAAAATTGAAAAGAAGCTGAAAGACAGTGCCTTTAAAGTTGCTGCGTTTACTGACGAGGTTCAGGAATCAAGCTACGAGGTAATCAGGCATAAGAAGTTCAAGATGTATCCTATGGAGGTTGAGGAGGCTATTCTTCAGATGAATCTTTTGGGTCACAGTTTCTTTATGTTCCTGAATGCCGCAACAGGCGAAACCAATGTTGTGTACAAGCGTAATGATGGAAAGTATGCGGTTTTGGAGCCGTCTCTTGAATAAATAGAATCAGCTCTCCGAAGGTTTTTCTTCGGAGAGTATTTTATGTAAATATGTATATACATAAAGAAAGGAACATTTTTATGGAAGATTGCAATACCTGTGCATATTGTTACTACGACGAGGATATGGATGCGTATGTTTGCGGTATGGATCTTGATGAAGATGAATATGCAAGACTTATGAGCGGACGTTACAGAAGATGTCCATATTACCGTGATGGAGATGAGTATAAAATTGCAGGAAAGCAGTAGGAGTATTATCTTTTAAACAAATATATTTTATTATTATTTCTCATAATTGTATTGACATTTTGACAATTTTCATATATAATTATTGGTAGAGTATGCAATTAAAATGTATATTCAAAATTTATTTGTAAAGGAGAATATGTATGGAAGCAAAGGGTTCAGGATTCCTTAAGGTTACCGGCATCATCATGATCGTCGGCGGTGCTCTTGGAATCATTCTCTCTCTTATCGCTATTGCTGGTGTGGCTGTTTTGGCTGCTGCCGGTGCATCTTCCGGTCTGCTTTATCTCAGCGTTGTTATCAGCATCGTTGGTTCCGTTCTGGAAATGGTTGCCGGTATTGTTGGCGTTAAGAACTGCAAAAATACCGAAAAGGCATCTACTTGCTTTATGTGGGGTATTATTGTAATCGCTTGCAGCATTCTGAGCAACATTATCACTGTTGTAGCAGGCGGCGATTTCAGTGTTTCCAGTCTGCTTATTGGTCTGGTTCTTCCGGTACTCTACATAGTTGGTGCTATCAGAAACAAGGCGTAAGTTTTGCTAAAATCTAAAAAATAAAAAAATGTCTACAGCTTTAATGGCAGCTGTAGACGTTTTTTTTACATAAAAATGCAAGAAAACATATTATGTAAATATTTTGTGAACGCTTTTAAAAACATGAACAAAAAACTTCAAGTTTTCCCTCATAGGAGTTATTTGTAAGGAGGGATTCATTATGAACCGAAAAAAATCATTTATCATGTATACCGATTATCAGAAACACATAAACCGTCTTTCTGACGAAGAAGCAGGTAAGCTTATCAAGGCTGTGCTCATGTACACAAACAGTGGGGAAGAACCAGTTCTTTCACCAGCCGCAGACATGGCATTTTCATTCATCAAGGAACAGATAGACCGTGACTGCGATAAGTGGGAAGATACCTGCCGTAAACGTTCGGAAGCCGGAAAACTTGGCGGCAGACCAAGGAAACAAACTCAGGACACAGATGCAAATGCTGTCACATCTGCTATAGATAAAGAAGCAAAAAAAGCAAATGGTTTTTCTGAAAAGCAAACCATAGCAAAAAAAGCTGAGAATGTTGATGTTAGTGTAAGTGAAAATGAAAATAAAAATGATAATGCTATTGTTATTGGTAGTGGTAGTGAATATGTAAGTGAAAGTGAAAATAAAAATGACTATGTTCTTGATAGTGATATTGACTTTGCAGCTAAGTCAGCTCTGACACTTCGCAGACTTAACTCATACGTTGATAGACTTGACAATTCAGTTCTTTCCGATGCAGAAGAAATATACACACCCGATAACTGTACTACTGACACTAATAATAATAATAATATAAATAACATTTATTCAAATACTGACACTGATAAAACTACTACTACTAACAATAACAACATAAACAGTATTTTTTCTGATAATGACTATTCAGACAATACTTGCAGCAGCGGAGATATAAACAATATCTATGATTACTATAATATGATAGAAATGGAAAAGAAAAGCCGTCCTAAAAAGTATGAGGTAATTGAATTTGCCAGAGAAAACGGTGCTCCAGATCTCGCTGAAAAATTCTATAATTACTACAACATACGTGAATGGAAAACTAAAGGCGGAGATAAGATAACCAACTGGAAGGAAGCTTTTTTGAGATGGAAAGAACGTGAGAAGCCTTTCATGGGTTAAGTATAATACTGCTGACAAAAAGAACCGTTCGATCAGTACGAACGGTTCATGTTAGGTTAAACATCAGATTTGGCTTTTTTCTCAGACGCATTTACATAAGCATCTTCATAGAGCTGCTCCTGTGCGTTTATTTCTTTGCCGTATGCCTTTACGTGCTGATATGTGCCGTCAGGCTGCTGCATACGAGCCTTTACATTGTCCTGCATCATAAGGCGGAAAATATCTTTTATACGTTCTTTTATATCACCGTCCATTACAGGAACACCTATTTCTACACGTTTCAGTGTGTTCCTTGTCATAAAGTCCGCAGAGGAAATATATACCTTTGCATCATTGCCTGTGCCGAAAATATACACTCTGTGATGTTCAAGAAAACGTCCTACAATACTGCGTATGGTGATATTTTCCGTTTCCTCATGCACTCCTGCCACAAGACAGGAAATACCTCTTATTATCATCTCTATTTTTACACCTGCACAAGATGCTTCTATGAGCTTTTTAATAAGCTTCTTATCTGTCAGGGAATTTACCTTTATACCAATATATGCAGGCTTATTTTCACGAGCCTTGACGATTTCTTCGTCTATCATATTAATAAGCTTATTTTGCAGACAGTTCGGAGCAACAAGAAGGTTCTTAGTCTCTGTAACGGTTTGTCCAAGGCACAGGGCATTGAAAACATGATTAGCTTCCTGACCTATCTCATAATTTGCGGTCATAAGTGAAAAGTCTGTATAAATTTCAGAGGTCTTTTCGTTGTAATTGCCTGTGCCTATCTGAGTGATGTAGGAAATAGCACCATCCTTTTTCTTTGTAATAAGACAGAGCTTAGAGTGTACCTTCATTTTATCAAGACCGTAGATAATACGGCATCCTGCATCTTCCAGTCGTCTTGACCATTCGATATTATTTTCTTCATCAAATCTGGCACGAAGCTCTACCAGAACCACAACGTCCTTGCCGTTTTCAGCAGCTTCAATAAGAGCTTCTACAACCTTGCTGTTCGCAGCAACACGGTAAAGGGTCATTTTTATGGATACGACTTCAGGACTTGTGCTCGCTTCTCTGAGGAGCTGTAAAAAAGGCTTTATGCTTTCATACGGAAAGGAGAGAAATCTGTCCTTTTCCATTATCTGTTTCATCATAGGAACAGCAGTGTCAATATCTTTGGGGATCTGAGGTACACGTCTTTTGAAAAAAAGTTCCTTGTTATGTCCGAGCATATCACGTACCTTAAATATAAAAGAAAGCCCTAAAGGTGCTTCTGAGTGGAATACCTGTGCTTCATCAAGGCTAAGATATTCACACAACCTTGAAATTACCGCAGGATCCATAAGGCGGGAGAACTCCATTTTTACCGGCTGTAGACGGCTGCGCTTACGAATAAGTTTTTCCATAGCCTTGCGGTAATCCTCTTCTTCACCCATTTTATCTTCTTCAGTGTCAATATCTGCACTTCTGATAATTCTTATAAGAGTTTTGCTCTTTATAGTATGGTGGGAGAACACATTAGGCATAAAGTGAAGTATCAGCTCTTCCGACAGAATAAATCTGTGTGTATTACCGGGAAGTGGAATAAAGTCCGGTATAACACTGCTTGCACAGGGGACTATACCGAGTTTTTCGCTGCCTTTTTTTTCAAGAACAACCACTGCATATATAGCTTTGTTTTGCAAAAATGGAAAAGGCTGCTTTTTCCCCACGATCTGAGGCGATAGGAGAGGTTCTATTTCGGCTTTGAAGTAACGTTCCAAGAAGCTTGATTCTGCATCGGAAATGGAATGAAAGTCTACTATTTCAACACCGTGTTCTTTCAGACCGTCACACAAGTCATTGTATATCATATCCTTTTCATGAAGCAAGATCCTTGACTCTTTAAAAATTGCACTAAGCTGTTCTTTACTTGTCATATAGGTTTTGTTTTCTTTTTCATCAGGCGGCAGATCGAACAGCGAGCCGACACGAACCATGTAGAATTCATCGAGGTTGCTTTGGAATATTGAGAGAAAAGAAAGGCGTTCACAAAGTGGGACTCGGCTGTCCTTAGCCTCTTCCAAAACACGGTTATTAAACTTGAGCCACGATAGTTCACGGTTATCGTAGCATGAATATTTGGGCATATTTTAAACCTCCAATCTTCTGCATAAATATTATATGCGGTATTGTCTAAAGTAATAAAAGTTTTTTATTCATCTGCTTTTAATTATACAACAAAAAATACTATTTTACAATACTATTTAAGAAAAAACAAAGTAAAATCTATTTAAAAGAAGTACTGTAAATCAGAACTTATTCTCATATATAAAAAAGGCTGCTGTTATATTACCAGCAGCAGCCCCTTTTGGAATTATTCAGCGTTTATAGCACAGGAAGCTATTACATCTGCCATAAGGTGCGGAGGCAGTGGTTCATAGCGTACCGGTTCAAATGTAAATTCGCCTCTGCCCTGTGTCATCTGACGAAGAAGCAGTGCAAAGTCACTCATTTCACGCATAGGCACTTCTGCCATAATATCTGTCATACTCTTAAACTTCTCAGATGGATTCATGCCAAGCACTCTTCCACGTCTCTTATTAAGTTCACCCATCATATCGCCTGTGTTCTCATCTGGAACGCATACCTCCAGAGTACCGATAGGTTCAAGAAGTGTTGGGTCTGCCTGACGCATACCTTCCTTGTATGCCAATGAAGCAGCCGTCTTAAAAGACATTTCAGAAGAATCAACAGGATGATAAGAACCATCCACCAGAATAGCCTTTACGCCTACAACAGGGAATCCAGCAAGAATGCCCTTTTTAACGGAATCCTGTAGTCCCTTTTCAACGGCAGGGAAGAAGTTCTTAGGAACAGCACCGCCGAACACCTTTTCTTCAAATACAAGTTCATCTGAAAGGCAAGGTTCAAATTCTATCCATACATCGCCGAACTGACCATGACCACCGGACTGCTTCTTGTATCTGCCCTGCACCTTGACCTTCTTGCGTATTGTCTCACGATAAGCGATCTTTGGTACATTCAAGGTTATCTCAACGCCGAAATCATACTTTAGCTGAGATGCTACAGCTAAAAGATGCTGTTCGCCCAAACCGCTCAGTATCATTTCTCTTGTATTAGGATCCTGTTCATATTTAAGTGTCATATCGCTTTCAAGCATACGCTGCATTGCATTTGCGATCTTAGCTTCGTCACCTCTTGCAGCAGGTGCAACAGCCATTCTGTAGCTTGGATTTGGGTATTCCGGAGCTTCTAAAGCTGCAACTCTTGAAGAAGCACACAGAGTATCACCGGTGTTTACATTCATTTTAGTAACAGCAATTATATCGCCCTTTGAAGCTAAAGTGACTTCTTTCTGCTTCTTGCCGCACAGAGACAAAAGTTTGCCTATCTTTTCACTGCTGCCTGTTCCGGCGTTTACAAGCTCGTCACCGCTTTTTATGCTGCCTGAGAGCACTTTCATGTAAGACATCTTGCCTACAAACGGGTCAGCTGCTGTCTTGAATACATAGACCACAGCAGGGTCACTGACTGTGCAGGAGATCTCCTCTGCATCTGCGGTAATAACTGTTTCTTCAGCTTCCGGAACGAGAAGATCCATCTCTTTCATGAGAAGTTCCACTGCACCAAGTGTCTGAGCTGACGCACACACAACAGGAGTTATGATGCCCTCGCATACGCCCTTGTGTATTCCGTCAATACGTTCTTTTTCAGTAAGCGGTTCTCCTGAGAAAAACTTTTCAAGAAGATCATCGTCAGTTTCCGCAACAGCCTCTGAAAATGCTTCAATAAGACCGTCGATACGATAGCTCATCTTCTCTGAAACCTCGGCAGTAGGCATATCTGTCTCCACAGCGTTGCCCTTATCATCGAATTTATAAGCTTTCATTTCAATGAGATTTACATATGATACTACCTGTCTGTCTGCAATAACAGGTACGATAACAGGGCATACTGTAGAACCGAATTCAGATTTCAGCTCAGTGAAAACGTTATAGAAATTTGCATTTTCGTCATCAAGCTTTGTTACAACGAACATACGAGGTTTCTGCATTTTAACTGCCTGATCATACGCTTTGTGAGTACCAACTCTTACGCCTGATTTACCTGAAACAGTGATCATAACGCAGTCGCTGGCATAAATTCCCGATACCATTTCACCTGCAAAATCCAGCATACCCGGAGTATCAATAAGATTTACGTCAAGATTGGGCAGACTCATAGATGCAACAGATGTATATACAGAGGATTTTCTCTTCATTTCTTCGGCTGTATAGTCTGATACTGTATTTTCTTCTGCGATTTTACCCATACGCTCTGTTGCTCCGCTCTTATAGAGCAGTGCTTCGCACAGAGTGGTTTTACCTGAACCTGAATGTCCTGCAAGTGCTATGTTTTTCTTTATAGTTGAATTGCTCATGGTATTTTGCTCCTATTCATATTTTTATATTATGTTAAACTATACAATTATTTCAACTGCATTTTCTTAATTATATATCATATCACAACAAATTGCAAGAGCTTTTTAAAAAAAATTGATAAACTTAAAAAAAATATAAAGAAAAAAGTAAAAAAGCCTGTTTATGTATAAAAAACAACATAAACAGGCATAAAATATTAAGTTTTTCAATGCAGAATTGCTAATAAATTATAGGTACAGGTTCAAGGATGGGGACAAAATTCCGAAGCACAAGATACAGTACTGCACATACACCAAATGCTATAAAGAACCACGCTTTTCTCGGCAGAAGGTGTACATCCTTTCCGAATGACAAGAACACTGCTTCTGCGTACAGAAGTGCAACAAATGTAAACAGACAGAATATTACTGCGTTATTTCTGAATGCAAGCCATAGATCCCCGGACATTATTGCTAAAATGCACCTTGTAAGTCCGCATCCTGGACAGTATATCCCAAGGTTTGAGTAAGACTCACATTCCGGCAGAAGGTTTTCAGCAATGTAATACGCTGTATCACGTAAAAGTATGCAGCATATCACAAACACAAAAGGCAGTGCAAGCAGTACTATGCGTACCCACGTCTTTTGAAGCATAGATTTAGTCTACCAGAACCGGATCGAAGTTTTCTGTCCAAGGCAGACCCCACTTATTCAGAGCCTCCATAAACGGATCCGGATCGAATTCTTCAATGTTGTAAACTCCCGGCTTCTTCCACTTTCCGGTCATTACCATCATAGCGCCGATCATTGCCGGAACACCTGTTGTGTAAGAAATAGCCTGAGAACCGACCTCACGGTAGCACTCCTGATGATCGCATACATTGTATACATAGTATGTCTTTTCCTTGCCGTCCTTGATTCCCTTGAAAATACAGCCGATATTCGTTTTGCCGACAGTTCTCGGTCCAAGAGATGCAGGGTCAGGAAGTACAGCCTTTAAAAATTGCAGCGGAACGATCTCTTTACCCTCATACATAATAGGTTCAATTGAAGTCATACCAACATTTTCCAGACACTTCAGATGAGTAAGATAGCTCTGACCGAATGTCATAAAGAATCGGATTCGCTTTATGCCCTTGATGTTAAGTGCCAGTGATTCAAGTTCCTCGTGGTGAAGAAGATACATATCCTTTTCACCAACCTGATCGAAATTATAAACACGCTTGATCTCCATAGGTTCAGTTTCTACCCACTGACCATTTTCAATATAGCTGCCCTTGGCAGATACCTCACGGATATTTATTTCAGGATTGAAGTTTGTAGCAAATGGATAACCATGGTCACCGCCGTTGCAGTCGAGAATATCAATATAGTGTATCTCATCAAAGTAATGCTTCTGTGCATATGCGCAGAAAACACCTGTTACGCCGGGGTCAAAACCGCTGCCCAGAAGTGCAGTGATACCTGCCTTTTCAAACTTCTCACGGTAAGCCCACTGCCACTTATACTCAAACTTAGCTGTATCCTCAGGTTCATAGTTTGCAGTATCAACATAGTCGGTTTTAGTTGCAAGACAAGCGTCCATAATAGTAAGATCCTGATAGGGAAGTGCTACATTTATAACAATATCCGGCTTTTCCTTTTCAATAAGTGCCACAAGCTCATCAACATTATTTGCATCTACCTGAGCAGTGGTTATTTTTGTATTTGTCTTACCTTCGAGGTCAGACTTATACTTATCGCACTTTGACTTAGTACGGCTTGCAATACAAATCTCCTCAAAAACCTCGCTGTTCTGGCAGCACTTATGAATAACAACTCCTGCAACACCGCCTGCACCTATAATTAAAGCTTTTCCCATTTTAAAAAATTCCTTTCGTATTATTTAGAACAAGTTCTTATTATTTATCGTTTCATTTCAGATTCTCTCAGGGCATCTCTTACATTATTTGGAATAGCAAAGCAGCCTACATGGAGAACTGTATTATAATATTTTGTTTTAAGTCCCAGACGATTCCATTGCATATCCTGCAAATCAGTTCTCGGGTCAAACCTTTTTGAAGCAAATCCGAAGAGCCAGTGCCCTGACGGATAAGTAGGAATGTGTGCCTGATATACAAGAGCAATGGGAAACAGTGACTTTATACGGCTGTGAGCACGTTTCATAGAATTCCTGTATGACTCATAGAAAGTACTCTCATGCTGATTGACAAGAATTCCGTCCTCTGACAGAGCTTTGTAGCAGTTTCCGTAAAATTCTTTTGTAAAAAGTCCTTCGCCAACACCGAATGGGTCTGTTGAATCAACGATGATAAGGTCATATGTACCTGCGTCAACACGTCTTACGAAACGCAGGCCGTCCTGATAATGAATGTCAACTCTCGGGTCATCAAGACTTTTTGCTGTAAAAGGCATATACTCTCTTGCAAGCTCCACTACCTTATAGTCTATTTCCACCATATCTATATGCTGTATGCTGTCGTATCGACAAAGCTCTCTCACTGTACCGCCGTCACCTGCACCGATAACTAAAACATTTTTTATATCAGGATTTGTAGCCATAGGGATATGGGTTATCATTTCATGATAGACATATTCGTCTTTTTCCGTAAGCATAAGCAGACCGTCAAGAGTCATTATCCTTCCGAATTCGTTTGATTCAAAAATGTCGATACGCTGAAAGTCACTCTGTTCGGAAGCAAGGTGTTTATCAACACGAATCGACATACGTACATTATCAGTATGATTTTCCGTATACCATATATCCATTTTACAGTTCCTCCTTAATTACACACAGTGTTTCAATATTCATATCCTGAGGACCTGTAAGTGAGCAGCCCTTTTCTTTAGCGTAACAAATATAGTCGATTATATCTTTTGTAATTCGTTCACCCGGTGCAAGAATTGGTATTCCCGGAGGATAGCACATTACAAATTCACAGCATACAGCACCCTCGCTTTCCTTCAACGAAGCGACCTTTTGCTCTGCATAGAACGCCTGCTGCGGAGGCAGCACAACATCTGGTGTTATATATTCACTGGAAAGCATACCTGTAGAGTCGCCGCCGTAAATGCGCTTTATCTCTGAAAGCGCTGAGATAAGACGTTCTATTTCAAGCGCTCTGTCCCCAGCCGTAACAATTGCAAGAATATTTCCTATATCGCCGAATTCTATCTGTATACCGTATTCATCACGCAGAAGGTCATAGACTTCAA
>ERZ791837.1231-NODE-1231-length-17097-cov-5.840864_pt1 | contig 17097 bp, 12 predicted proteins | sample MGYA00510292_ERZ791837 | MGnify/ENA primary metagenome ERZ791837 (study PRJEB30046, sample SAMN00715259) | human gut metagenome | study: EMG produced TPA metagenomics assembly of the A metagenome-wide association study of gut microbiota in type 2...
TCGACGCTCTTCAACGCCATCGCGGGCAGCTTTTATGCCGACGAGGGCAGCATTTCGCTCGCGGGCAAGGACATCACCTTCATGCCCGAGCACGAGCGCTCCCGCCGCATCGGGCGTCTCTTTCAGGACCCCCTGCGCGGCACCGCGCCGAGCATGACGATCGAAGAAAACCTTGCGCTCGCGTACCTGCGCGCGGCGCACGGCAATCCGTTCAGCCGCATCAGCAAGAAGGACAAGGATTTCTTCGCCGAGCAGCTCAAGCAGCTCGGCATGGGCCTTGAGGACCGCATGAAAAACCCCGTGGGCCTGCTCTCCGGCGGCCAGCGTCAGGCGCTCACGCTGCTGATGGCGACGATGGTGCCGCCGCAGCTCTTACTTCTTGACGAGCACACCGCGGCGCTCGACCCCGCAACGGCGGAAAAGGTGCTCGACCTCACCCGCCGCGTCGTGGCGGAAAGTCACATCACCTGCCTGATGGTCACGCACAACATGCATCAGGCACTTGAGCTCGGCAACCGCACACTGATGATGGCGGACGGGCACATCGTGCTCGACATCGCGGGCAGTGAACGCGCGGGGATGGGAGTCGACGATCTCATCGCACGGTTCAAAGCAGGTGCCGGACATGAGCTTGATAACGATAGAATTCTTTTATCGGAATAAAATTGCAGCACAAAGTGCTGCTCCTTATTCCCCACACCGTGTGGGGGCGCGGGTAAAGGGGGATACTCTCTTTCACGAAAGAGAGTATCCCCCTTTTGATCCCCCGAGAGAAAGGTTTTCCATTGCAGGCGAACAGCTTGAAGAGTTGCGGCGCTTGCCGATTGCACTACCTGCGCGCGGCGCTGCCGCGTTTAGTTCTGCTATACGATTTGGTGTGCTTCCATTATCCGCTGCCGCTCTGCTGATCTTGTTTTGGTGCAGCCTAATCACCTGCCACCGACAACGCATGCTATTTCGATAGTGCGTACTGCGGCGAGCGCCAGCAATGCTAAACAATCCAAAGTAGGCGGAAATTGCTGAAGACCGCCGAATCGCAGGCAAAGCGGCAGCGGAGATAGAAGTAAGACAAATCGTTTAGATTCATCACTTGGCAGGCACTCCCATTCCAGAGGCATAAAAGTCATTCAAGCCAGAGACTGCCAATCAAAAGCCTTTCTCTTGGGGTTCCAAAGGGGATATTCTCTTTCGCGAAAGAGAATATCCCCTTTGATTCGTGCAGCGCCGACGGCGCTGCCTTCCCCTCCGCACCTGTGCGGAAACAACGCTCCACAATGTGGAGCTTTTTTAACGCATGGGTCATTTTGCCCGCTTGAGGCAATACCAATTCCATGCTATACTTATCGTTAAGAAAACGACAAATTCAAAGGAGAACTGCATGGAGAGCATTTTTGAAAAACGTCTTACCGTCACGCCCGACTACTGTGACGCGTCGGGCGCGCTGTCGCCGTTGGCGGCGTTTACGATTTTTCAGGGCATCGCAGCGCAGCACGCGGAGGTGCTGGGCGTCGGCAGCAGCGCGATGGCGAAAAAGGGTGAATTCTGGCTCACGGTCCACACGCGCGTCGATCTCTTTGAGCGCGCGTACCTGATGGACGAACTCACGGTGCGCACGTGGGCGGAGGCGTGCAGCGAGCGCGACGTACGCACGTACCGCAGTTACACACTCTCGCGCGGCGAGGCGGTCATTGCCCGCGGCAAGACCGAGTGGGCCATCTTAGGACCGGAGCAGAAGATCATCCGCTTTGGCGACTCAGGCTTCCCGAAGGACTACCCCTTCCCCGCCGAGACGGCCATCCCCGAAAAATTGCAGCGCTTCCACGAAAAGTTTGAGGACGCCGGCCTTTTCTCGCACTACGCCGTGCGGTCGACGGACATCGACCTCGGCCACCACATGAACAACGTGGCCTATGTGCGCCTGCTGCTCGACTGCTTTTCGGCAAAGGAGCTCGCGAGCGGTAATATTCAATCGGTCGAGCTACACTACTCAACGCCGTGCTTCGAGGGTGAGGCGCTGACGGTCTACAAGAAGTCACTCGATGACGGCACGTGCCGCATCGGCATCGTCAAGCCGGACGGCAAAACCGCCTCGCAGGCGTGCGTGACGTTCAAAAAGTAAGGACGCGGCGGCAGTGAAATACTTTTTACAGGGCCTTACGATGGGGCTTGCATACGTCGCGCCCATCGGGCTGCAAAATTTATTCGTCATCAACTCGGCGCTGACGCACACGCGAAAGTGCGCACTTTTGACGGCGCTCATCGTCATCTTTTTCGACGTGACGCTCGCGCTCGCGTGCTTTTTCGGCGTGGGCGCGGTCATGCAGCGCTATGAATGGCTGCAAATGGTCATCCTGCTGCTCGGCAGCCTGATCGTGCTGTATATCGGCGTCGGCCTCCTGCGCGCCAAGGCGGAGGAGATCGACCGCAGCCGGACCGCGGACTCGATCCCCAAGACCATCTCGTCCGCCTGTGTGGTCACATGGTTCAACCCGCAGGCACTCATCGACGGAACGATGATGCTCGGCGCGTTCTACGTGACGCTGCCCGCGGCGCAGAGCACGTCGTTTATCAGCGGCGTGGCGCTCGCGTCCTGCCTGTGGTTCACGGGGCTGACGCTGCTCATCTCGCTTTTCAGCGACAATTTCACGCCCAAAACGCTCGTTGTCATCAACAAGGTCTGCGGCGTGATCATCGTTTTCTACGGCTGCAAGCTGCTCTACAGCTTCCTGACGATGGTATTTTGATCTCAGTGCTCAAAAAAGCGGTTCCCGTTTGGGAACCGCTTTTTGTTGTTCTTTGCGCTGTTTAGTTGTTGCTGGCGTTCGTGGCGCGGAGGGTGACGTCGTGATAGCCGCCCTCGACGATGCTGGTGGCGGAGACGAGCGTGAGCTTCGCGTTCTTCTGCAGGTCAGGGATCGTCGTCACGCCGCAGTTGCACATGGTCGACTTGACCTTGTAAAGGCTTCTTGCGACGTTATCCTGCAGGGAACCCGCGTAGGTGACGTAGGAATCCACGCCCTCTTCAAACGCAAGGCCCGTCTTGCCGCCGAGGTCGTAACGCTGCCAGTTGCGCGCGCGGTTCGAGCCTTCGCCCCAGTATTCCTTGACGTACACGCCGTTGACAAGCAGCTTGTTCGTCGGCGATTCGTCGAAGCGAGCGAAGTAGCGGCCCAGCATCAGGAAGTCCGCGCCCATGGCGAGCGCGAGCGTCATGTGATAGTCGTGTACGATGCCGCCGTCGGAGCAGATGGGGACATACACGCCGGTCTCGCGGAAGTATTCGTCGCGCGCGGCGCTCACCTCAATGAGCGCGGTGGCCTGGCCGCGGCCGATACCCTTCGTTTCGCGCGTGATGCAGATGGAGCCGCCGCCGATGCCGACTTTGACAAAGTCCGCGCCGCTCTCGGCGAGGAAGCGGAAGCCGTCGCGGTCGACGACATTGCCCGCGCCGATCTTGATGGTATTGCCATAGTTTGCGCGCACGTAGTCGATGACCTTCTTCTGCCAGACGGAGTAGCCCTCCGACGAGTCGATACACAGCACATCCGCGCCGGCCTCCACGAGCGCGGGAATGCGCTCGGCGTAGTCGCGGGAGTTGATGCCCGCGCCGACGAGGTAGCGCTTCTTGTCGTCCTGAAGCGCGAGGGGGTGCTCCTTGTGCTCGGCGTAGTCCTTGCGGAAGACGAAGTAGAGCAGGTGGTCGTTTTCATCCACGATGGGCAGCGCGTTGAGCTTGTGCTCCCAGATGATGTCGTTAGCCTCCTTGAGCGTGGTCGACGCAGGAGCGGTGACGAGCTTTTCGCGCGGAGTCATGAACTCGCGCACCTTCAAATCAGTGCTCATGCGGCTCACGCGGTAGTCGCGGCTCGTCACGATGCCGAGGAGCTTGCCGTTGGGCGTTGCGTCCTCGGTGATGGCGACGGTCGAGAAGCCGTTTTTCTCCTTGAGGGCCAAAACATCGGCCAGCGTGTGCTCGCTTGTCAGGTTCGAGGCTGACGGCACAAAGCCCGCCTTATTGCTCTTCACGCGGCGCACCATCTCGGCCTCGCTCTCGATGGACTGGGAGCCGAAGATGAACGAAAGGCCGCCCTCTTTGGCCAGCGCGATGGCCAGCGTGTCGTTCGACACCGACTGCATGATGGCCGAGACCATCGGGATATTCAGGCTGATGGGGCACTCCTCCTGCCCCTTGCGGTAGCGCACGAGGGGCGTTTTGAGCGAGACGTTGTCAGGAATGCAGTCCTCGGACGTGTAACCGGGGACGAGCAGATATTCGCTGAACGTGTGAGACGGTTCGGGATAATAATAAGCCATTGGGTCTGCTCCTCTCTTCTTAAATTACTTGAAATAGCGCACGGCAGAGGTGAACAGCTCCATCTCATACTGTCCGGGAACGTTGCGGTAAAGCTCCTTGCCGATGCGCTCGGTGTGCCCCATCTTGCCGAATACACGGCCATCGGGCGAGGTGATACCCTCGATGGCACAGATCGAGCCGTTGGGGTTGAATGCTGCATCCATTGTAGCATACCCGTCAAGGTCTACGTACTGCGTGGCGATCTGGCCGTTTTCGGCGAGCTTCTTCACAAGCTCTTCGGATGCGAGGAAGCGGCCCTCGCCGTGGGAAATGGGCACGGTGTAAATGTCGCCGACCTTCGTACCCGCAAGCCAGGGGGACTTGTTGGAGCACACGCGCGTGCGGACCAGACGGGACTGGTGGCGGCCGATGACGTTGTAGGTGAGCGTCGGGAAATCAGCGTCGGTGTCCATGATCTTGCCATAGGGAACGAGACCGAGCTTGATGAGCGCCTGGAAGCCGTTGCACACGCCGAGCATCAGACCGTCGCGCTTTTCGAGGAGGTCCGTGACCTGCTCCTTGACCGCGGCGTTGCGGAAGAACGCCGTGATGAGCTTGGCACTGCCGTCGGGCTCGTCGCCGCCGGAGAAGCCGCCGGGGATGACGATGATCTGGCTCTCCTTGACGGCCTTGGCAAAGCGCTCGACGCTGTCAGCAACGTCGGCGCTCGTTAAGTTGCGGATGATGAACTGCTCGGCGTCCGCGCCTGCTTCGAGCAGGGCGCGATGGGTGTCGTACTCGCAGTTTGTGCCGGGGAAGACGGGGATCAGCGCCTTCGGACGCGCGATCTTGACAGCGGGCGCGGCGCGCTTTTCCGTTTCACAGGTAAAGCACTCGACCGTGCCGGCGTCCTGCGTCTTCGTCGGATAGACGGATTCGAGGACGGCGTCGTTCAGGGCAAGCAGCCCAGAGATGCTCGCCTCGTCATTGCCGATGGTGATCGTCTTCTCCGCCGTCGTGATGCCGATGCAGACGGCGTCGGGAATTTCCTCGGTGAGCTCAGCGACGATCGCGCCGGGCATGGGCCGGTACCAGTCGAGAGCGGTCGAAGCCGCGGCAAAGCCGACCTCGTTGCCGAGCGACATCTTCATCACCGCCTCGGCAAGGCCGTTTTCGACCGCCCACGCGCTCTCGACCTTGCCCGCGCGGGCAAGCGCAGTGAAGCGCTCCCACGCGGCGGTCTTCTGCTCCGCCGTGCCGCCGTAGAAGAGATAAACGCCGTGACCGGCGGACTTGAAGTCAGTCGTCACAAGCTCGCCCGCGCACACCGGTGCAATGGCAAACGAGATGAGCGTCGGCGGGACGTCGTGGTCTAAGAACGTGCCGGACATCGAGTCCTTACCGCCGATGGCGGCGGCGCCGAGCTCAAGCTGCGCGTCCAGCGCACCGAGGAGCGCGGCAAAAGGCTTGCCCCAGCGCACGGGCTCATTGCGGAGCTTTTCAAAAAATTCCTGTAAGGTGAGATATGCCTTGTGATAATCGGCGCCCGCGGCGACGATCTTAGCGACCGAGGTGTAGACCGCGCTGTGCGCGCCCGTGTAAGGATCGGCGCTCAGTGCGTCGGGGTCGCAGCCCCAGGCCATCACGCTGCCCTGCGCGGTCTTCTCGCCGGGGAGGACGGGCAGGAGCGCCGCCATCGCCTGCGCGGGGCTGCGCTGCGTCCTGCCGCCAAAGGGCATGAGGAGCGTCCCCGCGCCGACGGTGGAGTCGAAGCGCTCGACAAGGCCGCGGCGGGACGCGCTCTTGAGGCTGCCCGCCATGCCGCGCAGCGTTTGAGCTGCGGCGGGAGCGGCACATTCCCTCGCGGGGACGGCGACGGAGGCGTGCTTCGTCGCGCCGTTGGTGTCGAGGAAGGCGCGGGAGAGGTCGGCGATCGTCTGTCCGCGCCAGCGCATGACCATGCGGGGGCTTTCGGTCACGACCGCCACGCGGTAGGCCTCTAAGTTTTCCGCCGCGGCAGCGGCGATGAATTTCGCCTCGTTCTCCGGTGCGACGACAACCGCCATGCGCTCCTGCGATTCGGAGATCGCAAGTTCCGTGCCGTCGAGGCCCTCGTACTTCTTGCGCACGGCGTCGAGGTCGATGATGAGTCCGTCCGCCAGCTCGCCGACCGCGACGGACACGCCGCCCGCGCCGAAGTCGTTGCAGCGCTTGATGAGGCGCGTGACCGCGCCGTCGCGGAACAGACGCTGGATCTTGCGCTCCTCGGGCGCATTGCCCTTTTGCACCTCGCTCGCCATCGTGGAAAGCGATTTCATATCGTGGCTCTTGGAGGAGCCGGTCGCGCCGCCGATGCCGTCGCGCCCCGTGCGCCCGCCGAGCAGGATGACCACATCACCCGGCGCGGGACGCTCGCGCACAACGTTGTCTGCGGGCGCGGCGGCGACGACTGCGCCGCACTCAAGGCGCTTGGCGACATAGCCCTCGTGGTACAGCTCCGCGACATGACCGGTGGCAAGGCCGATCTGGTTGCCGTAGGAGGAGTAGCCCGCCGCGGCGGTCTGCGCGAGCTTACGCTGCGGGAGCTTGCCTGAAAGCGTTTCGGCAAGCGCCTTCCTCGGGTCACCGCCGCCTGTCACACGCATTGCCTGATGGACATAGGCACGGCCGGAGAGCGGGTCGCGGATGCAGCCGCCGATGCAGGTGGCCGCGCCGCCGAAGGGTTCAATTTCGGTGGGGTGGTTGTGGGTCTCGTTTTTGAACATCAGCAGCCAGTCCTGCTCCTCGCCGTTCACCTTGGCGGGAACGTGGATAGAGCAGGCGTTGATCTCCTCGCTCTCGTCGAGCTCGGGGAGCAGACCGCGGACCTTGAGCGTCTTTGTGCCGATGGTCGCAATATCCATAAGCGTCTGCGGGCGCTTGGCAGCCCTCTCCGCGCCGTAGACCTCCTCGCGCGCAGCGAGATAGCGCGCATAGGCACCCTTGACGGCGTCATCGTCGATGCGGATCTCGTCAAGGTGCGTGGAGAAGGTCGTGTGGCGGCAGTGGTCGGACCAGTAGGTGTCGACCACGCGCAGCTCGGTCACGGTGGGGTCGCGGCGCTCGGTTTCGCGGAAATAGTCTTGCAGCGCCTTGAGGTCGGCAATATCCATGGCAAGCCCCATAGAGGAGAGCAGTGCAGAGAGCGCGGCCTCGTCCATGACGGTGAAGCCCTCGACGGACGAAACGCACTTCGGCTCGGCAAGTTCCTCGGCGAGCGTTTCGGGCTTTGCAAGGCTCGCCTCGCGGCTTTCGACGGGGTTGATGACATAACGCTTGACCGCCTCGACATCGGCATCCGTCAGCATCCCATAGAGCGCGTAGACCTTCGCCGTGCGGATGCGCGGGCGCTCGCCTTGGCTTAGAAGCTGGATGCACTGCGACGCGCTGTCCGCGCGCTGGTCGAACTGACCGGGCAGGGGCTCGACGGCAAAGACCGCGCAGGCGTCCTGCGTGTCCGCCGCGTCGGACACAAGGTCCAGCGGCGGCTCGGAGAACACGCTCCTGCAGGCATTTTCAAAGAGAGGGGCCTCGATCCCCTCCACATCATAGCGGTTCCAGATACGCGCGGCGCGCAGGCCCTGCACGCCGAGAAAATCGCGGCAGTCCGTCAGCAGCGCCTCGCACTCGGGCGCGAGACCTTGCCGCTTTTCCACATAGGTCCGAAATACCATTTTATCCTCTCTCCTCCCGCGCCGCGAGCGCGGCGCTGCCGATGTCGCCGCGGCAGTATTTGTTGGCAAAATCTACGCCCTCCGCCAGATGGTACGCGTCCTCGACGGCGGCCCTCAGTGTGGGGGCGACGGCGGTGACGCCGAGCACGCGTCCGCCTGCGGTCAGGAGTGTATCGCTGTCCTTTTTCGCGCCCGCGACATAGCAGTGCGCGGCGGCCTCTTCGCTCATTGTGATGGGGAAACCGCTCTCATACTTTTGGGGGTAGCCCTCGGACGCGAGCACGACACAGCAGGCAGAATCAGTCGAAAATTCCACGCTCACATCCGCAAGCGTACCGTTCGTCGTCGCCTGCATGACGGTGAGCAGGTCGCTTTTCAAAAGCGGCAGCACGACCTGCGTTTCGGGATCGCCGAAGCGGCAGTTGTACTCCACGACCTTCGGGCCGTTCTTCGTGAGCATCAGCCCGAAGTAGAGACAGCCGCGGAAGGTCCGCCCCTCCGCCTTCATCGCGCGGATCGTCGGCAGGAAGATATTCTCCATGCACTCCGCCGCAAGCTCCTTTGTATAATACGGGTTCGGCGCGACCGCGCCCATGCCGCCGGTGTTGGGGCCTTTGTCGCCGTCGAGCGTACGCTTGTGGTCCATGGAGGAGACCATCGGCACGAGCGCTTCGCCGTCGGTGAAGCTCAGCACCGAGACCTCGGGCCCCTCCATATATTCCTCGATGACGACGCGCGCGCCGCTCTGACCGAAGGTCTTATCCTCGATCATCGCGCGCACGGCGGCCTTCGCCTCCTCAACTGTCTGCGCGACGACGACGCCCTTGCCGAGCGCGAGGCCGTCCGCCTTGACGACGATGGGCGCACCCTCGGCGTCGATGTAGGCACAGGCGGAGGGCGCGTCGGTAAAGACGCGGTATTTTGCGGTGGGGATGTTGTATTTTTGCATCAAGTCCTTTGCAAACACCTTGCTCGCCTCGATGACGGCGGCCTTTTTGTCAGGGCCGAAGCAGGGGATGCCCGCCGCGCTCAGCGCGTCCACCGCGCCGAGGGCAAGGGGGTCGTCCGGCGCGACAACGGCATAATCAATGCCGTGCGCCTTGGCAAATTCGACCTGCGCGGGGATGTCCTTCGCGCCGATCTCACTGACGCAGACCGCGTCGGCGGCGATGCCGCCGTTGCCGGGCAGACAGTAAATTTTCTCGACCGTGGGGTTTTCCTTCAGCTTTTTAATGATGGCGTGTTCGCGGCCGCCGCCGCCGATGACCATGAGCTTCATGGAGAAATTCCTCCTTGCTTAATGATGGAACAGGCGCATACCCGTGAACGTCATAGTGATGCCGTATCTGTTTGCCGTCTCGATGACATTGTCGTCGCGGATCGAGCCGCCCGGCTCGACGATGTAGGAAGCGCCGCTCTTGCGCGCGCGCTCGACATTGTCGCCGAAGGGGAAAAAGGCGTCCGAGCCGACGGTCACGCCGCGCTGCTGCGCGAGCCAAGCGCGCTTTTCCTCGCCCGTGAGCGCCTCGGGGCGCTCCTGAAAGACGCGCTGCCACGCGCCGTCGGCAAGCACATCGTCGCACTCGTCGGAGAGGTAGACATCGATAGCGTTGTCGCGGTCGGGACGGCGGATGTCGTCCACGAACGAGAGGGCGAGCACCTTCGGATGGCGGCGGAGATACCAGTTGTCCGCCTTCTGTCCCGCAAGTCGGGTGCAGTGGATGCGGCTTTGCTGGCCCGCGCCCACGCCGATGGCTTGACCGTCTTTCACATAGCAGACGGAGTTGGACTGGGTGTATTTGAGCGTGATGAGGGCAAGGAGCATATCGCGCTTTGCGCCCTCGGGCAGGTCTTTATTTTCGGTGACGATGTTCGTGAGCAGGCTCTCATCGATTTTGCAGTCGTTGTGCCCCTGCTCAAAGGTGATGCCGAAAACATCCTTCTGCTCCAGCGGCGCGGGAGTGTAGGCGGGGTCGATCTGCACGATGTTGTATTTGCCGCCCTTTTTCGTCTTTAAGATGGCAAGCGCCTCGTCGCTGTAAGCAGGGGCGATGATGCCGTCGGAAACCTCGTTTTTCAGATACTCGGCGGTGGCGGCGTCGCACTCGTCGGAGAGCGCCGCCCAGTCGCCGTAGGAGCAGAGGCGGTCCGCGCCGCGGGCGCGGATATAGGCACAGGCGATGGGGGAGAGCGCCGCGCCGGGCGCGACGAAATAGACCCTTTTGTCCACCTCGTCGAGCGGCAGGCCGAGCGCCGCGCCCGCGGGAGAGACATGCTTGAAGCTCGCCGCGGCGGGAAGGCCCGTCGCCTCTTTCAATTCGCGCACGAGCTGCCACGAGTTGAAGGCGTCGAGCAGGTTGATGTAGCCGGGCTTGCCGTTGAGAACCGTAAAGGGAAGGGCTGCGCCGTTTTTCATGAAAACACGCGCGGGCTTCTGGTTGGGGTTGCAGCCGTATTTGAGTTCCAGCTCGTTCATATCGTCCTCCTCAGTCGCCTAAGTTTTTGTTGAACAGCTTTACCTCGCCGTTCATGTTCGTATAAAGGGAGACCTTGTTGTCCGCGTTGAGCGCCGCCCAGACCTCCTCGGGAGAGGGGACGCTCACCTCCATCGGCTCGCCCGCAAAGGTGGGCAGGGGGTTTCCGTCCCCCTGATAGGTGCTGATGAAATAGCCCTTGCCCTCGTCGCAGCCTTCGTAGCAGAAGAACTCGCGCAGACAGCGCCCATCCTTACGCTTGAGGATGGACAGCTCGAAGGAGCCGTCCTCGTGCATGATGGCGGAGATGCGCGGCGTCCAGTTCGGCTCGTCCGGCTCGTATTCGCGTGTCATGAGGCCGCGGCGAAAGTCGCCGTGCTCGCAGATGGTGTCGGTCTGGTCGCCGTTCGTCACGACGAGGTCGCGCCCCATCGTGCGCATGGGATGATAGATGATGAGGCTGGGGTCAGAGAGCTTGGCGGGGTCGTGCGCCTCGGTGCGGATGCCGTCCTCGGTCTTGACAAAGACGCGGTTGCGGCTGTTCTCGCTGCGCCCCATGATGAAATAATACACACAGCGGCGTCCGACAAGGATGCCGCGGCCGGGATAAGAGGTCGCCCTTAAAAACTCCAGAAAATCAGTCATTTTTCTGCTCCTTCTCTCTTACAATCTCTGCGCAGACGCGCTCTGCCGCAAGCGGCAGCAACTGCCATTCCGCCTGCTCCATCACACGCCGCTGTATTGTTTCGGGCGTGTCGCTCGGCGCGATCTCCACCGCCTTTTGCAGCAGGATCTCGCCGCCGTCGGGAATTTCGTTGACAAAGTGTACCGTCGCGCCCGTGACCTTCACGCCGCGCGCGAGCGCGGCCTCATGCACCCGCAGGCCATACATCCCCTTGCCGCAGAAGGCGGGGATCAGGGACGGATGGACATTCAGGATGCGCCGCGGCCACTGCTTTGTAAATTCTGCGCTGAGGATGAACGTAAAGCCTGCGAGGAGAATGAGGTCGATCTCCTGCTCGCGCAGCAGTGCGGAAAGCTCGTTTTCAAACGGCTTCTGCCCGCAGGCGGGCGAGAGCACGCGTGCCGCAACACCCGCGTTTTCCGCCCGCGTGAGCGCATAGGCCCCCGCGCGGGAAGAAACGACCAGCACGATCTCGCCGTGCGGCATTTTTCCGTCGCGCTGCGCGTCGAGCAGCGCCTGCAAATTCGTGCCGCCGCCGGAGACCAGCACGGCGATGCGGGCGGGTGTCAGCATAGCGCCACCTTTTCCTCGCCCGATACGATCTCACCGATGACGCCCGCTTCCTGACCGAGAGAATGCAGCGCGGCGAGCGCCTTATCGGCGCTGTCTCTTGCAGCGACGAGCACCATGCCCGTGCCCATGTTGAAGGTGTTGAACATATCGCGCTCCGAGATGCCGCCCATGCGCGCGAGCAGGGGGAAGATGGGCGGGATGTGCAGCGCTTTCTTTTCGATCTTCGCGCACAGGCCGTCGGGAATGCAGCGCGGTATGTTCTCATAAAAGCCGCCGCCAGTGATGTGGCTGATGCCGCGGACATCGGCGGCCTCAACGGCCGCTAACACAGGACGGACATAGATCTTCGTCGGGCGCAGCAGCTCCTCGCCGAGCTCGCAGCCCAGCTCGCCGTAATACTGCCCGAGGTCGGCGTTCTCCACATCGAACACCTTGCGCACGAGCGAGTAGCCGTTGGAGTGCAGTCCGCTGGAGGGCAGCGCGATGACCACATCCCCCGGCTGCATTTTGTTCTTGTCCAGAATTTTGTCACGGTCCACGACGCCCACGGCAAAGCCCGCAAGGTCATAGTCGTCCGGCTTCATCGTGCCGGGGTGTTCAGCGGTCTCGCCGCCGATGAGCGCGCAGCCCGCGCGCACACAGCCCTCGGATACGCCCGAGACCAGCGACACGACCTTTTCCGGGATGTTCTTGCCGATGGCGATGTAGTCGAGGAAGAACAGCGGCTTCGCCCCGCAGCAGATAATGTCGTTGACGCACATCGCCACGCAGTCGATGCCGACGGTGCTGTGACGATCCATGAGCTGCGCGATGCGCTGTTTGGTGCCCACGCCGTCCGTGCCGGAGACCAGCACAGGCTTTTCAAGCCCGTGCAGGTCCAGCGAGAAAAGCCCGCCGAAGCCGCCGAGATCGGAGATCACATCGGCTGTGAGCGTGCGCTGTACATAGCGGTTCATCATTTTTACGCCCTGATAGCCCGCCTCGATGTCAACGCCGGCGGCCGCGTATGCTTCCGAGTGAGAGATGCCCATAATGTCATTCCTTTCCGGTCCAGCAGTAGGTGCAGACCTTGTCCCTGTCAAGACCGATCGCCTCCAGCAGCCCGTCAAGGGACTGATAGGAGAGTGAATCAAAGCCGAACTGTGCGCAGATCTCGTGCAGCAGGCATTTTCCGCGCTCGGTGCGGCTGTCGGCGTATTCCTCCAGATGCTTTTGGCCCTCGTTGCCCTCCAGCTCCTGCACCATGCGGCGCGCGAGCAGGTCCATGGCGCTGTTGCCGCGCGAAAAGTTCAGGTAGCGGCAGGGGTACATGATGGGCGGGCAGGCCGAGCGCATATGGACCTCCGCCGCGCCGGTGCTGTATAAAAAATCCACGGTCTCGCGCAGCTGCGTGCCGCGCACGATGGAGTCATCCACAAACAGCAGCTTCTTTCCCTCGATCAGCTCCGGCACGGGGATCTGCTTCATGCGCGCCACTCTGCTGCGCACCTGCTGATCCTCCGGCATGAAGGAGCGCGGCCAGGTCGGGGTGTATTTCACAAAGGGACGCGCAAGGGGCTTGCCGCTGTGGTTGGCATAGCCCATGGCGTGCGGCACGCCGGAATCTGGCACGCCGGCGACGAAATCCACCTCGGGCACGCCGCCGCGCTCCGCCTCATCCCGCGCCATGATCGCGCCGTTGCGGTAGCGCATCAGCTCCACATTCACACCCTCGTAGTTAGAGTTCGGGTAGCCGTAATAGGTCCACAAAAAGGCGCAGATCTTCATCTGCTTCCCTGCGGGAGAGAGTGTTTGGAAGCCCTTGGCGTTCAGCCGGACGATCTCCCTCGGCCCCAGCTCATAGGCGTCCTGATAGTCGAGCTTATGATAGGCGAAGGACTCGAACGATACGCAGTAGCCGTCCTCGCGCTGTCCGATCAGCACAGGGAGGCGTCCCATGCTGTCACGCGCGGCGATCAGCTCTCCTTCCTCGGTCAAAATCAGGATCGTCATGGAGCCGTCGATGACCTCCTGCGCGTGGAGGATGCCGGAGACAAGGTCGTTTTCCTGATTGATGAGCGCGGCGGTCAGCTCGGTGACATTCACGCGGCCGCTGCTCAGCGTCAGAAATTGCTGGCCCTTGTCGGAGAGATAAGTCTTCACCAGCTCGTCAGTGTTGTTGATGATGCCGACCGTCACGATGGCGTACAGGCCCAGATGGGAGCGCACGAGCAGCGGCTGAGGGTCGCTGTCGCTGATGCAGCCGAGCCCCGCGTGGCCGCGGAAGTCCGCGAGGTCCCGCTCAAACTTCGTCCGAAAGGGCGTATTTTCAATGTTGTGTATTTGGCGCTGGAAGCCCTCCTTCTTGTCAAAGAGCACCATTCCGCCGCGGCGCGTGCCGAGGTGAGAATGATAGTCCGTGCCGAAGAAGACATCCAGCGCGACATCGCGGTCCGAGACCGCGCCGAAAAAGCCCCCCATTACGCAAAGAACAGCTCGGAGAGCGTCATGGGGTCGATGTACTTTCCGTCCCGATAGACGCGCATATTGCCGGAGGAGATCTCGTCGATCAGCATCACGCTGCCATCCGGCGCGTAGCCGTACTCAAACTTGATGTCATAGAGGACAAGGCCCTTTTCGCGCAGGTCGTCCGCGACGACCTCGGTGATCTTCTGCGTCATGGCCTTGATGTCGTCATACTGCTGCTCGGTCATCACGCCCAGCGCCACAAGGCCGTCCTTCGTCACCAGCGGATCGCCCAGCGCGTCATTTTTGAAGGTCGTCTCCACATAGGCGGGCAGGTCGGCGCCCTCTTCAATGTACTCACCGTAGCGGCGGCGGAAGCTCCCCACCGCCTTGAGGCGGCAGATGACCTCCAGCCCGTGGCCGAAGACTTTCGCGGGCAGGACCTCCATCGTGGTCTCCTTCAGATCCGCGGAGACATAGTGCGTGCGGATGCCGGCGGCGTTGATCTTTTCAAAAAAGTGCTTGGTCATGCGCAGGTTGACATTGCCCACGCCCTCGATGGTCAGGCCCACGCTGTTCTCGCCGGGGTCAAACACGCCGTCCTTGCCCGTGCAGTCATCCTTGAACCTGAGCAGGTAGTTGCCGTTGTCCAGTGCGAATACATTCTTGGTCTTTCCGGTATATACGAGTTTCATTGCTTTCAGCTCTCCTTTTATTTCTTGAAGTGTATTCCTTATTTACTGATAAAGCGCCCGAACCTCTTCGTCCGCGCGCAGCACGGCGTCCCGTTCCCGCGTCCGCGCCTCGTCCAGCTTTTGGGCGAGCTCCGCGTCGGAGACCGCCATGATCTGCACCGCCAGCAGCGCGGCATTCTTCCCGCCGTCCACCGCCACCGTCGCCACAGGGATGCCGCTCGGCATCTGCACGGTGGAGAGCAGTGCGTCCATGCCGTCAAGCTTCGTCCCGCTGCACGGCACGCCGATCACCGGCAGCGTGGTGTTTGCCGCCATCGCGCCGGCAAGATGCGCCGCCATGCCGGCGAACGCGAGGATAACAGAAAATCCGCCCTCCCGAGCCGACGCGGCAAATTCCCTTGCCTCATTCGGACAGCGGTGAGCGGATAATACGCGCACTTCCATCTGGACGTCGTAGTCTCGCAATACGCCTACGGCCTTCTCCGCGACGGGCAGATCACTCTTGCTGCCCATAACGATCGCAACCTTTCTCATTTGCGTTCCCTCCCTCAAACATAAAAATAGGCGATCCGCTGCCCTTTGCAGTTGGAGTGCCCGGACGGTCGGCCTCTGAAACGCGCCGCCTCAGAGCGATGCTCCCTGCTCCCCCGTGGTAGCCCACATTCCGTCAGTTACAAGGGGCTCAACTTGAATTTAGTGTACCATACGCCCTGCTTTTCGTCCATTCCGCAAAAAGGAGAAAGAAGATAGAAAATCTTAGCTATATTTGTATCGTTATGACAATTCATAAGATACGCTTATATTGCGTCTTGAGAAAACTTATCGTCGAAAAACCATTTTTTTGTCTTGACAAGGCGATCCTCGCGTGGTACTCTATCAAAAACTTGAGGAAAGAGAGGCGATAGTCGTGACCGTGGTTTTGAAGGGTGCGCAGGTGTTCCACCGAGGTGCTTTCAGCGGCGGTGATGTTTCCGTTTCCTTTGGGGATCGTGTTTTTTGCAAGGATATTGTTTTTCCTTCGTCCCTGAATGTTTCTTCCTTTACCATATTACCCGGTTTCGTTGATGTGCATGTGCATCTTCGGGAGCCGGGTTTTTCTTATAAGGAGACCATCCGCACCGGCTCTTTAGCGGCGGCCCACGGCGGCTATACCGCCGTGGGCGCCATGCCGAATCTGAACCCTGTGCCGGACAGCATGGAGACGCTGCAAATGGAGCTGGACGCCATTCAAAAAGACGCCGTGATCCGCGTTCTGCCCTACGGGGCCATCACGAAAGGCGAGCAGGGCAGGGAACTGGCGGACTTGGACGCCATGGCCCCCTATGTGGTGGCTTTCTCCGACGACGGAAAGGGCGTTCAGGATCGTGATATGATGCGCCGCGCCATGCTGGAGGCCAAGCGCCTCGGCAAGCTGATCGTGGCCCACTGCGAGGACAATTCTCTGCTGCGGGGCGGCTACATCCACGACGGCGCCTATGCCCGCGCCCACGGACATCGGGGTATCTGCTCCGAGAGCGAGTGGCGGCCCATCCAGCGGGATCTGGAACTGGTGCGGGAGACGGGCTGTGGCTATCATGTCTGCCACATCTCCACAAAGGAAAGCGTGGCACTCATCCGCAAGGCAAGGGCAGAGGGTCTGGATGTGACCTGCGAAACCGCACCACATTATCTGACCATGAACGATTCCATGCTACAGGAGGACGGACGTTTTAAAATGAATCCCCCCATCCGCAGCGAGGAGGACAGAGAAGCACTGATTGCCGGTATTCTCGACGGCACGATTGGTATGATTGCGACAGACCACGCTCCCCACTCCGCAGAGGAAAAGAGCAGAGGTCTGGAAAAGAGCCTGATGGGTGTAGTCGGTCTGGAAACTGCCTTCCCTATTCTGTATACCAAGCTGGTGAAAACAGGCGTGCTTTCTCTGGAAAAGCTCATCGAGCTGATGCATACCAATCCCAGAAACCGCTTCTGTGTCGGCACACCTCTGGAAGAAGGACAGCCTGCCAGCCTGACGGTTTACGATTTGGATAAGGAATACACCATCAGCCCTGATAACTTCCTGAGCATGGGCAGAGCAACACCCTTCGCAGGAGAAAAGGTTTTTGGTGCCTGCAGGCTGACAATGTATCACGGCAGCATTGCATGGAAGGATGAAACACTGTAAAATAGAAACAGATAGAAATAGCTATATAAATGAACTAGCTATATAATAGGT
>ERZ791837.1233-NODE-1233-length-17075-cov-6.263278_pt1 | contig 17075 bp, 12 predicted proteins | sample MGYA00510292_ERZ791837 | MGnify/ENA primary metagenome ERZ791837 (study PRJEB30046, sample SAMN00715259) | human gut metagenome | study: EMG produced TPA metagenomics assembly of the A metagenome-wide association study of gut microbiota in type 2...
AAGGGGGTGCTTGCGGAGATATGGCGGTTACAAAGATTAAGCCTATTAAAAGCACGTTGAGCAAAGCCCTTGACTATATCCAAAACCCGGATAAAACAGACGGGAAAATGCTTGTGTCCTCTTTTGGGTGCAGCTATGAAACGGCAGACATTGAATTTGGATTTACGCTTGCACAAGCCATAGAGAAAGGGAACAATCTCGCCCACCATTTGATACAGTCCTTTGAGCCGGGAGAAGTAGATTATGAGAAAGCCCACGAAATCGGAAAACAGCTTGCCGACGCAGTAACAAAGGGACAGCATGAATACGTCTTGACTACCCACATAGATAAAGGGCATATCCATAACCATATCATTTTTTGTGCGGTCAATTTTGTTGACTACCATAAGTACAATTCCAATAAGCGCAGCTACTACGGCATACGGAACATGAGTGATAGGCTGTGTCTGGAAAACGGGCTGTCTGTTGTCGTTCCGGGCAAAGGCAGCAAGGGAAAGAGCTATGCGGAATATCAAGCGGAAAAGGTCGGTACAAGTTGGAAAGGCAAGCTGAAAATTGCTGTTGATACGCTTATCCCCCAAGTAGCAAGTTTTGAAGAATTGTTGCAGCGGTTACAGGCAGCGAGCTATGAGATAAAGACTGGAAAATATATCTCCTGCCGCGCTCCCGGACAGGAACGCTTTACCCGCTTAAAAACTCTCGGTGCAGACTATACAGAGGAAGCAATCAAAGAACGGATTGCAGGCAAGCGCACAAAGGCGGCGAAAGCTCCCAAAGAGCAGCGCGGCGTATCGCTGCTTATCGACATTGAAAACAGTATCAAGGCACAAGAGAGCCGGGGCTATGAACAGTGGGCGAAAATCCATAATCTGAAACTGGCTGCAAAGACTATGAATTTCTTGACGGAACATAAGATTGAACAGTACGCAGATTTAGTCAGCCGGATTGAAGAAATAAATGCGGAAAATGAAAAGACAGCAGACGCATTAAAGAGCGTGGAAAAACGTCTTGCTGATATGGCGGTGCTGATGAAGCACGTTACCACCTACCAAAAGACAAAACCCGTCTATGAAGCATACCGCAGGGCAAAGGATAAGGACGCATACCGGGCAAAGCAGGAAAGCAGTCTGATACTCCATGAAGCGGCGGCAAAGGCATTGAAAGCGGCGGGCGTTACCAAGCTCCCCAATCTTGCCGCCATGCAGGAAGAATACGGGAAGCTCCAAGCGCAGAAAGAAGCCCTTTACACTGATTATGGCAAGCTGAAAAAACAGGTCAAGGAATACGACGTTATCAAACGGAACATAGACAGCATTTTGCGGCAAGGCAAAGAGCCGGAACGGGAAAAAGGAAAGGAACGGGAATAATTATGAAAATGGTTGGTATTACACCATGTTACAGAATAACATTAGAAAACGGCAGTTATGGCGTGGAAACTTATATTGACGCAGACAGTAAAATCCAAATTACTTTTGAGGACGGAAATACACTTATCGGATATATAGAATGTGTGGAATATGGAACTTATTCCGAAGAAAATGATACTTTGGTTATAAGGGTAGAGAATGGAGAGCTGTATATCCTATCGGGAAACCGAATAAAGGATATAGAAGAACTGCACGAATAAAGTAAAAGAACAGGGCGCAGACAGCCAACAAAAGACTGTCCGCGCCCTGTTTTATGTAGGTGCGTTTTTGTATCTGTTACGCAATAGAACATCATTTTTAGGGGATAAGGTATAAAACCCTTGCCGCGTCATTTTCAAGCACTGAAAGCCCCGTAAATCAAGGCTTTTTTTGCCCCTACTGCGTAACAAGGGCGCGCCGTTTCCTCATGCGCTCCGCTGCCTGTCTGCGGGTAATACGCTTCCGGCAATCCGGGCAGTATTTGACGCTGTTAGAGGTGGACGCAAAAGAAGCTCCGCACTCGGTACAACGCTTTTTATCCTCGGTCTTGAAAAGCTCTGCATACAGCAGCTTATCAAGAGGAAGTACGGCGGTCTGAAACCATTTGCATAGAAGCGAATAGGAAATAAGCTGCGGGCAGACACATTCCTCCCCGTCGTCCAGTAAAATACAGTGTCCGTTATCGCAGTTGCAGCACTCCTTTTTTACAAGGCTGTTGACTTTCCGGCTCTGCGGCGGCGTGAGCCGCTTAATCCCGGTCATACTTCATCAGCGGCGAAAATGGCAAGCTCCGCATACTCACTTTCTGTCAGAGGTGCGATTTTCGCAAGGGTGCGCTTCGCCAGTTCCCGCATATCCTCGTCCATGAACGGCAGCGCAGCGTTGATGTTTTCCGTAAGCCCACGCTTGCCGCCCTCATTGTAAATGCTCAACAGGTTTGTTTCTTCAACGGTCAGTCTAATCATGCTCATACCTCCAATTCGTGATTTTTTGATTTTGCTGCTTTTTTCTGTGCGGTCTTTTCTTTGTCTGCTCTAAGCTGCGCCCGGATAGAGGGCTTCTTTTCCGTTTTTTCTGCCTTGCCGCGTTCCTTGTCAGCCTTGACAGCTTCCGCAAGGTCAACAAGGGAAATGGTTTCTCCTGCCTTTACCTTTGCTTCCAGTTCTGCAACGGTCGGGGTGTTGTTTATCTGCCCGTCAATCATATTGTAGTTTTGCTCGGTGGTCTGCTCGGCAGCTTTCAGATAGTTTTCCGGCTGCTCTGCGAAAATGGCAAACGCCCGTGTTCCATTCCCCATAATCAGATATTTTCCGTCGTCGGACTGGTGGTGCAATCCATATCCGGCAGCTTCCATTTGCTCGCGGCTCATGGCGGTTACATAGAAAGTCCCCCTCGGTGTTTTGACTGTTTCGCCCGTTTCCAAGTCGTCGGGAATGAGGGCTTTTTCCTGCTCCTTGAAAAACTCCGGCACTTCCTTATAACCAAAGCTGTCTACATAGTGGGCGGTGTCCTGCCCGTTCTGATGAAGCACCACCACGTCGGAAACGGAAAGGCTGTGTCCCTTAAAATCTTTCGGGTGGTCGATATTAAAGCGGGTGTAAATATCTTCAAGGGAAGTCCCCGGCGTAAGCTCTGCGGAATAGACAAGCACATAGTTTTTCGGGTCTACCCGGTGTCCTGTGGCAGTCAGACGGTCGTAAGGTTCAAAGCGCAAATCCCTTGTTTCTTCCTCGCCTTTTATCTGATAAATGGAAAAGGTGTCTTTGTCCTGTGGGGCTTTCTGCTCCGGCTGCTCCTGTACGGGGTGTTCCTGTGAAGCTACCTTTTGCGCCCGGATATGCGCCCGCTGTAACCCGGTAGGCTTTTCTCCTGTAAGGGGCTGAATAGATTTCACATAATCAGCCGCATAGTAGGCGTTACTGGTAAGCTGCCGCTGCCATGCCCCTGCTTTTGGCGACCAACGGAAGCCATTACTTTTTAGGGCTTCCCGCGTGGCTTCGTCCGGCTTATCTTCAAAGAAGATTTGCAGTCGGTTCGCTTCGGTGTTTGCTTCCACCTTGCCGCCGTCAAATTCCCAACCGACAAAACCGATTTCTTTTTGCTGTGAAAGGGATTTGATACGGTCTTTCACGCGCCGGATTTCTGCGCTGTTGTTGGATAATGCCCAAGTCGCAAAGGGCTTGTCCTCCAAATGCCAACTGCTCGCCATGTCTGCTTTCAGTTTTTCCAGTTCCTCCGGCGGTAAATGCGGGCAGCCGTCAAGGGTCTTATGCTTGCGGTAATAGGCGTTTACGGCTTTCATGGTTTCCTGCGATTTTTCAAGGCTTTCCAGTTTCTTTTCTAACTTCTGTACTGCCTGCGGGTCGTCTGCGCTGATACCGCCCATGCCGGTGCTGCGGATTTTATCAAGAAGCCCTTGTATGTCCTGCCATTCCCGGTAATTGCTGTCGCGGGCTGCGTTCTGCTTTTCTTTCTTCCTTGTGGGGAAGTTAGAGCCGCCTGCAATCAGTATAGAGGGAACACGCGCGTCAATCTCATAGCCCTTGTTCATGTTCGCCGCCAGTTTCCGGGCGTAGGTGTCAAGCAGGCTGTCGATTTTCTCATGGTACATCGGGTCTACCCGCTGTTTCTGCCTTTCTGCAAGCTGTACGGCTTCATCAACGTAATGCCTGTATTCAGCCGTCGCGCTGCCTTGCTTATAATCGGAAAAACTGTTCATATCCTTTGCACGTTTGGCGGCAGCTTCATTGATAGGATAATAAGGGGCGGCAGGTGCAGCCTGTTCCGGCTGTGCTTCTTTTTCCTGTACCGGGGCTGTTTCTTCGGGAAGCTCCGGCGCGGCTGCTTCTGCTTCGGGCTGTTTGGCGGCTTCCTGTGCGGGCTGCGCCTGTTCGGTGGTCTGTTCCTTATCCTGTGCCTTTTGGATTTCTGCAAAATGCCCGTCTATGGTATCAATCAGACTTGCGGCTGTGCTGCGGATTGTTTCAAGAGAGCCTTTCAGTTCTGCAAGTTCTTTTCCGCTGCTCCACCCGGCGATATACCCAAAAGAATAGTCCGACGTATCAAGCCCGTAATGTTGGCAGACCGCATAGGCGACGCTTTCCGCCTGTACCTCGCGGGTGCGGCGGTCGGGGCGTTCCGGCATGGCAAGGGCGGTATCATGCAGCGTGGCGTGGGCGATTTCATGGATTGCGGTCTTGATGTTCTGCAATTCGTCCATACCCTCGTTGATGATGATACGCTTTTCCTCATAATTGCAGCGTCCTTTTACGCCGCCGCTTAGTGCTTCAAATCCCATAGCAAAGGGGGAAGTCTTTTCAAGGGCAGCGAAAAAATCCTTGTATTGTTCCACGTTGCCCGTCAGCTCATAGGTAAGGGCAGGAAGCTCCTTTCCCTCGGTCTGTGAAATATCAAAGACAGATACCACACGAAAAGCGGGTATCTTGATTTCCTTTTCCTCGGTAACAGGCTTCCCGTCTTTATCGAAAACAGGCTTTTGGGTGTTCGGGTCGATTTTTTCCACCTGTTTCTTAACGGTAAACGGGGACGGCGCAAGTATCTTGATAGCTTTTTCTCCGGGCTTTACATGGCGGTCAAATTCCTTTTCCCATTGTTTATAGCCTTTCACAAGATTGCCGCCCTGCATGGCGATAAGGATTGTATTGTTAAGGCTGTAATCATGGAATTTTGACATAGTACGAAGATAATCGGCGTAACGGTCGCTTTCATACAGTCCTAAAATACCCTGTTCCAGTCGGTCGGTAATCTCTTTCATTTTATCGGCGGGCTTTTCAGAAGATAGGATAATCGGGAGAACTGGGGGCTGCTTTGTGGCGGCGGTTTGTATGGCTGCGGAAGCGTCAAGGTCTGCCTGTTCCTTTTCCTGTACTGGCGGCTGCGGCGTTACCCGGTATTCCTCCGGCACGTCGCGCCCGTCGTACCATTCTGTAAAGGTGTTGCGGTTGTTGTAGATATAGCCCTTTTCGGTAAACATACCGTCGTCGTTAATGGAAGCGTCCCGCCCGTATTCCTCATACATGAAATACTTTTTCGCTTCTTCGGGAAGTTCCGGTTCTTCCAGTTCATCAACCAGATAACGCCCGTATTCTTCTTCATTGTGGACGGACGGATAAATCCAGTAGCAGTCAAGGTTCTGTGCAAGGTTGATAATGTCCTGTAAGCTGTCGGCATGGTCGCCGTATTCAATGGCTGCAATGAATTTCTCCCGGTCGTCGTCAAACTGCATTTCCAAGAGCTTCCCTAAATAGTTCAGCTCGTCGGGGTGGGAATACTCGCTTAAATGCTCCGTCAAGCCGGGGATAGTGGATTGAAATTCTGTGAAATGCCATTCCTCATAGTGCTTGAAGTCAATCCCGATACGGTCAAAGACTTCTTTCAGATGTTCGGCAGTCGTGGGGAATGTCACCCATTCGCCCGCGGGTCTGCCCTCGGTGTACTTCCCAAGATTGGAAAGATAGCCGCTTAAAATCGGTTCTGCCATTTGTTCGCTCCTTTCTTTTTCAATCATGCGGTGCATAAGCTCAAAATCCTCAATGCTCATGCTCCCGTCAAATACATAGGGGTTAAAATCCTCCCCGTCCCGGTAGGGCTTTTCGGAAAAGGGAAGCCCCGCTTCATGGGCGGCTGCCCTCGCTTCCTCGATAACCTCCGGGGGAAGCCTGTCGTCATGCGCTCCGATAAAACCGTCAATGTCGTTCATGCTGTTTTCGTAGTGGTAACGCACTCCGGCGGTCAGCTCGTCAAGGCTCATGTCCTCGCCTAAATGCCCGCAATAGTAGCCGTTTAAGATAACGGCGGCGGGGTCAATGCTTTTTATTTCCTCTAACCGGCTCCTGTCCTCCGGGTAGAGCGTATCGTCCATATCAAGATGAAAATATTCCGCGTTCCATGAACGCCCCTGTTTCCAGAACGCCACCCATGCGATACCGTCCCTAAGCTCGTCTTGATAGTCCTTTACGGTGTCCCGTAAACTTGCCATAGTGAAAAACCTCCTTTCTCTGCGGCAGCGTCATAAGCTGCATTTTTTGGCTGCATGGTCTACTACGGGTACGCCCGCATTTCTGCCAAATATTTTTGAAAATTTTTAGAGGGTGAAGCCCTCCGCAAAAGAGGGTTTGGGAAACTTCCCAACAAGCAAAATCCCCGTCCGGCGCGTCAGCGTCGCAACGGGGATTTACGGAAGTGGGTACCCGCTTCCTATGCTTGCTATTCAAGTTTTTAGTTCTTCTGCACTTCGATACGGTAGTTGACGTATTTCCCGCCAGTGTCAGCCAGAACGATAGTTCCGTCGTAGGTCTTGCCTGTTTTCGGGGAGTAGAGCTTCTTCACATTCGCCTTGCCGGATTTAAGGAGCGCGGCGGCAATCTTCGCGGAAAAAGCGGTCTTGCGTTCCTCGAAAAAGCGGTCATTCTTCCACATGACAAAGGCACATTCTTTGTTGCTGCAATAATAGTTTTTCTTCCCCTCATGGACGGGGGAACCGCAACGGGGGCATTTGCCGACAGAGGGCTTTTCCTCCCGGAACAAATCCTTTTTCCCGTCCAGTGCTGCGGCGTGTGTCTGCACAAGCTCCCGCGCCATAGCTTCAATGCCGGACAGAAATTCGCCGGGGTCTGCGGCTCCCTTTGCTATCTGCGTCAGATTGTTTTCCCATTCTGCGGTAAGCTGCGGGCTTGTCAAGGTGTCCGGCAGGACGCACACAAGGTTGATACCGTCCTTTGTGGGAAGTAGCTGCTTGCCTTTTCGCTCCACAAAGCCGCCCTTTACCAGTTTTTCAATGACGGCGGCGCGGGTGGCGGGAGTTCCAAGTCCTTTGCGTTCTGCGTCCGGGTCGGTGTCCTCACTTCCGGCGCGTTCCATAGCAGAGAGCAGCGACGCTTCGTTGTGGGGCTTTGGCGGTGTTGTTTCATGCTCCGTTACCGTTGCCGCCGGATTTTCAAAGGTCTGTCCCTCGGTAAACTGTGGCAGGGTATTTTCTATGTCGCTGTCTGCGTCGTCCGTTTCGGGCTTGTTCTTTAAGGCTGTTCTGTATTTTCGGTCAATCTCTTTCCACCCGTCGGACAGTACCGTTTTTCCCCTTGCGGTAAAGGACTGTCCGGCACATTCAAAGATTGCCGTAACCGCTTCAAAGGTATGCGGTGCAGCGGTCGCCATAAGTAGACGCGTCCCGGCAAGGGTAAGGATATTCCTTTCGCTTTCCGGCAGCGCGGCAAGGTCAGTCTTTGCAAGCTCCATAGTCGGGATAATGGCATGGTGGTCTGATACCTTTTTACTGTTCAGAACCTTTCCAAGCTCCGGCGTGAAGTCTTTTCCCGCCATAAAAGAAAATTTCCCACAAAGCAGCTTGATAATGCCCGCCGCTGTGTCGCTCATGTCGTCGGTCAGAAATGCGCTGTCTGTTCTCGGATAAGTAAGAAGTCTTTTTTCATACAGGGCTTGTGCAAGGTCAAGGGTCTGATTTGCGGTATAACCGAACAGGCGGTTTGCTTCCCTCTGTAAAGAGGTAAGGTCAAAGAGTTTCGGCGGGGCTGCGGTCTTTTTCTCTTTCACAAGGGAAGTACAGACTGCCCGCGACGCTTCGCAAGTCGTTTTTAATGCGTCGGCTTCTGCCTTATCTGAAATTCGTTCACTTGCAGCTTCCGCGCCGGATAAGACAAGGCGTACATGGTAGTATTTTTCTTTCTTGAAAGTGGTAATCGCTGCGTCCCGGTCAACAAGCATTTTTAAGGTCGGGGTCTGTACGCGCCCCACGTTCAAGGTATGATTGTAAAGGACAGAGAAAAGGCGGGTGGCATTGATACCAATTAACCAGTCAGCCTTTGCCCTGCATAATGCGGAAGCAAAGAGCGCGTCGTATTCCTCGCCGTTCTTCAGACGGGAAAAGCCTTCTTTGATTGCGCTGTCCTCCATAGAAGAAATCCAAAGGCGGCGCATAGGTTTCTTGCAGCCCGCCATTTCATAGACAAAACGGAAAATGAGTTCTCCCTCGCGCCCTGCGTCGCAGGCATTGACGACTTCGGAAACATCTGCCCGGTTCATAAGCTCCTTTAGGGTTTTGAATTGCTTTTCCTTGTCAGCCGAAACGGTGTACTTCCATTCCTGCGGCAAAATCGGTAAGCTGTCATAGCTCCACTTTTTATACTGTTCCCCGTAGGCGGCAGCTTCGGAAAGCCCTACCAAATGTCCCACGCACCAAGAAACGATATAGCCGCTTCCTGTGAGAAATCCGTCTTTCTTTTCCTTTGCCCCAAGTACGGCAGCGATTGTCTGCGCCACACTGGGCTTTTCTGCGATAACTAAAATCAAATATAAGTTCCTCCTTTCAGCGTTCCGGCTCGGTTTTCTTTTTCTCCTGTACCTGTTTCAGACAGTACCCCACACAAGGGGACTGTCCCTTATAAGGGCAGGAAGCGCAAGCCGGGGGATAAGGAACAGGCGGCGCATTATCACGCCGCCCGTTCGGTTTCTGTATCATCATCTTTTCAAAGGGATTGTTGGTAAACAGGGTCATAGGGTTTCTTCCTCCGTTTCTTCATCTTCGGAAGTTTCCCCGGTATCTGCTTCCGGCTCGTCCTCGTCGTAGTCCTCAAATTCAAAATCTTCAAGGTCGGTATCGCCCTTTACATTCTGCTTCGGCTTTAGAAACTTAAAGTAGTAGAACGCTGCGCCGCCACCAAGCAGGGCAAAGAGGACTAAGGCAAGCACCACACCGGGATTGCCGCCTTTTTCTTTCGGTTCTTCCGGCTGCTCCGTTGGTGTTGGGGTAGGTTCTTTGCCTGTGCAGCCTGTCATACTGGTAACACATACCGGGCAGGACGTGTTTACCTTTCCGGCTTCGCATTTTTCCGTACAGTTGCAGATTTCCGGCTTTTTGGCAGCTTCGCCGTTTTCGGTCAGTGCCATAAGGTCGGCTTCGTCCACTTGATTTAGGAAATGTACGGTCTGTTCGCCCTCGGCGGCGCGGTCAATGAGGATATAGAAATAGTTGCCGCCTTTGGTGGTAACAGTGATAAGCTGCTTATTGCCGCCGTAATCGTCAACCAGTGTTGCATTTCCCTTTGGGGTAAGGGGCGGTGTTTCCTCTTTTTCCTCCACAACTACGTTGCTGTCGTTGGTCGCGTCCCCGGCGGGCGGCTCTGTGGCTGCGCCCTGTGCATAGGCAGGGACAGAAAAACCGCCCATAAGGATAAGGGCGGCACAAAGGGCAGTCATGGTCTTTTTCAGTTTATTCTTCATCTGCATTTTCCTCCTGTTCGTTTTCTTCTGCGGGTGCGGCAGTCATGCCGGGAATACCGCCGCCGGACAGCATAGCGTTAAGTTCCTGCGGGGTCAGACGCATAGCTCGTACAAGCTGCACGATTTCAAGGTTTTCCGCTTCGGTTTTCTGCGCTTCCAGTCCTTTTAACTTGTTCTGATACTCTGTGATTTTCTCGCGGGTCTTTGCGATTTCCTTATTGATACGGTCGATTTTATTGTTTGCCATAGGTCATTTCTCCTTTCTTTTTGGGGCTGCTTTACCAGTTCATCAGCCCGTATCCTTTGATACATTGATAGTTAAGGTCATAGCTCTTTATCTTGCAGGCGTCGCCGGAATTGCCCTCAACGGTATAGACGCGGCTGCCGTCCCTGCCAAGCACAAGCCCCACATGGTCGGCAACGCCGTCTAAATCCCAATCGAAAAAGATAGCGTCGCCCGGTGCGATATTCTCATAGCCGCGTGCGCCCCATTGTCCCCTTGACTGAAACCAAGGGACACCCTGCCATTCGCAGCCCGCAAAGCGGGGTTCACTTTTTCCGGCTTGATTGTAGCACCATGATACAAAACAGGCGCACCATTCCACGCGGCTGTTAAAGCCGTACCAAGACCAGTAAGGGTAGCCGCCCACATTTCCGACTTGCTGCTTTGCAAGCTCCATAAGCTCTTGATTTCCGGGGCGCGTACCATTTACAAACTCCACGCCGCTTAAATCCTCGGACGGGCTTCCGTCGGGAGAACCGCCGCCAAAAATCAGCGGTTTGTTGCCGCTTGTTTCCAAGTAGACATGGAACATTTCAAGCTGCTGTGGCGTTAAAAGCTCCGATACAAAAGAGGAAATCGGCTTGTTTTCCAGTTTGACATTCAAGATGTGATACTCATAAGGGACTTCCTCGGTGGTGGTTTCCCCGGTTTCCGGGTCGGTGCTTGTTTCGGTGCGGTAGCGTATTTCCACTTCCTCGGTCAGCGTCAAGGTGTATTGCATGGCAAAGATACGTTCAAGCTCTGCCTGTGCGCTCTGCGGGGTGTAGCTCTGCAAGAGGGCGGTCAAGTAAGACGCTAATTCGTGGGGATTATGCCCGATACTGTCAAGGTCGTAGCGGTATTCATCATAGCCGGGGTGGGTGCTTTCGATATTGTCAATCTCACTTTGCAGGGCATTTTCCATAGCGGCGTAGTTCTGTTCCGTTGCCACAAGGTCGCTGTCCTCGGACGTGTAGGAAGTCCCTAACACGCTGTTCATGCTGCCGGAAAACATTGCCCCGCAGGAAGAAAGCCCTACCGATACCATGATGAACAGAAGCAGCGCAGCGATAGCGATTATCATACCCGCCGGGTGTCGCCCTGCAAAGGCAGCCGCTTTCTTTGCCGCTGTCTGGGACGCTCCGGCGGCTGCTTTGGCGGTGGCTGCGCCGCTTTTCTTTGCAGTCTTTGCATACTGGCGTTTTATCTGCTGTTTCTGCATGAACCGGGAAAAAGGATTGCTTGTAAGCTGCGGGTTCTCCTGCAAGGCTTTGTGATACTGGAAGTTCACATTTGCCTTAAATGCTGCCTTTTCTGCCTTTGCCGCTTCCCTGTAAGGTTTCAGCTTATGGCTGCGGTAGCCCTGTTTTAACTTCCTCGCCCCGTATTTTGCGCCGCGCTCGGCAAGTTCCTCCGATTTGTGCGCGCCCTCCAAGCCGGAATTATCTTTTTCGACGCTGTGGATTTTATTGTGAACAAAAATACCCGCTTCCTGCGCAGGGCGGGATAACGGGTTACTGTGGGCTTTGCCGCCGGGTATGGGCTTTTCCTGTTCCTCAAAATACAGACGGGTCTTTGCCTTACCTGTGGCTTCCTCAAAGGTGCGCTCTTTTACAAGTTTCTTCTGCTTCGGGATAGCTGCCTTTGCTTCGTCCAGTTTGTCGGCTGCTTTTTCTGATTTTTTGATATACGGTTCCAGTTCCGGCGTTGTCCGTTCCTCATCGGTAAACTTTAAGCGGGAAGTGGAAGTACGCAAAGCAGTAGCTTCCTGCTCTTTCTTGACTGCCTTTCGGGTATGTGCTGCGTCAAGGTGTTCCATGACGCGCTCGGCTGCGGCATTATCCGGCTGTGAAAAGTCGCTATCTGCTTCCCGGCTGCTGATACGCTCGGCGGTCTGCTGTGTTTCGTTGACCTCCACCGCACCGTCGCGGGTCATTTTCTGTGTGATTTTATCGCGTGGTTTTAGCTGTTTGATAGTCCTGCACCTCCAATCCTCGCCCTCGCAAGGGCGCAATATTCTGCGTTTAATTCAATCCCGATATAATGGCGGTCAAGGCTTTTTGCCGCAAGCCCGGTCGTGCCGCTTCCAAAAAACGGGTCTATGACAATCCCTCCTTTGGGGCAGCCTGCCAAAATACAGGTTTCTGCTAATTTCGGGGGAAAAGCGGCAAAGTGCGCTCCTTTATAGGGGACGGTGTTAATCAGCCACACGTCCCGTTTGTTCCGCGTCGTCGGTATGAGCGCGTCGTCATAATAGCCGCCGTCCCGCGGTCGGTTTAGCCCCTGTACCTTACCCTGTCCGGGGATTTCCTGCGTGTATTTGCTGTTGGTGCTGCGCGCCCTGCGGTATCGTTCTGTGGTGGTGGGGGCTATGGGTTCTGCAATGGCGGCAGCGTCATAGTAATATTTCTTTTCCTTTGAGAGTAGGAAAATATGTTCATAACAGCGGGTCGGGCGGTCTTTGCAGCTTTCCGGCATAGGGTTTTGTTTCTGCCATATAATATCGCTGCGCAGATACCACCCCTGTTCCCGCAGGGAAAACGCCAGGAGCCAGGGAATACCGATTAAGTCCTTTTGCTTGCAGCCGGTAACGCGGCTGTTTCTTGCAATCCGCTGTCCGGTGCGCCCCTTTGGGTTTTTCGGGTCAGCATAGCCGCCTTTATTCCCAGTGCCGCAATAGGTGTCTGCAATATTCAGCCATAGCGTACCGTCCCTTCTAAGTACCCGGTAAAGCTCGCCAAAAACAGCGGTCAGCCTGTCAATATACTGTTCCGGCGTGTCCTCCTGTCCGATTTGTGCGTCAAGCCCATAGTCCCGCAGCGCAAAGTAGGGCGGGCTTGTAACGCAGCAATGGACGCTTTCAAAGGGCAGCTCTTTTAAGGCGGCAAGTGCGTCCCGGTTGATAATCACGTCCGTTTTCATAGGCTGCTCACTTCCTCCGGCTTCGTTGTCATAATGCGATAAAGCTCGGTGTCTTTCGGGAAATGGTCTACAAAGGGCAGCACCACATTTCCATAAAAGATAAGTCCCTCGCCTGCTTCGGTATGGGTTACATACTTCATCTGTTGCGGGGAGATATTAAGCTGCTTTGCAAGGATAGCCCGGTCGCCCTGCGCCTGATTGAGCATGAGGACAAAATCAGAGTTTTCAAAGATATTTTCCACCTCGCGTGAAGCAAGCAAGTCCTTAATATTCTGCGTGATAGCTGTCGGTATTCCGCCCCATTTACGGAAACGCTTCCAAATCTCCACACTGTAAGCTGCCGTTTGTTCTTCTTTTAAGAGCAGATGAAATTCGTCCATATAGTAGCGGGTAGATTTCTTTTCTGCCCGGTTAATGGTAACGCGGTTCCATATCTGGTCTTGCACAATGAGCATACCTAACTTTTTAAGCTGTTTTCCAAGCTGCTTAATATCAAAGCAAACAAGGCGGTTATTCAGTTCCACGTTGGTTCTGTGGTTGAATACGTTAAGGCTACCGGAAACATACAGCTCCAATGCCGCCGCAATGCGGGCAGCTTCCGGCTCCGGCTGCTTCAACAGTTCGTCGTAAAGGTCGCCCAAGATAGGCATTTTCTCCGGTACAGGGTCAGCAAGATAGTCCCGGTACACATTCCTTACGGCGCGGTCAATGACGGTCTTATCAACGGGCTGCAAGCCCTCTTTGCCGCCAATGACAAGCTCGCAGAGGGAAAGGATAAAATCGCTTTTCAGTGCAAGGGGGCTGTCGTCCTCAGAATAGTTGAGGTTCATATCCATAGGGTTTACATACTGGGGAGTACCGTCCATGCCTTTCCCAGTTGGGGATAGGCGTATCACTTGCCCGCCAAGCCGCTTTACAAGGGCATAATATTCCGCTTCCGGGTCGCAGATAAAAATATCGTCGTCAGTAATGAGAAAGGCATTTGTGATTTCCCTTTTTGCCGCAAAGGATTTTCCGCTGCCCGGTGTTCCCAAGATAAGCCCATTTGGGTTTTTAAGCTGCTTTCGGTCGCAGAGTATCATGTTGTTTGACAGGGCATTTAAGCCGTAATACAGAGCAGCCCCGGTCTGAAATAATTCCTGCGTGATGAACGGGATAAAAATAGCGGTGCTTGATGTGGTAAGCCCCCGCTGTATCGGGATAAGGTTCTCCCCCAAAGGGATAGAGGACATCAGCCCCGCTTCCTGCTGATAGTCAAGACGGGTCAAGGCGCAGTTATATTTCTGTGCAATGCCCGCCGCCGCGAAAATGTCATTTTCCAGTTTCCGCTTCGTGTCTGCCATGTTTACCACAAGGAACGTGAGAAGAAACATTCGCTCGTTGCGGCTCTGTAAATCCTGCAACAGGTTCTTTGCTTCATTTCCAAAAGTGGCAAGGTCGGACGGGATTATATCCATATCGTAACCGCTTCTAACCGCTTTTTTCTGTTCCTCAATCTTCATCTTGTCAAGGTCTGTGATTTTGCGCTTAATGGTCTTGATTGCTTCCGACTGGTCGATACTTTTAATGTGGAGATTGACAATAACCCCTGTTTCCAAGTCCAACATATCCGCTAAGATACGGTCGTTCAGCTCCGGGGCAAGGATTTCAAGGAACGACACCGCCCCCGTCTTTTTCCCCATAGCAAAGTAGCGTCCCTCCCCAAACTTGAAAGAGGACGGGGCGATAAAGTCCTTTGTGGTAAGCCCTGTCGGGGTCAGCCAGTCATAGGAGAATGAGAACGGCTCGCCTGCCGGGTGGAATACCCCATGCAGCACCTTTAAGCGTTCATAGCCGGATAAGGGGTGCGCCGATACGCCAAGCACCTTGAAATTGTTGAGTACGTCCGTTTCGATACGGGAAAGCCGCGCCCTTGCCGCCGCCGAAGCGGGCGTACAGCGGGGACGAAATGAGCAGATAGATCACGGAAACGACATAGTAAATACCGATGGCGCGGGCGTAGTTGGAGACGAAGTCCGAGCCGTGCGTCGCAACGAGAGAGGCGAAAAAGCCGAAGAAGCCGACGGGCGCATAGTAGGAGATGAGCTTGATGACCTTCAGAAGAATGTCCGTGAGGTCATTGAGCAGCAGCGCCACGCGGGACTCGCGGCCGCCGCACATCTGAATGCCGAAACCGAAGATGATCGCCGCAACGATCAGCGGAAGGATAGCGCGGCGGCTCCAGAGCTCGGTGAAGTCCGGCTTCGTGAAGAAGTTGATGATGAGCGTTCCAATATCCACGGTACCGACGCCGGACTCCTCATAGCTGGGCGCAGCGGTGAACACGGGAATGAAACGGACGATGACGTACATCAAAATCGCAGCAATGGCAGCGGTGGAAAGGAACGTTCCGACCGTGATGCCCATGATGCGCCCGGCGCGTTTTGCCGAGCTCATGTTTGCGATCGCCGAGGCGATGGAGCAGAACACCATCGGCACAACGACACAGAACATCATATTAATAAACAGCGTCCCGAACGGTTCGAGAGCCGTAGCCCCCGGCCATGCCGCACCGACAATACAGCCGGCGACGATGCCGAGAAGCATCAGTGTAATGAAACCGTATTTCTTCATAAACTTCTTCATTGCACATAACCTCCACTGAGTATTTTCGTGCTATATTTTACTGCGCACGCCTTGCAAAGTAAACGCAATCTATGCTATACTCTTTGCAAAAGATGCTTTTATGGAGGCCGTCATGGACGAAAACTATGAAAAGCGCGGATACCTGCTGGAGGATTTCCGACTCTTTCACCTGAAAGACGACCGCGGCACGAAGGTTGATTATCACTATCACGAATTCTGCAAGATCGTACTTCTTCTCTCGGGCAGCGGCAGCTATACCGTAGAGGGGCGGCGCTATCTTCTGCTGCCCGGCGACATCGTGCTCGTCGGCAGCCGGTGCGTACATAAGCCCGAATTTGAAGAGGGAATTTCCTATGAGCGCATGATCCTTTATATCTCCCCTTCCCTGCTTGCGGAAAATTCCGTGCCGGACTATTCGCTCGAAGACGTATTCTCCGGTAAGCCGGGCCATGTGCTTCGCCCGGCGGAGGACGTCCGGCGGCGGCTTCGCTCGCTGGCAGAGCAGCTCGAGAGCGAAATGGCCTCGAGCGGCGGCGAGAATGCGATCCTTTCGCGCTGTACGCTGCTGCGCCTTCTCGTGGAAATCGGGCGTGCAATGCAGAAAACCGGCTCCGAGCTCCCGCAGCCGGTCGTACCGAGGGACGGCAAGATCCTGGACATTCTGCGCTATCTGGAAGCCAATCTTGCCGAAGACATCTCCATCGACGATCTGGCCGCGCAGTTTTTTATCAGCAAATACCATATGATGCGCCGCTTCCGCGAGGAGACCGGCACATCCATCCACAACTATCTCTCCGACAAGCGGCTTCTGGCGGCGCGCGATCTTATCCAGTCCGGACTTTCCGCCACGGACGCCTGCTTCCGCTGCGGCTTTCGCAGCTATTCCGCCTTTTCCCGCGCCTACGGAAAGCTCTTCGGCGCCACGCCGACCGGACGCATCGTGCAGACGCTCCACGCGGACGACTTTGACGAATGACAGGCAAAGAGGTGCATCCTATGAAATTTACAAAAATGCAGGGGGCCGGGAACGATTTCATCGTTCTGGACAACCGGTCCGGCGAAATACGCGAGAACGAATACTCCGCTCTCGCCGCCCGTCTCTGCCGCCGCCGTCTCTCGATCGGCGCGGACGGGCTGATGATCGTCCTCCCCGCGCAGGGCATCGGCGATTACGCCATGCGGTTTTACAATTCCGACGGCTCACTCGGCGAAATGTGCGGCAACGGCGCGCGGTGCATCGCGCGTTACGGCTATGACCGCGGTCTCGCCGGAGACATCCAGCGCATTGAAACGACCGCCGGGATCGTCGTCGGGCAGCGCATCGAAGAGGATCTCTACTGCGTCCGGCTGAACGACCCGACCGTCACGGAGATGGAGATCGGCATTCCGTGGGACGGGCGGATTCTCTCGGTATCGTATCTGGAGCTCGGCGATCCCGGTATCCCGCACGCCGTTCTGGAGCTGCCGGAATGGGACACGATACCGGAGGATGAGCTGCGCTCGCTCGGCGCTTACATCCGCAGCTACGCCGCCTTTCCGAAGGGCGCGAATGTAACGTTCCGCAAACGCCTTGGTCGGGATCATGTAAAGGCGGTCACCTATGA
>ERZ791837.1242-NODE-1242-length-17001-cov-2.986782_pt1 | contig 17001 bp, 14 predicted proteins | sample MGYA00510292_ERZ791837 | MGnify/ENA primary metagenome ERZ791837 (study PRJEB30046, sample SAMN00715259) | human gut metagenome | study: EMG produced TPA metagenomics assembly of the A metagenome-wide association study of gut microbiota in type 2...
ATCTTATCGTTGTGTTCGATCCGCCATTTCATCGTATTCAAATGAAATTCTCCCTGGCCCGAAAGGATCATTTGCTTCAATTCTTTGGAGTATTCCACCAACAAAGAAGGATCCTCTTCGTGCATCCGATAAAGCACTTCGGCCATTTTCTCCTCGTCGCCCTTATTCACTGCCCGGACAGCTGTACGGAAACGGGAATTCGGATATTTGATTCCGGGAAATACATAATCACAATCTTTCTCATTCAGGGTATCCCCGTTTCTCGTTCCTTTCAGTTTCACGGTCGCTCCGAGGTCACCGGCCCGGAGTTCCGTCACTTTCGTCCGGTTTTTACCGGCTACAGCATACAACTGTGCAATACGTTCTTTAGTACCGGTAGTCATATTGATCAAATCATCCCCTTCTTTCACCGTACCGGAAACAACTTTAAAATAGTTGATATCTCCCAGATGCTGCTCGATAGTCGTACTGAATACAAAAGCCGAAGCCGGGCCGTTCACTTCATAAGGCACCAGACGACCGTCTTTCGTAAGCATTCCCGGCATGGCAGCCGCACTCGGAGCCACGTTCACCAGGAATTCCATAAAATCATTCTTCCGCAGGCAGCCACCGTCAACGCCGTGCAATCCTTCTCCAACGACTCCCACCCCCTGCTGGACCTGCTGAGGAAAATCAAATCCCCCACCTGCCCGGAAGAATGTGAATAACAGGAGAATAACACGGGAACAACATAACGATAACTTGTGAATACACGCTGATGAAAGCACTGGACTTCATACAGATATTCGCCACTAACGTCCGCAGGATGGACTTCCGCCTCAGCAGCGCCCAGGTCATTCTGGCCGTCATCGCCGGATACAGGCGCCACAGCACCATCACGGAGGCCCCCCGCCTGCACCCCAATACCGTCACCAACATCCTGCAGGACCTCATCGCTCAAGGATACGTCAACCGGTTCGGAGACTGCCGCCCTTACGTGTACCGCCCCACGGCGGAAGGCGAGCAGCTGGCCGGAAACCTGCTGGACAAAAATACCCTCCCCGGTACATGAAGGACTCCCTGCTCAGCACGGAAGAAAAACGCCGCTGGCTCGCCCGGGTCTTCCGGGATACGGACGGCGAATACTCCCAGGCAGACAAATTCAAGGCCCTGGTGGAAGACACCAAGCTGGCTGCCCTCCAGCAGGAAGAAGAGGAATTCAGACGCAGGCAGGAAACGGGAACCGCAACGCAGGACCCCATTCTGGCCCTGCTCCAGGCTATCCCGCCCGCAGAACTCAATCTGGACGACCAGGCTCCTTCCTGAAATCTAATGCTGCATCACTACAAAAAAGCTCTCCAGACCAAACAAGCCTGGAGAGCTTTTTCATTGTCAGGCAACAGTACGCACTCCATGCGGAGTGCGACTACCAGTCCCACCCGGCTTTTCAGGGCTGGACATGGTTTCAATCCACGCACTCCGTGTGGAGTGCGACGAGATATTCAAAAATAACTTTGGCTCCCATAGGGGTTTCAATCCACGCACTCCGTGTGGAGTGCGACGAGCCGTTTCGTAATCTTCGTCACGGTCAAGAAAGTTTCAATCCACGCACTCCGTGTGGAGTGCGACTGCGTATGATCATATGCACTGTTACTCAACAGCGCAAACGATACTTTGCGCCAACCTCCCGGAGAAGACCGTCATTGCACGGTCTCCCTCTCTAGGCGATCATCTGTCAATATTCAATTTCCAACGCGTTACACCAATCGCCGGCCTCCCGGGAAATTTGTGTGAGCTTGGGATTGGCGCAAAGGCCGTGTTCAACAGTCTTTAAATAATCAAGGGGCCGGAAATATCATAGCTTTTTTCCTTCCCCAATTGTTCTATTTTATGATGCCAATTGGAACCCATGTGATAAATCCTCAGGCTGTCGCTTTCGTTATCAATAATTTTAAGCAGCTTGCTTCTGATGTCAACCAATTGGGCCGGAGACAGCTCACATTCAAATACGGAATTCTGCACCCTCTGCCCGATATTTTCACAGGCGCGGGCAACCTGGCGCAAGCGGCGCTGCCCTGCCTTATCCTCCGTGGAGACGTCATAAGTAATGAGAATGTACATGGTTTACTTACTGATAAAGGGAGGATAGCAATCCAAATCACCACGCAGGTGGCGTGCCATTAAAAGAGCCTGAATATGAATCAGCAATCCCAGTGTGGTCTTTTCCTGAAGGAAAGGATGGACCAGAACGGTCTTCTTCCGTTCCTGCCAGGCGTTCAATACTTTCTTACGGGAGTCTTCCTTCAGGAAAACGGCTCCGGACTCTTCCTTGTCAAAATCATCTGCGGTAATCTGCCTGCGGTTAATCAGGGTAAGCGCTAGGCGATCAGCCAGGGGAGCCCGGAACTCCTCCATCAGATCAAGGGCCATACCGGGACGCCCCGGACGGTCACGGTGCAAAAAGCCGGCGGCGGCATCAATGCCGGAGCTTTCCAGGGCGGACCGGGCATCATGGCACAACAAACTGTACAGAAAAGATAGCAGGGCATTAAAACAATCCCTGGGAGGGCGCCTGTTGCGGCCTTCAAACACCAGCTCCGGATCTTCCGTCCTCTGGCAATGGGAAAGGCAGGAAAAATATGTTTCTGCCGCAGAGCCTTCAATCCCCCGCAGGGTGTCGCCGGATTCGCAGCCGCGAGCCATGCGGCAAAAGGCCGCCAGACGGTCCACCGCCTCTGACAAATCCTTCCCGTATGTTCTCTGCGCCCTTAAAAGCAGACTGCGGCAGTTCGCAATCTTGGCTGCAATCATTTCCCGTGCCACGCCAACCCACCTTGTCTCATCATCAGCCCAGCGGTACTGCTCCCGGCGCAGCAGGATATTTCCCTTCATGAAGCCTTGCACGCCGGCCAGGAATTTTCCATAAGGATTACAGAAGGAAAGGGTGACGCCGCGTTCAGCACAGGCCCCCATCAAATAAGGGGAAACTCCTATGTCCCACCCCAGCGTCACGATGCCCTCCAGATTATGAAGGGGAACCCGGAGCAGGCAGGCCCCATCAGAATTCACTTTCACGGTATCGCCGTCCTTGGACAGCCAACATCCCTCCAGTGTAACAAACAAGGTATTTAAATGCTTCTTCATAAATCGTCAGCTTCACTTGCGCCAAGGCTGTCTTCAAACACATCATCCACCCGGGCCTTCATGGTCTGCCTGTGTTCCCGGCACACGGCAGGCAGGCAGTCATTAACCAGGGAACAGGACTTGCACCCCCTGGAATAACGGGGCAGCGGCGTAACCACACCCGTCAGTACTTTTCTGGCATCACAGATAACCTGGGCTGTCAGGGAACGCAATTCCTAGTCAAATAACACTTCAAGCCTTCTCTGGGTTTTTCCGTAAAATAGAAAGCCGGAAGTAATTACTACGCTGAACATCTCCTCCAGACACAGTGCCTGGGCGCACACCTGCACTTCATCCGCACGGTGCGGCTTGGGCTTGCCCACCTTGTACTCCACGGGAGTCATGGACACTACCTCACCGCCCTTTTTATTATAAACGGCTTCCACCACATCCGCAATACCGTGAATACCCCACTGTCCGGAAGAAACGTGCAGAGAGCGCAGCACTTTTTTCAATCCACGGTTTTCCGTCATTCCCGAATTGGCCCGTTCATGAAATACATTCCCCTCTGCCGTGAACTGGTTCTCCTCCCATGCGCATTCCAGATGAATCAGAGCACACTGCCTGGGACAGTACAGGTAATGCTGCAATGCCGCCAAGGGTACGGAAAAGAGAGGGAAAGACATCTTGGAAATTCTGTTCAGGATGAAACACTAAATAAAATGTTAAAAAAATCAATTCATATCTTGTAAACAAACACATGGTATCTATCATGGTTTTTCATGTATCAAGCCCGTCCTCATCAACTCCTTTCCACCCATGAACAGGAGTGTGTCCGTACTATGTCTACCCTGCTTGCTCCCATAGAGTTGCCACAGCTGGGAGCCTTGATTGGCGGTACGCATGACTTCGGCAAAATGAGTGCTGATTTTCAAGAATACATGGAGTTCCTTACGCAAAACCCCACCCCTCCAATCCAAAAGGGAGGCATAGATCACTCCACGGCTGGCGCCCAATTTGTCTGGAACTATTTCCCCGTGGTGCCGGAAGCGGAAGAATTTTTTGTTTTCAGGCAAATTATTGCTTTATGCATTGCCTCCCACCATCATCCTTCTCTGATAGACTGCTTCCGGGGAACGATGTCCGGCGATGACGTATTCTCACAACGCATGGAAAAATCCAGAGAGAAAACTCATCTTGATGAAATCCTGTCCAAACTGACTTCTCCGGAAAAAAATCACTACTCTTCCCTTCTGGAAAACCCGGAACTGGTGAAGGAACTCAAAAATATCCACACACGCATTCTCTCTTTGTTCGGCCATTCCCCAAAAAAAGTTTCATTCCATTATGGTTTGATCGCACGGCTCTGCCTGAGCAGCCTGATTGAAGCGGACTACACAAGCGCGTCCGGCAGAGGAAGCCACGACAGCATTCCTAAACCGGATTGGGAAGGAATGCAAAACAACCTGAACAAACACCTTGGTTCCTTCAAAGCTGAAACACCCATAAACCAAAGCAGGGCAGCCATGTCACAGGAATGTTTTCAGGCCGCAGGAGGCCGCATTGGCAAATGGAGTCTTACGTTGCCTACCGGTGCAGGAAAAACCCTTTCAAGTCTCAGATTCGCCTTGGAACATGCGCGGCGGCATCATTTGTCCCGCATCATTTACGTCATTCCCTATACCTCCATTCTTGACCAGACGGCAAATTCAATTAAAGAAGCGCTCGGAGACGAGTACAACGAATGTATTCTGGAACACCATTCCAATCTGGTGCAGGAGACCCTCAATAAAACGGGAGAAGAGAAACCCTGGACGTCGGAAAGAAAAACATGGTACATGGAAGCTGCCCAAACATGGAATGTACCCATCATACTCACTACAGCCGTGCAATACCTGAATGCACTATACGCATCCGGCAAGCAGCATATGCGGCGCATGCATTCCCTGGCAAATGCCGTGGTGATTTTTGACGAAGTACAGGCCATTCCACTCACCTCCCTGCGGCTTTTTGAACATTCTCTGGACTTTCTCTCCGGCATTTGCCACAGCAGCGCCATCCGCTGCACCGCAACCCCTCCGGAAGCGCCAACAGAAACAGACGCGCATGACCGCCTTGTTGAAACACCTATTATTCCGGACAGTCAAGCCTTCTTCGATCAATTTAACCAATTCCGCCAATGCGAGGTCTACAGTGAAATAAAACCCTCCAATTACTGGACCGTGGAGAGAATGAGAAACTTCATCATGGAGCAGGCTTCCGCGAACGGTCCTACCCTGGTCATCGTCAATACCAAAAGTCTGGCGGCCAAACTGGCCTCCGATTGTCGGAACCTGCATGCCGAGGCTCATATCCTCCACCTCAGCACCAACATGTGCCCCGCCCACAGGAAGGAAATCATTACAAACCATATTGACAAGGCATCCCTGCAGAAAGCCAGGGCCATGGGGAAAACCGTAGTCTGCATCAGCACCGGCCTGATTGAAGCCGGAGTGGATGTGGACTTTGACGTCATCATCCGGAGCGTAGCCGGTCTGGACTCCTGCATGCAGGCGGCAGGCCGCTGCAACAGAGACGCCTCCCGCCCAGGTGGAAAAATCATCCTCATCAATCCCGCGGACAAACTGGAAGAACTGGGCTCTTTACCGGAACTGGAAATCGGAAAGGAAATCGCAATGGACATGATTCGTGATCCTGAGGAGGAGGAAATCTTAGGCAATAAATCCGTTGCTCTCTATTTTAAGGAATTTCACAGCAAGCTCACCCGAACACACAATCATGACCATCTGTCCTATCCGTTCCCGTGTTCCGGCCTCTCCACCAACATGGAAGACGCTTTATCCCTGAATTTCAAACTGATGTCACTTCCACGTCAACAGCCCAAATACGGGTCTCTCCGTCTTTTCCAGGCTTTTGCCTCGGCAGCTCATCAATATCATCCCATACAAGAAGACACAACAGCCGTTCTTACCTCATATGGAGAAGGCAAAAAATACCAGAGAATACTTTGGGACATGAATCCCCATACCGAGGAAGAATGGCAACAATGGAACGACTGCCTTCAAAAATCCAGAGCCTATTCCGTCCCCATTTCCAACCAAAATCTGGTAAAATACTTGAATGCGGGAGAGATTATGCGTATACAGGAGGGAATGGATATTTATACTGTTAATGCAGATAAATATGATCCATTCCTGGGCTTTCTCGCACATCCGGGAGATACTTGCGGCGCGCTAACCCTCTCCCAGCCATAGGAATCTTCAACAACTTCACATTCATGCTCAACCAAGTCGAATTTAAGGTTTACGGTAAATATGCACTTTTCTCCGACCCCCTCACCCGGATAGGCGGAGAAAAATGCTCCTACCAAATCCCCACTTATGAAGCCCTGAAAGGAATTATAAAAGCAGTCTATTGGAAGCCCACTCTGATCTGGACGATTGATGAGATAAGGGTAATAGCCCCTATCCGCCTGGTTCCCAAAAACATGAAATTGATTAAATACCATGAGGCAGGGGCGGATTTGTCCGTATATACCTACCTGCAGGATGTGGAATACCAGGTCAAGGCGCACTTTGAATGGAACATGCACCGTTCAGATATGTCCAGAGACCGGATAGACGGTAAACACTATGAAATCGCCCGGCGCATGATTGAACGCGGTGGGCGCCGGGATATCTCCCTGGGTACCCGGGAATGCCAGGCTTACGTGGAGCCATGCCGATTTGGAGAAGGTAAAGGTTTCTATGACAATTACGGAGAAACTTCCTTTGGCCTTATGTTCCATGGATTCAACTATCCGGATGAGACGGGAAAAGATGAGCTTTCCATACGTTTCTGGCGTCCTGTCATGGAAAATGGAATCGTCCGTTTCATTCGCCCTGAGGAATGCCAAATCGTCAAACATGTGCGTCCCATGGCGGCATGCCCGCCAAAGTCCAGCGGCCTGGATGATCTGAGCCTGGAAAAATGAAAGGAGAAAAAAAGCGATGAACTGGATGCACGCCTTATATGCCACCTACGAACAAAACCGTGATTACGTAGGACGCATTGACAAAGAACCGGCCCAAGGCAACCGAAAGGAGCGCCTCATCACCCCTCTTCTGCCGCTGTACCACAGTATGCAGAATGCCCACATCACCATCACCCTGAACAAACAGGGAGAGCTCGTCAATGCCTCTCTCAACAATCCAAACACACAGCCCACCATCATTCCCGTTACGGAAGGCTCCGGAGGCCGCACCAGCGGGGCGTGTCCCCATCCTTTGTGCGACAAGCTCCAATATGTGGCAGGTGACAATGCGGACTACTTTCCTCCGGCTGAAACCCCGGCCAAACGAACCAAGCAGGTTAAAACCCTGCTTGAATCTTACGAGCAATATGAACAACAATTGTCGGAATGGGCAGCCTTTGATCCCGGCAACATAAAACTGAACGCTATTCTGGCCTATATCCGTAAAAAATCCCTAATCGCAGACTTGGTTAAAGAAGGAATCCTGCATGTGGAAAACTCCACCAACACCCTGGTTCCTGCGTGGAAAGGGGATAAGCAGGAGATGCCTTCCATCTTTGAAATCCTCGGTGCCTCTACCCAGGAAAATGCGTTCATACGGTGGAAAGTCAACAGCAGGGACGGAAGCCCTGCGGAAGTATACCATGACCCCTCCATGTATGAATCCTGGAGGCGCTATACGGAATCCAAATCCACCAAGCGGGGAATGTGCTACATTCTGGGGCAAACCGCACCGCTGGCAGCCAACCATCCGGCACGGATCAGAAACGCCGGAGACAAAGCTAAGCTCATTTCCTCCAATGACAGTTCCGGCTACACTTACCGGGGAAAATTCATTGAAGCGGATGAAGCTTGCGGAGTAAGTACGGAAGTCACTCAGAAAGCCCACAGCGCGCTTCGCTGGCTTATCTCCCGCCAGGGCTGGTATGATGGTGATCTTGTCATTCTTGCATGGTCTCCCGGCTTGCTGAATGTACCCTCCCCCTGCGGCAATGTACAAGAATGGCAACACTACGCGCCTGACCAGCCAACTCCGAATGATCAGGTGACCCAACTGGTTAAGCAATTCAAAAAAGAACTATCGGGAGGCGGAAAAGAACGTCTGCAAACTTCTCTGAATGAAAATGATATAGACAACCGGGTTCTGGTTCTAAGTTTGAACTCAGCATCTCCGGGACGCATGTCCCTTTCCAGTTTTCAGGAATTCTCCGTCTCTGACTATCTCAACAACCTGCTTGCCTGGCATTCCAGAGCCAGCTGGAAGCAGCATCTACCCAAAGACAAGGAAGGGAACAACCGCTCCTACATCGGAGCGCCATCCATCTCCATGATCGTCAAAGCTGCCTATGGGAGCAAAGTGGATGACAAGCTACGGAAACATGCCCTTTCCAGACTGCTACCCTGCGTTCTTCAAAACCTTCCCATCCCTCCGGACTTGGAAAAACAATGCATCCTCCAGGCCTCCAAACGGCATTCCATGGAATGGTGGGAATGGGAAATGACCCTGGGCGTATCCTGCTCCATCTATCGTTATAATCATCCTCAAACAAACACTTCATCCTCAGACATCATGAGCCTTGATTCATCCATCACAGACCGCAGCTACCTCTTCGGCCGTCTTTTGGCGGTTGCGGAAGCTATTGAAGCATCAGCATTAAAGGTCACAAATACCTCCCGTCCTACCAACGCGGAAAAATTCATGCAACGTTTCCAACAGCGCCCAGCTGAAACCTGGCCCATGCTGGAAAAAAGCATTCAGCCTTATAGGAACATTCTGCATAGAAACGAGAAAACTATTCCTTATTTGAAAAAATATGACGAATACCTGGACAATATCATGGATACCTTTCTTCTAGGGCAACTTATGGACAATGCACCGTTAACAGGAGCTTACCTGCTTGGCTACCATTGCCAAAGAGCATTCATTTATAAACCTAAAGAAGAAAAAAATGTTCAACCGACAGAATAATTCTTACAATTAATTATTAACTCATACCATAGAACAACATCATGAGCCTTAATCATAAAATTGACTTTGCCGTCATCTTCACCGTCACGAATGCCAATCCAAACGGAGATCCACTTAACGGTAACCGTCCCCGGACGACATTGGAAGGCCTGGGAGAAATCTCCGACGTCTGTCTCAAGAGAAAAATCCGCAACAAGCTGCTGGACATGGGGCAGAAAATTTTTGTCCAATCAGATGATAGGCGTGTAGACGATTGTAAAACATTGAAAGAACGCGCCACCCCCATTCTGAAGCAAAAAGGGACATCTGCCGAACTAGCGCAAAAAGCCTGCCAGGAATGGTATGATGTGCGTGCCTTCGGACAAGTCTTTGCCCTAAAAGACAAAGGAGCAGAAAAAGGATCAGGAGTCTCCATCGGCATCCGTGGCCCGGTGAGCATTCAACCTGCTTTCAGTACGGATATGGTCAACGTCACCAGCACCCAAATCACCAAAAGCGTCAGCAATGATGGAGACGGCAGCAAAAAATCTTCCGACACCATGGGAATGAAACACCGGATAGACAAAGGAACCTATGTCTTCTTTGGAGCAATCAATCCGCAACTGGCCGAGCTGACAGGCTTCTCTGATAAAGACGCCTCCCTCCTGAAACAAGCTCTCCCGCAAATGTTTGAAGGAGACGCCTCCTCCGCACGTCCGGAAGGCAGCATGTCCGTCCAGAAAGTCATCTGGTGGGAACATAACTGTAAAAGCGGTCAATACTCCTCCGCCAAGGTTCACCACTCCATAGAAATCACCCCGGATGGAACCATTGCAGAAAAATATGATCTTCCCGGTCTGAAGCCTGAAACCATAGAAGGCTTCTAAAGCTTTTCCCATCAAAAATGCAAACACCCTTCGCTTTTATTAGTGAAGGGTGTTTTTTTGAACAAATCTATACCACTGGTGCAGCTACAATTTACACACAAATTTAATAACTGATTTTAAATGAGAACATACCCTGGTATCCAAAACTAAAAATTATCATACCATCTTTTTTAGAATATCATACAGGCTATACCGTTTCCGGACCATAGCATAGCCTACCTCGCACCATACTTCCCATTTGCCAGAACGACAGAAGTCTCCACCTGTCTTGCCGGAATGGTCCAGTAATCCTTTAACAGCCGTTTTTGCTCTTCTCGTTCCACCACATGGAAACCGTGCCTCCGGTAGAATTCTATGGCCCATACAGCATCCGCCCATGTACCTATCAAAATAGGCTTTTCCTGGTCTTTCTGTAAATATTGCAGGAGTTGGCCTCCCACCCCTTTTCTCCGGGCATCCGTTCTCACATACGCATGACGTATCAGGTTAACATCTTTCCGGTCCTGAATACCCGTGACACCAAGGATCTTCAAGTCATCTTCCAAGCAATAAAACATGACTCCATCCTTAATCTGCTGCTGCAATTCCTCCATGCTCATATAAGGCTCTTTCCACCTGTCAGCGGAAATCCTGTCTTTATAGGCTATGGAAGAATCGTTGATAATTTCATAGATCGTCCCCAATCCGATTCCAAACACTTCCTGATCATTATACCAACTCTCTTCAATGTAATTAAATGCGCAGCATTCTAAAAGACAAGCTACTAATTCACTATATCAAATGCATTATTTTTCTGGAAGTTCAATGTTTGTCCACATGCCCGTCTATTGAAATGTCTGATACCAATTGTTCAGCACACGACCTCTTTGAACGGCAAATCAATACCCTTTCTTAATTAAATACTTGTTACTCAGAATTAATTCCATACCTCCTGACAGCAATAACCGGTCGAATAAAAAACAAAGCACTGGTATCCTTGTCCCTCATAATAATAGAAATCCCTGCAGAATGCTTGTTTCAATTGGACAAAGTTCATTTACCTATTTTGGGATTCAATTCACGCCCCATGAGGGTATTTAAAAAAGATGGCCGGATTCCCGTTTCAATCCACGCACCCGTGAGGGTGCGACAATTTTGTCCTCCATGCACGAATCAAGACTCATGGTTTCAATCCACGCACCCGTGAGGGTGCGACGTTCTTTTTGAGCTAGTTGTGGAGTTAAAAAGAAGTTTCAATCCACGCACCCGTGAGGGTGCGACCGAAGCTGTGCGGGTATAATGCCTTTATGCCGGGGTTTCAATCCACGCACCCGTGAGGGTGCGACGGCGAAAGGGGATATGCGTTGAAAGTTAGTGGTACAAATCGCTTTTTACGCCAACCTCTTTCAGGATGCATATTCCTTACGCCTTATATTTTATTGAAGAGAATGTCAATCTACTGATTTCAAGGACTTACAGGAATCGCCGATCTACCGGGGAATTCCTGTGAGCTTGAGGTTGGCGCAAACAGTTTATCGGTTCAGCAATTCATTTTGGAATTGCTGATTCCCATCTGGTTCACCAACTGTTTTTAATGCTAGATGGTCAGCGGCCTATCGTCCAGCAACTTTTTCTTTCTCTGCCATTCCGAAAACAAAAGGCCGCTCCATTCAATATGGAGCGGCCTTGAAGTGTTTTGCGGCATCAGCAGCCGCCAAAGGCGCCGTTAACGCACACGGGCAATGAGCCAGTGCAGCAGGTCCTTGATGGCGACGCGTTCTTGTTCCATGGAGTCGCGGTGGCGGATGGTCACCGTGTCCTTGAGGGAGGCATCATTTTCTCCGAGGGTTTCAAAGTCCACCGTGATGCAGAAGGGGGTGCCGATCTCGTCCTCGCGGCGGTAGCGCTTGCCGATGCTCCCGGCGTCGTCGAAGTCCACCATAAAGTCCCGTTTCATCATAGAAGACGGGCATCCACGGCTGGAGCGTTTTTTCAATTTCTCGGGCGATACGCACCTGTTCCTCGTTTTTCTTGAGCAGCGGGAAAATGGCGGCCTTGATGGGAGCCATCCGGGGCACAAAGCGGAGCACGGTACGGACGTCTTTCTTGCCCTTGTCATCCACCAGTTCTTCTTCATCAAAGGCTTCACAGATGATGGCCAGAATGGTGCGGTCACACCCGGCGGAGGGTTCTACCACATGGGGAATGAATTTTTCCCGAGTTTCTTCGTCAAAGTATTCCAGCGGACGGCCGGAGCCTTTCTGATGGCAGCTCAAGTCATAGTCCGTGCGGTAGGCAATGCCTTCCAGTTCCTGAATGCCGAACGGGAATTCGTATTCCAGGTCATAGGTTTTCTTGGAGTAGAAGGCGCGCTCACCGTCCGGAACATCCAGCAGATGAATGTGTTCGCGCGGCACGCCTACTTCATCATAGAAGCTGAGTCGGTGTTCCAGCCACTCATCCACCAGGCGCAGGCCGTCTTCCGGACGGCAGAAGTATTCGATTTCCATTTGTTCGAATTCGCGGGAACGGAAGGTGAAGTTGCGCGGGTTGATTTCGTTGCGGAAGGATTTGCCTATCTGAGCAATCCCGAAGGGGAGCTTCACGCGGGAGCTGTCCAGAATGTTCTTGTACTGGCAGAAGATGGACTGGGCCGTTTCCGGGCGCAGCCAGCCGGTAGCATTGGGATCATTTTCATCGGAGGTGGCCCCGATGGTCGTTTTGAACATGAGGTTGAATTCGCGGGCTTCCGTCACCAGGGAACCGTTGGCGGGGTTGTACATGGTGGAGTCCGTAATGGGTTCCATGCGTTCTCCTTTAAGTTCCATTTCCTTGTGGGAGACGTCCTTGCCAGCCAGCTGGGCATAGTACTGGGCCGCAGTCTTGCGGGCCCTGTCCGCCTGTTTTTCTGAATCCACCAGCACGGAGTATTCCTTTTCCACGCTCCAGGAGCCGTCTTTTCTGGCCGCTCCCGTGTAGAAGAAGCCCGTGCCGCTCTGTGCCGGGATCTGGTCCGCGCGCAGGCGTTCCTTGGTCAGCAGGCAGTCGCACATCGGGTCAGAGAAGCCGCCCACGTGGCCGGAGGCGACCAGCACGGAGTTATGCGTCAGAATGGAGCCGTCCATCCCCACCATGTCGTCGCGTTCCTGCACGTTTTTACGCCACCAGTATTCCTTGAGGTTGCGCTTGAGTTCCACGCCCATGGGACCGTAGTCCCAGCAACCATTCAGCCCGCCATAGATTTCAGCTGCCTGGAAGATGAAGCCCCGCCTTTTGCAGAGGCTCACGATTTTCTCCATTCGGGCGGGATCTGTATTGGTTCTGTCTGCCATGATAAGATATATAGATTGGGTTGGCTATGCGGGTTGTATTGATGACCGCAATCAGCGGCCAGTGAAAGCAAAAAGCGTGTCTTCTCAAGAATTCCAGGGGAGGGGAACCCCCTTGAGCAGCTGGGAGTCATATCCGGCTTCCACCAGCGTGCGGAAGGCTTCCATCGCCTCCGCAGTTACGGGCTGTTCCGTGGAAAATCCCTGTGCTGGGTATTCCTGTATCCGCTGAAAGTCCCCCACCATGGCGGAGACAACCAGCTCCCGAGGCAGTTCCGGGGTCAAGTATTCCCGGAAGCTTACGGGAGGGGAACTGACTGTCACCCCGGGTTCCGGCCACTGGGCCTGGAGCGTAGCCAGGGTACGCCGCTCCATGTACGGTTTTTGCAGGGCAATAAGGGTGGCGGGCTCCGGAATGCCGGCCTTTTTCAGGATTTCCCGGGAAAAACGGACATTTTCCCCGGTGTTGGTGGATTTATTTTCAATGAGTATCCTGTCTTCCGGCACTCCCGCCTTCATAGCTGCCGCCGCAAAGAGTTCCGCCTCCGTCACGGCCCATTCCCCGGTGAACCGCCCCATCCCGCCGGAAAACAGGAGAAGAGGGGCCAGCTTCCGCGCATAGAGTTCCGCCGCATATTCCGCCACCCGCACGTCATTGCTGCCAAGGATGAGGTCCGCCGGGCGCAGCTCCTGCTTCACATGGTGGTAGTCCCATAAAATTTCTATCGCTTCCTCCGGAGTCATCGGCCCTATGTACCCAAGAAGTTCCTTCCTGTAAACGCCGGATTCACCACAGGCCGTATTTGCCCCATTCCAGGGCGGCCCATCCCAGCAGCGCATTCGCCACCGCGTGCATGATGATGACGGCGCACAGGTTTTTCTGCCACACGGCAAGGAGGTACGCCAGAGAGCCGTAGATGAAGGCGCCGCAGTAGTCCACAGGCTGGTGCACGGCCATGAAGCAGAGGGTGGTCACCCAGTACGCTTTCCAAGTGTTGGTGCCGAAGGGCACTTTCCACGGGTGGTCCAGGTTTACCATCAGGCGCATCAGGTACCCGCGCCAGAAGAGTTCCTCCACCAGCGCCACTACCACCACGGCCCGGAAGAAGCGCAGGACAAGCGCCGCCAGCCAGCTCCAGGAGTCCGGGGAAAAGACAACGCCGGGATTAAATCCTTCCGGGCGCGCGTCAATTCCCAGCAGGTACCGGTACCATGGCCAGGAGGGATGGCCGAACCATGCGTCCGGACCGCCCGGCAGGCGGTCCGCCGCCATCGTGGGGGCCAGCCAGCACAGGATGCCCAGCACGCCGAAGAGGATGCCCCACGCAGCGGGTTTCCATTTCCAGTCCCAGTCAATGGCCTTTCTCCACCAGATGACCAGGGCAAAGCAGACGATGGCCTGCACGGGGTACAGCCATTGTTCCGGCGCCCTTCTCCACCAGGCGGCGGCTGGGTGGTCCCATTCCAGGAACGGGCCGCCAAACTGCCACAGAAGGGTAAAGCCCATGAACACCGCAAACGGCGCTACGTACGCCCTTGTTTTCAGGGCCTCCGGGACGGAGTTCATGGACGCGGAGGGGTCAGGAGAGAGTTTTCACGAAACGCTCCATGCGGTTGCAGGCTTCCTTGATCTGGTCAAAGGCGGTCGCATAGCAGCAGCGCAGGAAGCCTTCCCCGCTTGCACCGAAAGCGGTACCGGGCACGGCGGCCACCTGCTCTTCCATCAGCAGGCGCGTGGCGAATTCCTTGCTGGAAAGGCCGAATTTGGAGATGTCCGGGAAGGCGTAGAATGCGCCGCCGGGCAAATGGCAGTCCATGCCGATTTCATTGAACCGCTTCACCAGGAAGTCCCGGCGCTGACGGTAGCTTTCCCGCATTTTCAGCATGGCGGAGGTTCCGTTTTCCAGTGCTTCAATAGCCGCCTCCTGGGAAGTGATGGGCGCGCAGAGCATGGAGTACTGGTGAATTTTCATCATGGCGGAGATGAGCGGTTCCGGCCCGCAGGCATAACCCAGGCGGAAGCCCGTCATGGCAAATGCCTTGGAAAAACCGTGCAGCAGCAGCGTGCGTTCCTTCATGCCCGGCAGGGAGGCGATGGAAACATGCGGCTTGCCGTCGTAACGCAGCTCACTGTAAATTTCATCCGTCAGTACAATGAGGTCGTTCTTGATGCAGAGGCGGGCAATTTCCTTGAGCGTTTCCACAGGAGCCACCGCTCCGGTGGGATTGGTTGGGAAGTTGAGCATCAGCACCTTGGTCCGGGGCGTAATGGAGGCTTCCAGCACGGCCGGATTCAGGGCAAACATATCCTGCTTGCTCGTAGGCACGGCGGTAGCCACACCATAGGCCATGTTCACGCTGGGAGCGTAGGAGACGTAGCAGGGTTCGTGGTAAAGCACCTCGTCCCCAGGATTCAGCACGGCGCGCAGAGCCAGGTCAATGGCTTCGCTGACGCCCACCGTCACCAGCACTTCATGCAGGGGATCGTATTTTACATGGAAGAAGCCTTCCACATATTTGACGATGGAACGGCGCAGGGATTCCAGCCCGTAGTTGGAGGTGTAGGAGGTATGCCCTTTTTCCAGGGAGTAGATGGCCGCCTCGCGGATGTTCCACGGCGTGACGAAGTCCGGTTCCCCCACGCCCAGGGAGATGATGTCCGTCCGGCCTGTGACCAGGTCAAAGAATTCCCGGATGCCGGAACGGGGAATGGAGCCTACCTGCTCCGCTATTTTGTTCTGCCAGTTCATTAATGATTCCTTTCCGACGGCAGGGGATTACGGAGCAACAACCAGGCGTTCGGCCTGCACGGGGGCCTCGAACACACAGCCGTTTTTCTTGTAGGTTTTCAGGTGGAAGTGCGTGGAAGTGGACAGAACCCCTTCCAGCGTGGACAGTTTTTCCGCCACAAACCGGGCGATGTCCCGCATGCTTTTTCCTTCCACCAGCACCAGCAGGTCAAAGCTGCCCTGTAAAATCGTCTGTAACGTCCGGGTGTTCGTCCGGCGTGCCTCGGCGCGCTCTGCGTCGGTCATAAGCCAGGTGAATTTCGCGTTGGGGCAGGCGTAGACGGCTGCCCCGCAGCGGCGCAGCATTTCAATTTCGCCGCTGGAGCCGTCTTTTAAAAATTGCAGGATGACCACCCTGCGGCCATGGCCCAGCGCCCGCAGCGCCAGCCCCATGGCGGCGGTAGTCTTGCCCTTGCCGTCGCCCCAGTACAGATGCAAAAGTCCCTGTTCCATTCAGCGCTTCTCCATTCCCATCGCGGCATACACCGCGTCCATATCCAGTGCTCCGCGCACGCCGTCGGCCAGGATGTCGAACTGCTGGCGGCGGTACTCTTCCATCGGGATGAGGGCCGCGTCGGAGGGGTCGATGCCCTTCCGGCGGCAGAGCCAGCCCGCCAGCGCCTCGGTCAGCGTGCCAGTGTCGAACAGACCGTGGAGATAGGTGCCAAACACATTGCCCTGCACACAGCCTTCCCGGCCTCCGTCGGGGTAGTGGGCGAAGGGTTCGCCCTCAGCCTCGGTCACGCCGGTATGGATCTCGTAGCCTTCCAGCTCTGCACCCGCAAAGGGGGCGGCGGCGACGGTCGCTTTGACCTGTGCGCGGCGCTTCTGCTCGCTGAACACGGTCCGGGTGGGCAGCAGACCCAGCCCCCGCAGAGTCTGCTGTCGGCCGCTCTCGCTGCCGGTGGGGTCGTCGAGGGTCTGGCTCAGCATCTGGTAGCCGCCGCAGACGCCC
>ERZ791837.1257-NODE-1257-length-16894-cov-3.186412_pt1 | contig 16894 bp, 14 predicted proteins | sample MGYA00510292_ERZ791837 | MGnify/ENA primary metagenome ERZ791837 (study PRJEB30046, sample SAMN00715259) | human gut metagenome | study: EMG produced TPA metagenomics assembly of the A metagenome-wide association study of gut microbiota in type 2...
GCCGCGGGAGCCGAAGGGCAGCCCCACATCAGCGCGGAATTCCTTCCAGCGGCCATCCAGGTCATAGGAAAAGACGGCCGGGGCATGCGCCAGGATGAAATGGTCAGGTTTTCCGATCGTCCGGAAAAAGGGCACGGGCCCCAGGTCGGACGGGAAGAGGGCGTCCCACAGGGGGACGGCCCAGCCCACCTGCGCCACGGAGGGCTTGCAGTCATTCAGGCTGATGCTTGCGGTCTCTGCCGGAATCTGGGCAGGGGTGGCCTCCAGGGAGGGGTCCTGGCGCTCCAGGGCACGCTTCCAGATGGGGAGCCATTCCTTCACCTCCGGACGGGAGCCATGCTTGCGCTCCACCTCCGCCAGGGCTTTTCCGGCCTCCTTCATATTACCGCGTATCCACAGGTTTTGAACGTCTCCGAAGTAAACGGCCTGGGCCAGGGACGGAGCCTTGGCGCCCTGCGCATCCATCCACACGGGCAGCGTAATCATGCTGCGGGTGCTGTCACAGTTCAATACTGCCACCCGCATCTCAATAAAGCCGCCCTTATAGCCGGGCCGGCAGATGGTGAGGTCAAACTCTCCCTTTTCATTCAGGGAAGCCCCCACGGCATTGGAATCATAATCCGAACCGCCGGGAGGGTCCAGATGAACCACGATGCCGTAAGCGGGCCGCGTCAGGCGCACCCGCCCCTTCAGCCGCAGGCCGTCCTTGACCGGAATAGCCTCCAGCCGTTCATAAGAACCCGGAACGTATTTGCCGATCATGCGCCCGTAGGAGGCGTCAGCAGGAAGCTCCGTCTCCACCCCGTTGAACAGCGGCACGCTGGCCAGCTTCAGGGCGTCCGTAGGCGCCAGGTAAGCGCCCTTCCCCTCATGACGCAGCTCATTCCCGTATGAGGAATTGCCGTGGCCCATCAGGGAATCCCCCGCATTAGGGTAATCCCAGCCGTTGCCCGTATGGGGAAGGCCGAAGGAGTGCCCCAGTTCATGGGCCGTGCCGCCGATGTAAATGGTAGCGTTCTTTCCCTTGGTCACCTTGAAGCGGCCGCCCTGCATCATCTCCGTATCCAGAAAACTGGCGGGGTCCAAACCTTCCTGGTCACAGGTCCAGCCCGTTCCCTGGTGGCTGAAGCCGCCGCCGTAATAAGGCCCCACGCCATCCGGAAGCTGGCACACGATCAGCACGTGCTCCTTTTCCATGTCGATTCCCTTGGACGCCAGCACCTTCTTGGCGGCTTCACGGGAGACGGGGCCGGAACTCTGCACATTCATCTCGCTCATGGGCTTATCCACATAGGCATCATGAATGACCAGCTTTCCCCGGTCATCCAGGTCAAGCTGGAAAGTAAGCGGGGGAAAACCATTGGCCCGCATCTGGTCCGCATAATAAGCCTGGATGTTCTTCAGGATGTGGTCATACCGTTCCCGGTACCCGTCCAGCGCCGGCCTGTCCTTGAACGTTACATAAACCACGTGCAATTTTCTGGAGGACCTGGGCTTGCCCTGATGAAAGGCTTCCAGCGTCTTCCAAGCGGCGCGGGCTGTGGCGGCATCACCGGGATTCACCGTCCAGCTCACGGGCAGGCGGGTAAAATCCGCCCCCTCCGCAGGAACGGAGGCCGGAGGCTGTGAAGCGGCCGCCCCCTCCTTCTCCTGCGCAGGAGCATTCCACATGCCGGCCCCCATGGCCAGCAACAAGACAAAAAAGCGTTTTGACATAAGATCCATGAACCAATGTCAGGATATACGGGTAAAGCGCAGGTGTTTTATCACCATATCGTTCACCAGGCGGTTCATATTCTCGGAAAAAGCGTCGTACACCACCTCCACGCGGCAGGGGCCCGGCGTCATCACCACCTCCACCGCCGTGGAATAAATGAAATACTCCCAGTTCCCGGAGCGGGACGTATGGGGGAAAGCCAGCGTGCCGGCGCGCCGCCCGTTCAGGTACAGGCTGCGCAGGGCGCAGGTGTTACCGTCTGAAACGTCATACGTGCCGTTGGCAAAAAAGGCGTCCACCCGGTACACGCCGGGCCGGTCTATGTTCACATTATAGCACAGGGCGTCCGGAGACTCCGTAACGCGGGAGAACCAGGCCTCATCCCCGCTCAGCCCGCAGGGGCGCGTCTCCATGCGGGAATCCGCGGAAGGATAATCATTGGGTTCATTAAGGTAGGACTCCCTGCCGTCCAGCGCAACCGCCATCACCTGGAAATACACGTTCCCCCGGCTGGGAGAAGGCATGTAATGGCAATGCTCCGTCTGGGACACCGGAATGCCGTTCCTGTAAACGCGGTAGTAATCCGCTCCGTTCACGGCCTCCCAGGCGATGCCGTGGCGGCCGGCCTTCCATTCCGGAGCCGCCAGGCTGCCGCCCATGTGGGCCAGGTTCACCCGCCCCTCCCCTTCCTCTCCGGGAGCCAGCTCCAGCTCCACCAGCACACGGCCCTTCATGTCTGCGGAAAGCGCCGGGCGCCCCTCCCGCCCGTTAACCAGGCAGCGCGCTACCCGGTGTCCGCTGCCCCTCAGGCGGACGTCCACCGTCATGCCGCGGTATTCCAGCCCGGACAATTCATGGACTCCCTCAAATGACGCGGGAACGCAGGGGCGGAATTCCAGGGAATCCGGCAGGAGCCGGATGCCGAACAGTCCCTTGTAAAAACTGCCCAGCATTCCGGCAATGCTCCAGAGCTGGCTGTCCGAACTGAGCAGCAGGCCTTCATCCAGCCCCGTTTCCAGAAGAATATTCTCCTTGTTCGTGCCGCACAGGAGGGCGGCGCGCACCATGCAGGCGAACGCCAGGGACAGGGCGGCCTCATTCTCCACCGCGGCGGCGGCCTGCGCATAATACCCTTCCAGAAACGGCCACATGGCGCGGTTATGGTAAGGGGGAACCCCGTCCGGCATCTGGGGGTGGAAACAGGGAATGCCGTAAACGCAGTGGGGAAGGACGGCCACCATTCCGGCGGCATGGGAACCATGCGCCTGCCCCAGAAGGACGCAAAGCAAATTACCCAGGGAATCCACCTTTTCCGACAACACGGGATACCCGCGCCCATACAGGTACTGCCCGTACAGGGCATGCTCCGGAATCCGGAAAAACCGCTCAATCACGGCGGAAAGGCCCGCACTTTTTTCCTCCCACTCCCGCGCCTTCTCTTCCCGCCCAAGCTCCCGGAACATGCGGGCCAGCACCCTACGGGCCTCCACATGGAGAACCATGGTGGAAAGGCTGCACGAATCCCCGATGTCCGCAGAAGTCATCCACGCGGGATAGCTCTGTTCCCGCCAGTCCAGGAAGGAAGACTCACCCTTCACCAGGCCTCCCGTGGCCGCAAGCACCTCCTCATCCCTCCGGCACGTTTTTTCCAGCACGCGGCAGGAACGGGACAACCAGCCGGCATCCCCAGTCAGGCAGTAAACCTCCCACGCGGCCATTCCCCACACCACGCGGTCTGAAGAAATGGGCCAGGAACCTCCCGTGCCGGTATCCTGCTCCACCTCCCCGTTCCGCACCCGTGCATTCAGGCTCTTCATGCAGGCATGAACGTTCCACAGTCCCAGCCCCAGGTGGGTAGCATAGGAAATATCCCGCGTCCACACGGTGGGCCAGTTGGCGCCTGTACGGAACGTCCCCTCCCCGTTGAGCAGGGAGGAGGCCTCATTCAACGCCAGGCTGTAAGCCTTGTTAAGCACTTCAAAGCTACCCCGATAGTGCGGTGCGTTTCCGGCCTCCGGCAGGATGCGCCATTCTGAATAACGTCCGTTTTTCATCGTCTTCACCTGCCCGTCCGGCTGCACCTCCACCCAGTGCGCGGCATCCTGGCGCACGGAATTCCCGGTCAGCGTAAAAGCCTCCCCCCGGTATAATATACGGTCTTGATCCATAAATAAACGGACGCTGCGTCCATCTTTCTTCTTAACATGGCGGGAAACTTCTGTCCCGCAGAAAATGAGGCTTACGGAGGTTCCCGGGCACAAAAAAACCGGGCTTCCCGGAAAAGGGAAGCCCGGCGCAAGAGCAAATCAACTTTAATGCTTCAACAGAGAGGAAACGGCGTCACGTTCTTCCTTCAGTTCATTGACGGTGGCGTCAATCTTTTCCTGGGAGAACGCGTCGATCGGGAGGCCCTGCACGATTTCCCAGCCGCCGTCCTTGGTGGTGCGGACCGGGAAGGAGCAGATAAGGCCCTTTTCAATGCCATAGGAGCCATCGGAACAGACGGCCACGGAGTACCAGTCGCCTTCTGGGGTCTGGGTAGCCAGGCTGCGGACGGTGTCCACGGCGGCGGAGGCGGCGGAGGCGGCGGAGGAAGCGCCGCGGGCCTTGATGATGGCGGCGCCGCGCTGCTGCACGGTGGTGATGAAATCACCCTTGAGCCATTCCGTATCCTTGATGACTTCCGTCACGGGCTTGCCGCCGATCTTGGCGTTGGTGAAGTCCGGATACTGGGTGGAGGAGTGGTTGCCCCAGATGGTCATGTTGGTCACTTCCGTCACATGGACGCCGGCCTTTTCGGCAAGCTGGCTCTTGGCGCGGTTTTCATCCAGGCGGGTCATGGCGAAGAAACGGTCGGCGGGAACGCCGCTCGCGTTGTGCATGGCGATCAGGGCATTCGTATTGCAGGGGTTGCCTACAACCAGCACGCGCACGTCCTTGGCGGCGCTGCGGGCGATGGCCTGGCCCTGGCCGATGAACACCTTGCCGTTGATGTCCAGCAGGTCCTTGCGTTCCATACCGGCCTTGCGGGGAACGGAGCCTACCAGGAGGCACCAGTCTGCGCCGGCGAAGGCTTCATCCGGATCTGAAGTGGGAACGATTTCATTGACCAGCGGGAACGCGGCATCACGCAGTTCCATTACCACCCCTTCCAAAGCATTCATGGCCGGGGGAATTTCCAGCAGGCGCAGGTTGATCGGCTGGTCCGGTCCCAGCATGCTGCCGGAAGCAATACGGAACAGCAGGGAATAGGCGATTTGGCCGGCGGCTCCTGTAACGGTAACGGTGATAGGTGTTTTCATAACGTTCAAATTAAAAATAAACAGATCTTTTCTGTCTGGTCGTGGTTATAGCACACGGAAGAGAGGCGCTCAATCAGGAACTTTTTATTTTGACAGAAAAAATCCTCTTCCCCATTATGCTTGAACATCAGCCCCGCAGCCCTTATCCTTTAAATCAACCAAGTTTTTACCATATATTTGCACTGACACCATGAATTTAACGATCATCGGCAGTGGCTACGTGGGACTTACCACGGGCACCTGTTTTGCGGAAATGGGCCACCACGTCATCTGTGTGGACAATAACGCGGAAAAAATACGCACGCTCCAATCCGGGTCCATTCCCATTTACGAGCCCAAGCTGGAAGAACTCGTGAAAAAAAACGTGGCCGTGGGACGCCTGGAATTTTCCCCCTCCATTGCTGATTCCATCGCGGAAAGTGAAGTCATCTTCATTGCCGTGCCCACCCCTCCCAATACGGACGGCTCCGTAGACCTGACCTACATTGAAAAAGTGGCGCGGGAAATCGCCCAGGTGCTGAAACCGGAAATGGGCTACAAGGTCATTGTGGACAAATCCACCGTTCCGGTTAAAACCGGGGAGAAAGTGCGCCAGACCATCAAGCGCTATGCAGGCCACGGCGTGGAATTCGACATCGTCTCCAACCCGGAATTCCTGAGGGAAGGCTGCGCGGTGGACGACCTGCTGCACCCGGACCGCATCGTCATCGGCGCCAACTCGGAACGCGCCATGAACGTCATCAAGCGCGTTTACCAGCCCATCCTGGCCCCCATTCTGGAAACGGACGTCAGCTCCGCGGAACTCATCAAGCATGCGGCCAACTCCTTCCTGGCCCTGAAAATCTCCTACATCAACGCCGTCGCCAAGGTCTGTGAAAAAACGGGCGCGGACGTGGAGCTGGTGGCGGAAGGCATCGGCATGGACAAGCGCATCTCACGCCACTTCCTCAACGCGGGGCTGGGATACGGAGGCTCCTGCTTCCCGAAAGACGTCAAGGCCTTCATCAACATCAGCCGCACGCTGGGCATCCCCTTCACCCTGCTGGAGGAGGTGGAACACATCAATAACACCCAGCACGTCCACTTTCTGGACCAGATACGGGAGCGCCTCTGGGTGCTCAAGGATAAAAAAATTGCCGTCTGGGGCCTGGCGTTCAAGCAGAACACGGACGACATCCGGGAATCCATTGCCCTGAAACTCTGTGAAAAACTCCGCAAGGAGGGAGCCGTGGTCACTGCCACGGACCCCAAGGCCATGCATACCGCCGCACCCATCCTGGAACCGCTGGGCGTCACGCTGGTGGACGACATGTATGAATGCGCCCGGGATGCGGAAGTGCTGATCATCGCCACGGAATGGAGCGAATACGCCAATGCGGATCTTCAGAAACTGGCTGACGTCATGCGCAACCGCATCATCTTTGACGGAAGGAACATCCTTTCTCCGGCCAATATCAAAGCCATGGGCTTTGAATACCACTCCGTAGGCCGCCCCTCCATTGAGGAAGCCTAACCCGGCCCGGGAATGACCCGGGTTCAAGCAACATCCCTGCAAAAAGGCCTCCGGAGCGTTGAATGCTCCGGAGGCCTTTGTCATTTATTCGCTAATCCTGTTGCCCGATCAAAAATCAAACTGCAATCCCGCCCGAAGGTAAAAACCGGGATCGTAATGGTACTTCTCCAGTTCATGGCTCCCGTTGCTGGTCTTGATGGTGCCGGAGTTCCCGAAGGAAAAGCCAACATCCGTCACGATGCGGGGGCGCACGCTCCCCCAACGGCCCAGCCCTATGTCCGCTCCTACGCCGGCCACGCCGGAAATCCACTCAAACTGGCGGACGCGGCGGTCATGGTGAATCGTCCAGGTGCCGGACACCACGGAAACGAAAGGCCCCCACGTCAGACCGTCGCTGACCTTGCTGGTATAGGAAAGGCGGGCGCCTTCCAGCTGAAGGGTCCAGTTGCGCGTTGCTTTCCATTCGAACTGAATAAGGGGAAGAATAGGAAAATCACCCAGCTGGGGGTAGCAACCCACGCCGATGCCGTAGCTGAACCGGTCATTCAAGGGACCCGCGAGAAGGGCATGGCCGCCGAAAAAGATATTATGGGTTGTCCAGGTATCGAAATCCGTAGAGATCTGCGGCGTTACGCCGAAAACAAGGCTCGTCTTCCCACTAAGCTTGTAGGAGGCGGTCGCATTCAACCAGACCGTGTACAGCTCGTTCACATCCATATCGCGAGCGCCTTCTCCGTTAAACCAGCTCAAACGAAGGGCAGTCGTAGCGGAAAAGCCCCAGGAACCGCTTGACATCCGGCACAGATTCAGGTCCGTCATCCAATTCTGCACGTTCACGCTCCCATGGCCGTTTCTGGAATCCATGGGCCCGAGCAGCTCAAAATAGGACTGCGTGGGGAAAATGGGTTTGGCAGCATTCTCCCCCGTCGGAGCCGGAGAGCTGTTGTAGCCTCCGGAATAGGCTTCTGCATAATAGCCGGTATCGTAACCGTCTGAGGAATCGGAATCCGGATAAGGCTGGGCGTTCGTCTGGGCAACCAGAGCCATCCCGGTCACCAAAGAGAGAGACTTGATATAAAATCGAAGGAACATGATCGGAAATTATACATCCGCGTACACGTGGTCAATCAAAAGATATACAAATGACTAATTAATATTTTCATGCCCAAACAGCATCGCAATCATAATCATCACGAGTACAAGAAGTAAGTACCACCGGGCCGCTTTGCTGCTCCGGACACATGCCCCCGCACAAACAAGAGACACGACAAAACAAACCGCCGCCGCCAAAAGCATAACCCGCGCCAGCATGGGAAAATCCAGCGCCCCTGCCCCCGCCGCAAGAAGCGTCCCTATCACATACCCGGCAAACGACCACCTCAACCCCGCCAGCCAGGAAAAAGATGCCGTCTTCTGCCTATTCTCACTCATGCACCCACTCTGCCCTGCAATAATCTAATCTCAAGCCAAAAATAAAAGAATTTATTAATGTTCTTTTTGAAAGGTAGATAACTGTTGATTATCATTATTAATTAACATCTAGAATATTAGAAAAAAATTATGATCAGCATAAAACCGGAAGTTTTTATTAAAAAATATAGTGCTGCCATTTTAGAAGGGGATGCCGCAATATTTGCAGGAGCAGGTTTATCTCGTCCATCAGGATATGTTAGTTGGAAGGAATTTCTAAGAGAAATAGCAAAAGATATACGCCTAGATGTAGATAAAGAAAACGATTTAATATCAGTGGCTCAGTTTTATAAAAATGAAATGGAGAGTAGATCTGATTTAAATCAGGAAATCATTTATCAATTTACAAAAGAAGCGAAGGTAAACCAAACCATGAATATATTGTCCACGCTTCCAATAAATACTTACTGGACAACTAATTACGACAAGATAATTGAATCAACATTAGAAAATAAGGCTAAGAAAAAAGTAGATGTCAAAATAAATCAAGAAAATCTTGCAGAAAATAAGCCAAACAGGGATGCCATTGTATATAAATTTCATGGCGATGTAAGTCAACCGTCTCAAGCTGTACTAACAAAAGATGATTTTGAGCTTTTTCCTCGTACCCATCAACTTTTTATTTCTTCATTACAAGGAGATTTGATTTCAAAAACATTTCTTTTTATAGGATACAGTTTGAACGATCCTAACCTGATACAGATATTAAGCCAAATAAGAATACTTTTGGGAGAAAATAAGAGAACACACTATTGCATTTTTTCAAAATTAAACCGCAAAGATTTTTCTTCACAGTCTGATTTTTTATATGAAAAAGTAAAGCAAGAATTAGTTATAAAAGATTTGAAGAGATATGGGATACAAAGTGTTATTATAAATAGATATAGCGATATACCTGAACTTCTGAACCTCATAAAGGAACGTATAAGCAGGAAGAATATATTCATATCTGGGTCTTTTGATCAACCAACGCAAGAAGAGGATAATTATTTATATGATTTTTGTAAATGTTTACCAATTTCATTAATAAAAAATAATTATAAAATTTTTACGGGATTAGGTAGAAAATTAGGAAAATATTTGACAGGACATGCTGTAAGTTATTTGATTCGGAATGGAGAAAGACATATAGAGAAACATTTACAAATGCTCCCTTTTAATACAAATTTTTCTTCTTCTCAAAAGAAAAAACATAGAGTGGGGATGATAGAACCATGTAAAATCACTATTTTCATTTTTGGAAAAGGTGAAGAATATGGCGAAAATATTGACTCAAAAGGTGTCAGAGAAGAATTTGAAATAGCAAAAAAACTAAATAAAATTATTATACCTGTTGGTTCTACTGGTTTTGAATCCAGACGAATTTGGGAAGAAATCAATAATAATCTAGATAAATATTATTATTTAGAACGATATATGGAATCTTTAAATTCAGAAAAAGATCCGAAAATTATTTGTGAGATAATTATTTCTATTTTAAAAGACTTTGATTATTGATAATGGTAAAAATAATACACCTTTCCATGATTTGAAGCTCTCTGTTATCCAATTTTATAGACAGTTTTGTATATGATATGATCCTTTCAAAGATACATTCTATAAATTTAGGAATTTTTTGCAAACAGTGATTTTTTATATAAAAATATATTGAAAAAAGAATTGCTATTTTTGCATTTAAATTATTTTTATCTATGCTTATATAAAATTCGGTCATTGAGTTAAAATAAGAATCATCAAAATATTCGCTGAAATCATAATCATTAAATTGTAAATCAATATTATTTATTAAGTCACCCAGTATTTTGCATACTATTTGATGGCAAGTTGATAATGTGCCTGTTCTTTTGGTAACTTCTCTGTATTTTAATTTTTCTATCCATCTATATCTGCAAGGAAGAGTATCTGGACTAATATTATAAAATATTGGAAATACGGTTATATCATTATTGTTTCTCTGCTCGTAAATGAGATCTAACTCTCTATTTGCTATTTTACTGGAAGGGAAATTGTCTGATAATATAACAATAGCATACTTTGTTTTCAAAATTCCCTTTTTAAAATTGCTCTCATATAAATCATCTCCCAATAATGTCTCATGGTAATCATACCATATGTTCATACCATAATTTTTTAGATGATGCATCATTGACTGAACTACCGTTTTTCTATCCTTACCAGAGAAACATAAAAAAATTTGTGGGGGAATATAATCCATAATCAACAGTTATCATTTATTGATAAATCAGAAAACATCCACATTTTAGATGAATTCTATTCATTGCGTTCATTTTACAGATTCTGACAAATTCTATCAAGTAGAAAAGCCTTTCCTACATACGATACTCAAAAATCCCAACAACTTCTGAGTTGCCAAGGTTGGTTAATGGTCGGGAAGACAGGATTCGAACCTGCGACATCCTGCTCCCAAAGCAGGCGCTCCACCAGGCTGAGCTACTTCCCGTATAAAAGGGGGGATTAAAAAATTGGGAGAAAAAAATGGTGGCTCGGGACGGGATCGAACCGCCGACACGGGGATTTTCAATCCCCTGCTCTACCGACTGAGCTACCGAGCCACTTGCTTGCACGCAGAACGTGTTTGCGGGGCAGAATCTAGCACCACAGCTCCGGTATTGCAACCACAAAATATCATTTTTCCAATTTTCCTGCGTTTTACCGTGTCCGGCAGCAGGAAGTCCTTTCCTGTCAATCAGGACGAAGCCTGCGCCAGAATGCCGCTCAGCACCAGCGGAAAAATCAGCGCCACCCAGGAAAGGGTGTACAGCAGGAGGGGAGGCATGTTTCTCTTCAACCTGTCCAGCACGAACATGAATACTCCCGCCATGGCCAGCCCGTAGTAAATCCACGCATCACCGGTGTATTCCCGCGCCGCAGCGGCAAGGCAGAAGACCACGTAAATGACAATCACTCCCATCCAGACCAGGGATACCATGTCGCGGGCGGCGGATTCCTGCGCCTCTTCATCATCTTCTTCTATCCACCGCCTCCGGCTGAACATGCTCAGCATGACCAGAGCCACCAAATACCAGGTGGGGGTGGATAACTGGCCGCTCCACCCTCCGCCCATGGTGCCGTAAAAGTAGGCCGGGATTCCGGCTCCGGTGGCAAAGGAGACGGAGGCAAAGAACGCTCCCATGACGAACGCGGAAGACAGGATTCCCTTTTTATGCGGATTGGTGGAGAAGTACAGGAACAGCAGGCTGCATATTCCCGGCAGCAGGGCGAATTGGAAGATGACCACACCCAACTGGAAGAACATGATCCACAGACCTGTGATGGCGGCCACCACAATGAGCAGGGAGATGATGAAGCAGTGTTTTTTGGCAAACAGCAGGCATTCATCAGAGTATACCGCGGGGCCTCCACGGAATACCTTCATGACCCGGTCCAGCATGTTGACGCACCAGACGGCCACAAATAGAAACTGGTACAGCCAGGGAGAGGAGACCACCACCAGATGGGACTGGCTGACGGCAAAAGCCCACGCAATGGCTGCAGAAGGAATCTCCAGTCCCATCAGGGAAAACCACGCCCACCAGGGGGGTCTCTTCAGCACCTGCTCCATTTTCCGTTTCATCATCCCCATAACGGCTCTCCGGGCAAGTCCATCCACCGTCATTCACAGACTTCCGCATTTTTATACGGGGATGCTTGACATGCAATAAAACGCGCCTATACTGGTGCTCCCCTTGCGTCGGAAACGCAATACATCACCATGAAGAAAGACATTCATCCCCAGTATAATCCGGTCGTTTTCGTTGACATCACCACCGGACGCCGCTTCATCACCCATTCCACCGTTCGTTCCCCCAAGACGGAAGTTATTGACGGGGTTGAACATTTCGTGGTTTCCTGCGGTATCACCTCCGATTCCCACCCGTTCTTCACCGGCAAGAACCAGTTCGTGGACACCGAAGGCCGCATCGACAAGTTCCAGAAGCGCTTCGGCTCCGTCCGGCGCAGCGGCGGCAAGCCCAAGCTCAACAAGTAAGGCTTGTTCCAACAGTTTTCCAACCCCGTTTCCTTTACGGAAAACGGGGTTTTTTATTTGAAGGCTTCTCTTTGTCCCTTTTTCCTGTTTCACTGGCGGCGGCATGATGTTGACACCGGACCATTTTGACAGCCAGTCTGCGGAGCTTCTGCGTTCCGGACGTCCCGTCCTGGCCGGCATCAGCGGCGGACGGGATTCCATGGCCCTTCTCTCCCTCTTGTCCGGCATGCAGGGCTGCAACCTGGTAGCCTGCCACGTGCACCACGGCTTGCGGCCGGAGGCGGACGAGGAGGCGCAGTTCGTACGCCAGCATGCCTCCTCCCTGGGAATTCCCTGCGTTTGGGAACGGGCGGACGTCCGCACCATGGCCCGTGCCGGGGGCATGTCCCTTGAGGAAGCGGCACGGCATGCACGGCAGGAGCTTTTCCTGAAGTGGTCCGCAGCCCATCCGGGCGCGCTCGTAGCGCTGGCCCACCACCGGAACGACCAGCAGGAGACGGCCCTGCTTCACCTGTGCCGCGGCGCTTCCGGAATTCACGGCATGTCTCCCGTTTCCACGTGGGCCAACGGACTGACCGTTGTACGCCCCTTGCTGGATTTTTCCCGGGAGGAGATCACCGCATACCTGGCCCATCACCGCATTCCGTGGAGGGAGGACGCCAGCAACCAGTCCACGGAGTACACCAGGAATGCCCTGCGCCATGAGGTTATCCCCAGGTTGGATGCCCTGTTCCGGCGGGATACCAGCCTTTCCTTTTCACGCGCCTGCCGGGTGGAGAACCAAATCCGCACGGCGCTTTCCCAGGCCCTGGATTCCATGAACCTGACGGACCCGCAGGGACGCCTGTTCCTGCCGAAGGTGAACCAGCTCCCCGCGGAGCTGAGGCAATGCGCCGTTCATGATTACCTGCGCCGCCGGAATGTTCCCGATCTGACGGAGGAGGCCGTGCTCCGGGTCATGAATATCCTGGATACAGGCGGCCCTTCCCGCACTTCCCTGCCCGGAGGCAAGCTGGCCATGCGCAAGGAGAAGCGCCTTCTGGTCAAGGACGCGCCGCCGATCAATAAAGGGGAGCAACCCCCTGCGGATACAGCAGGTGGAATTTAATGGCTTCATTCCCCACCACCAGCGCCGTGCCAAACATCCGGTCTTCATCCGTCAATCTCGGAAGCTGGGCGATCGGGAAGAGCAGTCCGCCCAGAATGAGGCCGTAGTTGTATACGGAGGGCATCATGCAGATCAGCTTTTTAGAAATGTCAGCCGCATCCAGGGTCGGGAAGACCCACACGTCACTGGGCTGCAGCATGGAGTTGCGGTGCACGCGCACGCTGTAGGAGTCCGGCGACAGGGCGGCGTCAATCTGGATTTCCCCTTCCACGGAGATTTCATTATTCAGGCAATCCTTCTGCACCATGCTCCGTGCCAGCGCCGTAGCGGCCCTGGTGCGGTCCGCGGCCAGTTCCGGCACAGAGCCGTCCGTGGACGCGCTCAACATGGCGACGCGGACGCTCTTGCCGAGCATGTGCCGGGCCATTTTGGCCGTTTCCACGGCAAAGTAGGCCATGTTTTCCACCGTAGGATCAGGCGTCACGCCCGTATCCGCCAGGAAGTAGATGCCGCGGCCGCCGAATTTTTTGGCAAATTCGGGAACCAGCACAATGGAGATGGCAAAGAGGGGCTTGGTGGGAACGGGGTCCTGCCGGTATTTGTTTACGGCACGGAAGACGGAGGCCACCCTTTTCATGTTCCCGGCCACAATGGCGTCCGCCTGGCCGTAAAGGACCATCATGGCGGCAAAGTGGACCGGCTCTGAGACGATTTCACGCGTGTTCATGGGCAGTCCGTTGCCGAACATTTGCTCCGCGCGTTCATAGCGGTCACAGAACATTTGAAGGTCGGAGCTTTTTTCCGGTTCAATGATTCGGACGAATTTCAGGGAGATTCCGTTCATTTCCGCCATTCTCCGGATGACTTCCTTCCGGCCCAGCAGGATGGGCACGCCGGCCTTTTCCGCCACGAAGCGTTCAGACACGCGCAGCACGCGCACGTCCTCCCCTTCCGGAAAAACAATGCGCTTGGGATGACGCTTCAGGTTGTCCAGGAGCGGTCCTGTGAAATCATTCAGCGGGGAAAAGCCTTGCCAATCACTCATATGTCACGTGTCCTATTCAACGCGACTCTAGAAAATCCCGTCCATAAAATCAACCCATAAAGTCAAAGACGGCAAATAATCGGCAAATACGTCCTCCGTATTGAACCGCCCGCGCCGCCGTGCTAGCATGGGCTTTTCCCCATGTACTGCGATTACCATACCCATACCCCCCTGTGCCTGCACGCCTCCGGCACTCCGCAGGAATATGTGCAGTCAGCCGTGTGCGCCGGACTGCGGGAATACGGCATTTCAGACCACGCCCCCATGCCCGGCGAGCCTTTTGACGACTGGCGCATGAAGCAGGCGGACATGCCGGCCTATCTGGACTGGCTCACGGAGGCGCGGGAGCTAGCCGCACCGCACGGCCTGGCGGTCCGCACCGCGCTGGAATGCGACTGGTTCCCCGGCATTGAGCCGTGGATAGAGCATTTGCGGAGCCTGCACGGGTGGGATTACCTGATCGGCTCCGTCCATTACCTGGGGGAGAAGGAGGAGTTTGACAATCCCTACAAGATGGATTTCTGGAACCGGACGGCCGTGGAGGACGCCTGGGCGCAGTACTGGGAACGCTACCGGGACATGGCGGCCTCCGGCCTGTTCCAGATCATGGGCCATGCGGACCTGATCAAGAAATTCGGGTTCCGCCCTGCCGGAGACCTGCGTCCTTATTATGAACCCGCGCTGGAAGCCATCCGGGAATCCGGCGCGTGCCTGGAACTTAATACCGCCGGATGGCGCAATAAGTGCGCCGAGCAGTATCCGGACGCACAGTTCCTGAAAATGGCGGCGCAGATGGACATTCCCCTCACCATCAGTTCAGACGCCCACAAGCCGGAGGATGTGGGCCGGGATTTTGAGCGCGCCGCGGAACTGGCCCGCCAGGCCGGGTTCCGCCATCTGGCCGCCTTTAACGCTGGCCGCATGGAGTTGTTCCCCCTGCCCGGGGCCTGACCTTCCCCTTTGCAGGAAAGAAGGCTTTTCCGCAGTCTGCCGCGTCAGTTTCCTGAACAGCCGCAGGCTTGCCCGTCCGTGCCGGAACCCGCCCACAGCTGCCGTAAGAAAAGAAGAGGAATCCCGGCAAACAGCCCCTACCCCACGCGCATGTTGGGCTTGGTGGGGATGGGAACGGGACGCGGCGGGACGGGGTAAGGCCTGGGCGGCCGGGGAGGAAGGGGCCGGATAATCACGGGAGGGGGAGGATAGTTCCATGTCCGGATGATCGGGGGGACGATGATGCGCTCCGTTCTCGGCTGGCTGGCTACGTCCCGCACTTCCCCCTGCAACTGGGAGACCTGCTTGTTCAGGTCCGCAATCTTTTTCTGGGTTCCGTCTTTCAGGGCCAGGTATTTCTTTTCCAGGTCCTGCCAGTATTGTTCCGCGGATTCCCTTTTTTTGCGGATGGCGCTTACCTGGTCCTGGTACGTTCCGGCCCTCGCGCGGAATACGCGGGCTTCCTCCGGCAGCCCCACACGGTCCGCTTCCAGGGCATTCCATTGCAGGGCCATGACTTCAGCTTCCACCTTGGTGAGTTCCCCCATCAGTAAAAACATGCGGGCGATGTCCGCCCCTTCCAGATAGCGGGGGTGCCGTTCCGCCTCAGACAGGGATTCCCGGATTTTCCTGGCTTCCTCATCCGCCGCCTTCCTGGCCTCTTCCGCCTTCTTTCTCCGCGCCGCATCCTCCAGGCGCCGCTGGCCCAGCCTGGCCTCCACCTCCTCCGGCGTCATCCTGTAATCCTTTTGCTGTTCGTCCGTCAGTTCCTTGTAAGGAACCTTGGCTACGCCGTCCGTATACTGGACGCTGACAAAGTCATCACCGGAAGATACCACGCTGGCATCCTTAAGCACCCTTCCGGACCTCAGGGTCATGTTTTCCGCCAGGGCGGCGGGCAACAGGGCGCACAATATTAAAAAACAGGTTCCATGCTTCATGTGATTCTCCTCTTCTACGTTGGTAAGAGGCGCAGGGGAAGGAATTTATTCAAAAAAAATAGGACCAGAGGTTAATTCTGGCGCAGCGGCCCGCTTTTCGTTAGCATTACGCGAATCCTTTATATTTGTATGAGTCTTTATTCTTCATCCTGGAGCCCCCTACCCTCTCTTCCGGATCCGGAAGGTTTCGCCGGCATGTATGCAGGAACCCACGGAGAAACAATGATTTGTGCCGGAGGCACCAATTTCCCGGATAAACCCATGCTTGAAGGCGGCGCCAAAACGTGGACGGACCGCATTTTTACGCTGGCGCCGGAGGCCGCCTGGACGGAGGCAGGAACGCTCCCCTCTCCCTACGCGTACGGCTCCTCCGCCAGCATTGAAGAAGGGCTGCTGTGCATCGGCGGCTGTGACAAGGAAGGCCACCGGAAGGACGTTTACCTGGTGAGCGCAGCGGCAGGCGCCGTAACCGTGACTCCCTTCCCTCCCCTTCCCATAGCCCTGGCTTACACGGCCGCCGCCGTTCTGGACGGCAAGGTTTACCTGACGGGGGGCTGTGAACGCCCCGGGGAGCAGGACTGCACCAACCGGATGTTCATGCTGGATGCGCGCCAGCCGGACCGGGGCTGGCAGGAGATGGCACCCCTGCCGGGCCGCGGACGCTTCCTGCACCAGATGGCCGCAGCGGACGGAGTTCTTTATGTACTGGGCGGCATCGGCCTGAAGGAGCAGGACGGCAGGCAGGTCAGGGAACTGCTGACGGAGGCCTGGCGCTTCACCCCGGAACACGGCTGGTCCC
>ERZ791837.1258-NODE-1258-length-16878-cov-3.103252_pt1 | contig 16878 bp, 15 predicted proteins | sample MGYA00510292_ERZ791837 | MGnify/ENA primary metagenome ERZ791837 (study PRJEB30046, sample SAMN00715259) | human gut metagenome | study: EMG produced TPA metagenomics assembly of the A metagenome-wide association study of gut microbiota in type 2...
TTATGGAAAATATGAGCGAGGGGCTCATTCTGCTGGCGGCGGATCAGCATATTCTGATGCACAATCGCAGTGCGGAGGAGCTTTTGGACGCGCCTGACTGCGATTATACCGGTCAGCCCTTTATCCTTCAGGTACACCGACTGCACGCCGAACAGAACATTGGTAGAAAGCACTACTTCCCTGTCATTTTCATATACCTGCAGATAATTGTAAATTGACTCCCCCTCATAGGTAAGATTGCTCTGCCAGAAAGCAAAGCTGTTGTTATGGCCAAGAAGGCAGCAGATCAGAAATATTACAATACTAATCGGCACCCTCCTGGCCCCGGTAAAATTTCCTCTGGTACTCACAAAATAAATAACAGCCAGCAACAGCAAAATACCTGCAAAGATCAGAAATGTGATCGAGGTTCCCACTGCCGGGATGCTGATAAAGGTCGGTACAAAGGTCCCGATAATGCTTCCTATGGTATTGGAAGCATTCAGCTTTCCAACTACGCTTCCACTGTCATCCAGACTGTCCACTGAAAACTTTACCAAAGACGGTGTCACGGTTCCAAGCAGAAACAGCGGAAATACAAAGATCACCATGCATGCCACAAATCCGGCTATGATAAGGAAGTTACTGTTTACGGTAAAGATCAGCAGTGCTGATATTCCGATAATGATATATTTGCCGACAACCGGTATGGCTGCAATCCACAGTGCTGCAATGATAATACGTCCATAAAGTTTATCCGGATTCGGATCCTTATCGGCTGCCTTTCCTCCATACAGGTTGCCAAGCGCCATTGCGATCATGATCGTTCCTATAATGATCGTCCATACGATCTGGGAAGAGCTGAAATAGGGTGCCAGCAGTCTGCTTGCCCCAAGCTCTACTGCCATAACTGACATTCCTGCGAAAAATTCTGTCAGATACAGATATAGCCTGTTTTTCAAAATACTGTTCTTCATTTCTGTCTGTTTTCCTTTCCTGCATAAATCAGAGAAATAGTCTCATCTGGGTATCTTTAAAGCTCTTCTGCTGTGCCTCTTTCACATGATCTGTTTCCTTCAGATGACCGATCAGAAGCGGTGAGTTCACATCATGCCGTTTTCTGTTTTCTTCTACACTTTTCCGGTCATAATTGGCATAGCAATACAGGCATCCATGTCCACAGGTATTGTAAACACCGATATCAGCACCAAGCAGACAGCTGCAGGCCTCTCTGGCGGTTTTCTTCTTTGGCACCTGCATTCCATTTGCTTCGGCAATCCCGGCAAAAGCTTCGATGATTCTCTCCTGTTCATCCCTGGTTACCCCTCTTGCCTCCCTGAAGTTCCGCTTTGTCTTTTCATAAAGATCCAGAAAGCTGACGACACACTGACCAGTATATCCCCTGAGTTTTTCTGTCATTTCTGCGAAGCAGGCAATATGATAGTCCACAGAATACTTTTCCGTGATAAAAACTGGATCATAACGCCAGCTCATTTTCTCTCTGCCTGTCATTTCCGATAACTGCCGGAAACTCTCAATTACCTTCTCTTTGGGCGGTACGAAAGGTTCTATCTCCCTGCCATAAGGCGTGATCGTAACAAACCAGAACATGTCATAAGTACTGAGACGTTCCAGCCTGCTTATCATCGGCTGCGGATTCTTCGTACAGAATACCAGCACATCCACCACAGATGGATTCAGCACATATCTGGTCACCTGTTCTGGATAATAGGGATTCCGTACCATCACATAGCCTTCTTCGATCCTTTTGTAAAACCAGATTACCGATTTTCCTGGATCCCCCTTTGGTTGAATCTGTAAAAAAGGCTCCCGGCGTTTTACACGGAGCCGGGAACCTTTCTGTCATTTCTGCTTCTGTCCATCCAGGACCTTACATTTTCTTACATCAGTTTGCGGAACAGTGCTGTCAGATCTTCGATGCTGGCATCCTTCGGGTTACCCGGTGCACACGCATCTGCATGAGCGGATTCTGCAAGGAAAGGAAGATCCTCCTCCTTCAGTGCTTCCAGTTTAGCCGGAATGCCTACATCCTCAGAAAGCCTGCGTACAGCATCAACTGCTGCCTTGCGGTAGGTCTCCTGATCCATCTGATCTACGCCTTCAACACCCATGGCACGGGCAATTTCACGATATTTTTCGCCGGTGCAGTCTGCATTGTACTCCATAACGATAGGAAGCATCATTGCACAGGCAACTCCATGAGGAGTATCATAAACAGCACCCAAAGTATGAGCCATGGAATGTGCGATTCCAAGTCCTACATTGGAAAATCCCATACCTGCAATATACTGGCCAAGTGCCATACCTTCCCGTCCTTCTTTGGTATTGGCAACAGCGCCTCTTAAAGATCTTGAAATGATCTCGATTGCTTTCAGATGGAACATATCTGTCATTTCCCATGCTGCCTTTGTGGTATAACCTTCAATCGCATGAGTCAGGGCATCCATACCGGTAGATGCCGTCAGTCCCTTAGGCATGGAAGCCATCATTTCCGGGTCTACAACTGCGATGATCGGCATATCATGAGGATCTACACAGACAAACTTACGCTTGCGCTCTACATCAGTAATAACATAGTTGATCGTAACCTCTGCTGCTGTACCTGCTGTGGTAGGAACTGCTATGATCGGGATGCAGGGCTTCTTTGTAGGTGCTACGCCCTCAAGGCTGCGTACATCTTCAAACTCCGGATTGGCAATGATGATACCGATCGCCTTGGAAGTATCCATGGAGGAGCCTCCGCCGATTGCAATAATATAGTCTGCTCCGGAAGCCTTAAAGGCTGCCACACCGTTCTTTACATTATCAATAGTAGGATTGGCCTTGATATCGGAATAGATCTCATAAGCCAGTCCTTCTTTTTCCAAAAGCTCTGTTACCTTTGCTGTCACTCCAAATTTGATCAGATCAGGGTCAGAACACACAAACGCCTTCTGAAAAGCATGTGCCTTTGCCTCATTTGCAATCTCTGCGATTGCCCCTGCTCCATGATAAGAGGTCTGATTCAGCATAATTCTGTTTGCCATAAGTAAAAAATCTCCTTTCTCTTCTCTGTGGTAAAATTATTACCTGCTGCTTCAATTATAATCGAAAATGCAGAGGAAAGGAAGTCCTCTTTAATTGGATGATCTTCCAGTCGGTATATAAGGAATGATCCTCTGTGCCAGTCCTGCTGCGCTCATGGTCTGCAGCCATACCTTCCCCGGTCCCTTCAATGTCGTAAGGAACAGTCCTTCCCCTCCAAACAGTACATTGGCAAATCCCTTTACCATTTCTGAAGAGTATTCCACGCTGGTTTCAAAAGCAGCTACATTGCCTGTATTGACCTTGATCACCTCTCCCGGTGCCAGTTCCCTTTCCACGATCGTCCCATCCAGTTCCAAAAATGCCAGCCCCTGGCCGGAATACTTCTGAAGGATAAAGCCCTCACCACCGAAGAATCCCGCTTTTACACCGGTAACATAAGCACTCACTGACACATTTTTTGTCGCACAGAGGAAAGCATTTTTCTGTGCAATGTATTCCTTTCCACCGCCTATCTCCAGCATCCTGATCTCTCCGGGAAAACTGGATGCCATGGTGATCTCTGCATTGTCACGCTTTGCCGCATAGGTTGCCAGAAAGAGGCTCTCTCCGGTAAACATCCTGCCAATACCGCCAAGCAGTCCGCCTTTCATATTGGTTTCCATGGAAAATCCTTCTGACATCCATGTCATCCCACCTGACTGGGTATAAATTTCTTCTCCCCTGTCAAGAGTCAAGGTTACTGCCGGCATAGGGGTTCCAAATATTCTGTAATGCATACTCTTCTCCTTTTACCTTCCTTCTTTTATTTTATTCCTTCCGGTGTCTTACGTGGGCAGCTTGCCTGACCATTCATAATGACAGTTACAGCATTTCCTCTATCCCGTACTTCTTTGCCACCCACTAAAAAACGGGATCAGACTCCTTTTTAATGCACTGATAAAACTCTTTGCCATATTTCTCTTCCACATGTCGCCAGCTTCACATACTTCTATTTTTCTGCTATTCTGTAAATAATGAAATGGTTATAAATGATTCTTTTTCTCAACAACTGATTATCATGATTTAAAAGGAGTTTTCAAATGTCATCTACTCAGGTTATTCTATTATATCATATAGAAAAAACAAAGGAAATGCAGATCCGCCAGCTCTGTAAGAGGCTTTTTATCACAGTAAAAACCGTGCAGCGGACCGATTATTCCCAGTCACTTGGCTATCTTGCCGGTGTAGCTGGCTTTGCAAGAAAAAATGCAGTCTATCTTGGCAATGAACTTCCTGCTGAGATGCTTGTCTTCTCCGGCATGACCTCTGAGCAGATCGATCTGTTCCTTGCTGAGTACCGTAAAATGGGGATTTCTCCCATTGCCTGCAAAGCCGTTATCACACCCGTCAACATTTTCTGGGATGCAGGAAATCTTGCAGAAGAGCTGTTAAAGGAGCACCACCAGCTCCATAAAGATCCCGGTATCTGAAACAGACTGCATTCCCTTTCTGAGACACACTTCTTTATCCCCACACCATATCCGCGCTTTCAGTCGTTTCTTGAAAAGAAATGTCTGATATGGTATGATTTTCCCAGTACTAAATTTGAGGGGTGAAGTTTTTTGATCAGAATATGTTATGTAGTTGGTATCTCATTGCCATTCGTTATTTATTATCTTATCCGCATCAGCTATGTAGAACAGCACGGAGATAAATACACAGAAACTGTCCGATACCAGATTGCCCGCAATGCTATTTCCATCCTGAAATTCAATGGTATGATCCGGACCGATGTTTACGGTCTTGAAAATCTGCCAAAAGACGGCGGCTACGTTATGTATCCTAACCACCAGGGCAAATATGATGTGCTTGGTATTATTTTCGCTCACGAAAAACCCTGCACCATGATGATCGATGACAAACGGGCCGATCTGCCGCTGACCAAGGAATTTGTTTCCTTATTAAAGGGGAGCCGCCTTGACAAGACTGACATGAGAAAACAGGTGAACACCGTTCTTCAGGTCGCTTCCGAGGTCGCTTCCGGCAGAAGATATATCGTTTTCCCGGAAGGCGGCTATGACCACAACAAGAATGAAGTTCATGATTTTCTACCTGGAGCTTTTAAATGTGCCATGAAGGCCAGACGTCCTATTGTTCCTGTCGTTCTCATCGATTTCTACAAGGTCTTCGGTGTCAACAGCTTAAAGCCGGTACGCACACAGGTTCACTTCCTGAAGCCCATGTACTATGAAGATTACAAGGATATGACCTCAAAGGAGATTTCTGATCTGACAAGAAACCAGATCATTTCTGTGATCCAGAAGGCTAGCTGATCTTCCTGCCAGCCAGACATACTTTCTACGGGGCATTACAGATGTATTTCATCCCTCATGCCCCGTTCTATAAACTCTTAAGATAAATGTTGCTCTATCCCATCCTCCGCTTAAAATAAGTATCTGCTGCAAGCTTCAGATAATACTGCCCCTTCTCCATAGATTCCTGAATGGAAATCCCTCTGGCAATTTCCACTGCAATTACACAATTTCTGCAAAGTTCCTCTGCCGGTACTTTACAGATACCACAAAAAGAAACGATTTCCCTGTTACTGGCATGCTTCCTGATACCACTCAAAACCTTTCCCATAAGGCTCTGTTCATCCAAACATCCTTCCCCGGTTACAACCAGATCACAGTCTTTCACAAGCGCATCAAACTGACACAGCTCCAGCATACCTTCGATGCCGCTGACTGTCTTTGCTCTGAGAAATGCCGTACATCCATATCCGGCACCTCCTGCAGCCCCCGCTCCTGCCTCCGGCAGCATTGCCCGACAGTCACGCTCTATCACTTCTGCCACGTGGATCAGACCAGCATCCAGGACTGCAACCTCTTCCTTCGTTGCTCCCTTCTGTGGTGCATAAATATAGGCAGCTCCCAGAGGTCCATACAAGGGATTAGTCACATCACTCATTACCGTAAATTCAGCCTCTCCGATCCGCTGATCCAGCCTCGAACATTCTATTTTCGATACCGCTGACAGCGTCCCTCCTGCCGGAACAAATGACTGTCCATCTCTATCAAAGAAAGTAATTCCAAGCGCTGCTGCCATCCCACATCCGCAGTCTGTTGTGGCACTGCCTCCAAGACAAAGGAAAAACTTCCGACAGCCTTCATCCAGTGCCGCTCTTATCAGCTCTCCAAAGCCAAAGGTACTGGCCTCCAGTGCACGAAATCCGGTCTGCTTTGTCAGTCCGCTGCTTTCTGCAATTTCAAGGACAGCCGTTCCATCAGGAAGAATCCCATAGGCTGCCTCAATCAGTTTTCCTTCCGGGGAATGTACTGTCACTGTCTTCCTGCTTCCGCCCTTTGCCCGGAGAATACAGTCCATGCTTCCTTCTCCGCCATCTGCAATGGGAAGTCTGACAACCTCACACTTCAAATGTTCTTCTATGGATCCTGCCAGAACATCGGTTACTTCCTGCGATGTCATACTTCCTTTAAAACTGTCCGGAATCACAATCACTTTCTGCATAATAAAGTCATCCTTTCCTGCTCATAACTTCATCATATCATTCTCCGGGGCATCAGGCTATGTTTTCTTCCCATATGCCCCGCTTCGGTCATTTTCACACCCATTTCACTGCCTTTTGGGGTATCTGCATGTAATTTTCCTGCTGATGCCCCGCTCTGCGAAGTTTTCGGGGCACCACAGCATATTTCTCTTCTCTGGTGCCCCCTGCCTCAAAACCTTCCTCTGATCTCAATGTTTTCGGGGCACCACAGCACATTTTCCTTCCTGATACCCCTGAACTCCGAAAACACTCCCGGTGGTCCTGAACTCCGAAAACACACCTGGTGCCCCTGACCTCCGGAAATATCTTCCGATTCCGGCACCTCTGCGACGTGCGCCGCCAAGCGACCCCTCCAGACCCGAAAAAGGTGGCTCTGCCAAAAGGCAGAGCCACCTTCACTTCCACACTCTTACTGCACGATCAGATTGGTATATCCCATCAGGCTTTCATCCACAGCCCTTGCTGCTTCCCTGCCCTCACGGATTGCCCATACTACAAGGGACTGGCCTCTGTGCATATCTCCGGCTGTAAAGACATTCTTCACGCTGGTTTCATAGGCACCTGCGCCGGTCTTCACATTGCTTCTCTCATTGATATCTACATGGAACGCATCTGTTACATATTTTTGGCTTCCAAGGAATCCTGCCGCGATCAGCACGATCTCTGCGGGAAGAGTCTGCTCGGAGCCCGGCACCTCGCTCATCTTCATCCGTCCGCTTGCAGGATCCTTCTCCCAGGAAAGCTTCACGATCTTGACTGCCTTAAGGCTGCCGTTTTTATCCTTCACAAATTCCTTCACCGTAGACTCATAGATCCGGGGATCATGGCCAAATACGGCGATAGCTTCCTCCTGGCCGTAATCTGTCTTGCAGATCTTCGGCCATTCCGGCCAGGGATTGCTGGCACTTCTGGTATCGGGAGCCTTTGGCATCATCTCGATCTGTGTTACAGACTTGCAGCCATGACGGATGCTGGTTCCCACACAGTCATTTCCGGTATCACCACCGCCAATGATAACCACATTTTTGCCCTTGGTATCCACATATTTCTTGTCTTCAAAATCAGAATCCAGCAGGCTCTTCGTATTGGCCTTCAGGAAGTCTACTGCAAAGTAGATCCCCTTGGCATCCCTGCCCGGTACACTAATATCTCTCGGGTTGGAAGCACCGCAGGCAAGTACGACTCTGTCATACTCCTTCAAGAGCTTTTCTGCCTTAATATCCTTACCGACATCCACACCGGTTTTAAACACGATGCCTTCTGCCTCCATGACCTTGATCTTACGGTCTACGATATGCTTCTCCAGCTTCATATTGGGGATTCCGTACATCAAAAGTCCGCCAACCCTGTCAGAACGCTCATACACCGTTACGCTGTGGCCTCTTTTATTCAGCTGATCGGCAACAGCAAGTCCAGAAGGGCCGCTTCCTACAACTGCTACCGTCTTTCCTGTCCGGACCTTGGGAGGCTTCGGATCGGCATAGCCCTTTTCATAGGCATTCTCAATAATCGCATATTCATTTTCCTTCGTGGCAACCGGATCCCCGATCAGATTGCAGGTGCAGGCTGCTTCACAGAGCGCCGGGCACACACGGGAGGTAAACTCCGGAAAGCTGTTCGTCTTTTTCAGACGGTTATAGGCCTGCTGCCAGTTTCCGGTATAAACTAGGTCATTCCATTCCGGTACCAGATTGTGCAGGGGGCAGCCGCTTGTCATTCCGCAGATATTCATTCCTGCCTGGCAGAAGGGCACACCGCAGTCCATACATCTTGCTCCCTGAAGCTGCTGCTTTTCTCTCGGGAGGTGCTCATGGAACTCATTAAAATTCTTAATCCTGTCCTTAGGCTTTACGTCCTTTGATACTTCTCTTTTATAATCCATAAATCCTGTTGGTTTTCCCATCGTGACACCTCCTTATTTTGCTGCCCTGACTGCGTAGAATGCTTCGATCTGTGCCTGCTCTGCAGAAAGACCCTTTTCCTCCATCTGTACGATGGTAGCCAGCATCTTTTCGTAGTCGTGAGGGATGATCTTCTTGAACTTCGGCAGATAATCACTGAAATGATCCAGGATCATCTTACCCTTTTCGGAATTGGTCAGAGCCACATGCTCCTTGATCATATCCTTCAGTTCAATAACATCATATTTGGAAGTTACTTCATAGGAAGATACCATTTCCTTGTTCAGGCGGATATACAGGTCATTATCTTCATCCAGTACATAAGCCACACCGCCGCTCATACCTGCAGCAAAGTTCTTTCCTGTAGAGCCAAGGACTACCACACGGCCTCCTGTCATATATTCACAGCCATGGTCACCCACGCCCTCTACAACAGCGATCGCACCAGAGTTTCTGACACAGAAACGCTCACCAGCTACACCATTGATAAAGGCTTTTCCACTGGTTGCACCATACAGTGCCACATTTCCGATAATGATATTTTCATCTGCTTTGAACCGGCTTCCCTTCGGTGGATATACGATCAGCTTACCGCCGGATAAGCCCTTGCCAAAGTAGTCGTTGGAATCTCCCACAAGCTCAAGTGTCAGTCCCTTCGGGATAAAGGCACCAAAGCTCTGTCCACCGGCGCCGTTACACAGTACACGGTAGGTATCCTCTGCCACCTGATCCCCAAGTTTTCTTGTGATCTCGGAACCAAGGATCGTACCAAAGGCTCTGTCCGTATTCTTGACATCTACCTCAATGCTTCTTCTTGCACCGGTTTCAATGGCCTTGTCAAGCTGCTTTAACAGTACCTTTTCGTCCATGGTATTTTCCAGCTTGAAATCGTAAACCTGCTTCGGATCAAAGGTAACCTTCTCCTTGCTGCCCACATAGGGATTCTCAAGGATCAGACTTAAATCTACCTGCTTCTGGCTCTTAGAAAGGTTATCCTTTACCTTCAGGAACTCGGTATGGCCGACCAGCTCATCCACAGTCCTTACACCAAGCTTTGCCATATATTCCCGCAGCTCCTCTGCGATAAAGTGCATGAAGTTGATCACATACTCCGGCTTTCCTCTGAAATTCTTACGAAGCTCCGGATTCTGGGTAGCCACACCCACAGGACATGTGTCCAGATTGCAGACTCTCATCATGACACATCCCATGGTTACCAGGGGTGCTGTCGCAAAGCCGAATTCCTCTGCACCAAGGATCGCTGCGATAGCTACGTCACGACCGCTCATCAGCTTACCGTCTGTCTCGATCCTTACCTTATTACGAAGTCCGTTCATGATCAGCGTCTGGTGTGTCTCTGCAAGTCCAAGCTCCCAGGGAAGTCCTGCATTGTGAATGGAGTTTCTCGGTGCCGCACCGGTACCGCCGTCATAACCGGAGATCAGGATAACCTGTGCACCGGCCTTTGCAACACCGGCTGCAACAGTACCAACACCAGCCTCAGAAACCAGCTTGACACTGATCCTTGCCTGCTTGTTGGCATTCTTCAGATCATAAATCAGCTCTGCCAGATCCTCGATAGAATAAATATCGTGATGAGGCGGCGGGGAGATCAGACCTACGCCGGGTGTTGAATGTCTGGTCTTTGCAATCCAGGGATAAACCTTGCCTGCCGGCAGGTGTCCGCCTTCACCGGGCTTTGCTCCCTGTGCCATTTTGATCTGGATCTCATTGGCGCTTACCAGATATCTGCTGGTTACACCGAAACGTCCGCTGGCTACCTGTTTGATAGCAGAGCATCTGTTCTTCCCATCAGACCCTACAGAAAGTCTCTCCAGATCCTCACCACCTTCACCGGAATTGGAACGTCCGTGAATGGTGTTCATTGCAATTGCCAGTGTCTCATGTGCTTCCTTGGAAATGGAACCATAGCTCATGGCTCCTGTCTTAAATCTGGTTACAATGGAATCCACGCTTTCTACTTCCTCGATCGGGATTCCTTTTTCCGGATAATTGAAATCCATCAGGCCACGCAGGTTCTTTACTGAATCCTCATCATTGACAAGGGCTGTATACTGCTTGAACATCTGATAATCACCACGCTTTGTGGATTCCTGCAGCATATGGATCGTTGCCGGATTGTACAGATGCTCGTCACCACCACTTCTCATCTTGTGATGTCCCACACTGTTCAGTGTCAGGTCATTTGCAAGTCCCAGCGGGTCAAAAGCCTGTGAATGCAGTGCATCCACTTCCTTTTCAATATCCTTTAAGGTAATACCACCCACACGGCATACCGTATGAGGGAAATATTTGTTAATAACATCCTTATCAATACCGATTGCTTCAAAGATCTGGGATCCTTCATAGGACTGGATCGTACTGATTCCCATTTTGGAAGCGATTTTGACAATGCCATGTAAAATAGCGTTGTTGTAATCATCAACGGCTGCATAATAATCCTTGTCAAGCATATGGCTGTCGATCAGCTCGCGGATGGATTCCTGCGCAAGATAAGGATTGATCGCACAGGCACCATAACCAAGCAGGGTAGCAAAATCATGCACATCCCTGGGTTCTCCTGACTCCAGGATCAGCGCTACACTGGTCTTTTTCTTGGTTACGACCAGATGTCTGTTCAAAGCTGATACGGCAAGCAGAGACGGGATTGCCACGTGATTTTCATCTACGCCCCTGTCAGACAGGATCATGATGTTCACACCGTCCCTGTAAGCTCTGTCCACCTCTACGAACAGTCTGTCAATAGCACGCTCAAGGCTCGTATTCTTATAATAGGTGATCGGAATCACTTCTGCCTTAAAGCCTTCCTGATTTATATCCTTGATCTTCATCAGATCGGTATTAGTCAGGATCGGATTGCTTACCTGCATCACATGGCAGTTCTTCGGGGTTTCCTCCAGGATATTGCCGTCGGTTCCCACGTAAACAGTTGTTGAAGTAACCACTTCCTCACGGATCGCATCAATAGGCGGGTTGGTTACCTGCGCAAATTTCTGCTTGAAATAATGGAAAAGAGGATGATTGGTCTTGCTCAGAACCGGGATCGGGGTATCCACTCCCATGGCTGCAATAGCCTCTGCTCCGTTCTTTGCCATGGGAAGAATGCTGGTCTTCAACTCTTCGTAGGTATAGCCGAAGGCCTTCTGCATCCGCTGTCTTTCTTCATAAGCAAATTCCGGTACTCTTTCATTCGGAATCTTCAGATCCCTCAGATGGATCAGGTTGCTGTCCAGCCACTCACCATAAGGCTGTCTGGAAGCATAACTCTCTTTCAATTCATTATCATCAATGACCTTGCCCTTTGTGACATCTACAAGCAGCATCTTGCCCGGACGGAGTCTTTCCTTTACAAGGATCTTTGAAGGGTCAATATCAAGTACCCCAACCTCAGAGGAAAGGATCAGCTGGTCATCATCTGTGATCACATAACGGGAAGGACGAAGACCGTTTCTGTCAAGCACTGCTCCCATCACATCACCATCACAGAAAAGAATGGAAGCCGGGCCATCCCATGGCTCCATCATGGTTGCGTAGTACTGATAGAAGTCCTTTTTGTGCTGGGACATGGTCTTGTTGTTTTCCCATGGCTCCGGGATCGTGATCATCACTGCATGGGGAAGATCCATGCCGCTCATGACAAGGAACTCCAGCGTATTATCCAGCATGGCTGAGTCAGAGCCTGCTGTATTGACTACCGGCAGTACCTTATGCAGCACGCTGTGCAGATGCTCGGATTCCATGTTTTCCTCACGGGCAAGCATCTTATCCGCATTACCCTGAATGGTATTGATCTCACCGTTATGCACGATAAATCGGTTCGGATGGGCTCTCTCCCAGCTTGGATTGGTATTGGTAGAGAAACGGGAATGTACCATGGCAATGGCAGATTCGAAATCCTTATCCTGCAGATCCGCAAAAAAAGTACGGAGCTGTCCAACCAGGAACATTCCTTTATATACGATCGTCCTGCTGGATAAGGAAACCACATAGGTATTATCTGAGGACTGTTCAAATACTCTTCTTACAATATAAAGCATGCGGTCAAAATCAAGCCCCTTTTCCACCTGTGTGGGCTTCTTTATAAATGCCTGCATGATATGGGGCATACACTCAACTGCCTTATGTCCGAGAACCTCCGGATGGGTAGGAACCTCTCTCCATCCAAGAAAAGTAAGTCCTTCCTTCTCTACGATGATCTCAAACATCTTCTTGGCCTGATTCTTCTGCAGCTCATCCTGAGGAAAGAAGAACATACCAACGCCATATTCTCTGTCCTCTCCCAGTGTGATCCCAAGGCTCTTTGTCACTCTCTTAAAAAATTTATGGGGGATCTGCGTCAGAATACCAACACCGTCACCGGTCTTACCTTCTGCATCCTTTCCGGCACGATGCTCCAGATTCTCAACGATCTTCAATGCATTTTCAACGGTTTCTCTGCTCTTCACACCCTTAATGTTTACACAGGCACCGATACCGCAGTTATCATGCTCAAACTCCGGACGGTACAGAGGTGCATCTGGCACGGTCTTTTTCACATCAAACATTTTGTGGATCTCCTTCCCTTAGTAAATTACAACGTAATTTCCCATGACATAAAAAAGCCGCAAAAAGAGCTATGCTCGCTCCTTTGCGACTTTCATTGAAATCAATATACATCACTTTTTTCTATTTGTAAATAATGACTTTTCTTATAATTGTCAGATTATTTGTGAATTTACTTTCTGCGCTTATTTTGTCAGATTTATTTATTAGTTATCTGTTTATTTTCTCCCATTTCGCACAACTTAAGGTACCATACTCCCAATCCTGCTGCAAAAATCAGTAAAGCAACTGCCAGTCCGATCGCTACTGCACTGTTTAAATCCCGAAGTCCATTCCTGTAAGTCACGGTAAATACCGTAACATTAGCCACCGCATGAAATATCACCGGGGCTGCAAAGCTCTCTGACCTTTCATAAACTATGGCAATGATCACCCCAAGCAGAAATCCATACAATGCCTGCACCGTATTTCCATGGTAAAGGCCAAAAAGCAGTGCAGAAAGCGGTACTGCCAGCTTCACAGAAAAACACCGTTTCATCCGGTTATAAATGATACCACGGAACACTGCCTCTTCTGCAATGGGTGAAATCACCCCATACAATACAAGCCCAATGGCAAAGGCCACCCCATACTGCGCCTCTTCTACTCTGGTATAGGCTGCTGAACTCTCTGTAATCCCCATCTGGAAAAACAGGATATTCACACCCATGGATACGCACAGTGCGATCGCTGCCAGTACACCATAGGAGGTTACATTTCCCTTTTTCTTCCATACCGGAAGTGCTTCCTTCTTCAGCATGCTCCATATGGGGAGCATGCCAAGCAATATGGCGATCCCGCTGACCATGCCATTTGCTGTCTGGCCATTCTTCATAAGCCATTCCCTTAAGACTCCATCATTTCCGGAAAGCATCAGCTCAAGTCCTCCCCAGAGAACGATCTGGGCGAGGTCATGCACCACATAATAAAGAAAAAGCGGCAGCAACAGATATACCGCTTTCTTCATGGATTTCCATTTTTTCAGTTCTTCTGCCGGCCATGCCAGTTCCATGGTCTGTAAAAATCCCATCTTCATCCCTTCACCTGTCCTGTCAGCAGGATCTCTTTCAGCTCTTCCACTGTTCCCGCAATAGCATCGGCTCCTTCTGCCTCCAGCTCTCCTTCTGCTGCAAAGCCATAGTGCACACCGACCCCGGTCAGCTTCCATGCCCTGGCTCCCTGGATGTCAAACTCCCGATCCCCGATCATGGCACAGCTCTCCCTGCGCTCTTCCTCAGACAATTCCAGAATACCAAGCTGTCGCAGTGCTTCCTCTACCACTTCCTCTTTCTTTTCCCTGCTGCCGTCAAGACCGCTTCCGACCACAACAGAAAAATATTTTTCAATGTCAAAGTGATCCAGCACCTTTTTCACAAATACCCCCGGCTTACTGGATGCTACGGCCAGATGACACCCGGCCTCTGACAGAGCCTGCAGCATTTCCGGTACTCCTTCATACACCTGGTTTTCAAAAATACCGATCGGACGGAACCTCTCCCGATAAAATTCCACTGCTCTTTTCGCCATATCCCGATCCATACCGTAATACTTCTGAAAGCTTGTATGAAGCGGCGGTCCGATAAAGCACTCCAGCTTCTTCAGATCAGGCTCCTCGATCCCACACTTTGCAAGGGCATACTGCACGCACTTTGTGATCCCTTCCCGGGAATCCGTCAGTGTGCCGTCAAGATCAAACAAACAATACTGATACATGTTACGATTTCCTTCCCTACAGCTTCAGCTTCGCAAACAGATCCCCGAGGCTTGTTCCAAGACTCTCTCCCGAGCTGTACTGCTTCGCATCTGTATCCTCGATCTCTTCTGCCTGCGCATTTTCCTCTGCTGCCTTAATGCTTAAGGAAATCCTGCCGTCATTGGTGTTTAATACCTTGACCTTAACCTTATCGCCTGCCTTCAGAACCTCTGAAGGCTTCTTGATCCTTTTTTCACAAATCTGTGAAATATGAACCAGACCGCTCAGTCCATCCTGCAGTGCTACAAAGGCTCCATAGGGCTGCAGACTCTCTACCGTTCCATTCAGAATCGTTCCCGGTACGATCATGGCTACCTTGTGGTCATGTGCTTCCTTCTCCTGCTCTCTCAAAATTTCCTTTGCTGAAAGAACCAGCTTCTGCTTCTCCGGATCCGCCGTGATCACGCGCACGTTAAGCTGCCTGCCCTGGAAAGGTGCCAGATCCTCCACATACTGCAGGGAAAGCTGGGACGCCGGGATAAATCCACGGATTCCTTCCACATAGGCAACCACACCGGCATTTACTACTTCACTGACCTTTACGGTCAGCTCTTTCTTTTCTTCCAGATACGTCTTCAGTACATCCCATGCAGTATCCTGCTGCGCTTCCTTTTTGGAAAGCAGTATATTGCCATGTCCGTCGTCCATACTGATGACCTCTGCTTCGATCTCATCCCCTACCGCAACATCTGTCATAAGGGAAAAGGAGGGATCATTACTCATATCCTCTGCCTTAATGATCCCCTGTGCGTAATACTTCAGATCTAAAGTCACTTCCTCTTCATTTACGTCAATGACCGTTCCTGAAATGAGATCTCCTTCACTGATCTTGCGGAAGCTGGCCTCCAGCTCCCTTTCATAATCCTTCATTGATTCTTCCATTAGTAATTCTCCGCCTTTACCTGAAAATAGCTCTGTGGATGTGCACATACCGGACAAACCTCCGGTGCTTCCTTGCCGATGCAGATATGTCCGCAATTGCGGCACTGCCAGATCGTATCACCATCTTTGGAAAATACAACGCCCTGCTCGATATTGGCAATCAGCTTGCGGTATCTTTCCTCATGCTCCTTCTCAATGGCAGCTACCCCTTCAAATAAAGCAGCGATCTGCTCAAAGCCTTCTTCTCTGGCTACTTTGGCAAACTCACTGTACATATCTGTCCACTCGTAGTTTTCGCCCTCTGCCGCATGTCCAAGGTTCTTAAGGGTAGAATCAATTCCACCGTTGATCAGCTTGTACCACATCTTGGCATGCTCTCTCTCGTTGGCTGCTGTCTCTTCAAAAATCGCTGCGATCTGCTGATAGCCGTCCTTCTTTGCCTTGGATGCAAAGTAGGTGTACTTGTTGGTAGCCATTGACTCTCCTGCAAAGGCCGCCTGTAAATTTGCTTCTGTTTTTGATCCTTTTAACTCCATAATTTTCCTCCAGTCTTATGACTTCTTGACAACTCTGTGATAATAAGCATACGTCATTTCCGGTCCTTTGTCAAAGCTTCCTGCACCTGTCACCTCGCCGAGAAAAATGGTATGCGTATCAGTCTCCATGGTATTGATCACACGGCAGGTCAGATAACCGCAGCTGTCACTGATCACTGGCAGGAAATCCTCCACCTTATAATCTACTCCATCAAATTTATCCACATCTCTCCCAGAACGGAACCCAAAGCCGCCGATCAGTGATGGAGCCGAATCCTCTGCAAGTACCGAAACTGCAAATACTCCCGTTTCCTTAATGCATTCCGTTGTGTAGTTCTGATGGTTCAGACTTAATGCCACTGTTATCTTCGGTGATGAGGTGATCTGCATCACACTGTTTGCTGTGCAGCCGGTAGGACGTCCATTATCCCAGGTGCTGATCACATATACCCCATATGATAGTTTCCTTAGTATAGATGTATCCATTCTTTTTCCTCCTTAACATTTTAATATCAGTAACTATTACTAATATTAGTGTAAGACAGATATTTCCATCTGTCAATGATATTTTCCCGCAAGGCTGATTTTTTATGCTATAATCCCTTATGATATACATTTGACAGTTCT
>ERZ791837.1271-NODE-1271-length-16808-cov-9.156450_pt1 | contig 16808 bp, 13 predicted proteins | sample MGYA00510292_ERZ791837 | MGnify/ENA primary metagenome ERZ791837 (study PRJEB30046, sample SAMN00715259) | human gut metagenome | study: EMG produced TPA metagenomics assembly of the A metagenome-wide association study of gut microbiota in type 2...
AGGTGCATAGGCGGCAACAGTAGTTGTACCCATAATAGCTGCCGCAATTATGGCAGAAGCGATCCTTCGTCCTGTGGTTTTGATAAGCGGATAATAGATGCGGCTTTGGTTCTTTATGAGCTTTTCTTTTTTGTTCAGATAGTCCTCAGAAAACTCATAATTTTCGTACAATGACAGATCTAGGCTATTTAGTTCGTCGCAATACAAAGGCACAAGCTTTTTTAATTCTGATCGTGTATCACTCATCGTCGTTTATATCCTTTCTGAGTATTTTTCGGGCTTTTTCAAGTCTTGATTTTACTCCGCCAACAGATAAATGCAACTGCTTTGATATTTCCTTGACCTTAAAGCCATAGAAATATTTCATCATAATAACGTCACGGTAAATATCAGGCAACTTTTCGACCATATCAGCAACAATAAGCTGTTCAAAGTGGTCATAGTCTTCAGATATCTCTTTAATTTTATCATCTATCTGAACATTGATACTGTATTTGTTTTCTTTTGCAAGAATATCGATACACACGTTTCTATTAATAATAACTGTATAAGCGACTATTTCGGCTGGTTCTAAACTATGAATTTTTTTGAAATTTTCTGCTAACGCCAAAAATGTTTCAGAAACAGCTTCTTCTGCCAATGCGTTATTATGTAACTTTGACATTGAGAATACGAACAATTTTCTTTCAAGAGAGTCATATATTTTTCTGAACTCTGATTTATCATCATCGTCGATCAGTGTCATACAAACAGCGAGCACTTGATCACCTCTGTCTAATTTTGTAATAAGCTTAGCATTATTTATATATAATTTCAAGGGGGATTGTCTGTTGAATTAAAATCTTGTTGATTGTGAAATGTTTGTTAACATCAACACGGAAGTTGAAATAGCCGATTACTTATAGCTCTTGACTTTTTATTAGCATTGTGATATAACAAAAATGACAAAAGGGTACTGCATAAGCCTATTGGCTAAGCGGTTTCTCCCAAAGATTTAGTGAAAAGAAACACCGTTACTTGTGAGATTGTTGGCAGTGTTTCTTTTCGTAAGGGTTTGCCAAAGAAAAGTCTATTCGCTCCTGCTGGGATGGAAATCCCTTGCATGGTCTGTTTTTTAGAGTAGGGTGCGGAGGATTTGACGAGTACATTGCATTTATTTCATCACACTTAAAACAAAGCCCCTCGGTGATAAGCCGAGGGACTTTGTTTATGCTTTAAAATATTCAAGGACAGCGTCCAAACTGTCTATTTTCTTGTACACCATTGACAATATCTCATCTGTCGGTGCAATAAGATCTGGCACCATTATTGGTATCATCTTCGCATTGTAAGCCGCCTTTATGCCATTGTAAGAGTCCTCTACAGCAACAGTTTTCTCAGGTCTTACTCCCAGCTTCTCACAGACAAGTAAATATATCTCAGGCTGTGGCTTTGAATGTTTTATCATATCTCCGCCAATAATCACATGGAAATAATCAAGCAGACCTGCTCCCTTTAGATTTTTGATAACCCCTTTGTAAGACGTTGATGAAGCAAGTCCAACCTTTATGCCCTGCCCTTTAAGATAAGAAAGCAACTCCCTTGCTCCGCTTTTCAGAGGCAAACCACGCTCAGCGATAATATCTGCACAAATGGCTTTTGCTTCGTCATAAAGTTCGGGTATTGACACTTTGTCACCATATGCGGCTTCTAGGATAGCCATTGTATCAACAGTGCTTCTGCCAATGCACTTCATAGCATTTTCGTGAACGTTGGTCAGACCATATTTCTTTCCAAGGCGCTCCCAGCTTTCAAGACCTATTACTTCGCTGTCGAAAATAACGCCGTCCATATCGAATACGATTCCGTCAAGTTCTGATAATTTCAAACCCACCACGCACCTCACTTGAAATACATATACAGATTACATTTTATCATGCCGTTGTAAAGCTTGCGCTTTTTGTCAGCCTTTTTGCCGAAAAACACCTCAAACTCCTCATGTGGGGAGATTATATAGCATGGGTTCTCCTTTGACGGGCAAAGTCTTTGTCCCATTTTCTTATAAAGCTCCTCGGCTTCCTTTATTTCAAGCATACGCTCGCCATATGGGGGATTGACAATTGTTATCGAACCCTCTATCTGGCTGTATTTTGAGATATCCTGCTGTTTTACTGTAAGCTTTGAGCCTACTCCTGCCTTTTTAGCGTTGTTTCTTGTAAGCTCAATCGCTATATCATCAACATCAAAGCCAAATGCCTTGAATGCTCCCTGCCTGTCGATAGCGTCCATAGCCTCGGCTCTTGCATTGCGCCACGCTGTTTCAGGTATCTGTGACCACTGCTCTGCCGCAAAATTTCTTCTCAGACCAGGTGCAACTTTCAGTGCCTTGTATGCCGACTCAATAAGAAACGTACCTGAACCACACATAGGATCCACCACAACTGAGTCCGCACGAACTCTTGCAAGGTCAACTATACCTGCGGCAAGTGTTTCCTTGATAGGTGCGTCGTTGGAATTTCTTCTGTAGCCACGCTTGTGAAGTCCTACACCTGATGTATCAAGATAGATAGTCGCAATGTCCTTATGGATAGCAAACTGTATCTGATGTTTCGCCGCAGTTTCCTCAAAATAGCTTATGCCATAGGCTTTTTCAAGTCTTTTAACGCAGGCTTTTTTGATTATCTTCTGACAATCAGGGATAGAATGAAGCTTTGAATTAAGGGCATGACCCTTAACAGGGAAAGCGTCCTCCCTGCCGATAAAGTTCTCCAGCGGAAGATTCATAACACCGTCAAAAAGCTGTTCAAAGCTTTCTGCTCTAAAGCTGCCAAGCTCGATAAGTACACGCTCTCCTGTGGCAATCCAAAGATTTGCCTTTGCAAGCACGTCAAAGCCACCTTCAAAGCTTATCTTGCCGTCAGTTGTGGTAAGATTTTCACCGCCTATCTTTTTTATCTCATATGCAAGCACGCTTTCAAGCCCAAAATGGCATGGAACGCACATTCGCAGTTTATTTTCCATAATGATTTCCTTTCAAAAAAGCCTCCATAGAGTTATGGAGGCTTTAATTTTAATGATTTCCGCTGCAATACTCAGGCTCGTTGGACTTCTTGTAATATCCAGTTGCCGTGCTGTAGCATGAATTTGACGCAAGCTTACCTGTCTTTGTGCAGTAGGTGAGCTTTTCAACTGTATCAGGCATTTTGAAAGTCTTGTCAAATGACTTATGCTTCTCATTCTCAGCGATATCGCCAAAAACATTCTTCCAAATCGCACCGATATTCTGATACTCGTTCGTAGGGATAGTGGCAGGGTTTTCATAACCGATCCAGATACCTGAAACGTAGTCAGGAGTACAGCCTACAAATGAGAGGTCAAACCAGTCAGATGAAGTACCTGTCTTACCGACAAGGTCAGTATTGTTTAGCTTAGCATATCTACCGGTACCGTCCTGCTGAGTTATAACATTCTGCATCATTCTGTTCATAACGTAAGCGGTAGACTCGCTGATAGCCTGCTTGTATCCGTCGCTCTTTTCATAGATAGCGTTTCCGTCAGCGTCCTCTACCTTTGAAACGTAGGTAACGTCATACTTCTTACCGCCGTTGCCGAATATCATATAAGCGCCTACAAGCTCCTCAAGCTTAGTACCATTTGTAAGACCGCCGACAGTTACTGGTGAATAGTCAGCGTCGGAGTCTGCAAGCGTAGTGATGTCAAGCTTTTCCTTAAGGAAGTTATAGGAATAAGCAGGTGTCATTTTTTTGATAAGCTGTGCAGGAAGAGTGTTCAGCGACCTTGTGAGCATTTCTACAGTTGTAAGCTGCTGATAAGACCAGTTTGCACTGTCGCCTGTTTCCGAATAGTTTACAGGCCACTTTTTGTCCTTGCCCTTTACCTTAATAGTGATAGGCTCATCAGTGAACAGCGTTGACCATGTCATAAGGTCCTGATCCAATGCAGGAGCGTATGATGCAATAGGCTTGATACAAGAACCTGGTGAACGTTTGGCATCAGTAGCAATATTATAAACTCTCGACTCCTTTTTCTTATCACGTCCGCCAACGATGGCCTTAACATTGCCCTGGTAGTCCATAGCAATAAAGCCTGACCACAGAGTATCGTCCTTTTTGTTCATTTCATAGGTGGTGAAATTACTTTGCTTCTGCATTTCCTTCTCGACCTTCTTCTGCATACTTCTGTCAACAGTGGTATATGCAGTAAATCCACCGTCATAAAGTCTTGCGGAAGCGTCCTCCCATGAAATGCCATAATAGTCAGCGATTATCTGTATAGTCTGATTGATAGCAGCGTCCATAAAGTAAGATGTCGGGCCCTGATCTTTTGTTTCGTCCTCATAGATAGATGAGCTTGTGTAGGTTATATCGCCTGTTATTTTAAGCTCATAGTTGAGGGCTTCGTTATATTCCTGCTCAGAAATTGCACCGTTATCAAGCATATGATCCAGCGTATACTTCTGTCTGAGCTTGTTGTTTTTCATATTATCATATGGGTTGTTTGCAGCAGGCCAGCTTGTCATACCTGCAAGTGAAGCTGCCTCAGCAAGGTTAAGATCCTTTACGTCCTTGCCAAAATAGAAGTTTGCAGCAGCCTGAACTCCGATGATATCATACTCCTGAGTTGTCAGTGGCACAAGGTTTAGATAGCTTTGGAGGATATCTTCCTTTGTGTAGGTCTTTTCCACGTTGATAGAACGGAAGATCTCTCGTATCTTACGCTCAATACCATGGATAGAATCTCTGGAGTCATCACCCGTGATGTTCTTGATAGTCTGCTGAGTGATAGTCGAACCACCTATCTGTCTGCCGCCGTATATCGGTATGAATACATTGACAAATGAAGCGAACGTTCTCTTGAAGTCAACGCCGTCATGAGAATAAAATCTCTCGTCCTCGGTGTACACAAAAGCGTCCTGAACATACTGAGGAATATCCTCAAGATCAGCCCATACAACGTGCTTATTGCTGTTTTTCAGAGCATAATAAAGGTCATACTCCTGTGAATCCTCATCATCTTCATCATAGTCAGGGTTGACAGACAAAAATCTCGAAATGTTGCTTGTTTCCGTCTTATCAAGGCTGATAGTTGTTGTGGTATCTGCAAAGTTAAGGACGTAAATAGTCAGAACTGTTGCAAATATAGAACAGGTGATAATGAGTATCAGGAATATCGACAGCAAAGCTGTGCCTAATATTTTGAGAACTCTGACAGCAGGATTAGTGGATCTTTTCTTTTTGCGTTTTTTCACTGCCGTGTTTTTTATTTCATCCATAAATTTAACCTTTCGTCTTTATTTGATCTGATATTATTATACCACATACGAATCAAAAAGTTAAGTCTTTTCGGTAAATCTTTAGTTTTTTCTAAGGATTTTTTGACAGAAAAAACCTGCCGTTATTTCATTGAAAATAAAAAACGAGGGCGATCACTCGCCCCCATGAATTTTATTGCTTATTCAGCGTCCTCAGAAGCCTCGTCATCAGCAGGAAGCAAAGCTCTCATAGACAGGCTGATCCTCTTCTTGTCGAGATCTATCTCTGTGATCTGGCAATCAACTACCTGACCTACAGAAAGGATATCTGCAACATTGTTTACTCTCTGGTTAGCGATCTGAGAGATATGGATAAGGCCGTCGATACCCTCCTCAATCTCGACGAACACGCCGAAATTGGTGAAGTTGCGAACCTTGGCCTTGCATTTCGTACCTACGGGATAGCGGGTTTCGATATCGGCCCAGGGATCGGGAGTAAGCTGCTTGATGCCCAGCGACATTTTGCGCTCGTTACGGTCGAGGGTCAGGATGACTGCCTCTACCTCGTCGCCCACCTTCATGAAATCCTGTGCCGAACGCAGGTGCTGGCTCCAGGACATCTCCGATACGTGGATCAGACCCTCGACACCCGGTGCGATCTCGACGAACGCGCCGTAGTCGGCCATCACGACAACCTTGCCCTTCACGTGGTCGCCCACCTTCAGGTTGGGATCCAGCGCCTCCCAAGGGTGCGGAGCGAGCTGCTTCAGACCCAGTGCGATACGCTTCTTGGCATCGTCGAAGTCGAGGATAACCACGCGGATCTTCTCGTCGAGCGAAACGATCTCTTCGGGGTGATTGACGCGGCCCCACGACAGGTCGGTGATGTGGATCAGACCGTCCACGCCGCCCAGATCGACGAACACGCCGTACGAAGTGATGTTCTTGACCGTACCCTCGAGGATCTGGCCCTTCTCGAGCTTCGACATGATTACCTGCTTCTGCGCCTCGAGCTCGGCCTCGATCAGCGCCTTGTGCGAAACGACGACGTTACGGAACTCCTGGTTGATCTTCACAACCTTGAACTCCATCGTCTTATCTACATATACATCGTAGTCGCGGATCGGCTTCACGTCGATCTGCGAACCCGGCAGGAAGGCCTCGATGCCGAATACATCGACGATCATACCGCCCTTGGTGCGGCACTTGATGTAACCCTTGATGATTTCGTCCTTCTCGAGGGCCTCGTTCACACGATCCCACGACTTGAGCTGACGCGCTTTCTTGTGCGAAAGAGCCAGCTGACCGTTCTTATCCTCGGCAGACTCGACGTAAACCTCGATCTTGTCGCCGACCTTCAGATCCGGGTTGTAACGGAACTCCGAAATGGGGATGATACCCTCGCTCTTGTAGCCGATATTGACGACCACTTCGCGCTTGTTGATACCGATGACCGTACCTTCGGTCACCTCGTTTGCGGCGATGTTCGAAAGAGTCTTGTCATAAGCCTCGCCGATCTGCTCTTTGGGCTGGTCGTAAACGCCCAGGTCGTTTTCAAACGCGTTCCAGTCAAAGTTCTCGTTTGCAACTTTTTTTGCTTCTTCCATGTGGAAATTAAATGCGATGCAATCGCTCGTTAAATGGTTAATAATAAAACACTCCCCTCGCGCATCGTGCGCATACGGGGAGTGCAAAGATAGGAAGAAATCGGCAATCTGCAAACTTTCGACCTTTTTTACGCAGAAAATCAATGCGTATGGACGGGCAGCGGAGCCGAAGGTACGGCCGGGCCGCGATAGGAGCGGATCACCAGCCCCACGCCGAAGAAGATAACCAACGCGCAGAGCGCCGTATCCAGATGCAGGCGGTCGAGGCCCATCGCCACCGACAGGACGACGGCCAGAACGGGTTGCAGGTAGGTATAGATGCTCGAAACGGTCGGCTGTACGTATTTGAGCGAATAGTTCAGCAACAGGTTCGGGACATACGTCGGCACGAAGACCACGAACAACGTCGCCAGCAGGATGTCGGTATCCATCGCCGCGAAATCGGTATGCACCAACTCCCGGGCACCGAACGGAAGTACCATCAGCGCCGCCAGACAATAGACCCAGCGCAACATGGTGACGACATCGTACCTGGCGATCAACTTTTTGAACCAGACCATGTAGCAGGAAGTAGCCAGGGCGCAGCCCGCGATCATCAGGTTGCCGACTAGTCCGGAGTGCGTATGTCCGCCGCTGGCTCCCAGCAGGACGACACCCACCGCACCTGCCATGCCCAACACCAGACCGGCGATCTTGAGGCGCGTGAATTTATCGATACCGAGCACCACGGAAATAAGCAGTACCAGCAGCGGCGTGATCGTGTCGATGATCGATCCGTCGATGGGCGACGTGCGGGACAAACCGTACATGAGCAGCACCTTGCGGATTACGCCGATCAGCAGGGCCGCACCGATCATCGTCTTGATGTCCTTGCGGGCGATCGGCTTCGCCTTGCTCCAAAGCAAAGGAACGAGCGAGAAAAGTGCCGCCGCGCAAAGCGAAGCGGTAACCAGCGCGATCGGGGCCACGTACTTCGACAGCACGAGGTTGTAAAAGGGATAGTCGCATGCCCAGATGATGTTGCACAACAGCAACGCCAAATGGGACTTCACCAAAAGATTCAACGGAGTCGCTTGCACCATACGCTAAAGAAGCTGCCGCCTGCGGATCCGGCAACCTGCCGAACCGTCGCGGTTTCCCTGCATTCCGGGCAAATACCGTGCAAGACACAACCGACAAGCCGGACACTTGCGCCGAAACGCCTCGGAAAATCCGACCGTTTCGGCCGACCCTCAGCTCCCCGCCGCCAACAAAACGCCGGAGCCCGACCGCCCCGGCGCATAATACCCGACTCACCGATCCCCGTCCTTCGATGAAAGGACCGGATCAATCGTCGTCACGATCGTCGTGGTCCTCCCGGTCATCGTGCTGACCTGCGACCGACTGCCGGAGCGTATTGTCGGGTGCGAGGGGTTTGCCGCCGTTGGCGACGTATTCCATCAATACGTCGGGCACGAGCCACTGCGTAGTCTCGCCGTTCGTATATTCGAGTCCCCGGTAATTCTTGAAAACATAGTCGCCCATCGCCACCCTGTATTTACGGCCGGGCACCAATCCGGGAAAGATCACCTCCACCGCATCGTACCCGTCGGTACGGATCACGTACGGTGCGGTCGAGAAGAGGTCGATCCGATGCGACTCGCCCTTATTGACCGTGTCGTTGTATTTGGTCAGCACCATTTTGCTCATCTGTTCGGGCGTCATCTCCATCACGCTGACCGAAGAAATGAAAGGATCCAGGTCATATATGTCGCTCCGTGTCAGGTCGCCTTTCGAAAGGCTGTCGCGGCGAATCCCCCCGTAGTGGTAGAAAGCCACGTCGCTGCCCGACTTGCGTTTGAGCGCCTGGAGGAAGATGTTGGCCACCCCCACCTTGTCGGCCGTAGCGGTCAGCTCTCCGGCCTTCTCCTTCAGCACCGGATTGTTGCGATAGGCCTCGACCATCTCCTGATAAACCGGGTCGGGCGCGTAGTCGGTCAGCGGAACCAGCCGGAACGACAGGGACCGGATCTCCTTGCCTCGCAGTCGCACCTCGGTAACCCCCACCATATTCAGGTTGCGGCCCGTCTGCGTGATGAGCACGCCGTCCTCCACCTCGTTGATCCGCTCGTGGCTGTGTCCGCCGATAATCAGGTCGTATTCCGAGGCTTCGTCGGCCAGTTCCCGGTCGTATTTCGAACCGATGTGCGTCAGCGCCACCAGCACCTGACAACTGTCGCGCAGGTATTCGTACTCCTCGATCGTCTGCACGGCATCCGTAAAACGCAACCCCTCGAAGATGGCGTCGTGGCCGTCCGGATGGTTGTTGTACCCGTAATTGGTCACCGCAGCGACGAAAGCGAACTTCTCCCCTTCGCGATCGAGAATGACATAGGGTTTCAACTGCGGAATCGGCGAGTTCTCGCTGACCATGTTGGCGCAGATCACCGGGAAACGGCAATAACCGATCGCTTCGGCCAGCGTCTGCTGCCCCACGTCGAACTCGTGGTTGCCGAGCGTGGCCACGTCGTACCCCAGCTCGTTCATCAGCTCCAACACGGGACGCCGCCCTTCGGCCTGGTCCACATAGGCGTTGCCTGTCCAGCGGTCGCCGGCATCGACCAGGATCACCGACGCCGTGTCCCGACACTCGGCAACGGCCGTCGCCAACTGCGGAAAATTCTGGATTTGGGCATGTATATCGTTCGTTGATAATATGATAACTACTTTTTCACGAGGTGCGCACGCACACAACGCCGCACACAGCAACAGCGAAATACCCAAGAAGATTTTTTTCATCACAAATAGAGTTTACGTTTGTCAAAGTTAGGAAATAATTGTATTTTTACGCGATTTATGAACAAAAATATGTCAGACACCCTTCCGGTCATCTGCGAAAACGCAGGACGGACGATCGAGGTCGCGATGGGCACGACCCTGCTCGAAGTCGAACGGCAGCTCCGGCTCGACGGGCCGCATCCGTTCCTGGCCGCCTATGTCAATAACCGCATCAAGGAACTCAACTACAGAATATACAAACCGGTAACGGTCCGGTTCATCGACATCACCTCCTTCGAAGGAATCCGGGTATATCAGCGCACGATCTCGTTCATCCTGCAAAAGGCGGTCCGGGAGCTGTTCCCCGACCGCACGCTCTACATCCGGCACTCGCTGGGGGCAAGCGGTTTCTACTGCGAAATATCGGGCTTCGGACCGATTCCCGCCGAACACCTCGACGCGATCAAGGCCCGCATGCGAGGGATCATCGACCGCAACCTGCCGATCCAGGGGGTGAAGATGCTCACCGACACGGCCCGCAAAATCTACGAAGGGTTCGGAATGGCCGATAAAATCGCCCTGCTCGACTCCCGGCCGAGGTTATACAGCAAAATTTATACGATCGACTCCCTGCCGGGTTATTTCTACGGAGCCCTGACCCCTTCGACGGGTTACACTCCGCAGTTCGACCTGCACCCCTATTACAACGGCTTCTTCATCGCCCTGCCGCTGCGGACCGATCCGACGCGGCTGCAACAGAGCGTCCACCAGGAGAAGATGTTCGACGTCTTCCACCAATACCAGTCGTGGGTGGAGATCATGGGCGTTCCGACCGTCGGACAGCTCAACTCGAAAGTCCTCGCGGGCGACGCCAGCGAGCTGATCAAGATCGCAGAGGCGTTCCATGAAAACAAGCTAGCCCAGGTGGCCGGCTGCGTCGCGGAGGCCAACCGCGAACGGGGCGTGCGGCTGGTGTTGATTTCAGGCCCTTCGTCCAGCGGCAAGACCACCTTCGCCAAGCGGCTGGGCGTACAGCTTCGGGTCCTGGGACTCAACCCGGTACTGATCTCGCTGGACGACTATTTCGTGGACCGCGAAAAGACGCCACGCGACGAAAAAGGAGAGTACGACTACGAGGCACTCGAAGCGATCGACCTCGAACAGTTCAACGACCATCTGAAACGCCTCGAACGGGGCGAGAGCGTCGATATTCCGCGTTACGACTTCATTTCCGGCACCCGCCAGTGGCACGACAACCCCTTGCAGCTCGACGAGCGGTCGGTACTGATCGTCGAAGGCATCCACGGACTGAACCCGGCCCTGACGCCCGGCGTTCCCGAATCCCGGAAATTCAAGATCTACGTTTCCTGCTTCACCTCGGTGGCCCTCGACAACGTGTCGCGCATCGCCACCTCCGACAACCGGCTGCTGCGCCGCCTGACGCGCGACTACCGCACGCGGGGCAACGACGCCCTTTCGACGCTCGCCCGCTGGGAAAGCGTCCGCCGGGGCGAGGAGAAGCACATCTTCCCCTACCAGGAGAATGCCGACGTGATGTTCAATTCGTCGCTCTTCTACGAAATTTCGGTCCTGCGCCGCTTTGCCGAACCGATCCTGCGGGAAGTACCCGATACGGTCCCCGAATACGGCGAGGCCAAACGCATGCTCAAGTTCCTCGACAACTTCATCCCGATCTCTCCCGAAGAGATCCCGCCCACGTCGCTCCTGCGGGAGTTCATCGGAGGCAGCAGTTTCAAATATTGATCCCGAACGAATAAATTCGAATTACAAATCATAAAAAAATCATTCTCAAAATCCTATGTTTGATAAATTTTCCGACCGCCACATCGGCGTCACCAATCCCGAGGATTTGAAAGCGATGCTCGCCGTGATCGGCGTCAAATCCGTCGATGAGCTCATCGCACAGGTCATCCCTCAGTCTATCCGCCTGAAACAGCCGCTCGCCCTGCCCCAGGGCATGAGCGAATACGAATTCGCGAATCACATCCAGGCCCTCGCAGCCAAGAACCGCACCCTGCGTTCGTTCATCGGCATGGGTTACTACCCCTGCGCCGTACCGGCCGCCATCACGCGCAACGTCTTCGAGAACCCCGCCTGGTACACTTCGTACACCCCCTATCAGGCCGAGATTTCGCAGGGACGCCTCGAGGCGCTGCTGAATTTCCAGACCGCCGTCATTTCGCTGACAGGCATGGAGATCGGCAACTGTTCGCTGTTGGACGAAGGCACCGCAGCCGCCGAAGCGATGCTGATGATGTTCTCGCTCCGCTCGCGCGAAGCGGTCAAGGAGGGACGCAACCAGCTTTTCGTCGATCGTAACATCTTCCCCCAGACGCTCGACGTACTGATCACCCGCAGCGAGCCATTCGGCATCGAACTGGTGATCGACGACTACAATACATATGAATTCACCGGCAAGGAGTTCGGCGCCATCGTACAGTACCCCGCCGCCAACGGCGAGGTGCGCGACTACGCCGCCTTCACCGAAGCGGCCCATGCCAAAGGCGCCCTGGTAACGGCTGTTGCCGACCTGCTGTCGCTGGCCCTGCTGAAGGCTCCGGGCGAATGGGGGGCCGACATCGTCGTCGGCACGACGCAGCGTCTGGGTATTCCGATGGGCTTCGGCGGCCCGAGCGCCGGCTACATGACCACGCGCGAAGCGTATAAGCGCAACATGCCGGGCCGCATCATCGGCGTATCGATCGACCGTCTGGGCAACCGTGCGCTCCGCATGGCGCTCCAGACCCGCGAACAGCACATCAAGCGCGAGCGTGCCACCTCGAACATCTGCACCGCTACGGCACTGATGGCTTCGATGGTCGGCTTCTACTGCGTCTATAACGGCGCCGAAGGTCTGCGCCGCTCGGCCAAGACGGCCCACACGGCAGCCGTAACGGTAGCCAAGGCGCTCGAAGCGATGGACTACAAACTGGCAGCCAAGAACTTCTTCGACACGCTCGAAGTAGAGGCGGAAGCCGCCGTCGTACAGTCGCTGGCGCTCGAACGCGGCATCAACTTCTTCTATCCTTCGGAGGATCGGGTTCGTTTCTCGTTCGACGACGTGACCACCCCCGAGGAGGTGAACGAGGTAATCGCCATCTTCGCCGAGGCCAAAGGCAAAAAAGCCAAGGCCGTCAAACTGTCGGAGGAGATTACCATCCCGGCCGCGATCCTGCGCCAGTCGGAGTTCCTGACCGAACGCGTCTTCAACACCTACCGCTGCGAAAGCGACCTGATGCGTTACATCAAACGCCTCGAGCTGCGCGACATCTCGCTGGCAAATTCGATGATCTCGCTCGGCTCCTGCACCATGAAACTCAATGCCGCAGCCCTCATGCAGCCCCTGTCGCTCGCCGGGTTCCAGAACATGCACCCGTTCGCTCCCGCCGACCAGACCGAAGGCTACCGCGAACTGATCGACGGGCTGGCCGCCGACCTGGCGACCATCACCGGCTTCGCCGCCTGCTCGCTGATGCCCAATTCGGGCGCCGCAGGCGAATACACGGGACTGATGGTGATCCGCGCCTACCACCAGAGCCGGGGCCAGGGCTACCGCAACATCGTCCTGATCCCCTCGTCGGCACACGGCACCAACCCCGCTTCGGCGGCGATGGCCGGCATGAAGATCGTCACGGTCGACTGCGACGCCAACGGCAATATCGACGTGGAGGACCTGAAGGCCAAAGCCCAGGAGCACAGCTCGGAGCTGGCCTGCATGATGATCACCTACCCCTCGACGCACGGCGTATTCGAGAGCCGCATCCGCGAGATTGTCGACGCCGTCCACGACGCCGGCGGGCAGGTCTACATGGACGGCGCGAACATGAACGCGCAGGTGGGACTGACGAACCCCGGCTACATCGGGGCCGATGTCTGCCACCTCAACCTCCACAAGACCTTCGCCATGCCCCACGGCGGCGGCGGTCCGGGCGTGGGTCCGATCTGCGTCGCCGAGCACCTCAAAGCCTTCCTCCCCTCGCATTCGGTTATGGCGACGGGCGGCGACGAAGGCATCACCGCCGTGGCGTCGGCCCCGTGGGGTTCGGCGCTGCTGCTGCCCATCACCTACGGCTACATCAAGATGCTGGGCGGCGACGGGCTGCGCCGCGCCGATGAACGCGCTGCCGGTGGCGGGCGCGGTATAGGTCAGCTCCGCTTCATTGAGGCCGAACAGCCCCGCAAACGGGCGCAGCGCGCTTGCCAGCCATTTGGTCTGCGTGAGCGTCTTTGTTGGCAGGCACATGATCGCAAGCGTCACGTTGACCAGCACGAGAAACACGATCAGAATGTCCTTTCCGATCTCCAGCAGCCTCCGGCCATGGTCATGTCTTCGTTTCTGCTTCATGCCTGCGCCTCCGCGGCGGGCATGGTGATGAGGACCGAGGTACCCTTGCCGTATTCGGACGAAATTTCAATGCTGCCCTTGTGCTGGTTCAAAATCTCCTGCGCGATGGAAAGGCCGAGGCCCGTGCCGCCGGATTCGCGCGAACGCGCCTTGTCCACACGGTAGAACCGGTCAAACAGGCGCGGCAGATCCTTTTCGGGGATGCCGATGCCGTTGTCGGTCACGCGGACAAAGACGTTTTTGCCGCTCGTGCCGACGGTCATGTCGATTTTGCCGCCGTCGGGCGTATACTTGACAGCGTTGGAGACGATGTTGGTAATGACCTGCTCGATGCGCTCCCGGTCGCCGTTGACGTCGGGAATGTCCCCTTCGCAGGTGAGCGTCATGGTGTGGTGGTGGTTCTGCTCGGCGTTGAGCTTTGCCGCGTCATACACATTCTGCACGGCTTTTAAGAACGGGAACCGGGAGATGTTCATCTCCATCTTGCCGTAGTCGATCTTGCTGAGCGTGAGCAGATCCTGCACGATGCGGGTCATGCGGTCGGCCTCGCTGATGATGACGTTCATGAAATTCGAGCGCAGCTCCGGCGGCAGCTCGTCGCCGGTGTCGACGATCGTTTCGGCGTAGGATTTGATATTGGTCAGCGGCGTTCGCAGCTCGTGCGAGACGTTGGCGACGAATTCGCGCTTGAGCTGCTCGCTCCTGCGCTGCTCGGTGACGTCGTGGATGACGACGAGCACACCGCCCTGCGCGTGGTCGGACGAGAACGGGGCCATGAACAGCTCCAGTTCACGCTCGCCGACGGTCTTCTGCGCCTCGATATACTGCGGCCTGCGCAGGGTCAGGAGCGTGTCAAGCTCGGCTTCCTTCGAGAAAATTTCGTCGAAGGTCGTCTGGCTTGACAGGTTCTGCGCGAGCATCTGCGTGGCGGCGGGGTTATAGTGGATGACGCTGCCCGCCGTATTGAACGCGACGACGCCGTCGGTCATGTGCAGAAACAGCGTGGAAAGCTTGTTGCGCTCGTTCTCCGCCTCGGAGATCGTGTCCTGCAGGACCTTTGCCATGTGGTTGAAGTTCCGGGTCAGATCGCCGATCTCGTCGCGGCTGTCGACCGTGACGCGGTTCGCGAAATCTCCCGCCGCGACGCGCTTTGTGCCGACGGTCAGCGCGCGGATGGGTGTGATCAGAATCTGCGACAGCAGGAACGACAAGATCACGCAGATCACCAGACCCAGCGCCAGCGCGCGCAGGATGATGATCAGCAGTTCGCTCGTCAGCGCGTCGACCGTGGCGCGGTTGTCGCGGATGTAGGCGATATACTGCGCGCCGTCCGACTCGACGGGGACGGCCAGATCCATATAATCGTTTGTGACCGAGCTGCTCTGCCCGACCTCGCCGTTCATGGCGGACAGAATGTTCTGCGTCATCACGACCGTGGCGCGCTGGTTCGAGCTGTCGAGCACGGAGCCGGTCTGGTCAAGAATGTAGACGTTGCGGCCCGTGATATCGATGCCGAGCCCGGCCTGCGCCATGAGAAGTTCCTTCATCTGCGCGGGGGCGTTGTCCTCCGCCGAGAGCCTTTGCAGCTGGGCGATGAATTCCGGGGTAAACGTGCCCTCCATCTGCTCATAGAACTGGGACACATAGAAATTGCCGACGCCGCTCATCAAAAACGCGCCAGTCGTCAGCATCAGGGCCAGGATCAGGATCACCATGATCATGACCATCTTCATGCGCAGGGACCGCATGGCCGCCCCTCCTTTCTCGCGCGGGAAGCTGCGTTATCCCGCGAAATAATAGCCGACGCCGCGCCGGGTCAGGATATACTGGGGCTTGCCGGGATCGTCTTCGATCTTTTCACGAAGCCGCCGCACGGTCACATCGACCGTGCGCATATCCCCGTAATAGTCATAGTTCCATACCCGCTGCATCAGATCCTCGCGGGAGAAGACCTTTCCGCGTTCGCGGATAAGATAGGAGAGAAGGTCGTATTCCTTCTGTGTCAGCTCGACCGGCGTGCCGTTTTTCGTGACCTGATATGTCTCCGGGTTCAGGCACAGGCCGTCCGCTTCGATCTGGCCCGCAGTGCTCTGCGCCGGGGAGTATTCCATGCTGCGGCGGCGGATGTTCGCCTTGACGCGGGCCATGAGCTCCTTCATGGAAAAGGGCTTGGTCATGTAGTCGTCCGCGCCGGTCTCAAGGCCGAAGACCTTGTCCATTTCTTCTTCGCGGGCCGTGAGCATGATGATGGGCGTGGCGCGGTTTTCCGCGCGGAGCGTCTTGCAGATATCAAAGCCGTTCATTTTCGGCAGCATGACATCCAGTAAGATCAGATCCGGGTCCTCCGTCTGCGCAAGCTGCAGGCCTGTCTGGCCGTCAAGCGCCTCAAGCGTTTCATAGCCCTCGCGCTTGAGATTGAATTTCAGGATCTCCACGATCGCGCGTTCATCCTCTACGATCAGGACTGTCTTTGCCATAGTGTATCCTCCTGTTTCTTAAACCGGGCGGCGAAGCGCCTTCGGATAGTGATTTTTGAGCTGGCTTCCGTCGCCCTTTGCCCAGCCGAGCGAAAGCCCGTCCGCCTGCACGAGCGTCCAGCCGCGCTTGTCGGACGGCAGCACGTCGCCGGACAGATACCGGGCAAGCAGCGGGTCGGATTCTTCAAGCGAGACGCTGCTTTCCAGCGTCTGCAGCCACAGCGCCCACGCGTGCGCGGGCGCAAAGCGGTTTTTCAGGACTGCGCCAAGCTCCAGCCCCGCGCGCAGCACCCGCAGCACGCCGGGAAAGTTCACCGTGCCCTGCCCCAGCGCCCGGAAGCGGCGAGGCG
>ERZ791837.1273-NODE-1273-length-16793-cov-3.212510_pt1 | contig 16793 bp, 12 predicted proteins | sample MGYA00510292_ERZ791837 | MGnify/ENA primary metagenome ERZ791837 (study PRJEB30046, sample SAMN00715259) | human gut metagenome | study: EMG produced TPA metagenomics assembly of the A metagenome-wide association study of gut microbiota in type 2...
GTACAGAGCAAAATATTATTCTTCCTTTATTAGAACTCATTGAAAAGGATTGCCAAACTGATAAATATGATTTCTACTTTGCTAAAATTAAACCTATATTTGAATTTGATTTTTTTGAATCAGATTCGGACGTTCAACTTGGTATTAAATCAAAAACAGGTGATGAATATGTACAATTCATAAAAGAATACGTGTACAAATATAGAAGAAAAAATAGTTATACTACCGATATTTATGACAATAAACTGTTTAAATATCTTGAAGAAAATATGAACTATGAAATAGCAAGTGAATTAGATGGTATGGACATAATAGATAATGAAGAACTGTACGAACTTTTTAAACATACCTGGGTAGGTGATTTAATAAATACTATTGCTAATTTACGAGATATCCTAACTCGTAAAAAAAAGGAATATGAGTTAAACCTTAATGATCTACTTCTTATCGATTAATTATTCAACTAATCTACTAACCCCAAATTCTATCATAAACATAACAAAAAATCAAATCATACAAATAGGGCTGTTGCACTGTTGAAATTCGGTGCAACAGCCTCTTATTTTATCTTTCATTTAAACTACAGCAAAAGCAAAACTATTTATTAATGTGAAAGATTTAAAATCACTTTATCATTTCATATCATCAACAATTTTCATAATGGTATTTTTAATCAAAGAATGAGAAGAAGCTCTTGCATAATCAGAAACTTCATGAGGTCGACAGTTAAAAAATTCTGCAAAGCTGTCAATATTTGTATTGAATTGTCTGAACATCTTTCGGTTGAAATTGAATTTATGGATATGAACAGAACGCAGCAGCTTAAAAAAGTCTTTATGCTCAATTATATCACTCAGACTTTCAAGTGCTTCCTTGTATGGCGATTTATTGATAGATTCAAGTACTTTAATTGCGTTTTCAGACAGACCTATAACAGCTTGAACATCAGTTCTATTCCTTTTTTTACAATCATACTCACACATCAGGTAACCATATTCACAGTCAAAGATTTCGCACATTTTGAAAAAATCTTCAAAACAAGGCATTGTCTTTCCTTTTTCCCAATTTGCAACAGTCTGTCGTGATTCATATGCATATCCCATATGTTCGGCAAAGGCACCTTGACTTTTAAAGCCTGCCTTTATACGCTCTTCCTTGATTCTTTTGCCAATTGCTTTTTTGTCATATCTCATGTTGTTGCCTCCGCTACTTTTTTTCTATGACTTGATTTTTTGGTAGTAAAACGTGGTGTTGTAGTTTACATTGTACCATGCTATAATAAAAATGTCAATAGGGAACAAGCTAATTCCTTTCGAGACAATAGCATGCCGGTAATTGCTAAAGAGGACATTTCAAGCTGTCTTTCTCCTTGCGAAAGAACGCAAAACTAAAGGCACTAAATAAACTAATGCAGACAAGCAAAGAAATTTGTTTTTCGGCATAAGTATTATTAAAAACAATTGCGAGGTGCTTTTATTATGAAAGACACAGAGAATGCTATTACAGTTCATGTTCACTACGATGACAAAGGTCAGAATGTATCGGACATTCTGAACAAGTCACTTTGGATTTTTATTAAAAAGGAGGTTGAGAAGTTATGTTCATCAAACAGTTGACTTCATCACCCAAAAGGGCTTATAATATAAAAAATGAATGGTTGCTGATGAAGGAGGAATTGTTATGTATCCTGTAATTGACAACCCACATAAATACAAAGCCGCAATTTATGCCCGTCTTTCAAAAGAAGACGATAATAAGACAGGAGATGATTCAGAGAGTATTAAAAATCAAATAGCTCTTATTACAGACTATGCAGAAAAGCAAGGTGTCAATATATGCGAAACATACATTGACGATGGTATCTCAGGCACTACATCGGAAAGACCTAATCTTGAACGTATGATAAATGACATTATCAAAAAGAAAATAAATATGGTCATTACAAAAGACCTTTCAAGATTAAGCCGTAACTATATTGATACTGGTCGCTTTCTTGAAGTATTTTTCCCTGAGAACAATGTTCGATACATTTCCCTGCTTGATGAAATTGATACGTTCTCAGAAAGCTACAACGACGATATTACGCCTTTCAAAGGACTCTTTAATGATATGTATGCAAAAGACATATCGAAGAAAGTTTTAAGCGTAAAGCGTAAAAAGCAAAAACAGGGACTTTTTATCGGTGGAAAAGCTCCGTACGGTTATAAAAAATCACCTGCGAATAAAAACGCAATTATCATTGATGAGTATGCCGCTGAAATTGTAAGACACATTTTCAAGCTGGCAATTGACGGAATGTCTTGCCGTCAGATAGCAGTAACTCTGACAGAGGAAAACATTCCTACACCGGCGCAGTATGCAAAGATACGATTGAAGAAGAAAGCACCATTCTCAGGTAAATGGAGTTCTGAACGCATCAGTGAAATGCTTCAGAATGAGGTTTACATAGGGAATATGGTTCAAGGACGAGTGAAAAAAGCAAGCTACAAATCCAAAAAGCTAATAAAAATGCCCCGTGAAGAATGGATTGTCGTAGAAAACACGCACGAAGCCATTATTGATAAGGAAACTTTTCAAAAGGTAGGAGAACTCATAAGGAGCAGAACACATACAAGACACCGAACTTATGATTTCCCATTAAAAGGGATTGTCTTCTGCAAGGAATGCGGTTACCCTCTTGCGACTATCAAAAGAACTCTGTCTGGCGGAAAACCTATACTGTATTTCATATGCAGGACTTACCAAAGGTTTACGCAGTATCACGAGTGTACTTGCCATTGCGTAAGGGTCGAGGATGTATCTGACGCAGTTGTAAGTGAAGTCCGCAGAATATGTAAGAATTATCTGGATTGTCTTGATACAGAAAAACTTACCGAAAAAGCACAGAAGCAGCTTCAAGCTGAACTGCGCAAACAAGGCAGAGATATCACAGCTCTGAAAACTAAGATGGAATCTATTCACATGAAGATTGACAATGCTTACGATGATAAACTGTCTGGGAACATTGATAATCAAACATTCCAGCGAATTTATGCTAAGCTTAAGGAGGAAGAAGCAGTTGCCCGAGACAAGCTGACAGAGCTTGAAAACAACAAAAAAGACAGTCCATCCATTAACGAGGAAAAAATCAAAGAGTTAGTAAAAAGGTTTATTGACTCCGAAGATTATACCCGTGAGCTGTTTGTCAGTCTTATCGAAAAGATTGAATTATCCGAAAATAAGGAGCTTGATATTCACTTCAAGTTTCCGGAACTAAAAATAGCCGATCGTTTATAATAATTCCTATACTACGTCTCACGTCTTGAAAAACGTGCACTCTCTGCACTAAGAAAAAAATATAACGACTGAATTATCTTATACCGTTTCGATATTGACCTGGAGTTACGCCGAAACGTTTCTTAAAGCATCGATTAAAATAAGAAAGGTTTTCAAAACCCGTTTTTTCTGCAACAATAATAATACTGTCATCAGTAGCAACAAGTAACTGTGCTGCTATCCTGAGACGATAATTATTAAGATATTGAATGAATCCTTCCCCCATCACTTCCTTGAAAAATTTCATAAAATGAGAACTGCTGTAATAACAGACTGCCGCAGCTTCGTCTATTGTGATCTTTTGTGCATAATTTTCACTTATATATGAAAGTATCAGTTTGACTTTTTCAATGGAACGTTCCTGACGAACAGTTGATGAAGCTCCCGTATGATTGCTGACGATAAGATAAAAAAATTCAATCAGATTACCCTTGACCCCCAGCTGATAGCCATATGCCTTTTCACTGCACAGCTTGTCTATTTTTTCAATACACTCCGCTGCTTTTTCATAATATGCCAAACCATTATCAATTTTCACGCTATAAGATAAACTTCCCTCAAACAATGGCGATAAAAGATCACTGCATAGATCCTCTTCACTTACACCCACTATCGAAGGTTCAAAAATAATATTCTCATATTCCATAATGCAGTAATTTTTCTGTCTTATTGAATGAAGTTGTCCGGGAAGTATAAGAAACATATTACCAGCTTCTGCCTCATATGCTTTAAGATCTACCTCTACTATACCATTCCCCTTTTTTATAACAATAAGTTCTGCTTCGCTATGCCAATGAGTTGCAACTTCCGGGAAATCAAGAGGTATTGAACAAAGATAAGTATTATAGGGAAAATCAGGCATTGTATGAGATTTATTTTCATGATAATTTTCATATTTTATAGAATTCATTTTAATTCCTCACTGTCTTACGCATCTATTATTTTATATTATATTACACCTGACGTCATATTTCAACCATAATATGATAAATCATTTCAAAAAATAATAGTATCGTACAAATAAAAGACTGTATTTTACAAGAATTATTCGCTAAAAAAGAGTATAATAATAGCAACAAATATTTATAAACAAAAAACAGAAAGGGATAAATTTGATATGAATTTACAGAAAATACTGAACGATAAATACGGCAAGTCTATAAAGGACTGCTCAAACAAAGAAATATATTACGGTCTGCTGGATATGGTAAAGGTTGCTGCCAAGAATAAGACCGCTACTGTCAGCAAGAAAAAAATCTATTACATCTCAGCTGAATTCCTTATCGGCAAATTACTTTCCAACAATCTTATAAACCTCGGTCTTTATGACGAGGTCAAAACACTTCTTGCAGAAAACGGCAAGGACATTTGTAAAATCGAAGAGGTTGAACCAGAACCATCTCTCGGTAACGGCGGACTTGGCAGACTGGCTGCCTGCTTTCTTGATTCTATAGCTACTCTTGGTCTTTCCGGTGCAGGTATTGGTCTTAATTATCACTATGGTCTTTTCAAGCAGAAGTTTGAAAAAAATCTTCAGACAGAGGAGCCTAACCCATGGATCGAAGAAAACGGATGGCTCACAAAGACTGATAAGACTTATAAGGTTGACTTTCGTGGTCTCACTGTGACATCAAGGCTCTATGATATTGACGTTACAGGCTATGACAGCTTCACAAATAAACTTCACCTTTTCGACATAGAAACAGTTGATGAATCCATTGTTGAAGATGGTATTGACTTTGATAAAGAGAACATTGAGAAGAATCTCACGCTCTTCCTTTATCCTGATGACAGTGACGATGCAGGCAGACTTCTTCGTGTATACCAGCAGTATTTCATGGTAAGCAGCGGTGCTCAGCTTATTCTTGATGAGTGTGTTTCAAGAGGTTCTAATCTTTACGACTTGCCTGACTATGCAGCTATTCAGATAAATGATACACACCCTACAATGGTTATTCCTGAACTTATAAGACTTCTCTGCGAGCGTGGAATAGAAATTGATGACGCTATTAATATTGTCAGCCGCACTTGTGCTTACACTAATCATACGATACTTGCAGAGGCTCTGGAAAAGTGGCCTGTTGCTTACCTTAAAAAAGCTGTTCCTCAGATTGTTCCTATCATTGAGATTCTGGACGACAAGGTTCGCAGAAAGTTTGACGGTGAAAAGCTTGCAATAATCGATAAAAACGATCGTGTTCATATGGCACACATATGCATTCACTATTCCTACAGTGTAAATGGCGTTGCATCTTTGCACACTGATATTCTGAAGGAAACTGAACTTGCTGATTTTTATAAGGTTTATCCTGATAAGTTCAACAACAAGACCAACGGTATAACATTCCGCAGGTGGCTGCTTCACTGCAATCCTGAGCTTACAGATTTTATCGCATCTCTTATCGAAGACGGTTTCAAGAAAGATGCCGATGAACTTAAAAAGCTTGCTGAATTTAAAGATGACGAAAAGGTTCTGAAAAAGCTTCTTGATATAAAGGCAAACTGCAAAAAAGATCTGTGCAGTTATCTCAAGCGTACACAGAATCTGGAGATTAATCCTGATTCTATTTTTGATATTCAGATAAAGAGACTGCATGAATACAAGCGTCAGCAGCTCAATGCACTTTATATTATTCATAAGTATCTCGAAATAAAGGCTGGAAAGAAGCCTTCTACGCCTATAACAGCTATTTTCGGTGCAAAGGCTGCACCTGCTTATGTAATCGCACAGGATATTATTCACCTGATACTCTGCTTGCAAGAAGTTATTAACAATGACCCAGAGGTAAGTCCATATCTCAAAGTTATTATGGTTGAAAACTACAACGTTACAAATGCTGAACACTTGATTCCTGCCTGTGATATATCTGAACAGATCTCATTGGCTTCTAAGGAAGCTTCCGGTACAGGAAATATGAAGTTCATGCTGAATGGTGCTGTTACTCTTGGTACAGAGGACGGTGCAAACGTTGAGATCCATGAACTTGTTGGTGACGATAATATTTATATTTTTGGTGATTCAAGTGAAACAGTTGTAAAGCGTTATGCGGATGCAAGCTATGATGCATCTTCTTACTATGAAAAGAATGAAAATATCAAGGCCGCTGTCGATTTCATTACTGGTGAGAAACTCCTTGCTGTTGGCAGTGAAGAGCATCTGAAACGACTTAAAAATGAACTTATCTCCAAAGACTGGTTCATGACATTTCCGGACTTTGAAGATTATATTGAAAAGAAAGAACTTGCGTTCAAAGAATATGAAAACAGAATTGAATGGGCTAAAAAAATGCTCATAAACATTAGTCAAGCAGGTTACTTCTCTTCCGACAGAACCATTGCTGAGTATGACAGAGACATCTGGCACCTTGGCAAGTAAAATACAAGTTTAACATTTTTTCATAGAAATTTTCCCTTTCACAAACTGAAAAGAACCACTGGATATTACTCGGTGGTTCTTTTCAGCATTCTCATATGTTCACATATGCTTGACAAATAATTAAAAACATGGTATCATACATTATGTAAAAATCACACCTATAAATTTGATTAAAATAAGGAGTTGCATATGAATAATATTACCATATCAAGTATGTATTCACTTGAACATACTATTGCAGACAGTTATCTGAAACAGTTTACATACCCTTGGGAAGCACTTTCCGGAATCAGCAATATGATTATTGAACTGGGAAAGACACTTTCACCTGATGAATATGCTAATCCAGCTGAAAATATATGGATACATAAAAAGGCTACAGTATTCCCCACTGCATTTATTGGAGCACCTTGTATTATTGGTGCATACACAGAAGTTCGTCATTGTGCATTTATTAGAGGAAGTGCTCTCATCGGCGAAAACTGTGTTGTTGGAAACTCCGTTGAATTGAAAAACGTAATTCTTTTTGATAACGTTCAAACACCCCACTATAACTATGTAGGTGACAGTATTCTCGGCTATAAGTCGCATATGGGGGCTGGTTCTATCACATCAAATGTAAAGTCTGACAAAACTCCTGTTGTTATCCACAATAAAGACGAGATTATTGAAACAGGTCTTAAAAAAATGGGGGCGATGCTGGGAGATCATGTAGAAGTTGGATGCAACAGCGTACTTAATCCCGGTACTATTATATGTCCAAATTCAAATATCTATCCTCTTTCTGCTGTAAGAGGAGTAGTTCCTGAGGAAAGTATTTATAAAACAGCTGCAATTATTATTTCTAAAAAGTAATATTACGTATAAAAGCCTGTCTCATATGGACAGGCTTTTATACGTTCTTCCGCACTTTCAACAAAAAATCTGCACAGCGTTTTTTTGCTGTGCAGATTTTTATTTTGTTATGCTGTTATTTATTCTTACTTCTCCGGAAGTGAAGGAATAAGGTCAACGAGGTATTTCTCAAGAGAGATAAGGTCATCAATGTTGATATCATCAGTATTTACACTGCCGTCATCCTTACAGGTTGCATTTCTCAATGCCTGTGCATTAAGCTGAACCTGACCCAGCAGGTACTTATTCAACTTGATAATATCCTGTACACCAACTCTGCCGTCAAGGTTTGTATCACCGATAAGGTCATTCCACTTACCGGAAACTGTAGTAGTAGTTGAAGAATTTCCTGTAGTAGTTGTTGTGGTGGTTGTAGAATCGCTTGTAGCTGTTGTTGTTGTAGTTGTTGTTACTACATCCCCAACAATGATATTAACAGAACCGGAAACGAAGTTGATGTCAAGCAGATCTTCGCTGCCGTCTATCGCTGCCTGTGATCTCGGTCCCTGGTCAGGTGCCGGAATTGTTGTATCGAATTCGAGCGGGAATGAATAATACTTTCCGTGCTCTGCATCTTCCTGAAGCTTAATTCCCATCTTAGATGCTGCTGCTGCTACTGCTGCTTCATCAGCTACATCGTAGTAAAGTGTAGCAAGTGTTGAGCCGTCTGCTGCCTTTGCTGCTCCTGCATCGCCCTTACCTGCCGCTACCATCTTCGGTGTCTCAAATACTGTTTCTGAGAAGTCCGGATATGCATCACCAGGTTCTCCGTCGTTTGCTCCGTATGATGTAAGTTTCAGTGCGCCGTTTGTAACCATATCAAACTTAAATCCGCACTTGAATGCCATTACAGAACCAGGATCATTATATACTGTTGGAGCAATTGCAAGTCCTTCGTCTCCTGCCTTTGCCCAGTATTCGCCTGCCTGCCATGTGTAACCGTCCGGCTTAGGAGTTTTTGTTGTGGTTGTTGTATTTCCTGTAGTAGTGGTTGTCTTAGTAGTAGTTGTTGTTGTTAACTTTGTGGTAGTTGTTGTATTTACCGGACCCGGACCATTCTTGTCAGTATAAACAACGATAGAATCAATGTTTATTGTACCACAATCTATCCACCAGATACCCCACTTAAGCTCGCCGCCGTACTGTGTCTGGATTATTTCAGATGTTGCACTGTCAATATCCCATGTAATAGTACCGCTCTTGCCTGAGATAACCTGTTCCATATCATCAGTCTGTGTCCAGTGCTCTGGTTCAACACTTGTAGAAGAACCGAATGCACCCTGCCATGTACCGATCTTTGAAGCAGGTGTAGAAATATTGATCTCAACCTTCTGGATCTTTTCATTAGCACCAATGCCAAACTTAGACCATTCCCAGCCGATCATCTTGTCTTCTGCCGGAAGGTCAGCATAAACTACCTTCTGGTTCAGATCAAGCTTATATCCGCCGCTCGGAACATCATTTGTAGTAGTTGTTGTAACAACAGTACTGCCATTACCATCTGTAATGATCTTTACGGAATCGATCTTGAAAGTATCGCAGTCGATCCACCAAACGCCAAACTTAACTTCGCCGCCATACTGTGTCTGGATAATAGCAGATGTTGCATCATCTACATCCCATACAATTGTACCGGACTTGCCGCTGATTGTCTGTTCCATATCATCAGTCATTGTCCAACATTCTGGTTCAACAGTTGTAGAAGAGCCAAATGCACCCTGCCATTTACCAACCTTGGAAGCGATAGCAGAAACTGTTACTTCTACACGCTTAACCTTTTCATTAGCGCCGATGCCAAAGTCTTCATACTTAAAGCCGATCATACGCTCATCTTCACCCATCTTGGAATAAGTGTATGTATCGCCAACTTTGATCTCGTATTCCTTACCATCAACAGGCGAAGCAGTAGTTACAGTTGTAGACTTAGTTGTAGTTGTGGTAACTGTAGTTGTAGTACCTACAGGCTTTGTACCAATGCTGGGTTCACCCAGAGAAACCACGAGAGTAGTAGAACTGCTTGTACCACTTGATAAAAGCTTTGCAGAAGCAATAGTGGATACGTCCCCACCCCATGCCTTCTTAATTTCATCAAAATTGAAATATGCAATTCCATTAGCTTCATCTACATCATAAGGTGATACCTCTGTCCAGCTGCCCCATTCTGCATCCATAAATGCAAGCTTAGGAGATGCACCTGTAAACTTAACAGCAATTTCACCATTTGAAATCTTGGAAAGGTCAAGCGGTGCGATTACTCCTTCATCTCCAGAAGTAAGATCACCTTCCCAGAGAACTGTACCAGTGCTGAGATCCTTATGAGAATAAGTAGGCTTATGAGCCTCAGAACCCCAAGCAGAAGCATTCTTGTCAACAGTAGTCATCATAGCATCAACAACCTTGCTGCCGTTTTCATACCATTCATATGTACTTCTATTAATATATGCATGAATTTCACTTTGATCACTATTACCTACAGCATTATTATCCCAAAGTACACATGGAATACCAAGCTTTGATGTCCATGTAAGGTAGTAGTCAGCCCACTCTTCTCTTGCAGTTCTTGCAGCACTGCCGTCAAATTCAGAAGTACCGAACTCACCAATTACAACAGGGATATCCTTGTCTGTAAATGTTGCCTGAATATTCTTGAACATAGTATCAAGATATGCTTCATGTGATTCAGTAAATTCATCATGAGTTCCCTTTGCATCCATTGCAAAGTCATAGGGAGAATAAGCGTGAACAGATGCTGCAATATAATCATCATCAGCAGGGAATTCAAGCTTTACCAGATTATGCAGTTCCTGAGAAGCAGCATATGTTGGTATCATCAGAAGACGGCTATCCTTATAAGGAGAATCTACAGAACGAACAGTGTTTACAAAGTCAGCATCAAGCTTATTTATAACATCATAGCATTCGTCCGGAACACCCCATGCCCATTCATAATCTGTACCAACTGCACGAGGCTCGTTCATACCCTCAAAGACCAGATGCTGGTCATAATCCTTGAAATATGTAGCGATCTGCTTCCAGATAGCTTTCAGCTTAGGTGACATCTCATCATAAGCTGTACCGAAATCTGCACGGTTGATCCATTCTTCATGGTGAACATTCAGGATAACATACATATCCTGATTATACGCATAGTCAACAACTTCCTTTACACGGGCAAGCCACGCAGGATCAATGGTATATGAACCATCGTTTGATACGTGAGGATACCATGTTGTTGGTATACGAATGGTGTTGAAGCCCTTTGCCTTTACGGCATCGATTAACTCCTGAGTTACTACAGGGTTGCCCCATGCAGTTTCGTGCTTGGAAACATCGGATGTAGAAGGTGTACTATCCAGAGAGTTACCGACATTCCAGCCAATTTTCATCTCTTCAGTAATCTGAGCCGCTGTAAGACTGCCGGCAGCAGATGCACTACTAAAGGATGGTGTGCCAAATGCTGAAAGAGCAAGAGCGCATGAAAGTCCCATCGCTACAGCTTTTTTGGCAAGTTTGTTTTTGCTGTGCATTAAAAATTCCTCCAATTCTTTTTTATTTGATTGTATAACATACGGGACGTCGCACATTACCACTTTAATTATATATTACTCACCATAAAAAGTCAATAAAATAAAGAAAAAACTGTCCAAATAATACTGCACAAATTTTATCTATATAATTTGTGAATTCCTACAAAAAATAGAAATACAGTTTTTATAGGTTGTTTTTTATGCAAACAATCGCAAAAGGATATTGCCTTTTGTTAAAGTATGTGTTATAATATAAAAGATTGCAGATTGTACAAAAACTGCACCTATAAAGTTTAGAAGGGAATTATCATAATATGCCAATCACTGAGATCCTTGAAAATAATGCAAGACTTTACGGTGACGATGTAAGTCTTGTTGAGATCAATCCTCCTGATACAAAAGGCAGATTCACATGGAAAGAATACTCTCTTATAGAATCAGGCTCCGGAAATGATTTCCGCCGATCTATCACATGGGAAGATTTCAACTGTCAGGCAAATTGTTTTGCCAATTTTCTTTTGTCACGTGGTGTGAAACGTGGCGACAAGGTTGCAATTCTGCTTATGAACTGTCTTGAATGGCTGCCCATATATTTTGGCGTACTTAAAGCAGGAGCTATCGCTGTACCGCTTAACTATCGTTATACTGCTGACGAAATCAAATACTGCCTCGAACTTTCTGATTCAAGTATTCTCGTGTTCGGACCTGAATTTACAGGAAGAATAGAAGAGATATGCGGACGTATCTCTGATGTTAAAACTCTTTTATATGTAGGCAGGGACTGCCCTACATTTGCTGAAAGCTATAATAATCTTGTAGTCTACGCTTCTGCAAAGAATCCGAAAATAGAAATCACCGACAACGACGATGCTGCTATATATTTCTCATCAGGTACAACAGGATTTCCGAAAGCTATTCTGCATAATCATCAAAGTCTGATGCACGCAGCTAAAACAGAACAAAATCATCATAAACAGACTAAAGATGATGTTTTTCTGTGCATTCCACCGCTTTATCACACAGGTGCAAAAATGCACTGGTTCGGTTCATTCCTTGTAGGCGGAAAGGCAGTGCTCCTGAAAGGCGTAAAGCCGGAATGGATCATGAAAGTTGTCTCTGAGGAAGAATGCAGCATAGTATGGCTTTTAGTACCATGGGCTCAGGACATTCTTGATGCAATTGAAAGAGGAGATATAAATCTTAAGGACTATAAGCTTGATCAATGGAGACTTATGCACATCGGTGCTCAGCCTGTCCCGCCCAGTCTTATTGAACGTTGGCTGAAAATTTTCCCAAATCACGACTATGATACAAACTATGGTCTGAGTGAGTCTATCGGACCGGGCTGCGTTCACCTCGGGCTCGGAAATATACATAAAGTCGGTGCTATCGGCAAAGCCGGATATGGCTGGAAAGTTAAAATAGTAAACACTGACCACACCACAGTAAAGCCTGGAGAAGTCGGTGAGCTTGCTGTAAAGGGTCCGGGAGTTATGACGTGTTACTATCATGATGAAAAAGCTACTGCCGAAGTTCTTGAGAATGGATGGCTCTTTACAGGCGATATGGCACAGGAAGACAAGGACGGATTTATTTATCTGGTCGACCGTAAAAAAGATGTTATTATTTCCGGCGGTGAAAATATCTATCCCGTACAAATAGAGGATTTTCTCCGTGCTCACAATGCTATAAAGGACGTTGCTGTTATCGGTATCCCCGATGTACGTCTTGGTGAAGTCACAGCTGCAATAATTGAGCTTAAAGACGGTATGACAGCAACAGAAGCTGAGATAAATGACTTTTGCTTCTCCTTGCCAAGATACAAACGTCCAAGAAAGATTATTTTTGCTGATATTCCACGAAATCCTACCGGTAAGATCGAAAAACCGAAGCTGCGCAAAATTTACAGCGTAGACAAGCTTGTGGCTCAGGAAACCGGAGTAGCTAAGAACTAAGAAAGGAACAATTATAAAAATGAAAAAGTTAATGCTCGGCAACGCAGCAGTTGCCAGAGGTGCATACGAGGCCGGTGTAAGAGTAGTGTCCTCATATCCGGGTACGCCCAGCACCGAAATCACAGAAAATATTGTACAGTATAATGAAATTTACGCAGAATGGGCACCTAATGAAAAGGTAGCTGCCGAAGTTGCTATTGGCGCATCTATCGGTGGAGCAAGAGCTATGTCCTGCATGAAGCATGTTGGTTTGAACGTTATGGCAGATCCAGTATTTACTGCAAGCTATACAGGCGTAAACGGAGGTCTGGTGTTCTGTGTTGCAGATGATCAGGGAATGCACTCATCTCAGAATGAACAAGACTCCCGTCATTATGCAGCTGCTTCAAAAATACCTATGCTTGAACCATCTGATTCTGAAGAATGCAAGGAAATGACAAAGCTTGCGTATACTCTTAGCGAAGAGTACGACTGTCCTATGTTTCTGCGTCTTTCCACAAGAGTTTCCCATTCTCAGAGCATTGTTGAACTTGAAGAGCGTACAGGTGACGAACTTAAAGAGTATAAAAAAGATCCGGCTAAATATGTTATGATGCCCGGAAATGCTATTAAACGTCACGTATTCGTTGAAGAACGCCTTCGCAGAATGGAAGAATACGCTGAGACAGCTCCTATCAATAAAATTGAAGAAAACGGCAGCAAAATCGGTATTATCTCCGCTGGTATAGCTTATCTCTATGCAAAGGAAGCACTTGGTGATAAGGCTGACTACTTAAAGCTTGGAATGGTTTACCCAATGCCTAAAAAGCTTATTCAAGACTTCGCAGCAAAGCATGATAAAATTTATGTTGTAGAAGAACTTGATCCGGTAATTGAGACTCACTGCAAGTCACTGGGCATCGATGTCATAGGCAAGGAAGCATTCACACTTCTTGGTGAATATACTCCCCATATGATTGCAAAGGCTGCTCTTGGAGAAGATGGAGGAGAAATTACAGAGCTTACAGAGCAGATACCGGTACGTCCTCCTGTAATGTGTGCAGGCTGTCCTCATCGTGGAACATTTTATGTCCTGAAAAAGCTTGGCTTGAATGTATGCGGTGACATTGGCTGCTACACTCTTGGCGCAGTTGCCCCACTTTCAAGCATTGACACAACAATCTGTATGGGTGCTTCTGTCAGTGCAGCTCTTGGTATGGCTAAGGCAAGAGGAGATGAATTTGCAAAGAAAACTGTCTCTGTAATTGGTGACTCTACATTTATTCATTCAGGTATTACTGGTCTTATTGATATAGTATATAATAAAGGTATAAATACTGTCATTATACTTGACAACTCCATTACCGGTATGACAGGTCATCAGGATAATCCTACAACAGGTTACACAATTCGTGGCGAAGAGACAAAGCAGGTAAATCTTATTACTCTCTGTAAGGCGGTTGGCGTAGAAAATGTTGTTGTTGCAGATCCTTTTGATCTTAAGGGATTTGAGAAGATTGTAAAAGAAGAAACAGCTAAAAATGAACCTTCTGTAATTATAGCACAGAGACCTTGTGCACTTCTTAAAACAGTAAAATACACAGGCCACTGCACAATAAGCGATGACTGTAAAAACTGTAAGCTCTGTATGAAACTTGGATGTCCTGCAATTTCCTTAAAGGATGGAAAGCCATACATAGACAAATCCCAGTGCAACGGATGCGGACTTTGCACAGAAGTCTGCCCATTTGGCTGCATAAAGAAGGAGGACTGAAAAATGAGTCACAACAAAAACATTATGATAGTAGGCGTAGGCGGTCAGGGCACACTTCTTGCCAGCAGAATACTTGGAAATGCAGTTATTGGTGCCGGTCTTGACGTAAAGGTATCTGAGGTACATGGTATGAGCCAGCGTGGAGGCAGCGTTGTAACATATGTAAAATACGGAGAAAAGGTTCAGTCCCCTATCGTTGATAAGGGCAGTGCTGATATTATTCTTGCATTTGAAGAACTGGAAGCGTACCGTTCCCTTCCGTACCTCAAAAAAGGCGGCAGAATGATAGTAAATACACAGCAGATAAATCCAATGCCTGTAATTATCGGAGCTGCTGAATATCCTGAAAATATCTGTGAAAAGCTCCAGAAAATCTGTGACCTTACAACAGTAGATGCAGCCTCTCTTGCAACAGAAGCAGGCAGCATAAAGGCCGTAAATGTTGTTCTGATCGGCGTTATGGCTACATCTACAGATATTCCATATGAGGACTGGATAGAAACCATTCGCAATACAGTTCCACCTAAATTTGTAGAACTGAATATAAAGGCATTTGATCTTGGATATAATTTGAATAAGTAAAATTCTATTCTTGGTACAAATATAGATCCGCAGACTTTTTATAATAGTCTGCGGATCTTCATTTTCGGATTTTTTTGATTTTTTTCAAAAAAAGTTCTTGACAAGAACTTAGAAGTATGCTATAATAATTGAGTTGAATATTGATGCGAGTGTGCTGGAATAGGCAGACAGGCTAGCTTGAGGTGCTAGTGTTGGAAACGACGTGTGGGTTCAAGTCCCGTCACTCGCACCATTTTCTTTTTGCCCTTCTTGTATACACTAAGAAGGGCATTAAAGAATTCTAAACTCAATATTCATGGACAGATGGCTGAGCTGGTCTAAGGCGCACGACTGGAACTCGTGTATACGTTAATAGCGTATCGAGGGTTCGAATCCCTCTCTGTCCGCCACGAGAATATCTTAAAAATAGCTGTATTTTGTAAAGCACGAAATACAGCTATTTTTTATTTATCTATATTTAAACAAACCACAATGTAAAAATCAGCAAGACCGCCAGCAAGCACTTGCAGGCGGTCTATGTATATACTATATTCTTAAAACTCTGCTGCCATTTTTAGAACAACATCAGCCACTATCTTTGCTGCGATCTTTTCAAACTTGTCAAAACTCATAGCACCCTCATCGTCAGCATTATCAGAAATACATCTCACGCTCACATAAGGAATACCGTTTCTATATGCCGTATGTCCCACAGCAGCGCTTTCCATATCAACAGCATAAGGTTTAAATTTATCTGCAATAGAACGTTTAAGAACAGTATCTGTAACAAATGCTTCGCCCGAAACAATACGTCCGAAGAAGTGCTTCACACTAAAACTGTCACAGCAATCAGCCGCAAGTTTCATAAGACTTTCGTCAGACTTATAAACTCCGCAATACGGCGGATAATCTGCTAAGAAATGCATATCAAGGTCGTGATGACAAACCTCAGATGAAATAACAATATCGCAAACCTTTACTTCAGAATCCATTCCTCCTGCAATACCTGCATTTACAATAGCATTGGGTTTAAATTCATCAATAAGTGCCTGAGCACACAAAGCAGCATTTACTTTTGCAATACCCGAACAGACGTGTATAATCTCTGTATCCTTAGAGACTTTGTTTACATAATACTCAAATCCTGCTTTTTTTACAATTTCAGAACCGGAAAGTGCAGCTCTAATGTCGCAAAGTTCTGACGGCATTGCACCAATTATACCAATACGTTTCATTTTCTATTCTCCTATTAAAATAATTTACATAAGAAAAAAGCAGTCCTCATAAGAGAACTGCTTTTTGGAGGCGCCACCCAGATTTGAACTGGGGATCAGGGTGTTGCAGACCCACGCCTTACCACTTGGCTATAGCGCCGTTGGAGCGGATTACGAGGCTCGAACTCGCTACCTCCA
>ERZ791837.1279-NODE-1279-length-16724-cov-3.246026_pt1 | contig 16724 bp, 9 predicted proteins | sample MGYA00510292_ERZ791837 | MGnify/ENA primary metagenome ERZ791837 (study PRJEB30046, sample SAMN00715259) | human gut metagenome | study: EMG produced TPA metagenomics assembly of the A metagenome-wide association study of gut microbiota in type 2...
TTTATATTTAATGTATCATCTATCTTTGTAAACAAGAAATCTTATTTAATATCATGAATATGAATAGACATTGCAGAATAATCAAGTGTATATTATCAGGAGTCGTTTGTGCGTTGTTACTACCTGTATCAATGCAGGCACAAAAGAACACAGCATTTATCCCCGGACAAGTGTGGAATGATACGGATGGAAATTATATTAACGCCCACGGTGGTGGCATTTTGTTTCACAACGGACTATATTACTGGTTCGGTGAACATCGTCCCAAAGAGGGGTTCACTACCGAAGTGGGAGTGAACTGTTATACATCTTCCGATTTGCATAATTGGACTTACAAGGGCGTAGCACTCGCTGTCTCCGAAGAACCCGGCAATGATATTGAACGTGGTTGCATCATGGAGCGCCCCAAAGTGATATATAATGAGAGGACCGGGAAATTTGTAATGTGGTTCCATTTGGAACTGAAAGGTCAAGGCTATGGACCTGCCCGTGCAGCTGTAGCCATCAGTGATAAACCGGAGGGCCCTTATCGTTTTGTTCGTTCCGGACGAGTGAACCCCGACATCTATCCTGAAAATATGCCTGAAGCAGACCGTAAGCTGGCATGGAATATGGAGAAGTATCAAAAATGGTGGACTCCGGAATGGTATGAAGCTGTTAACCGGGGATTATTTGTGAAACGCGATTTAAAAGGAGGGCAAATGTCTCGTGATATGACTTTATTTGTGGATGACGATGGTAAAGCTTATCACATTTATTCTTCGGAAGAGAATTTGACTTTGCATATTGCGGAATTAACTGATGATTATTTGGGGCATTCAGGACGTTATATTCGTATTTTTCCCGGTGGACATAATGAGGCACCGACCATATTCAAGAAAGGCAATATGTATTGGATGATAACTTCCGGATGTACTGGGTGGATTCCTAATGAAGCTCGTATGTTTTCGGCTTCTTCCATTTGGGGACCATGGGAGCAATATCCTAATCCGTGCCGCGGGCAGAACAGTGAAAAAACTTTTGGTGGACAAAGTACGTTCGTATTGGAGCTACCGGAGAACCGCTTTATATTTATGGCTGATGTTTGGAAACCGAAGAGTCTGATGTATTCCGGACACATTTGGCTACCTATACAGTTTAGTGAAAAAGGAATTCCGTTTATTGAATGGTTGGATAAGTGGTGAATTTCTTATATTCGTATCTTCTAAAAGAATCGGTAGTATAAATCTGTAAAATGTGAACTTGAATGAAAATAGTAACAAGAAGTCTGTTCCTGCTATTTTTGCTTATTCCGGTAGGGCTGTCCGGCCAAACGGAGTGGCAATTAGTGTGGAGTGATGAGTTCAACGCAGACGGTCTTCCGGATACGGCTGTGTGGAGTTATGATAATGGTTTTGCACGTAATGAAGAAGCCCAGTGGTATCAGGAAGGCAACGCTTACTGCAAGGATGGAAAGTTGATTATTGAAGCGCGAAAAGAGGAAGGGCGTAGAAATCCCTGGTATGAGGCCGGAAGCAACGATTGGCGGAAGAAGCGGGAGTTTATCGAGTACACTTCCTCGTGCATCACAACGTCCGGTAAAAAAGAATTTCTTTATGGCAGATTCGAGGTTCGCGCCAAGATTCCTGTGAGCGGAGGGGCATGGCCTGCTATCTGGACATTGGGCAGCGGTATGGAATGGCCTTCGTGTGGCGAAATCGACATCATGGAATATTATCGCATCAAAGGCGTACCACATATTCTGGCAAATGCCGCTTGGGGAACTGACCGGCAATGGAGTGCAAAATGGAAAAGTAAAGCAATCCCTTTTACTCATTTTACGGATAAAGATCCCCAATGGGCAGATAAATTTCATGTTTGGCGTATGGATTGGGATGAAACTGCTATTAAACTCTATCTGGATGATGAGTTGCTGAATGAAATTCCTTTGAGCGAAACTATAAACGGAACGATTGGGATGGGAACGAACCCTTTCCGCAAGCCTCAATATCTTTTGTTGAACTTAGCTCTTGGTGGCATAAACGGTGGAGAGATTGATGATAAAGGAATTCCCATGCGCTATGAAATAGACTATGTACGGGTATATCAGAAGCAATAGAAAAGGTGAAAAAGACCTGATTTCCCTGAAAACTATGGATTTTATAACGGAAATGACCGATAAATATCCTCTTTTGCAATATTTGTAGTAGTTCGTTTTCTTATGAAACGGATATATTTGCAACAATGAAAAACAACTTATATAGAATATCATGAAAACAAGAAAATATCTTTGGCTACTATTGACCGTAGCATTGCTGATACCTCTTAATGTATCGGCTAAAAAGAAACCTGAAAAAGTAAAGACTGATCGTGAATTATGGACAGGCATTCTCTATCAGATGGCTGCACCTGTACTGAGCAATATGAGCGAAGGTAAATTGCAGGAAAATATGATGGTAGAGTTAAGTCCTACATGGGATGGCCGTGATAAACGAGTGACTTATATGGAATGCTTCGGCAGGTTGATGGCCGGACTGGCTCCGTGGTTGTCATTGCCTGATGATGACACGGCAGAAGGTCAGCAGCGCAAACAATTGCGTGAGTGGGCATTGAAGAGTTATGCCCAATCAGTGGACCCGGAAAGTAAAGATTACCTGCTATGGCGCAAGGAAGGACAACCTCTTGTAGATGCTGCCTATATAGCTGAAAGCTTTTTGCGTGGATATGATGCCTTATGGGTTCCGTTGGATGATTTGACAAAACAGCGATATATTGCTGAATTCCAACAATTGCGCCGGGTAGATCCCCCTTATACGAATTGGTTGTTATTCTCTTCAACCGTTGAATGCTTCCTGAAAAAGGCAGGTGCCCAAGCCGATTACTATCGTATAACTTCTGCTTTACGTAAAGTAGACGAGTGGTATGTGGGCGATGGTTGGTACAGTGACGGAGAAGATTTTGCATTTGACTATTATAACAGTTTTGTGCTTCACCCCATGTATGTGGAATGCCTTGACGTGATGACGGATGGAGGAAAAAGAAACATCTGGAATGTGAAAGGCGGAAACTTCCCGAAAGCTTTGAAGCGTATGCAGCGTTTCGGTATGATATTGGAACGCTTTGTTTCTCCTGAAGGTGCTTTCCCCGTATTTGGTCGTTCAATTACTTATCGTACCGGTGTGTTACAGCCTCTTGCCTTGTTGTCATTACGTGGCTGGCTACCGAAAGAATTGCCTGCCGGACAGGTGCGTGCGGCAATGACAGCTGTTATTCAACGCATGTTCGGTGATAACCGCAATTTCAATGCGGAAGGTTATCTGACATTAGGCTTTAATGGTTCTCAACCCAATATTTCAGACTGGTATACCAATAATGGTAGTCTTTATTTGGCTTCGCTTGCTTTCTTGCCATTAGGTTTGGCTGCTGATGATCCTTTCTGGACAGATGCGCCACAGCCCTGGACATCAAAGAAAGCATGGGGAGGAGAAGATTTCCCGAAAGATCACGCATATTACGAATAATAATTATGAATAAACGCATTCTTTTTTTCTTTCTGATTCTCCTGGTATTTTCCACTCTCCGGGCGCAACAGTCCCGTCTTGTGGAAGTGGGGAACGGATATAGCCAAACGTCAGTCAATACGACTGTATTCAGGAACAACTCGCTTGTGACACAAGGAGATGAACAGTATATAAGTTATTATGACGGGGACGGTTATCTGGTGCTCGGCAAACGGAAGTTGAATTCTGACCAATGGACGTTACAACGGACACAATACAAGGGAAATGTAAAGGATGCCCATAATATAATCAGCATGATGCTGGACGGAGATGGTTATTTGCATCTGTCATTTGACCATCACGGACATAAACTGAATTATTGTCGCAGCACTGCTCCATATACTCTGGAACTGGGTGATAAAGAGCCTATGACCGGAGTGGATGAGGGAAATGTGACTTATCCGGAGTTCTATCCGTTGAATGGAGGCGATCTGTTGTTTGTTTATCGTTCCGGTTCTTCCGGCAGGGGAAATCTGGTGATGAACCGCTATTCTGTGAAAGAGAAAAAATGGTATCGCGTACAAGATGTCCTGATAGATGGTGAAGATCAGCGGAATGCCTACTGGCAGCTTTATGTAGATGAGCAGGGAACCATACACCTGTCGTGGGTATGGCGCGAAACATGGCATGTGGAGACTAATCATGATCTTTGTTATGCCCGCTCCTATGATAACGGTGTCACGTGGTATAAGGCGAATGGCAAGAAATATGATTTGCCTATTCGTTACAATAATGCAGAGTATGCCTGCCGTATTCCACAAAACTCAGAACTCATCAACCAGACCAGTATGAGTGCAGATGCAAGTGGTAATCCTTATATTGCCACGTATTGGCGCGATCCTGATAGTGATGTTCCGCAATACCGTATTGTGTGGCACGATGGACAAATGTGGCAGAATCGCCAGGTTTCCGATCGTCATACTCCTTTTTCTCTGAAAGGTGGTGGTACAAAGATGATTCCAATTGCCCGCCCGCGTATCGTGGTGGATGGTGGCGAGATATTCTACATCTTCCGTGATGAAGAACGGGGAAGTAGAGTGTCGATGGCACATGCTCAGGCTGTGGGAACTGGAAAATGGACTATTACAGACCTGACAGACTTTGCGGTAGACGCCTGGGAACCCTCGCATGACACGGAACTATGGAAGCAGAAACGCCGGCTCCATCTTTTTGTGCAGCATACTAAACAAGGTGATGGTGAACGTATGGTTGAATTTACTCCTCAACCGGTATATGTGCTGGAAGTGAATAATTAATTTTTTTGTGCATATATAATTTACTATAGTGGCAGGCTCCCTTTAATCCTTACTCAGAATGCCTTCTGGGAGGGGGATAATGAGGTTACGACTGAATAGGGTTAAGTATACGACTGAATGGCATTCAGTATACGACTGAATAGGGTTCACTCCGGGACACAATTTCAAGGAGGTACTCAGTAGATCTGAATTTGTCTTCCTTTATGAATAATAACGAGTGGTATAGTAATTAAGTAAAAAAAGAAAAATATATGAAAACATTTTTGGGAAATGTGATACTTTTAGCTTTTTGTCTGAGTGGGCTGTTGGCTTGTGCGGCTCCAAAAGATGAGGCTAAAGAAGTTGTGGATATTATTTATAAAGTGAATAACTATTGGCAGGAACAGAATCCGAAGCATGGGCGTTCATTCTGGGACAATGCCGCCTATCATACAGGTAATATGGAAGCGTTCTTCCTGACTGGAGATACTGCTTTCATGGATTATTCCAAGGCTTGGGCAGAGCACAATGAATGGAAAGGCGCCAAATCGGACAATAAAGCCGAGTGGAAATACAGCTACGGTGAAAGTAATGAGTATGTGCTTTTCGGTGATTACCAGATTTGCTTCCAGACGTATGCAGATTTATATAACATAGAGCCGGATACTCAGAAAATAGCCCGTGCCCGCGAAGTGATGGAATATCAGATGAGTACGGATAAGAACGATTATTGGTGGTGGGCCGATGGACTCTATATGGTGATGCCCGTTATGACTAAACTATATAAGATAACCGGTAATCCGCTTTATCTGGACAAATTGCATGAATATTGGGTATTTGCCGATAGCTTGATGTATGATCCCGAAGATGCCCTGTATTACCGTGACGGGAAATATATCTATCCCAAACATAAAAGTGCGAACGGTAAGAAAGACTTTTGGGCACGCGGAGACGGCTGGGTGCTTGCGGCACTGGCTAAAGTATTAAAGGATTTACCTGAAACAGATAAATACCGTCAGGAATATATAGATCGTTTTCAGACAATGGCAAAAGCTGTGGCTGCCTGTCAACAACCGGAAGGATACTGGACACGGAGTTTGCTTGATCCGGAACATGCACCCGGACCGGAAACCAGTGGCACTGCTTTCTTTACCTATGGTCTGCTGTGGGGTATGAATAACGGCCTTTTGGATAAGGCTACTTATCAGCCTGTAGTAGAAAAAGCCTGGAAATATCTAACGACTGTTGCTTTACAGCCGGATGGACGTATCGGTTATGTGCAGCCTATCGGAGAAAAGGCAATTCCGGGGCAGGTGGTAGATGCCAATTCGACAGCCAATTTTGGAGTAGGAGCATTCTTATTGGCTGCTTGTGAAATGGTACGTTTCTTGGATTGAACATTCGTTTTTAATTGAAATACGAAATGGAGTTTGTTTTACCGGCAAACTCCATTTTTGTTATAGATAAGTGGGTAAATCTTTGTTTTCTAATGAAATGACACAAAATTACTCCCTTTTTGCATGATTCGTAGTAGTATATTTCCTTTTTTATGTGTATTTTTGACACCCAATAACTAACGTGAATTTTATGAGGAATACTATGAGACATTTTGCAGTTGCTATTAGTTTAATGTTGGCAATGACATTGCCTTCTTTTTCCCAACAACATCCTATCGTTGAAAAAGATTATGTGGCTTATTTGTTCACCTACTTTACAGGTAACCACATCAGTGAAGAAGCTGTATGTTATGCCGTAAGTATGGATGGATATACATATTGGGCACTGAATGACGGCAAGCCCGTTCTTGATTCGAAAGTGATCAGTTCGACCGGTGGTGTGCGCGACCCGCATATTCTGAGAAGTCAGGATGGTCATACCTTTTATATGGTGGTGACAGATATGGTATCTGACAATGGTTGGGATTCAAACCGTGCGATGGTGCTGCTGAAGTCCAATGACCTTGTAAACTGGACGCATTCCATCATCAACATGCAGAAACGCTATAAAGGACAGGAAAAGCTGAAACGTGTTTGGGCACCGCAGACGGTTTTCGACCCTGAAGCCGGAAAATATATGGTGTACTGGTCTATGCAGTATGCCGGTGGAGCCGATATCATCTACTATGCGTATGCCAATGACGACTTTACAGATCTGATTGGTGAACCGAAGCCACTCTTCATTCCGGAGAATAAGAAATCATGTATTGACGGGGATATTGTCTATAAAGACGGTGTTTTCCACCTGTTCTATAAGACAGAAGGACATGGAAACGGCATTAAAGTGGCAACCACCCGTTCACTGACTTCCGGCCAGTGGAAAGAAGAACCGGATTACAAGCAGCAAACAAAGGATGCTGTGGAAGGTGCCGGCACATTTAAACTGATAAATCAGGATAAGTATATATTAATGTATGATGTATACATGAAAGGCAAATATCAGTTTACGGAAACTACCGACCTGAAGAACTTCAAAGTGATAGACAGTGAAGTGAAGATGAACTTCCATCCCCGCCACGGAACGATTATTCCTATCACGCGCGATGAATTGACCCGTATCACAGATAAATGGGGCAAGCCTGCCGAATTGGGTGCAATACCGAATAACCCTGTATTGCCCGGATTTCATGCTGACCCTGAAATCTTATACTCAAACAAGACAAAGAAATATTATATCTATTCCACAACTGACGGACAACCCGGTTGGGGTGGATGGTACTTCACTGTTTTTGCTTCAACCGACCTGAAGAGCTGGAACTATGAAGGCGTTATACTGGATTTGAAATCCGAACAGGTACCTTGGGCAAATGGAAATGCCTGGGCACCGTGTATTGAGGAAAAACTCATCAAGGGAGAATACAAGTACTTCTTTTATTATAGCGGCAATCCCGCCAAAGGCGGAGGAAAGCAAATCGGCGTAGCAATGGCCGACTCACCTACCGGGCCGTTTACCGATCTGGGACAGCCCATCATTACAGACTCTCCCGTAGGCCACGGACAGCAGATAGACGTGGATGTATTCACCGATCCCGTATCCGGTAAACCTTATCTGTATTGGGGAAATGGCTACATGGCCGGTGCCGAACTGAATAAAGATATGATTTCCATCAAGAAGAAAACACTTACGGTAATGACTCCCGAAGGAGGAACCTTGCAGGATTATGCATTCCGTGAAGCTCCTTATGTATTTTACCGTAACGGACTTTATTATTTTATGTGGTCGGTAGATGACACTGGCTCACCCAACTACCATGTGGCTTACGGCACATCTAAATCGCCGCTTGGGCCTATCGAGGTAGCTAAAGATCCGATTGTACTGATTCAGAATCCGGAGAAACAAATCTACGGTCCTGCACACAATGCAGTGTTACAAATTCCGGGTACGGATGAGTGGTATATCGTTTACCATCGTATTAATAAGAACTTCCTGAAAGATGGTCCGGGTACGCATCGGGAAGTATGCATTGACCGTATGGAATTCAATGAAGACGGAACGATTAAACGGGTAATAACAAACAATTGACAGTTGACAATTGAAATAATTATTTGATCATGAGAAACAAACTGAAGGGATTAGCTTTTTTATGTATGGTGGTAGCCTTACCGCTGACAGCACAAAATGTTACCGTCAACGGACCTGACGGTAAATTGCAACTAACCGTTTCGTGCCCGGAAGGGAAGGAAGCATTGTATTCTCTCGCCTATAACGGGAAACAGATGCTGGAATCATCTCCGTTGGGTCTGGAGACCAATGTGGGAGACTTTGCGAAAGCAATGAAACTGACCGGGCATGAAGAAAGGAAAATTGATACCGTTTACACGCAATCGCGTATCAAAGCTTCCAAGATACATTATCAGGCCAATGAACTGGTATGTGCCTTTGTCAATGCAAAAGGGCAGAAGATGGACGTAATCTTCCGTGTGAGCAATAATGACGTTGCTTTCCGCTATACGTTGCCCCGTCAGGGCGAACGGGGAAGCCTTGTTGTGAACAGCGAAGCAACCGGTTTCCGTTTTCCTGAACAGACTACTACCTTCATGTGTTCGCAAAGTGACGCCATGATAGGCTGGAAGCGGACAAAACCGAGTTATGAAGAAGAATATAAGGCGGATGCCCCGATGGATGTCCGTTCACAATACGGACACGGATATACTTTCCCCTGCCTGTTCCGCGTAGGAGATAATGGCTGGGTGCTTGTCAGTGAGACAGGAGTAGACAGTCGCTATTGCGGTTCGCGCCTGAGCGATGTAACAGAAGGAAATCTGTATACGGTAGCTTTTCCGATGGCTGAAGAGAATAATGGTAACGGAACAGTTGCCCCCGCTTTCGCTTTACCGGGTTCTACCCCTTGGCGTACGATTACGGTAGGTGAGACATTGAAGCCTATTGTAGAAACCACTGTTATCTGGGATGTAGTGGAACCGCTGTATGAGACGGAACATGATTATCAGATGGGGCGTGGTACCTGGAGCTGGATACTCTGGCAGGACGGCAGTATTAATTATGATGACCAGGTGCGTTATGTTGATCTGGCTGCTGCAATGGGGTATGAATACGTGTTGATTGACAACTGGTGGGATACGAAAATCGGCCATAAGCGTATGGAATCCCTCATCGACTATGCACAAGGCAAGGGAGTAGATGTATTCCTGTGGTACAGTTCAAGCGGTTATTGGAATGATATCGAGCAAGGTCCCGTCAATATGATGGATGATCCGATTATCCGCAAGCGTGAAATGAAATGGCTTCAGGAGCAGGGTGTGAAAGGTATCAAGGTAGATTTCTTCGGTGGAGACAAACAGGAAACCATGCGTTTGTACGAAGGTATTCTGAGTGATGCTGACGATCACGGTCTGATGGTAATCTTCCACGGCTGTACAGTGCCTCGCGGATGGGAGCGGATGTATCCCAACTATGTAGGCAGCGAAGCGGTACTGGCTTCCGAGAATCTGATTTTCAACCAACATTTCTGTGATGAAGAGGCTTTCAATGCCTGCCTGCATCCTTTTATCCGTAATGCGGTGGGCAGCATGGAATTTGGCGGTACTTTCCTGAACAAGCGTTTGAACCGGGGAAACAATGGCGGAACTACCCGTCGCACGACGGATGTATTCCAGTTAGCAACAGCTGTATTGTTCCAGAACCCTATTCAGAATTATGCTTTGGCACCCAACAATCTGACAGATGCCCCGCAAGTTTGCCTGGACTTTATGAAACAGGTGCCTACTACATGGGATGAAACACGCTTTATTGATGGTTATCCTGGAAAATATGCAGTCGTTGCACGTCGTCACGGTAAGCAATGGTATGTAGCGGCTGTTAACGGTACAAAAGAAGTGCTGAAACTGAAACTCGAATTGCCTATGCTGGCAGGACAGACTCTTTCATTCTATAATGATGATAAAGAACTGCAACCTCAGTTGCAAACTCTGAAACTGAAAGCTGACGGCAAATTCCAACTGACCCTCCAACCGCAAGGTGGTGCCGTACTGGTTCAGGATTGGAAAACGAATGAAAAGGAAATGGGAGCCTATCTGTTTACCTATTTCAAAGATGATACACATAGTTTATATTTCGCAGTCAGCGATGACGGATATACATTTACGGATGTAAATAACGGTCAGCCCATTATCGCCGGTGATACGATTGCCGAACAGAAAGGTATCCGTGATCCTCACATCTATCGTGCACCGGACGGTACTTTCTACATTGCCATGACCGACCTGCACATCTTTGCCCAGCAGAAAGGTCTGCGCAACACCGAGTGGGAGCGTGATGGAGCCAAATACGGCTGGGGCAACAACCGTGGTTTTGTCCTGATGAAATCAAAAGACCTTGTAAACTGGACACACCATGTGGTTCGTATTGACAAGACTTTCCCCGGATATGATGAGATCGGTTGTGCCTGGGCACCTGAACTGGTCTACGATGAGCATGCAGGCAGAATAATGATCTACTTCACCATGCGCATGGGCAATGCACGGAATATGCTGTACTATGCTTATGTAAACGAAGATTTTGACGGTCTGGAAACAGAACCCCGCCTATTGTTCCAATATCCCGATGCTACCAAATCAGCTATCGATGCCGACATCACGAAAGTAGATGATAAATATCACATGTTTTACGTTGCTCACGATGGAACACCGGGCATCAAACAAGCTGTTTCGAAATATATCAACCGTGGATATACTTACCTGCCGGAATGGGTAGACCCGGAGCCGAAGGCCTGCGAAGCTCCTAACATGTGGAAGCGCATTGGCGAAGACAAATGGGTGGTAATGTATGACATCTATGGCATCAATCCTCATAATTTCGGTTTCAGTGAAACCACTGATTTTGTGAATTTCAAAGATCTGGGACACTTCAATGAGGGTGTGATGAAGGCGACTAACTTCTCTTCACCGAAACATGGAGCAGTAATCCACATCACTAAGAAAGAGGCTGAGAAGCTGAAAAAACACTGGAAATAGGTCGATACAAATGTATTGAAAACAAATAACCCGATAAATAATACCATGAACAGATTGATTAGATTTTTAAGTGTATGTTTACTTCTGTCTTTTGTCTTCCCTGTGCAGGCAAAGGTGGAGGGCGTGACGAATGAACCGAATCAGGTGTACCTCTTTTCCTATTCGAACCGTGACGGACGAAGTGGCCTGAAGTTTGCCTGGAGTCCCGACGGAGAGAAGTGGTTTAGCGTAGCTAATGGATTTGCCTATGTGAATTCCGACTTTGGTCCCTGGGGACGGGCAAAGACTATGTTCAAGCCCCATTTGATGCAAACCCGTGCCGATGGCAAATGGCATTGCATCTGGGAAACTACGAATACCGGTAAGGCACTTGCCTATGTAACTTCTCCCGACTTGCAGAAGTGGGAAGCACAGAGTTATTTCTCTCCCGAAGAACGTAGCAAGTATGAACCCAAAGATGTGTATCCCACCACTCAGAAGAAGGTATTGGTGAATGGTTCCGAAGAAGAAGGCTGGGTGCAGGAAGTTCCCTATACTACCGTGCAGCAAATCATTCGCTATGCCGAACATAAGAAATACCGCCAGTCACTGAATGCCGAGCGTACCGAGCAAGACCCTGTACGTTTTGCCAACCTCAAGCCAGTAGAGGCTACTATTCAGGTGAATGCAGGTCAGGCGAAAGAAATCAGCAAGCATCTGATTGGTATTTTCTTTGAGGATATCAACTATGGAGCTGACGGTGGTTTGTATGCCGAACTGGTTCAGAACCGTGACTTTGAATACACTCCGACTGACCGTGGTAACGATCAGAACTGGAATAGTACTCACTCCTGGGATATGATCGGTGAGAATTTCGGGACGTTTTCGATTGAGACAGACGCTCCGCTGCATCCCAATAATCCGCACTACGCTGTGTTAGATGTGATAGAGAGTCCGGGTGTGGGACTTAGAAATGCCGGTTTCGATGGCATAGCCCTGAAGAAAGGTGAGAAATATGACTTCTCACTCTTTGGTAAAGTGCTTGAGGGTAAAGGAGGCAAGGTACTTGTGAACTTGGTTGATAAAGATGGAACAATTATAGCACAAACTGCCGTAAACGTAACATCTAAAGAGTGGAAACAACAGAAAGCAGTCTTGATAGCCACAAGCGATGCGGCTGCTGCCTCTTTGTCCATTGTTCCCCAGGCTGTCAGCAAGTATGCGCTGGATATGATTTCCCTCTTTCCGCAAAAGACCTTCAAAGGTCGTAAGAACGGACTTCGTGCTGATCTGGCACAAACGCTTGCCGACCTGCATCCCCGTTTCGTACGTTTTCCCGGCGGTTGTGTGGCTCATGGCGATGGAATAGATAATATTTATGATTGGAAAGGCTCTATCGGTCCGTTGGAAGCCCGCAAGCCGCTTCGCAATCTTTGGGGATACCATCAGACACGCGGTCTGGGTTACCACGAATACTTCTTGTTCTGTGAAGATATGGGTGCGGAACCCGTACCTGTGCTTGCAGCCGGTGTACCTTGTCAGAACTCTGGTACCTGCGCCCACCATTCCAAGGATGAACTGACTTGCATGGGACAGCAGGGTGGTATTCCGATGGAAGAAATGGATCAGTACATCCAAGATGTTCTCGACCTGATAGAATATGCCAACGGAGATGCCCGCAAAACCGTGTGGGGTAAGAAGCGTGCGGAAGCCGGACATCCGAAACCATTCAACCTGAAGTTCATCGGTATTGGTAATGAGGACATGATTACACCTGTCTTCGTGGAACGCTTTAAGATGATATTCGATGCCGTAAAAGCAAAGCATCCTGAAGTTACCGTGATTGGTACTACCGGTCCGTTCTACGAAGGTACGGATTATGAAGTAGGTTGGGATCTTGCTACCGAACTGGGTGTACCGATGGTAGATGAACACTACTATGTAGAACCGGGTTGGATGATTCACAATCAGGAATATTACGACCATTACGACCGTAGCAAAGCGAAAGTTTATTTGGGCGAATACGCCGCTCACCTGCCGGGACGCCCCAATAATGTAGAAACTGCACTTGCCGAAGCTCTCTACCTGACTGCCGTAGAACGTAACGGTGATGTAGTAGAAATGACTTCTTATGCTCCTCTATTGGCTAAAGAAGGCCATACACAATGGAATCCGGATTTAATCTACTTTAATAATGCGGAAGTAAAACCCACAGTAGGCTACTATACCCAACAGATGTATGGTCAGAACGCCGGTACCGAATACCTGTCTTCTACGGTAAAACTGAATAATGGCTGGGATGCCGTGAAGAAACGTGTCGGAGTATCAGTTGTGAAAGACGCTAATACCGGAGATTATATCGTGAAGTTAGTGAATATGCTTCCGGTGGAAGTTTCTTCCCAGGTGAAGTTGGACGGAGTTACTTTGGTAAATCCTTCGGCTACAAAAACGATATTGACAGGTGATCCGAAAGACAGAGGAGCTAAACCCGCTTCTTCTGATTTCAAGGTAGAAGGAAATGACTTTTCTTACTCTATGCCTGCTTATTCGTTTACGGTGATACGTATCCATCAGAATATTGAAAAGAAAAAATAAGATATAATAATGAGAAAGTTAACTGCCCTTTTTGCTTTGTCTCTTGCTTTGAGCATGCAGGCACAACAGCATGTAATGACCGTCGACGTTTCTAAACCGACGGCAAAGATACAACCTGAAATGTATGGCATCTTCTTCGAAGACATCAACTTCGGTGCCGATGGCGGTCTGTATGCCGAACTGGTAAAGAACCGTTCTTTTGAATTCCCACAACCTTTCGTGGGTTGGGTGCCTTTCGGTAATGTAACCGTTCAGGATGCAAATCCTTGTTTTGACCGCAATCCTCACTATGTACGCGTAGTGAACGATGGTCGCCTGCTGCGTGCCGGACTGGATAATGAAGGTTACCGCGGCATCGGTGTGAAGCAAGGCGAAGAATACCGTTTCTCCGTTTATGCTCGCACGCCAGATGCGAAGCCGATGAAGCTCTCCATCGAGCTTGTCAACTCCAATGCACAGAATCTGTTGAAGAAAGAAATCGAAGTCAGCGGCAATAACTGGCAAAAGCTGACGGCGGTGCTGAAATCTCCTTTCACAGATGCTCATGCCCGCCTGCGTATCGTCCTCGAAACACGTGGTACGGTGGATATGGATCATATCTCCCTGTTCCCTGTGAATACTTGGAAAGGACGTGAGAATGGCCTGCGTGCCGACCTCGCACAAGCCCTTTATGACCTTAACCCGGGCGTATTCCGTTTCCCCGGTGGTTGTATCATCGAGGGTAACAGTCTTGAAACCCGTTACCAGTGGAAGAATTCCGTAGGTCCTGTTGAAAACCGCCCTCTGAATGAAAACCGCTGGAACTACACCTTCAAACATAAAGCCTTCCCTGACTATTTCCAGACTTTGGGACTTGGTTACTTCGAATACTTCCTGTTGAGCGAAGACCTCGGTGCAGAACCTCTTCCGGTAATCAGCTGCGGGCTCTCCTGCCAGTACGAAAGCAACGAAGTAGTTCCGATGAATGAACTCGATCCGTACATACAGGATGCACTCGACCTGATTGAATTTGCCAATGGGCCTGTTACTTCCAAGTGGGGAAAAGTGCGTGCCGATATGGGACATCCCGAATCCTTCAATCTGAAGATGATCGGTATCGGTAATGAACAGTGGGACAAGGTTTATGTAGAACGTTTGGAAGCTTTCACAAAAGCTATCCGTGCGAAATACCCTAATGTGAAGGTTGTAGGTAGCTCCGGTCCGAGTGCCAGCGGTGATAAATTCGATTATCTCTGGCCCGAAATGAAGCGTATCGGTGTAGACCTGGTGGACGAACACTACTACATGAATCCTGATTGGTTCTTTGGCAATGCGTCACGCTATGACAATTACGACCGCAAAGGTCCGAAGGTTTTCGCCGGAGAATATGCTTCACACGATCATTCCACGAAGAAGGATAACAACTTCCTCGCCGCCCTTTCCGAAGCTGCCTTTATGACGGGACTGGAACGGAATGCGGATGTTGTTCATCTGGCTACTTATGCGCCGTTGTTTGCTCACGTAGACGCTTGGCAGTGGAATCCCGACCTGATCTGGTTCGATAACCTGCGCATGATGCGCACACCGAACTATTACGTTCAGCAGATGTACGGCATGAATGCCGGTACCGATGTACTCAGCCTGAAGATGGATGGCAAAGCAGTAGCGGGGCAGGACAGCCTCTATGCAACAGCTGCACTGAATGCACCTACCGGAGAAATCATCCTGAAACTGGTGAATGCAAGCAGTAAGCCTGCCGATGTTCAGATCGATTTCAATGGTTTGAAGAAACGTCAGTTGGTTGCCGGTTCCTGCACTTACTTACAGAATGACAATTGGCGCACAGTAAATACGCTGGATCAGGAAGCGATTGTTCCCCGTGTACGTCCGGTACAGGTAGAAGGACAATCTCTGAAACTGAAACTTGAACCACGTTCGTTCGGAGTGTACCGGATACAGTAGCTCTTTGAACTCTATTCCCCCTTTTTTGAACTATTATTCACCCTAAAAAAAGTTCATTCACCCTATCTTTGTAGCGGTATGCAGAAAATATTCTTCGTGCCGCTACAAACATACTAATTTTATATCCATGAAGAAACATCTTATTACCGGACTCTTTGCAGCCCTGGCTCTGACTGCAAATGCACAGTCCTTTAAAGAGTGGCTTGATCCGGAAATCAATGCCGTGAACCGTGCTCCCATGCACACTAATTACTTTGCCTATGAATCGGCAGATGCCGCCATGCAAGGCAAGAAAGCCCAATCTACTAATTACATGACTTTGAACGGTACCTGGAAATTCTCTTGGGTACGCAATGCAGACCAGCGTCCTACCGACTTCTGGAAAGTAGGTTTCAATGACAAAGGCTGGAATAATCTGCAAGTTCCCGCTGTGTGGGAATTGAATGGTTATGGCGATCCGATTTACGTAAATGTCGGTTATGCCTGGAGAAACCAATTTCAGAACAATCCTCCCCTTGTCCCCACAGAAAACAATCACGTAGGCTCTTACCGAAAAGAAATCGTTCTTCCTGCTGACTGGAAAGGAAAAGACATCTTTGCCCACTTCGGCTCGGTAACTTCCAATATGTATCTTTGGGTAAACGGCCGCTACGTAGGCTATAGCGAAGACAGCAAACTGGAAGCCGAATTTGATCTGACCAACTACCTGAAACCTGGCAAAAACCTGATTGCCTTCCAGGTGTTCCGCTGGTGCGACGGCAGTTATCTGGAAGATCAGGACTTCTTCCGTTATTCCGGCGTAGGACGCGACTGCTATCTGTATGCACGCGACAAGAAACGCATTCAGGATATCCGCGTCACTCCCGATCTGGACAGCCAGTATAAGGATGGTACACTGAACATAACTATCGACATGAAAGGCAGCGGCACTGTAGCCCTTGACCTGACAGACGCACAAGGAAAAA